>MAAC01009673.1_pt1 | contig 336323 bp, 335 predicted proteins | sample 1115981 | NCBI WGS metagenome assembly MAAC01 (sample SAMN04961126, study PRJNA320927) | seawater metagenome | isolation source: sample BD02T64 sea water enriched with oil for 64 days | place: USA:Gulf of Mexico | collected 2013-07-27 | reverse complement strand
ACAAATCTCTTCATCATATTCAAATTTCAAAGAGCGAGAGACAAAAATAACCACCGGGCGCTAATCTTAATCAGCGCACCAGCCGCTCGTTTGTCTCAGTGTTTGTTAACAACTTAGCGCCTCGCCTTGCTGCTGAGGGGACTTCTAGACCCCAACAACGAGTCGCGCAAGAGAGAAATACACTTTAACAAAATTAATTCAGCTCACTAATGCATATAGTTGAGCATTGCCCTCAAACTGCTACCATCGGTGTACCTATCGAACCAAATCGCCCTTATTTTATTGCGTCTGCTTCGTCTGAATTGACAACTATGGTTCGCAAAAACAACAAGCGCCTATAGTTTAGTCAACAAGGTCGTAGGAACATGCATCATTCGGAAAACGCATTAGTGGCGCGAATCCACTGACCCAAAACTCACGAAGTCCACAACTGAGGCCAATCTTAAAGCCCACCGCACTTCTGCATTCAGGGTTTAGCCAACGATCTCATCTATTGCTGCAAGCGTTCGTTCGACTGCGCCTTTGTTCTCGTTATAGAACACTTCGGCGGCCTGGTTTGCGTGCCCATTCTGCATAGTTAAAGTTGCGATGGTTTTGCCTAACTCTTCAATAGTATTAACTTTTATCAGGGCTTTAGCGTCAATTGCCGTTTCAGCCGTATGGGCAATTGTCCAAATGAACGGGCCAACGAGCACGGTTTTTTGCAAGGCCAAAGGTTCGATCACATTATGTGCACCCGAGGGAATAAAACTACCCCCGACAATAACCAATTCCGCCAACGCTAAGTAGAAATACATCTCTCCGAGTGAATCTCCGAGTAGGACGTCAACATCGGAAAAATCGGCATCCATGCGAAGGGCAAGCCTATCATCCAATATCGTGGAACGCTTTTGCACGACCAAATTTTCTTGCGCTATCAACTCGGCAACCCGATCAAACCTTTCGGGTGCGCGCGGCACGTAGACAAATAACGGTGCTGGTTCTTTTCGGTCGGCAAATATTTTTCGAACCCGATGCATGGCTTCGATATATTTGTCGTCCTCCCCTTCAACGGCACTGGCAATCGTAACAACCGTTCGCCCCTGAAGTTCCTGCTGTTGAGCGGTCAAAAAGTTAGTGGCTGCAACCGTTAGATGCTCGGGAATTTTCTGGTCAAAACGTAGTTCACCGGTATTTATGACGTTTGGTGCACCCGTGGCTTTGAAACGTTCTGCATCTATCGTGGATTTGACCAGCAACCCGGTAAACCCGGTCATGATCTGCCTACGTAACTGCAGATACCCCTGATCGCGGTTGAAGCTTCGCTGCGGATAGTGGCCATTGCACAGAAGTAGTGGAACTTTATAGCGGTGTGCGCTCGCAATCATGCGCGGCCATATTTCTATCTCCATGACTAAGCCGTATTTGGGGGAAAATGCCTTGAAAAATTGCCTATAAACCCAGTTAAATTCCAATGGTACACAAACCGGAATAAGCTTCCCCGATTTACACTCGTCTGGAAACATAGACTTTGCGGCTTCCCGACCTGCCGGCGTGAAATGTGTGGTGACGATTGTCTCGCCCTTATCTATCAAGGCCCGAACGAGTGGAGCAGCCGCCCGCATTTCGCCAAGAGAAACAGCGTGGATCCAAACCGCGTTTTTGGCGGTTATCGGGTAATGACCAAAGCGTTCGGCCAAATGATCACTATATCGTTTATCTTTCCGGGCACGGTGTAAAATATAGATGATGATCAGCGGCAACAAGATGGCCATTAACCAAGAATAAGCCACCAGAGCTATACGCATTGCAAATGTAGGAAACGTAGATGTCATGCGTATTTACAATAGGTTGTCAAGGATTACAGGAGAGTTTTTCGAAGTGTCAGCAGCCACCCGCCGTCCGATCACATGATCCAGATGTTTTGGCGCCGCGCCGTATCCCGGCCGGACACTTCTAACCGCATCTGCGGTAATAACCTCGCCTGCGCGAAGATCTTTGACAAAATACAGCGAGCGGCGGAACTGAATGTTTCCCTGTTCCGAAGCCTTGCGTCCATAGTCCACATTGCCGAGTGCGGACCATGCGGTATAGGCGCCACTGCAAAGCTCCGCCATTTCCTTTGGCTCAAGGCTAAAGCTGTCGTCGGGGCCGCCGCCGGTGCGATCGAGTGTGAAGTGCTTTTCGATGATCGACGCCCCAAGTGCGACGCTTGTTATCGCGGTGGTGTTGTCCAACGTGTGATCAGACAGTCCCGTGACCAGCCCGAACCTGTCGATCATATCGGGGATTGTCCGCAGGTTATAATCTTCGGCTGGGGCGGGGTAACCGCTGACGCAATGCAAAATTGCCAGCTCCTTGCAGCCCCCTTCTCTTGCAGCCTCGATCGCTTCGGCGATTTCTTCAGCGTCAGCCATGCCGGTAGAAATAACCAACGGCTTACCTGTGCTGGCGGCGTAACGGATTAATGGCAGGTCAACGGCCTCGAAAGAGGCGATTTTATAGGCGGGCGCATTCAGATCTTCCAACAAATCAATTGCCGTTGAATCAAACGGCGAACTAAAGATTGTGATGCCGACCTTTCGGGCATGCTCAAACAGCGGAGCGTGCCATTCCCAAGGCATGTGGGCTTCTTCGTACAATTCGTAAAGCGTACGCCCGTCCCATAAGCCGCCGGAAATTTGAAATGCCTTATCGTTGCTATCAAGGGTGATTGTGTCTGGCCTGTATGTCTGAATCTTGACCGCACTGGCTCCCGCGGCTTTTGCCTCGTCAACCAACTTAAGCGCATTCTCCATATTGCCGTTATGATTGGCAGAGATTTCGGCAATGACATACGGAGGATGGGCACCGCCGATTTTCTGACCTGCTATTTCAAATGTACGTGTCATTTCTTTTTTTCCAATCGAACTAAATATCGTTCGCCGCGAAGGTCAAAGTAGGCTGGGTATCTATCTGGATCGCACACTCTAATCTGATCGAATTGATCTTGGATTGAAAGGTTTGCATCCAATTTACTGTCTTTTGGAGTGCGGCGACTGTAATATGTTGGGGCAATTGCGGCCTCTTGAGTTTGAGGTGTCACCAGATCGAATTGCCCAATCGCAAAACTCATTAATTCCAGTTCTGCCTCGAAAATAACGTGATTAATTTCGTTCCACAAAGCATTTAGTGGAATATGAACAGCCAGTTTTTTCCAAATGTCACCACTATCGACAACATCCTCCGCTTCAAGCAAAGAGACCGTTATCTCTGTCGCGCCTTCAACAATTTGCCATATATGCGGGCTCCAACCTCTACCCAAAGGTAAATCGCTGGCGTGAATAACTAAAGTTTTGTCATAGCGGGCACGATCCTCCAAGCTGACTATTTCGTCACAAGATATAAGAAACAGGATATTCCCATTCGTTAAATCATTTTTTGTTCTAATGAGGTCAACAGTGTATTTTGGATCCAATTCGCGAATCCATTTTTCGAGATATGTGTTCACGGGGTGAGTTCGCGAGCTACAAAGAATAGATATTTTCATATGCTTATTTCCAGTATCTTTTTCACGACTCGTTGAGACCCACAGCCGTTTGTAATTTTTGAGGCCGACTGAGTAATAATTTCCAAAATATTAGAGTCGCGAGCAATATCGGCAAGTATTTTTAGTAGTTCTGTCGCAACCTGTGAACTTTCTGTACTTTTCAGTATCAACGTGGCGCCTTCATTTTCTATCGCTCTGGCAATACCTACTTGGTTCTGTGCCAATACCATTGTTACAGACGGCAACCCCAAGCAGCACCGCTCCCATGATGTACTTCCCGCGGCCCCAATCGCCAGATCACTATTGGTCATCAGCTGCGCCATATCCGAGACATTTGTCCTCACATCGGTCGGCCACGCCATCGTCGTCGCCAGATGTTGAACGGATTCCAACCAAGGCGCATGTGGTCCCATGACCACCGTTATATGTAAATCGTCAGCGAGACGGCAGCCTTTAAGCGCCTCCAACACCGCGCCAGTTGCGTTATTTTGATCGACACCGCCCATAGTAATCAGCAGTTCTTTCAAGCATGGCTCCCGCCGCCTCTCGAGGCTTTCTTGGCGGAGTTGCGCAAATTCTGGACGAAGTAGCGCAAACTTTGGGCCGATCATGCGTTTGCAATCAACATTTAGCAGGCCGTCATAATCGGTGTCGATGCGACCCAAATTTTGATCCAGCAGCAAGTCGCAATCGTGTGAACGTTCGGCTAGGTCATCAATAACCATCAGCCGGCCGCAATACGCGCGCATAGCCTTTTCCCACCGCTCATCAAGCGCATAATGGTCAACGATCAGCCAATCCGGTTCGAACTCGCTAAGTGCCTCGATGGTCTGTCGGGCGTCAGCTTGCGAAGTAGCCCCCAGCCAATCGGCGTACGGTGTATCATCGATGGCAGCGCTTAAAGGCAATGTTTTGACGCAGAACCCTTGTTGGGCAATAAATTCAATCAGATTCCCTTCGTGCTCGCGACAGATAAACGCACATTCCGCCCCTACTTGTCGCAATGCATTTGCCAACGTTAAGCAGCGCATAACGTGGCCCGTACCAATTTTCAGCGACGCGTCAGTACGAAAGGCAACCCGTTTCATTTTTGGATGTCCATTGCTTTGAACATGAGTTCAGCCGTGGTCCAGTCTTCTGGCGTGTCTATGTCCTGAACGCGGTGGCGTGGCAGAATAACAGGAACGGACGCAGCACCAAATATCGGGCGCTCAGCCAACCACGCATCCGCAGTGCCCCAATAGAATTGCGCCGCGTCATGGTACGCTTCCTCTAAATCTTGCGAACGCGTTTGAAACTGGTCTGGTTCAAACATTTCGACGCGGTTTTGGGGCGTAATTTTCACCGCACGCTGAATCGGAAACGCATAGCTGGTGACACTGAACGCGTAATCGCTATCTGCATTCTCAAGCGCCACAAACCCGTCTTGTATATCGATGGGCCGCACAAAAGGCGCGGTCGCGTAGATGCAACATACATGCGTGGCAGGCGCTCCGCTTTTCGACATCCAATCAGTTGCGTGACGAATAACCGGCGTGGTGCCTGTGTGATCATCCGATAAGCTTTCGGGGCGCGTGAACGGCGCTTCGGCGCCGTATTGTGATGCAATAGCGGCTATTTCCGGATCGTCGGTTGAAACGATAACACGCTCAAAACAACCGCTTGCCAACGCCGCTTCGATTGACCACGCAATCATTGGTTTTCCGCAAAACGGCTTAATGTTTTTCCTTGGGATGCGTTTGCTGCCACCACGGGCTGGAATGACGGCGATTTTCATTCCGTCAATGCCTGCGTCAAAGCGTTTACCACTTCGTCTTGCTGTGCATGACTAAGGTTAGGGTACATCGGCAGGCTTATTGCCTCGGCATAATATTTTTCCGCCTCGGGAAAGTCCCCGACCTTAAAACCCATATTTTGATAGTACGGCTGCGTGTGGATTGGAATGTAATGCAAATTCACTCCGATTCCTGCTGCCCGTAAATGATCAAATACCTGCGCGTGCGTAGTAGCGGCAAGGTCAGGATGCAGCCGGATCACATAAAGATGTAAACCCGAATATCCGTCAGCGCCGCGAACAGGCGTCGAAAGCGGCAGCCCATCCAACAACGTATCATAGCGATCAGAAATCTGATGGCGCTTTGCTACATATTGATCGAGGCGGTCAAATTGGCTATTTCCAAGCGCCGCCTGCAATTCCGTCATGCGGTAGTTGTACCCCAATTCGATCTGCTGGTAATACCAACCACCATCCGCTTCATGCGTCATCTGTGAAGTATCACGCGTGATACCGTGGCTTCGAAAAAGTTGCATTCGGTTGGCCAAATTGGCGTCGTTTGTCAGCGCCAGCCCACCTTCGGCTGTGGTGATGATTTTCACCGGATGAAAACTGAAAACGGTGATGTCACTGTATTGGCAAGCCCCGATCTTACCGCCCTTATAACTGCCCCCGACAGCATGGGACGCATCCTCGATAATTTTGAATCCGAACCGCTTGGAGAGCGCGTGGATCGCGGCCATATCGCATGGCTCGCCACACAAGTGGACTGGCACGACGATTTTGGGTAATTTTCCTGCCGCTTCTGCATCGATCAACTTACGTTCCAATGCTGCTGGACATAAGTTATATGTAAATGGATCGATATCGACGAAATCAACCCTTGCACCACAATAAAGCGCACAATTTGACGTAGCCACGAACGTAACCGGGGTCGTCCAAAGCCAATCGCCCTTTCCAAGGTCCATTGCCAGGCACGCGATATGCAGAGCCGAAGTTGCACTATTTACCGCGACCGCATGTTGGGCATTGCAATAGTTAGCTAACGTTTTCTCGAATGCCGGAACTTGCGGTCCTTGTGTCAAAAAATCCGATTGCAGGACCTCGATAACGGCCTCGACATCTTTTTGCGTGATCTCCTGACGACCGTATGGGATCATTCTTAAACTTTCCCGATGCTATCTGTGTTTGCATCGATCCAGGCGTTTAATTCGTCGGTACTCATCCACTCTGAATTATTGTCGCTGGTATAGTAAAACCCTTCCGGCACACGCTTTCCGTCTTTGATACGCTCTTTTGACGTGCCCCAGTTGTTGATGGAGGGCAGAATTTTGTAATGTTCAGGATATTCATAGGTGAACGCGGCATCCTCTTCGCCGATCATCTGCTCGTGCAGCTTTTCGCCTGGCCGGATGCCCACGATTTCCTGCTTAGATTCCGGGGAAATGGCACGGGCCAAATTCGTAACCTTCATTGACGGAATTTTCTTAACATAAATCTCGCCACCTTCCATATCCTCAAAGGCATGCCAAACAAGGTCAACGCCCTGCTCCAGCGTGATCATAAAGCGAGTCATGCGATCATCCGTAATCGGCAACGCGCCCTTACCTTTGATCGACATGAAAAACGGAATGACAGAACCGCGCGAGCCCATAACATTCCCATAGCGAACCACGGAGAACCGTGTGTCATGCCCACCAGCGTAGGAGTTGCCAGCCACGAACAACTTGTCGGACGCAAGCTTGGTCGCCCCGTAAAGATTAATCGGGCTGCTCGCCTTGTCGGTAGACAGCGCAACCACACGCTTGATACCCTTGTCGATACAAGCGTCAATCAAGTTCATCGCACCGTTAATGTTGGTTTTAACGCACTCGAACGGGTTGTATTCAGCTGTAGGCACAATTTTGGTCGCCGCCGCATGCACGACGTAATCCACACCATCCAGCGCGCGATATAACCGATCTTTGTCGCGGACATCCCCGATAAAGAAACGCACGCGATCGTCGCCTTGAAACTTTTTGGCCATTTCCCACTGCTTCATTTCATCACGCGAAAAAATGATGACTTTCTTGGGATTATATTTGGCCAGCGTCATCGGCACAAATGTGTTGCCAAACGAGCCAGTACCACCGGTGATGAGGATCGTGGAATTTTCAAGCATGTGTCAAAGTCTCTTGGAGTTAAGATGTAGCGTACTGCAGCGCGCTTGCGTTATTTTGTGATAGAGTTTGTTTAACGACAAAGCGCTATCTAATAAATAGGAAAGTTATCGTACAAGCTAAGCGTTCATGTGGGTTTCATGCAATGACATACTACAGTTTTCTAACGCGCTGCAGTGCCCCTGCCAGGCTCCCAGACCCAACAATCTTGCGACATCACGATGACTTTCCGCGTCCAAACCGGCCGGTTAAATTCACCCAAATTTGGGTGGGTACTAAGGCGGACGGAATTTCTGAAACCTTTGCATGGCATCAATTACATCGACATCAATGGTTCGGAATGGTGCGGGCGGGGGGACTTGAACCCCCACGGCCATACGGCCAACAGATTTTAAGTCTGGCGTGTCTACCTATTCCACCACGCCCGCATCTTCAGTCGGCGAAAATAGCCACTCAGAACAGATTGTAAAGCGTCTGTTCAGGCTTTTGCGTCCATAGGGTGATTGTTTCCATCAATAAGCTCGATTTCTCCGAGATTATTCATATCAATGCCCTCGATGCACCCGACATTTACCCCAAACACGTTGGGATTCGAGCGCGGAATGTTATGCGTGTAGATCCCGCATACCGAGCAGAAATAATGCTTCGCTGCATGTGTGTGATAAGTATACAAAGACAACTTGTCTTCGCCAGACACCACTTCAAGATTCTCGCTGGCCGTAAATGCCATAATCGCGCCTTTACGACGGCAGATAGAACAGTTGCACTGCTTTAATCCTGTAATATCGTTCGGAAAATTTATCGCCAGTTTAATTGTGCCACAATGGCATGTCGCTGTGTGTGTACGTGTCATCCCTGCCCCGCAAATTGTTCTTCCAGTTCCACGCGCCGATCGTCAGTGATTTTGGCGAACAGAACCTCTGGCACTTCAAATGCATGGCCCGCGGGTAGTACTTCCATTGCTGCCTCCAGATCATCTGGCCAGCTCGTATCTGTCACATTCATCGCTTTCAAAATCTTGGCCGACGCATCAGGAATAAATGGTTCTGACAGCACCGCGTAAAGCCGAATCAGATTCAGCGCATAACGCACGGTAGCAGCGGCTGCGTCAGGATCTTTCTTGTACATAGACCACGGTGCAGCTATTTGTAGATACTCATTCCCCGCTACCCAGATTCCTCTAAGTACATGAGCTGCTTTCCGAATCTCGATAGATTCCATTAGTTTAAAATATCCTAGGCGTTCTTCATCGCCCTCAAGAAGATACTTAATCGTCGCAGTAGTCGCTTCCTCAAACTTACCATACTCGCCACCCTCAGGCACAACTTCGCCAAACTTGGAACGGCAGAATTTCGTCACCCGCGAAACAAAGTTCCCCAGCACATCGGCCAAATCTTTGTTCACGCCACCCTGAAAGCTTTCCCAAGTGAAGTCCGAATCCGAGCTCTCCGGCGCATTGCTCAGCAACCACCAGCGCCAGTAATCCGAAGGCATGACCTCCAACGCTTGATTCATGAAAATTCCGCGCCCTTGTGACGTCGAAAACTTCCCGCCTTCATAGGTCAGCCAGTTATACGACTTGATGAAATCAACCATCTTCCAAGGCTCATCCGAGCCCATCAACGTTGCTGGAAACGACAGCGTGTGAAACGGCACGTTATCCTTACCCATGAACTGCACATAATGCACATCCTCGGCCCCTTTATCGGTGCGCCACCAGCTTTCCCAAGCCGCGTCATCCAGACCGTTGGCATCTGCCCACTCAGCCGTCGCGGCGATATATTCGATCGGCGCATCGAACCAAACATAGAAGACTTTGCCTTCCATACCCGGCCATTCCTCGGTGCCCCGCTTGACCGGAACACCCCAGTCAAGGTCACGCGTAATGCCCCGATCCCGCAGCCCATCGCCATCGTGCAACCATTTCTTGGCAATCGAGGTTGTCAGAATAGGCCACCCCTGCTGGCTATCAATCCAAGCATCAAGGCGGTCTCGCATAGTGGACTGGCGCAGATACAAATGCTTTGTCTCGCGTACTTCCAGATCCGTGGACCCGGATATCGCGGACCGAGGGTTAATCAAATCCGTCGGGTTCAACTGCTTGGTGCAATTTTCGCATTGGTCGCCACGTGCATTCTCAAACCCGCAATTCGGACAGGTCCCCTCGATATACCGATCCGGCAGATAGCGACCGTCAGCGTTTGAATAAACCTGTTTCTCGGAAACTTCTTCGATCAACCCGTTGTCCGCCAACTTCCCAGCCAAATGCTGGGTCAAATCACGGTTGCGCTGCGAACTGGAGCGTCCAAAGTAATCAAAAGACAACCGGAACCCGTCCGCAATATCCTTCTGAACCTGCCACATATCCGCACAAAACTCTGCCACTGGAATGCCAGCCTTGGCCGCTGCCAGTTCCGCAGGCGTACCGTGTTCGTCCGTCGCACAGATAAACATTACATCATTGCCCCGCGCCCGCATAAACCGCGCATACGCATCGGCAGGTAACTGGCTGCCCACCAAATTCCCGAGGTGTTTGATACCGTTAATATACGGCAGCGCCGAAGTAATAAGAATGCGAGACATGAGAAACCCTTTGTAGATGTTAAAATCCGTTTACCCCAAGCATTCGCGAAGGACCAGATACATTTCCACTGGGTTTGCGGCAACGGTGCCTTAAATGTTGCCGTTTAAAAATCCGGCAGCCCATTTCGCGAATATCGCACCATCGGCTCCAGCCTCGAATTCTTGCCGTGCTTCGTCAGTGCGCTCATCGCTGATGTGCTCTGAAATCTGGTCAACATACCGATGCATATATTCAGCCGAAAACTCGGGGTGGAATTGCACTGTCATCAGATGCTCTCCCTTTGCCATCATTGCAACCGGACAATCCGGATGCGAGGCAAGAACCTCCAGCGTATCCGGCACCTCAACCACTTGCTGAAAGTTCCCACCATAAAGCCGCAACGATTCCGCCGCGGGCTGCATCCAGTCTTTCCGCGAAGTCACACGAATTTCAGGCGCACCCAGTACAATTTCACGATGCTCGACTCGGCCACCCAAAGCCATCGCAACAGCTTGATGCCCGAAACAAACCGCAAACAGCTTGGTTTTCGCGCGATCCATATCCCGAATATGTGAAAACAACGTATCTATCCACTCAGCATCATCCGTAACAAACGCCGAAGATCCGGTGATAATAACCGCGTCGAAACGTGTGGGATCGTCGGGAAATACTCCGTCCAACACATCGAAGCTTGCAAACGTCGTACCCGTCATGAGGGGATACAACATGTCCTCGAACATGCGGCCATAATGATCGCCAAGCGACACAGCATTTTGGTCAGTCGGGTTAGTATGATAAATCGCAATACGCACGTTTTGGTGATACTCCTTAAAGATGCCAAATTCCGATTATCCCACGCCAAGCCAAAGAACCAGCGGCAATCTCGTAACATGTTCGGTCTGTGCGCAACCTCCGTTCTAAACTGGCAGATGCGGCACCCGCCCCGCCAAGCCTTCGCACCACTCATGTTGCCCTCGGAGTTGCCCCACACGCCAACGGATGTCCACCTGTGGTACAGTAGGTGTAGACAGGGTGTCGCTTGGCACACACCAAGTATTCTTCGTCAAAATCACTGATCAGGAAGGAAATCAAAATGATCCTGCGTATTTTTCAAGTGGTCATTCGGCCGGGTAAAGAGAACGAATTCAGCAATTTTTTTCATGAGACAGCCATCCCGCTGATGAAGGGAACCGATGGGATCGTGTCAGTGTTACCCGGCGCACCAAGACCAGATAGCCCAAGGGAATTCAGCTTCGTTATGGTTTGGAAAGACCTGCGGTCATTAAAGGCGTTTGTCGGCGAAGATTATCAATCTCCGCACATTGATCCAGCCGAGGCCGAGCTTGTCGAGTCACGAACCATCAAACACTACGAACTTGTCACGGACTGACTCCACAAGCGCTCTCGATATACCGCCATGGTTGAGGATCACAGTTATCGTGCGCACCGAATAACAGCGCTATCAACTGCCGCTTAAATCTATTCCGAAACGTTAAAGGTTAACAAACCCATGCGCAAAATCGTACATACGCGTTGTGCACGGGTTGTGTACGCATTGTGCACACACAAATCCCGTGAATTATCGTAAAGGTTAACGCCTTTGGGCTATTTCCCCAGACACCATCGCATGACCGCTTTCTGTGCATGCAAACGGTTCTCGGCTTCGTCGAAAATCACCGATTGCGGTCCATCCAGAACTGCCCCCGTAGCTTCCTGTTCGCGGTAGGCGGGCAAGCAATGCATGAACAGCGCATCGCCCTTGGCCTGCCCCATCAGATGCTCGTTCACCTGATAAGGTTGCAAAAGGTTGTGCTTGGCCGAGGCCTTGTCATCATGCATCGAAACCCATGTATCCGCGACGATCAGATCCGCCCCTTCAACCGCCTTGTCGGCGTCCCGCTCGATCGTAACAGTCGATCCTTTGGAACGGGCAAAATCGACAAATTCTTGTTCAGGATCAAGGCTTTCCGGCCCCGCAAACGTTAGGTCAAACCCGAATTGCCCTGCCGCATGTAAGAAGCTGGCGCAGACGTTATTTCCGTCACCCGTCCAGACGACTTTCTTGCCTTTGATCGGCCCGTGGTGTTCTTCAAACGTCAGTACATCGGCCATAATCTGGCATGGATGTGTTCTGTCTGTAAGCCCGTTGATAACCGGAACGGTGGCGTGTTCCGCCAGTTCCAGCAGCGTGGCTTCGTCAAATGTGCGGATCATGATCATATCGACATAACGGCTTAGGACCCGCGCCGTATCTGCGATACTTTCACCGTGCCCAAGTTGCATGTCAGCACCCGAAAGTACCAACGTCTGCCCACCCAGTTGACGAACCCCAACATCAAAGGAAACCCTTGTTCTTGTTGACGGTTTTTCGAATATCAAGGCCACTAAATGGTTCGCCAAAGGCTGATCCGCGTCGGGCGTACCCTTGGGCAAACCCTTGCGCGCGTCTTTCATAACGCGCGCTTGGTCGATCATGCCGCGCAGGTCATTTGCGCTGGTTTTATGGATGTCCAGAAAGTGGTTCATAGGTTCCCCTCCACGGCGACAGCCGCTTGTTCAAGGCGCCGCAACGCCTCGTCGATTTCTTCAATCGTGATGTTCAATGGCGGCAATAAACGGATCACATTATCGGCCGCCGGAACGGTCAAAAGATGCGCCTCATACCCGGCATTTATTACATCAATATTGGTCGCATTGCACTTGAGGCCGATCATCAACCCCTCGCCGCGTACACTATCGAACACGTCAGGATGCGAGGCCACCAACCCCTCCAAGCCTTGACGCAAATGCCCCGCAATACGGTTAACATTTTCAAGAAAACCGTCACGAGTCACCTCGTCCATCACGGCACACCCAACAGCGCAAGCCATTGGATTACCACCATAAGTCGTACCGTGCGAGCCAGCAACCATGCCAACCGCCGCGCGTTCTGTTGCAAGACAAGCGCCCAGCGGGAAGCCCCCGCCGATACCCTTGGCCACAGCCATGATATCGGGTGTGACACCAGCCCATTCATGCGCAAACAACTTACCCGTACGCCCAACACCGGACTGGATTTCATCCATCACCAACAACAAACCATGCTCGTCGCAAAGTGCACGAACGTCGCGCAAATCCTGCTCGGGCAACACGCGAATGCCGCCTTCACCCTGAACTGGCTCCAACATGATCGCCGCCGTTTCAGGACCGATCGCAGCCTTCAGCGCCTCCAAATCGCCGAACGGCACATGGTCAAAACCGGGCATAAGTGGCCCGAAACCTTTGGTCAGTTTTTCACCACCAGCCGCCGCTATCATCGCCATTGTCCGCCCGTGGAACGAGCCATCAAACGTGATCACACGGAACCGTTCTGGCTGGCCGATATGGTCGAAATACTTGCGAACCATCTTAACGCAAGCCTCTGTTGCTTCGGTGCCCGAATTGGTAAAAAACACCGTGTCAGCAAAGGTATGCTCGACCAAACGTTCGGCCAAAGCCTCCTGATTGGGGATGTTGTAAAGATTGGACGTGTGCCACAGTCGTCGTGCCTGATCCGTCAACGCAGCAACGAGGATAGGGTTCGCATGACCAAGGGAATTCACGGCGATGCCGGCTCCCATGTCCAAATAGCGGGTTCCATCTTCGGTTTCCAGCCAAGGGCCCTGACCTTTCACGAATGAAAGCGGTGCCCGCGCATAAGTCGGTAGTACGGGGCTAATCACGTCTGTCTCCTTTGTTATTCAAAATAAAACACCCGCCTGCGTTCATGCAGACGGGCATTTGCAAGTCATGCCGGAAAGCTGACTTTAAGTCAATCAGGGGTATTGCATGACTGGACGTTGCGAGATTGCCGATCTACTCTGACGAGATTGATCACCGTTTTATCAACAGGACCGAAATTTATGAATACGCATAAGATCGCGTTCACGGTGATGCTAATGCTGGCCGCCAGTGCTTTGGTCGCTGGAACCAGTTTGTTCGCAAAGTCGCTGGGAACGGACGTTCTTGGCCCGGCCCTCAACCCCTTTCAGATCACCGCCGGACGCTATGCCTTCGCTCTGATCGCGCTGGTAATAACTACGGCAATTGTTCGGCCCGAATTTACGCGCCCCGCCCTGCGTTTGCACATCGGCCGGGCGTTCGCGGGTTCGCTAGGGGTGACCTGCATGTTTGCAGCTGCCACGCTTATCCCGCTGGCCGACGCAACCGCCATCAGCATGCTAAACCCGATCATCGCTATGGTCCTGGCGATTCCGCTGCTTGGCGAAAGTGTCGGACCGCGTCGTTGGGCTGCTGCGGCAGTTTCGGTTGTTGGTGCGCTTCTATTGATCCGTCCAGGCGCCGCTTCGTTTCAGCCAGCAGCATTGATCGCCCTGCTATCCGCACTTATTTTGGCCTCCGAGATTATCATCGTCAAACTGCTAAGCCGCCGCGAAGGTACGCTTCAAATTCTTCTATTCTCGAATGGATTTGGCACAATTCTCGCCGTCACCGCGGCTTTGTTTGTCTGGATTTGGCCAACGCCGATGCAATGGTTGGCGCTTGTTGGTATCGGCTTGCTGATGGTTTCGGCGCAATCATTGTTCCTAACCGCTATCCGTCGTGGGGACGCCAGTTTTGTAGCACCTCTATTTTACGCCACGCTGATCTTCGCCGCCATTTACGATTATGCGATCTTCAATGCGATCCCATCCGCCCTCAGCAGCGTTGGTGCCGGAATTATCATCCTCGGCGCATTGCTAATGGCATGGAGCGAAAGACGGCGTGTGCAATGATAAATGTGCAATTGCTTCAGCGATCAGGGCTTGGTCCAGTCAGCTTTACGGTTGGTGATAGCGAATGCCTTGCTATCACCGGCCCCTCTGGTGCTGGGAAATCCTTGTTGTTGCGTGCAATTGTGGATCTGGATCCAAACACGGGCGAAGTCAGCACAGCACAGTTGACCCGTTCGGAAACTGCCGCCACGGATTGGCGCAAACACGTCGCCTTGCTGCCGTCTGAAACCGGTTGGTGGTTGGATAAAGTTGGTGACCACTTTGTTAATCCGATCGGAATAGCTGAACACCTGCCCGACATTGGCCTGTCCCGTGACGCCATGAACTGGGATGTTTCGCGATTATCGAGCGGCGAGCGTCACCGGCTTGGCCTACTGCGTTGCCTTGAGAAATTGCCGAAAGTGTTGTTGTTGGACGAACCAACAGCGGCTCTTGATGCAGATACAAGGTTAATGGTCGAAGCCTTGTTGCGCGGCTTGATGGAAGAAGGGATCACGATACTTCTCGTCACACACGACCCTGACCAACCCGCCAGAATGGGATGCAAAACCATGCGGATTGAAAACGGACAGGTGGCGGTATGAGCGATTATGTTTCGTTAACCTATCTGGATTTAGTCTTCGCCTCCAGTTTTCTGGTCCTGAACGGCGCGCTATCTCTGTGGTTGAAACTGGGGTTAGAACGAAAGCTGGCCATCGCCTCCGCGCGCATGATCGTGCAGCTTTTGTTGGTTGGCTTACTGCTCAAAAGCCTATTCGCCGTTGTGTCACCTCTGCTAACTGCCCTTGTCGCTGTCGCAATGATTTTTCTAGCTGGTCGCGAGGTTTGGGCAAGACAAGAACGCAAACTCTCGGGGCTTTGGGGATTCAGCCTTGGTACCGGCGCGATGATATTTTCGGGTGTAACAATCACGGTCATCGCCCTAACCACGCAAATTCAGCCGAATCCATGGTGGACACCCCGTTTCGCTCTGCCCTTATTCGGTATGATTCTCGGAAATTCCATGACCGGGATATCGTTGTCGCTGGATACCTTAAACACCGCTGCCAATCGTGAGCGCTCCGCGATTGAAGCGCAACTTCTATTGGGGCGAACAAAATGGGAGGCTATGCGACCATTCACGCGTCGCGCCCTTCGCACCGGTTTCATGCCTATCATCAATTCGATGGCTGCCACAGGCATCGTATCATTGCCAGGCATGATGACAGGGCAAATTCTGTCGGGTGTAGACCCGACCGAGGCGGTGAAATATCAACTTTTGGTTATGTTTTTGATAGGTGGATCAACGGGGCTAGGCGTACTTATGGCCGTGCTTGGTTCCGTTTACCGCCTTACAGATGTTCGACATCGCTTGCGACTGGATCGTCTAAGCGCCCACAAGTAGGTCGCCCCTTGTATCCGCCGCCACAAGGGTTACAATAGAGGGCAGACATTTATCCCCATAGCTTATGACAGTTTGCACGGGGTGCCTGATATGGCAATTCACTATTAGACGGAGGGGCAAGATGTCCTGGACAGATGAACGCGTTGCAACCCTCACCAAAATGTGGGGCGAAGGGAATTCGGCAAGCCAGATTGCTAAAGAGCTCGGCGGTGTTACCCGTAACGCCGTGATCGGCAAGGTGCATCGCCTTGGATTGTCCAACCGTACCACGACGACTACCAAAGCGAAAGCTGCGCCAAAGGTCGTCAAAGAAGCGCCCAAGGCCAAGCCTAAGCCCAAGGAACCTGTGCGCGTAGCCAACCCGAAATCCACAACCGAGATTCCAACGGCCCGTGATATACCGCGCAAGCGCCCGATCATCACGGCTGGTCAGCCACTGCCACCACAACCTTCAGCATCCGAAGTAAGCGCCGAAGCGCTGGCAAAGGTTGTTGAAATCGAAGGTCAGGCTAAAAAGCTGAACCTGATGCAGTTGACCGAACGAACATGCAAATGGCCGATCGGCGACCCAGCGACGGATGATTTCTGGTTCTGCGGTCATCCGGTTCAGGCTGGCAAACCCTACTGTGAAACCCACGTCGCCGTTGCCTTCCAACCAATGAGCAGCCGCCGAGACCGCCGCGCCCGTTAAGAAAAACGACAGATTAATACTACATCGGCCTCCTAACGGAGGCCGTTTTCGTTTTACCCTTCGATAATTTCCTCAGCCTGTCGCAGGTCCACGCTGACCAATTGCGAAACACCCTGCTCTGCCATCGTCACGCCGTATAACCGATCCATCCGTGCCATCGTCACAGCGTGGTGCGTGATGATCAGGAAGCGCGTGTCAGTTTGCTTGGTCATTTCATCCAGCAGATCACAAAATCGCGTAACATTGGCGTCATCCAGCGGGGCGTCCACTTCGTCCAGCACACAAATCGGGCTGGGATTGGCGAGGAACACCGCAAAGATCAACGACAGGGCGGTCAATGTCTGCTCCCCTCCCGACAACAATGAAAGCGTTGAAAGCTTCTTACCCGGTGGCTGACACATCAACTCCAGCCCGGCTTCAAGCGGGTCATCACTTTCGACCAGCACAAGGTTAGCATCGCCGCCACCGAACAGATGTTTGAATAACTTAGAGAAGTTTTTGTTAACTTCTTCAAACGCATCTAAAAGACGTTGTCGCCCTTCTTGATTGAGGTTCGAAATCCCCTGGCGAAGTTTCTTCACCGCCGCTTCAAGATCGTTCTTCTCACCGTTTAGATTGTCGAATTCTTCCTGAACCTCGCGCGCGTCTTCTTCTGCCCGAAGGTTCACCGCGCCCAATGCTTCACGTTGCCGTTTCAGGCGGTTAACATCGTTTTCAATCATTTCGGAGGATGGCATTTTGTCTGGATCAGCCTCCAGCGTTTCCAGCAGCGCGGCTGGTTCCAGATCCATTTCTTCGCGAATACGGTCTGCGGTTGCGTCCACTCGGAACAACGCTGCCTCGGCCAAAGCTTCGCTTCGCGCGCGCGTCTCTCGCGCTTCCGAGGCGGCGCGTTCGGCACGGCGTTCGCTTTCTTCTGCATCGCGCATCGCAGTTTCTCCAACGGCCAAAGCATCTGCTGCAGAGTTGCGACGATCTTCGGCCTGATCCATAGAATGTGCCAAGGCCTCGCGTTTCGCCAAAAGCTCCTCGGGGGCGGTCGTTGCTGCTCCCAAGTCGGCTTCGCTTTCGGCTTTGCGCGCTTCCAACTCTCCAATCCGCTTCTCGGCATTTTCCAGCCGCAGCCGCCAATTGCTGACTTCTTTGGTGATTTCCTGCTGCCGGCGCACTCGCGCCTCGCCTTCACGACGTAATTCATCCGATAATGACCGTCGTGTCAGCATGGCCATCCGCGCGCCTTCAACGGCAACTTTGCGACCCTCAACGGCATCGCGAGCAGCATCCAGATCGCCCAGATCATCGATCCCCCGTTCCGCCTCGCGCAAAGCGTCGCGCGCGTCAGACGCTTCTTCCTCGCGTCGCGAAACCGCCATCCGCAAGGTTTCCAACTTGCCTTTCAGCATGTCCAACTCGGCCTCGGCACGTGACAAGCGCCTTGCAGAATTATTAACCGCTTCATCGGCATCTTTACGCGACCGCCGCGCGTTTTGATCCGCTTCTTGGGCATTCTCAAGATTTGAACGCGCGGCTTGGTGCGCCTGCCGCGCCGTGTCTGCCAACGCCTCGGCACTCGCAAATGCTTCCGACAAATCGGCCAAACGGTTCACCTGTTGCAATCGCAATGCCGCTTCAGACGGGGCGTCATCCGCTCCAGCTCGATACCCATCCCAACGCCACAAATCCCCTTCGCGTGAAACTAGGCGTTGCCCAGGTTTTAGCGAAGATTGCAGTCCCGCACCTTGATCCCGTGCCACCAAACCGATTGCAGACAAACGGCGCGCCAATACATCCGGTGCTTGCACATGATCTGCCAGTGGCGATGCCCCTGTGGGCATTGTCGCGGCAACATCATAATCCGGCAAACTCGCCCAACCAGATACGCCTTCTGGTCCGACCTCGGGCGCCTTCAAATCATCCGCCAAGGCCGCACCAAGCGCTGCCTCAAAACCCTTATCGGCGCGTACGCTGTCCAACAATTGTTTTCCGTCACCTTGATCTCGCTCGATCAGACGTGTCAAAGCTGAAACCTCGGCTCGCAGTGCGCTTGCCTCACCATCAGCTTCAGACAAGCTGGCTCGCGTTTCAGAATCGCGTGTCTGCGCCTCTGCACGATCCACTTCCGCTTTGGTCAAAGCTTTTTCAGCTGTCTTCGCTGCGCCGATTGCATCGTCTTGTGCAGTCAGAGCCGCTTCAAGCCGTTCGCTCGCCGACCCGAGTTCAGCTTCGTGCTTTGCAGCCACCGCTCGGGCATTTTCTATTTCCGCTGCCAGTTTCGTAACGGTCCCGCCAGCTTCTTCCAAACGTCGCCGGGCCGCTTGATGCCGCGCAGCCAATCGCGCTGCATCCTCGGTCAGCTTATCCAGTTCGGATTCCTGCTCCTGAAGTACCGTGCCTGCTTCCCGCGCAGCTTCCCTCGCATCGTCGAGCTTCGCATCATGCCCTTCGTGCGCCTTCGCAAGTGCTGCTTTTTCCCAGTCCAACCGTTCTATGGTTTCGCCCGCGTCGTGGTTCAGACCCTTTTCGCGTTCCATATCGCGACCAAGTTGGGCTATCCGCGTCTGCAAATCCTCGATCGCTTGCCGCGCTCGCTGTTCTTGCGCGTTCAGTGAATCCCGCTCTACCAACAATCGCTGCAAAACCGCGCCAGCAATTGCCTCTTCCTCGCGCAAGGGTGGCACTCTACTTTCGGCTTCAGCCCTGACTTTCGCTTGCGAGGCAGCCTCACCCTGCGCCGAAGCTGCGCCCTTTGTTGCGGCAGTCAAAGCATCCGAGGTTGCTTGACGTTCAACATCAGCCTCCCGCCAACGACGATACAACAACAGCCCCTCCGCCCGACGCAATTCGCCAGCAATCTCGCGATATCGCGCGGCTTGTCGCGCTTGGCGGGCTAGAGATTTAATCTGGGAGTCCAGCTGTTCAAGAACGTCCTCGATCCGCGCGAGATTCGTCTCTGTTGCGTTCAGCTTCAACTCGGCTTCATGGCGACGTTGGTAAAGGCCGGAAATCCCCGCTGCCTCTTCCAACACGCGACGACGTGCTTTGGGTTTGGCGTTAATCAACTCCGAAATCTGGCCTTGCCGCACTAAAGAGGGCGAATGCGCACCGGTCGACGCGTCCGCAAACAACATCTGCACATCCCGTGCGCGCGATTCCTTACCGTTGGTTTTATAGGCCGACCCTGCATCGCGAGTGATCCGCCGCACAACTTCAAGCTTGTCCTGATCGTTGAAAGATGCAGGTGCCAGACGCTCGGTATTGTCCAGTGTCAGCGTTACCTCGGCGTAATTCCTTGCGGGCCGCGAAGATGCGCCTGCGAAGATCACATCCTCCATCCCGCCGCCGCGCATCGCTTTGGCGCGGTTCTCCCCCATGACCCAGCGCAAGGCTTCCAGCAGATTCGACTTACCGCAACCGTTCGGTCCGACAACACCCGTCAGCCCCGGTGAAATCACCAGTTCAGTCGGGTCGACGAAGCTTTTGAAGCCTAATAATCTGAGTTTTGCAAATTGCACGGAATGCCTAGATTAAATGATTCTGCCTAATAGAATAGGATTCCGGCACAACCCTTTCGAGTCAACCGTAAACCCCAATATCTACCCATATAGAGCGACTTATCCACAATATATCGTACATTTTGGTGTTCCCTCTTGTGATTTGGAAAACCATCCATAAATTGCGCCGTAACAATTCGGGAAAATATCTATGACTTCACTTCTAGGCATTTCAGGTTCACTTCGCAAAGAATCGCGTAACACAGCCTTATTGCACGAGGCCGCCCGCCTATTCGCACCGGATGCGTTCACAATGGCCGACATCCGGTTTCCGCTATATGACGGTGATGTCGAGGACAGTGATGGAATCCCGCAGATCGTGGACGTCTTGCGTGAACAAATAATCAAGGCAGATGCTGTCATAATCTCCACACCCGAATACAACGGCAACATTTCCGGCGTTCTTAAAAATGCACTCGATTGGCTATCTCGTGGCAAACCAAAACCCTGGGAAGGCAAGCCTGTTGCTATCATGTCGGCTGCGGCTGGTCGGTCGGGCGGCGCTAGAACGCAATTTTCGTTACGCAATTGCATGACACCTTTTAACCCGCGCATCCTACAAGGACCAGAAGTCATGATCGCCGCTGCGGGCAGCGCATTTGGCGACAATGGCCAACTGATCAACGAATTTTCGATTAAGTCACTAACCAGACTTATGGATGCGTTACGATCCGAAATCCGTTAATCGTCTAGCTGCCGCGCCTCGTCGACCAGCATCACCGGAATACCGTTCCGGATCGGGAAGGCCAAACCGGCGGCCTTCGAGATCAGTTCCTGCGCTTCCCGATTATACACCAGCGTATTGCGGGTTATCGGGCAGACGAGTGTCTCCAGCATTTTGCGATCGACGGTATGAGGGGCGGGTTCACTCATTCTACACCAAAATCATCGAGGCAAGTTTGCGACGACCCTTTTGTGCGTCTTCATCCTTCGGCCCAAGCGAATCGAACAACGTAAACAACTGCGTTTTCGCAGCACCATCATTCCATTCGCGATCACGACGGAAAGCTTCCAGCAATTCGTCAATCGCAGGACCTGCATCGCCAGCGGCAGCCAATGCCGTTGCCAAATCCAGTCGCGCTTGGTGGTTGTCAGCGTCGGCTTCTAACGCCGTGCGGAATTCGGCGGTTTCACCAAGATCAGATGCGGCATCCGCCAGTTCGACTTGTGCTACAGCCGAAGCCAACGCCGGATCAAGTTTCTTGTCTTCAGGAATTTGGGCGATAACCTCTTTGGCTTTATCCAAATCATCGCTGGCCAAATACGCACGAATAAGGCCCGAAACGGCCGTCAGGTTATCGTCTTCTTCACCCAGAATAGCCGAGAACGTCTCGATGGCATCAGACAGATCACCGTCTTCCAGCATCTGTTCAGCCATCTCTAAAGCTTGGCCCATGCCGCCACTTCCTTGCGCAGCAACACGTTGCACGAATGCCTTCAATTCCGACGGGGGCTGTGCACCCATGAAACCGTCAACCGGCTTACCATCCACGAATGCATAAACGGACGGGATCGACTTAACCTGCATTTCTTGCGCAATCTGCTGGTTTTCATCGACGTTGATCTTAACCATTTTCACGTCACCACCAGCGGCCATCACCTCTGCTTCAAGCGCAGGGCCAAGCGTTTTACAAGGGCCACACCATGGCGCCCAGAAATCCACAATAACCGGTGTTTCCTTAGAGGCCTCAACCACGTCAGCCATAAAGCCCGCTTCATCTGTGTCCTTGATCAGGTCGGTTGCTGTATTCAATTCCATCATCTCTCTCCGAGTATATCTGTGTTGCCCCTTATTTGGGGGCGAAAGCCTGCGGGATCAACCCGTTTCGTTCTGTTTCATCAGGACGGCATGTCGCGCCAGAAAATCCGCTTTAACTTCCATTGGTGGGCGCAAAGCCAAAAGTGTCTTTTGCAAAGCTTCGGGTTTAGGAATACCGAAGAGCTTATTCGCTTCGGTTTCCGAGAAGCCCGCAATCTGGATCGCCTCTAACCAGGCCGAAATCCGGTCAGCGCGCTTGATCTGCGTTTTCACGGCTTTGGGAATTTCGGCAGGTACGCCAAATCGCAAATGTACTGCGCTCATTAAGCGCGCGTCCATGGCTTTGTAGCCCGGCCCGACAGCGGCTTTCACGGGGGAAATCATATCGCCGATCACGTATTCCGGTGCATCATGCAACAACGCTGCCAAGCGCCATTTGATCGGGGCATTGGGGGTGATTTCGGCGTAAACCCGTTCCACCAACAGCGAGTGCTCCGCGACTGAATATGGAAACTCCCCGAATGTTTGCCCGTTCCAACGAGCAACAAAAGCGAGGCCATGCGCGATGTCTTCAATCTCGATATCCAACGGCGAAGGATCCAGCAAGTCCAGCCGCCGCCCAGATAACATTCGTTGCCATGCTCGTGCACTCATTTAGGGGTCTCCATTCGTTACACCCATGGACATATCGCGAAACAAAAACAGATGCATCAACGTTATTCATCAATTTGACGCCGCGTGGAACACACATCGACTTGACCTAGCGGCAGATTTCGGTGAACGCTGCACCGAAAGGTTTCCAAATGTCATCCGTACCTCCGCCAACAGTGCTACCCGATAGCAGCCCGACCGCAACGCCCGTTCCGCCTGCTGCCGAAAAGAACAACGTCAAAGCTATAATCTGGATGCTGATTTCAGTCATCGGAGCCAGCGCAATGACAATCGGTGTGCGTCAAGCCTCGCTTACAGTCGACAGCCGGATGATCGTGCTTTTCCGCGCTGCTATCACAACGGTTTTCATCCTGATCGCTGTTGGTATGTTTGCCAGACTGCGCGGGCAAATGCGATTCTCGCTGCCATGGCTACACTTGTTTCGCGGAAGCCTAATCGCGTTCTCGACCCACCTAGGATTCTATACGATAGCGCACATCCCGATCGCTACAGCGACCGTTCTGTTTTTTATGGGGCCGATATTCGCGACAATATTTTCCAGCGTTCTACATTCTGAACACGTAGGCCCACGCCGTTGGGCTGCGGTTGCGGCAGGGTTCATCGGGGCTGTAATCGTCCTGCGCCCCGGCTTTTCCGAGTTTCATCCTGCGATGTTAACCGCCATTGGCAGTTCCTTGCTTTTCGCACTAGCGCTAACATTATCCCGCCAACTGGCATCCGCAGACGGGCCGCTGGCGACGTACTTCAGCTCTGTTGTCATAACGGCACTGATTACGATCCCATTAGCGGCACCCGTGTTCTACATTCCTACTTGGGGCATAATCTGGATCGCTCTTTCGGTCGTGGTAATCGCCAGCGCAGTGCGCGGGTATGCCGATATTGAGGCTTACCGTTACGGTGAATCCGCCATCCTCGCACCGGTCGCTTACCTACGGCTCGTGTTGATTTCGATCGCAGGGTATTTGATGTTCGACGAGCTGCCAGACACGCCAACTGTGATCGGTGCGTCCCTGATTGTCTCCGCCACGCTTTATATCGCGCTACGCGAGGCTAAACTACGCCGGCAAGAGGCTAGAAAGTCTTCCGCGCCCGCAAAGCAGCCGTAATGGTGCCGTCGTCGAGATAGTCCAACTCTCCGCCAATCGGAACGCCCTGTGCAAGCGAAGTCACGCTTGCACCAGTGCCATCCAGTTGGTCCGCAATGTAATGTGCTGTGGTTTGGCCGTCGATCGTGGCGCTAAGGGCTAGCACGACCTCCGTCACGTTACCTTCTTCAACCCGACGCACCAATCGGGGAATGCGCAAATCCTCCGGACCAACACCATCGAGCGCCGACAAAACACCACCCAAAACATGATATCGCCCCTGAAAAGCCGAGGACCGCTCCATCGCCCAAAGATCAGCGACATCGCTGACCACACAAATGACATTCGGATCGCGTTTCGGACTCGCGCAGATGCTACAGGTGTCGGAAGTTCCAACATTGCCGCAAGTCAGACATTCCCGCGCAGTAGCCGCAACTTCAGCCATGGAACGCGCCAATGGCTCCAACAGTAATGTTCGCTTCTTGATTAATTGCAACACCGCACGCCGCGCTGAACGCGGGCCGAGGCCGGGCAATTTCGCCATCAGCCCGATCAGTTGGTCAATCTCTTTACCTGCGCTATCAGGCATTTACATGCCCGGAAAATTCATGCCCTCGGGCAGTTTCATTCCAGCGGTGGCCTCGGCCATTCCGTTTTGCATCGCCTCTCCAGCTTTGGCCTGCACGTCTTTGATAGCAGCGAGGATTAAGTCCTCAACCACTTCTTTATCATCGGCGTTGAACAAAGACGGGTCGATATTCAACCCCTTCAATTCGCCCTTGGCATTGGCCGTGCACGTCACCATACCAGCGCCGGATTCACCGGTAACCTCGATGTTTTCCAATGCTGCCTGCGCATCGGCAATCTTGCCCTGCATTTCCTGCGCTTGCTTCATTATCTTGGCCATATCGCCAAGTCCGCCTAAACCTTTAAGCATTTTTTAATCCTCACCAAAGGGATCGAGAGGATCCCAGTTATCATCTAAATCGTCTACATCATCTGGATCAATCGGCACGATATCTTCGTTGCTCGACCCATCGAACTCATTGCCACGCACATCTTTTATCTCGGCCCCCGGAAAGGCAACCAACACCGATTGCACCAACGGATGCGCCAAAGCTTGCGTATGCATATCATTGCGATGCGCATCCTTCACCTCGCCAATGGTTTTCCCGCCGCCAGTATTGGCAACCGTGATTACCCAGCGTACACCCGTCCAGTTTTGCAGCCGCGATGCCAGTTGCGAGGCCAGCTTGGTTGGCGCCCTGTCCGTTGGCTCGAACTCAATGCGGCCCGGACTGTATTTAACCAGCCGTACATAGTTTTCAACCTCGACCAGCAGCTTCATATCGCGGCGTGTGCGGATAAGTTGTACCACATCTTCGAACCGAGCATACCGCGCCAGCGCATCCAAATTCGGTTCCGCCGCCAGCATGGTTGTTGCACCGCTTTGGGTCACGGAACGGGTCGCACCACCGGAAACAGCTGTCGCACCGTTGCCACCACCACCCGTCACACGCCCACTCCCGCCACCTGTTGGGGGTTTGGCGGCGTCTTGCAGCTTGCGCACCAAATCCTCGGGGCTAGGCATATCGGCTACGTGCGTTAGGCGAATAATCGACATCTCCGCGGACATCATCGCATTCGGGGCAACGGAAACTTCCTCCAACGCCTTCAAAAGCATCTGCCACATACGGGTCAGTGCCCGCATCGGTAAACCTTCGGCCATTGTCAGACCACGCGCGCGCTCATCAGGGTTAACGGTCGGATCTTCAGCCGCTTCGGGCGAGATTTGCACTACGCTTACCCAATGGGTCACCTCCGCAAGATCACGTAAAACGGCAACTGGGTCAGCGCCATCGGCATACTGCGAGGATATCTCGTTCAATGCCCCCGCCGCATCGCCGCGCATAATCATATCGAACAAATCCAGCACGCGTCCACGGTCCGCCAATCCAAGCATCGAACGTATTTGGTCAGCCGAAGTTTCCCCCGCCCCATGTGCGATCGCCTGATCCAGCAAAGATTGCGCATCCCGAACTGATCCTTCAGACGCGCGAGTTATTAACGCCAAAGCATCATCAGTGATCTTTGCGTTTTCCTTGTCGGCCAATTCGCGCAAATGACTGATCATCACTTCCGGCTCTATCCGACGCAGATCAAAGCGCTGACACCGCGAAAGCACCGTCACCGGAACCTTACGGATTTCTGTTGTGGCAAAGATGAACTTCACATGCGCGGGCGGTTCCTCCAGCGTCTTCAACAGCGCGTTGAAGGCCGACGTGGACAACATGTGCACCTCGTCGATGATGTACACTTTATAGCGGGCAGAGGCCGCGCGATAATGCACACTCTCGATAATTTCGCGGATGTCCCCGACGCCCGTACGCGAGGCGGCGTCCATTTCCATCACATCAACGTGCCGTCCCTCGCGGATCGAAACACACTGGTCACAAACCCCGCAAGGTTCGATAGTCGGGCCGCCATTGCCATCCGGCCCAACGCAGTTCAAACCCTTAGCGATAATCCTCGCTGTGGTGGTTTTACCTGTCCCACGAATACCTGTCATGATGAACGCATGCGCAATACGATCAGCCTCAAACGCGTTTTTCAACGTCCGTACCATGGCGTCTTGACCGATAAGATCCGTAAAGGTCTCGGGACGATATTTGCGGGCTAGAACTTGGTAAGTTGTAGATGTTGACTCGGTCATTAAATTTCCGCCTGATAGCTTGATCGAATATTAAAAGGTAGTCGATCGAATTGCCAGATAAATACCGCACAGAAATGACCCGAATCAGGATCACTGTACAAATCTTTCTCGCAAACAGACTCATATCCCAATATGTACTTTCAAATAATTGAAAGAAATAATATAGATCATTCAAGATAGTTTTGTTTTACATATTATCGCACTACGGAAATTCGAGATGGCCGACGCAACATATAACTTTTTCTCTTTACTTAGCGTAACCCAAAATGGTGGCGGGCAAACCTGGTTGTACAGCTTTGATCCGGCAGATACTGGCGCGACTGTTACTGTCGATTTTGGCAACAACAATGTGCCAGATCCAAATGAATCTGTTTTGATCACTATTGATGGCTCTGTCTACTCAACCACTTACATTGGTTTCGGCGACATGATCGGTTCAACCACCGACTTTGATGTTATAGAATTGACGCTCGTATCCGGGGTTGGCGGAGCCGAAGGGTTGTATGGAATCAGCACTGATCCCGCGTGGTCACCTAACTCAAGTACAAATAATGGCACAGAGCCAGACCCCTATCACTACACATCTTTTTGTTTTGTCCGCGGAGCACTAATTACAACAACCCAGAATGATGTAGCGGTAGAGGATCTAAAAATCGGCGACTTGGTATTGACTCGTGACAATGGCCCTCAAACGATTTCATGGATTGGAAACAGAGACATGTGTGGCAACACAGCCAAACATCTTTTGCCGATCCGGATCAAGGCCAATGCACTGGGTGGTGGTTTGCCAAAACGTGATCTTTTGGTGTCACCACAACATCGCGTCCTGATCAGTGACTGGCGGGCCGAACTAATGTTTGGGGCCTCCGAAGTACTGGTCGCCGCAAAACATTTGGTCAATGACAGTGACATCCGTGTAGCCACCGATCTAAACGAATTCGAATACTACCATATCCTTTTTGAATCCCATCAAACGATATTCTCCGAGGGCCTTCCAACCGAAAGCTTTCACCCGGGCGACATGGCGATGAAATCACTGTCTGGGGATTCTCGCGATGAGGTGCTGGAGCTTTTCCCCGCTCTGAGGGACGATGCGACAAGTTATGGTTCAGCGACTCATACCTCGTTAAAGGCTTTCGAAGCCAGAGCGTTGCAAAGCAATTAAACTAACAGTTACGGAGTCAAATTGACGCTCCTGAGGGTTTTGGATCACAACTAGCTGAATGTCAAAATATTACGGCAACAAATTCAATAACCGAATGATCCGTTAACCCTTTTCTGTTTCTATGCCATAGAACAGCAAGCAAGTAGATAAATCAGGAGCATTTCGTGAAAATTGTAATGATCGGCGCAGGCTACGTTGGATTAGTATCTGGCGTTTGCTTTTCGGACTTTGGACATCAGGTTATTTGTGTTGAAAAAGATCAGACAAAGCTGGCCAAGTTGCGATCGGGCGAGGTGCCTATTTTTGAACCTGGCCTCGATATACTACTCGAACGGAATATCAGTGAAGGACGGTTGGAGTTTTCAGACAGCCTAGCATCTTCGATTGTCGATGCTGACGCTATATTCATTGCTGTAGGCACACCCGCACGTCGCGGCGACGGCTTCGCCGATTTGACATACGTATACGACACCGCACGTGAACTGGGCGAGAAACTTTCAACCGATACAGTCATCATAACAAAATCCACGGTTCCGGTAGGCACCAACCGCGAGATTAAGCGGATCATTAACTCCTGCAGTCCCTCGGCTGCGTTTGAAATTGTCTCCAATCCCGAATTCCTGCGCGAAGGTTCCGCAATCGAAGATTTCATGCGCCCTGACCGTGTGGTCGTCGGTGTGGAATCCCCAGAAGCGGAGGACGTGATGCGAAACATTTACCGGCCGCTGAACATCCGCGAAACACCCGTAATGGTAACTGATCTGGAAACCGCTGAGACCATCAAGTATGCTGCAAACGCATTTCTGGCCATGAAAATTACGTTCATCAATGAAATCGCCGATCTTTGCGAAAAAACAGGCGGTGATGTCCAGCAGGTTGCCAAGGGTATTGGGCTTGATACACGGATTGGCGGCAAATTCCTGCACGCAGGTCCAGGCTACGGTGGCAGTTGTTTCCCCAAAGATACATTAGCATTGGTGCAGACTGGGGAACGTTACGGTGCCCCACAGCGTATTATCGAAACAGTCGTCGCAGTGAATGACGCGCGAAAGTCCGATATGGCAGACAAAATCATCATGGCTTGCGGTGGCAGTGTGAAGGGTAAACGCATTGCGGTTCTAGGTGTGACGTTTAAGCCAAACACAGATGATATGCGTGACGCGCCGAGCCTTGTCATCATTCCTGAACTGATCGCCGCTGGCGCCAGTATAACGGCCTGTGATCCGGAAGGTGTGGACGAAGCGCGAAAGTTACTGAACGGTGTTGACTGGGTCGACGATGCTTACACGGCGGCGGATGGGGCAGATGCGTTGGTGATAATCACCGAATGGAATGCGTTTCGCGGACTGGACCTATCGCGAATTAAGGAATTGTTAACCACTTCTGTGTTCATTGATTTACGGAACATTTACCCCCCCAAAGAAGTTTTCGACGCCGGTCTGACGCTTACATGCATCGGCAAAGGTACAATAGAAAGTTAATACTATGCGTAAGGTTTTCGTAACTGGTTCTGCCGGTTTTATTGGTTACCATTTATGTCAAATGCTTCTAGACGAGGGGTTTGAAGTAATCGGCTTTGATGGAATGACCGATTACTATGATGTGACACTGAAGCAGCGGCGCCAACAAAAGTTGTTGCAAAGCCCAAACTTCACAACGCACCAAGCCATGCTCGAGGATGTCGAAGGTTTGCGTAACGCATATATGGCTGCCAAGCCTGACATTGTTGTGCACCTCGCAGCACAAGCTGGGGTCCGGTATAGCCTTGAAAACCCTCGCGCATATGTCGAAGCTAATATTGTTGGCACTTTCAATCTAATGGAACTTACACGCGAATTCGGGGTGGACCATCTGCTGATGGCATCCACCTCCTCCGTTTACGGCGCGAACGAAGAAATGCCGTTTACAGAAACCGATAAAACCGAAACACCTCTTACGCTCTATGCTGCTACCAAAAAAGCGACCGAAGGGATGGCGCATTCCTATGCGCATCTGTGGAAAATTCCGACAACTATGTTCCGGTTCTTCACTGTGTACGGCCCGTTTGGCCGGCCAGACATGGCCTTATTCAAATTCGTCAAAGCCACGCTGGAAGGCAGCCCGATTGACGTATACAACCATGGAAACATGGCACGGGACTTCACATATGTGACCGATCTGGTGCGTGGCATTCGGTTGTTAATTGACGCGGCCCCCGTTGAACCGGAAAACCTGGAAAGCATTCCCGAGGGAGACAGTCTTAGTCCGGTTGGGCCATATAGAACCGTAAATATCGGGAACTCGGACAAAGTTAGCCTTGGCGCGTTTATCGAAGCGATGGAAACAGCGCTTGGCATGAAGGCCGTGCGAAACAACATGGAAATGCAAATGGGTGATGTGCCGGCAACGTGGGCGAACGCATCTTTGTTGAAACAGCTAACCGGATATTGCCCGCAAACCAATGTGGATGAAGGCGTAGCCAAATTCGTTACATGGTACCGCGAATACTACGACGTTTAGCAAAGCTGCACGAAAAACGGCGCCCATATAAGGCGCCATTAATAATCGCATAACTAAAAATCAGTTGTTCGCTGCAGCCGCTTCAGCCTCGGTAGAACGCTGGCCATTGGCCCAGAAACCGTCATATTCTTCACCGCTAGCATAACGCATAACGCCGCGACCCTGACGCTGGCCTTTGCTGAATAGCCCCTCATAAACGTCGCCATTCGGATAGCGCGCCACACCGTCGCCGTCGATCTCGCCAGCTTTCCAGCCACCTGCGTATTCAAAACCATCAGACATAGTGATTGTTCCGGTACCTTCGCGTTGCCCGCTTACGAAACCGCCGGTGTAAAGGGTGCCATCAGCGTATGTCGCAACACCATCACCGTGGCGCAAGCCGTTTTCCCAATCGCCGGTGTATTGGTAGCCGTCTTGATACACCATTGTGCCTCTGCCGTGATTTTTGGCGTTCAGGAATTCGCCTTCATAAACCAAACCGTTGCCGTATTTTGCGATACCCGAGCCTTCGATAATTCCGTTGACCCAGTTACCCTCATAAGAGCTGCCATCGGGATAGGTGATCATACCAACGTCGTGGGCCACATCGTTCAGGAAAGAACCTACGTAAATGGATCCGTCAGGATACGTAACTTCACCTTGCCCCTCGATCCGGCCTTCGACCCAATCGCCGTCGTATATATAGCCGTCTGCGCCGTTGAAAACACCTTCGCCGTGACGCAAATCACCCTCAAACGTGCCTTCATAGCGGTCGCCTGATGCATAGGCAGCCACGCCTTGGCCCTGCCGCTGGCCGTTAACCATATCGCCTTCATAACGGTCGCCGTTCGCCTGTGTCAGGACACCACTGCCGTTAATCTGGCCGTTTTCCCAGCTACCAGTGTAGACCAAGCCATCGGGCAACGTCAGACTGCCGGCACCTTGGCGAACGCCGCGAACGATATCGCCTTCGTAGATTGCACCATCAGAATACGTGATCGTACCCTGGCCGTGTTTCGTACCCTCGACCCAGTCACCTTCATAACGGTAACCGTTTTCGCTGGTCATAACGCCGACACCGTGATGCACCGCATTTTCGAATTGACCTTCGTAACGCACGCCGTTGGCATAGATCGCAACACCACTGCCCGCAATTTTACCGTCTACCCAGCTACCTTCAAAAGTGCCGCCATCAGCAAAAACAATCTTGCCCTGACCTTCGGGGCGGCCGTTAATAAACGCGCCGTCATAAACCGAGCCATCGGGATAAGTGGCTTTACCCACACCTTCGATTCGGCCAGCAACCCATTCTCCAGTGTATTCATAGCCATTGGGCAAACGGTAAGTTCCCAGCCCGTGCTGCTTTCCGTCGAGGAATTCACCCTCGTATATACCGCCAGTGTCATACTGTTTGATCTGGACACTGCCTTCTTGCGATAAGGCGGGCGACATCGCCAAGACTACTATTGCGGTACCGAAAAGAATGACTTTTTTCAAACTGCCCTTCCGGAGTTACTCTCCCCGGCTCCCTTAGTTACTGCTCCGCGTAAATTCGCGGCCCGTATTTTGTACGGAGTCTATGGTTATCCATGTCTTCTGACAACGACTTTTTGCAAACGTGAGCAGACTGTTGGCGAACTTTTGCCCTAATAGCTTGTGCTTTGCCTAATTAAGATAGTACTTCCATCCTTAACTATCATTCCGGAGGCTTAAATGTCGGTTAATTTTTGTCTATCTCTTTGCCAATTGAACCCGACCGTAGGTGATATTGCAGGCAATGCGGCCAAAGCCGTCGAAGCCCATAAACGAGGCACACAGAAAAATGCTGACCTCGTGGCTTTGCCCGAGATGTTTTTGACAGGCTACCAAACACAAGATTTGGTGACCAAACCCGCTTTTCTGGATTCTGTGGCTGATGCTTTGGAGGGTTTGGCAGCTGATTGTGCGAATGGCCCGGCCCTTGGGATAGGTGCGCCGGTACTTGAGGACGGCAAAGTTTACAATGCCTATTACGTTCTAAAGAACGGCAAAATACACACTCTCACGCGCAAGCATCACTTACCAAATACGCAGGTTTTTGACGAACAGCGATTGTTTGAATCAGCGCAGATATCTGGCCCTTTCAGCCTCGGTCCGATCCGCGTTGGCACCCCGATTTGCGAAGATGCATGGCACGAGGACGTCTGCGAAACCATGGCCGAAAGTGGCGCAGAATTACTATTGGTCCCGAATGGTTCGCCCTATTACAGCGGTAAATTCGACCGTCGTATTAACCATATGGTAAGTCGCGTGGTCGAAACTGGATTGCCGCTGATTTACCTCAACATGGTTGGCGGGCAGGATGATCAAATCTTTGACGGTGGGTCGTTCGTATTGAACCCGGGTGGCAAGATGGTTGCGCGGATGCCACTGTTCGACGAAGCTTATACAGAGGTCTATTTCGAGCAAACGCCGGACGGTTGGCGTGCCTTGGACGGCGACCTTGCAGACCATCCCTCGCTGGAAGAACAGGAATATCGCGCAATGGTCGAAGGCCTGCGGGATTACATGCGGAAAACCGGATTTTCCAAGGTGATCCTCGGACTCTCCGGCGGAGTGGATTCTGCTATTGTAGCAACAATTGCAGCCGATGCTTTGGGACCGGAAAACGTTCATTGCGTGATGATGCCTTCGGAATATACCTCGCAGGAATCGCTGGATGATGCAGCAGACGTGGCTGCATCACTAGGATGCCGCTTGGACAACATATCGATATCCGAAGGGCGCGCTGCGATCACGAATACGTTGGCGCCTTTGTTCGAAGGTTTCGATGCAGACATAACCGAAGAAAACATCCAGTCCCGTCTTCGCGGTTTATTGCTGATGGCGATGTCGAACAAGTTCGGGGCAATGCTATTGACCACAGGAAATAAGTCCGAAGTTGCAGTAGGTTACGCTACAATTTACGGGGACATGGCGGGTGGATACAACCCCATCAAAGACCTTTACAAAACCCGCGTTTTCGCGACCTGCCGTTGGCGTAACGAAAATTACGCAACTTGGATGAAGGGCCCAGAGGGCGCCGTAATTCCAGTAAATATCATCGAAAAACCACCAACTGCAGAGCTGCGCGAGGATCAAAAAGACGAAGATTCCTTGCCGCCTTATGATGTCCTCGATGGTATACTGACCATGTTGATGGAAGGGGACGCCGCCGTGTCCGAATGTGTTGCCGCCGGATATGACCGCGATACCGTGAAAAAGGTTGAACACCTGCTCTATATCAGCGAATACAAACGCTTCCAGTCGGCCCCAGGACCGCGCCTGACCAAACGCGCATTCTGGCTGGACCGCCGCTATCCCATTGCCAACCGTTGGAGAGACCCATCATGACTACTACCCGTTTCGCCCCCTCGCCCACCGGATTTTTGCACGTCGGAAATTTGCGCACCGCCTTGTTCAACTGGGTGATTGCCCGCAAGTCGGGCGGCACCTTCATTTTACGACTGGATGACACAGACCCGACGCGTTCTACAGTTGAATTTGCTGACCAAATCAAGCGTGACATGGATTGGTTGGGCTTGATGTGGGACCGTGTTGAAACGCAGTCTTCACGACTGGACCGCTACAATGAGGCCGCTGATGAATTGCGCGCATCAGGGCGATTTTACGAGTGTTTTGAAACACCTACCGAGTTGGACCTGAAGCGTAAGAAGCAATTAAACATGCGCAAACCTCCGGTTTACGATCGGTCTGCGTTGACGCTTACCGATGCCGAACGGGATGCTTTGCGGGCCGAGCGTTCCGGTCATTGGCGGTTCAAGCTGGACCAAGAACGGATCGAGTGGAATGACGGAATTTTAGGTGATTTATCCATTGATGCTGCCAGTGTTTCAGACCCGGTTTTGATCCGTGGCGACGGGCAGTTTTTGTATACGCTGGCGTCTGTTTGTGACGATGTGGACTTCGGAATTACGAACGTTGTTCGGGGGTCTGATCACGTAACAAATACCGCAACACAAATCCAGATTATCGAGGCGTTGGTTGGGACAGTTCCGGCTTTCGCGCATCACTCGCTGTTGACCGGCCCACAGGGTGAAGGATTGTCTAAACGCCTTGGTACACTGGCACTGAAAGACCTTCGCGAACAGGGGGTTGAGCCGATGGCGTTGTTGTCTCACATGGCGCGTCTCGGATCCTCGCAGCCCTTGGAACTACAACAACACTTGGCTGATCTTATTGACGGGTTTGATCTTTCCAGTTTTGGTTCCGCACCGACTAAATTTGATGTAGCTGACCTTGGACCACTGTCGGCCAAGGTATTGCATTCAATGGGCATTTCGTCGGTTCAGGCTGATCTGGAAGCGCTTGAAGTTCCGGGTGATTTGGCTGCACCGTTTTGGGCAATGGCGCGCGAAAACATCGAAACCCGCGCTGACATAGCCGCATTGTGGGCGCTATGCCGCGATGGGGTGGAACCTGTTGTCGATGCGGAAGATGGCGATTTCATCGATCAAGCGATGAAGTTATTGCCAGCGGAACCGCGCTCGGACACCGCTTGGAAAGAATGGACAACCGCGGTGAAGGCGGCAACTGGACGCAAAGGTAAGGGGTTGTTTATGCCCCTTAGAAAAGCATTAACAGGGATGGAGCACGGGCCGGATATGTCGAAGCTTTTGCCGCTGTTACAAAATATCGGTGGGCGTTAACCTTTAGCCAAAATCACGTATTTTTCGTGTGCACAACACGTACACAAACCGTACACAACACGTATGTACAATTTGCGTTAACTATTTCTGGGTGTGGAGGGTGTTATACGCACCCTACTCCCATTTTTCGTTCCAAGTCGGCAGCGTGTCGCCGGGTGCGGAAGTCGCCTCATAAACACCACGCGCAATGGCGCGAGACAGGCAATCTGCAGCAGCATGACCGATCGCGAGTTGATCTGCAGGCGGATCGTTTAATGGCCTTTTGCCCGTCGCCGCAACAAATATCAGATCGCCGTCGAAGGGTGTGTGACTCGGCACAATTGCGCGCGCCATTCCATCATGGGCAGCCACGGCGATTCTAGTGGCTTGTGCTTGGGTCAGGTCCGCGTCAGTCGCGATGATAGCGATTGTGGTGTTCGTGCTGTGCGGTGGCGATAACGGTTGCGTTGATCTTAACGGATCCAGAGAAGCCGCAGATCCATGGCCACCATATTCATCGTTAACTTCAAACGGCGCAGCCCAGAAATGTTGCTGACCGTCTTGAATAACTGACCCGACGGCATTCACTGCCACCAATGCACCAATCGTGATACCATTGTCGAGCACCACCGAGGCGGAGCCGAGGCCCCCTTTTAGTTCTTTTGTCGTCGCGCCCGTACCGGCCCCGATTGTACCTAGTGCAAAATTCTTGGAAGCATCGGACAGCGCCGATAGCCCAAGAGGTTTATAGGGATTGTCCGTCCATTCTTTGTCCCCGCCATTCAACAGATCAAAAAGGATCGCCCCAGGCACGATTGGGATGGTGGCGTCGCCAACTTTGAACCCTCGTCCCATTGCCCTAAGCCCGTCGCAGACGCCAGATGGCGCGTCCAGCCCAAAGGCGGAGCCACCCGAGAGCACCAGTGCATCAACTTCCTGCACCAGCTTGTCAGGTGCCAATAATTCCGTTTCCCGCGTTCCGGGTGCACCGCCCATCACGTGAACTGCTGCCGTAAAGGGCGCATCACCAACCAATACGGTGCAGCCCGACTTAAGCGCGTCGTCTTGGGCATTACCAACCCGCAGGCCGGCCACATCAGTGATCAGATTACGCGGGCCAAGTTTCATATGCAGCGACCTCCGTCAACTTCCATGGCAACGCCAGTAATCATGCTGGCTTCCTCGGAGCATAGGAAAAGGGCCGCGTTGGCCATATCTTCAGGAGTAGAAAGCCGACCCAACGGTATGGTCGAGATGAACTTGGCACGAATCTCCGGTGTGTCTTCGCCCATGAATGTTTTCAGCAGTGGTGTTTCGCCAGCGACGGGATTGATTGCGTTCACACGGACTCCGTCGGGCGCCAATTCTATTGCCATCGCCTTGGTTGCGGTAATCATCCACCCCTTGGAGGCGTTATACCAGTTTAACTTGGGCCGAGGGCTGACCCCAGCTGTCGAGGCGACATTCAGGATCGCGCCAGAACCGGTCCCCTTCATATGCGGCACGATGTATTTCGCTGTCAGGTAGACCGACTTGGCATTGACGGCCAGAACTCTGTCGAAGTCTTCCTCGGAAACATCTTCCATCGGGGCGGGCATGTGGGATATTCCCGCATTATTCACCAGAATGTCGAGGGTTTTGAACGCACCAAACGCAGCCTGCGCCATCCCACGAACGCTATCGCCGTTGGCAACGTCAACTTGTTGGGCGATTCCGCCGATTTCGTCTGCAATCACCTGTGCGGCTTCAAGGTTAATATCGGCAACCATCACACGCGCTCCTTCCGCTGCGAATTTGCGGGCGATGCCAGCACCGAAACCTGATCCGCCACCGGTTACAATGGCTGTTTTTCCTGATAATCTCATTACTTTCTCCTTAACCGTGATGCGCTGCGACTGTTTTTAGAACCGAGAAACCATAGAGCGCCTCGAACCCTTTTTCGCGGCCATGGCCAGATTTGCCACTGCCACCGAAGGGTAATTCTACGCCGCCGCCTGCGCCATAATTGTTGATGAATATCTGACCTGACCGAATTGCCTTGGCCATTCGCATTTGCCGCGCGCCGTCGCGGGTCCAAATAGACGCTACAAGCGCGTAATCGGTGCCGTTGGCGATGCGTAGGGCGTCTTCTTCGGTATCAAACGGGATGATTGCCTGCACAGGGCCGAAGATTTCATTTTGGGCCAACGCGTCGTCGGGGTCGATACCGCCGTACAGCGTCGGCGCGAAATAATGACCGCCTTCGGGGGCGTTATCCACGATAGTTGCGCGGGCGAGGATGCGGTCGGAGTCGGCGGCGTTCACGAACCCTTCCACAATTTCCTTTTGACGCGCGGAGATCAGAGGGCCGACATCGAGGTCATCGACCGCAGGTCCAACTTTCATCTCGCGATACCGGGCGGCCATCATTTCTGTCAACTGGTCGTAAATCCCCCGCTGTACCAGAATGCGGGACGACGCCGAGCACGTTTGCCCTGCGTTCTGCACGCCTGCATTCACCAGAAACGGCAGGGCTGCGTCCAAGTCTGCGTCGTCAAACACGATTTGCGGGGATTTTCCGCCAAGCTCCAACGTTACCGGAACGATGGCGTCCGCCGCCGCTTTTTGGATCATACTGCCGACGCCCACCGACCCCGTGAACGAGATGTGGTTGATGTCCGGATGACCCGAAAGTGCGACTCCGGCTTCTTCGCCAAGGCCGGGCACTACGTTCAAAGCACCTGCCGGAAGCCCAGCTTCTTCGGCTATTTTTGCGAACGCAAGTGCCGTCAGGCAAGCTTCCTCGGCCGGCTTTAATACCGCGGCATTGCCCATCGTTAGGGCAGCACCGACTGAACGTCCGATGATCTGCATCGGGTAATTCCACGGCACGATATGGGCTGTCACGCCATGCGGTTCGCGCAGAGAATAAACGGTATACCCGTCCAAGTAAGGGATAGTTTCGCCGTGGATTTTGTCGGCTGCGCCACCGTAAAACTCCATATACCGCGCAAGGGCCACGGCATCGGCGCGGGCTTGTTTTAGCGGCTTGCCAACATCGGCAGCCTCCAAGCGGGCGAGGACATCCACGCGCTCCAACACAAGCTGCCCGATACGAGTCAAAATTCGACCGCGTTCAACGGCGGTTTTGCGGCCCCACTCGCCAGCCATCGCGGTTTGGGCCGCTTGCACAGCAGCGTCTACATCGGCCTGTTGGCCACGCGCAATTCGCGCTATTTCGGTGCCGTCAGACGGGTTTTCCAGTGGCAATGTTTCGCCGCCAGCTGGTGCAACCCATTCCCCCCCGATGAAGCATTTCGTGGAGTCGAACCACAGATCATTTTGAACGGACATCAGTTATTTTCCTTCTCTAGCGCGTCTTTCAATGACGGCGCAGCAGCTATCAGGGTTTTGGTATAGTCGTGTTGCGGATTGGTGAATACATCCTCGGTTTTGCCGTGCTCTACGATCTGGCCCGCGTTCATCACCATCACACGATCCGTCACCGAACACACCACGGACAGGTCATGCGATATGAACAGATAGGACAGGTTCAGACGGCTGGACAGATCAGTCAACAGGTCCAGAATTTGGGCGCGAATTGATACGTCCAATGCGGACACGGCCTCGTCTAGAATGATAAGATCGGGGCGTAGGATCAGCGCGCGCGCAATCGCGATGCGTTGACGTTGACCGCCGGAAAATTCGTGGATGTATTTGTCGGCGTCGGAAGGCTGCATACCAACGCTAATCAAGGCTTCTTCCACGGCTTGACGCCGTTCCGCACCCTTCGGTTCGACCTCCAGTAAATGCAGCGGCTCGGCGATCAGCCGGGCCACCTTATGCCTTGGATTGAACGAGCCGTAGGGGTCTTGTAACACAACCTGCATCTTGCGGCGCAAGTCGTGCGACATGTGGGTTCCGGCCTCGACGGGTACGCCGTCGATGCGAATTTCACCACCTTGCAAGGCCTCAAGGCCAAGGATCGCGCGGGTCAAAGTTGATTTGCCACAGCCACTTTCGCCCACCAGCCCGAGATTTTCACCATCGTGCAACACGAAGCTGACATCGTTGACCGCGCGAAAACTTTGCGGTTTTCCGAACACAGATTTTCGCGGCATCGTATAGTCGCGGACTGCGTTGCGGACTTCGAGCAATGGCTTTTTCGAACCACGCGCGTCGCCCTTATCAGGAACGTGGCTAGAGGCCGCGAACAACGCCTTGGTATATGGGTGTTGCATGTCTCGGAACAGTGCGTGGGTTTCACCGGATTCAACTACCTCGCCGGTTTTCATGATGACGATATGGTCAGCCACTTCGGCCACAACGCCAAGGTCGTGGGTGATGAGCATCAGGCACATTCCATCCTCGGCAACCAATTGTTTCAACAGGTCGAGGATTTGGGCTTGGGTTGTGACGTCTAGCGCGGTTGTTGGTTCGTCAGCAATTAACAGTTTTGGTCGCAAGGCAATGGCCATGGCGATGACGACGCGCTGGCGTTGGCCACCGGAAAGTTCGTGTGGGTACCGTGAAAGCGGGAATTGTTCTGCGGGCAACCCAACGCGGTTTAAGGTGTCACGGGCAATTGCCCTGGCCTCGCTTCTTGTGGCGTTACCGTGGATCAGAACCGTTTCCGCGACTTGGTCGCCGATGGTTTTTACCGGGTTCAGGGCAGTCATCGGTTCTTGGAAAATCATGCCGATATCGCTGCCGCGAATGGCGCACATCTCGGCCTCGGATTTGGCTAACAGGTCTTGACCATCGAGGGTGATTTCGCCACTAACGCCTGCGCCAGCGGGCAGCAGGTTCATCACCGAAAACGCGGTCATGGATTTACCGGAACCGGATTCACCGATCACGCCGATGATCTCGCCTTTGGCGGCAGACAACGACACGTTTTTCAGAATATCGATGCCATAAATCGACATGTTCAGGTTTTCGATTTGCAGAAAACTCATGTGCGCGCCCGCCGTAGTCTTGGGTCCAGCAGGTCGCGCAATCCGTCACCCATCAAGTTTAGGCCAAGTACCGTTAATACGATCGCCATACCGGGAAAAATCGCCAGATGCGGGGCGAAGCTGATCATGGTTTGGCTTTCGGCCAACATGCGGCCCCAGCTGGGGATTGGCGGTTGAGCGCCAAGACCGACATAGGAGAGGCCCGCCTCGGCCAGAATACCGAGTGAAAACTGGACGCTGCCTTGGACGATCAGCAGATTTAGGATGTTGGGCAGGATGTGCTCGACCGATATGCGTGTGGCGTTCTTGCCAGCTACGCGGGCTGAAAGGACGAAGTCTCGCGTCCATAAGCTTAGGGCCGCGCCCCGCGTTAAGCGTGCGAATACGGGGATGTTGAAAATGCCAATGGCGATGATTGCGTTGATGGCGGAGGGGCCGAAAACGGCGGTGATCATGATTGCAATCAACAGCGCGGGAAAGGCGAAGACGAGATCGTTGGTACGCATGATGATCTCGTCCATCAGACTATCTTTGCGGGCAGCAGCGGCAAGGCCAAGAGGGACGCCGAGGATGATGCCGATGCCAACAGCGACGACAGCAACAGCGATGGAGGTACGCGCGCCGACCATTATCATCGCAAAGATATCGCGACCAAAGTGGTCAGTTCCGAACCAGTGCTCGGTGGATGGAGTCTGCAATTTGTGGGCAATGTCGAGCTTTGTGACATCGAACGGCGTCCACAAGTAGGAAACCAGCGCCGCGCCAACGAATAGGGCGGCGAGGATCGCACCAATCATGAAGCTGCGGTTACGAAGGGCGGCTGTTAGAAAGCTCATTAGCTGCGCCCCCTTAGTCTGGGGTCAACGGCGGCGTAGGCGATGTCGACCAAAAAGGTTACGAGGACCACGGCGAAGACCAGTAGCATGACAACGCTTTCGACCACGATAAGGTCCCGTTGGGATATGCTTTGGAATACAAGGCGGCCAAGGCCCGGTAGGAAGAATACGTTTTCGATAATAATTGCCCCAGCCATCAAGAACGAAAATTGCAGGCCTATTATCGTCAACACGGGGATCATGGCATTGCGCAGGGCGTGCCGCCACATGGCTTGGCGGCGGGTCAGACCTTTGGCGCGCGCGGTGCGGATGAAATCTTCGTTCATCGTGTCAATTAAAGCTGATCGCATGACGCGTGCAAGGATTGATGCCTGCGGGAGGGCGAGCGCGATTGCGGGGAGGGTCAGGGCTTTGAGGCCGACAAACAGCCCCTCGTCCCAGCCCGGAAAACCGCCTGCCGAGAACCAGCGCAAGTTGATGGAGAAAACCACGACCAGCAGCATTGCAAACCAGAAGTTAGGGATCGCGACGCCCAGTTGCGTTGCGCCCATGATGGACACATCCGTGACCGAGCCGCGTTTGGAGGCCGCAAGTATGCCGGCGGGAAAAGCAATTAAAGTTGAAAGAGTAAGGGCGTATATCGCGAGAGGCAGGGAGATCATGATACGGTCGCCGATCATATCCACAACCGGCGTGCGGTAGGTGTAGGAGGTTCCGAAATCACCCGTCAGCATGCCTGTGACCCAAGTGACATATCGTGACAATGCCGAGACATTCAGCCCCAGTTCTTCACGTAAAGCTGAAATTGTGTCGGGTTGGGCGTTTATACCGAGCATATAGCTGGCAGGGTCGCCGGGGACGACCTCGATAGCCAAGAAAATTACGGCGCTTGCGGCCAGAAGGCTTAAGCCCAGAGACATCAAACGTTTCAGCGAATAACGGAGCATGGGAACCAGTTTTCAAGTAAAGGGGCAGAGGCGAGTGTTCCCGCCTCTGCCGGTTGGATTAATCGTTCCAGTAAACGGCGGTCAGGTCATTCGCCTGTGTGGGTGCATTAAGCCATAGACCAACGATGTTGGCGTTTGCTACAGTTGGATTGGCCAACTGGAACAGATACCCGTTCACATAATCGTCGGCGATCATACGTTGCGCCGATTTAAGGATTACAGAACGCGCATCAGGATCGGTTGCGTCGTTCAAGTCCTCCATCAACTGCTGGAAGGCTGCACTGTCGTACTGGAAATAGTATTCGGGGCGAGCATAGATACCGATGTCCATAGGCTCGGTGTGGGAAACGATCGTCAGACCGAAGTCATAACCGCGGAATACCTGTTCCAGCCATTGTGCCCATTCAAGGTTGCTGATTTCAACATTGATGCCAACTTCACGCAACTGTGCAGCAATAATCTCGCCACCGCGGCGCGCATAAGGTGGAGGTGGCAATTTCAACGTTGTTTCAAAGCCGTCTGGATAACCGGCTTCGGCCAGCAATGATTTCGCCAGTTCAGGATCGTAGTTCGATTGACCTGTCAGATCGACGTAATCAGGATGATGCGGAGCGAAGTGCGTACCGATCGGTGTACCCAGACCAAACATTGCACCGTCGATAACCGCCTGACGGTCGATGGCGTGCGCCAAAGCCTCGCGGACCTTTACGTTATCAAACGGAGGCATTTTATTGTTGGTCGAAAGGATGGTTTCGCCCTCGGTCGAACCGACAAGCACATTAAAGCGTGAGTCTGCTTCAAATTGCGGTAGATTTTCCGGTGCCGGGAAATTCGGGAACGCGTCCACATCTTCGGCCATAACAGCGGCGTAAGCAGCGGTCGGGTCGGAGATGAACTTGAAGGTCGCGCCATCTAGACGTGCAGGTGTGCCCCAGTAGTCGGCGTTCTTGGAGATGGTGATACTGTCACCCTGAACCCAGTTTGTGAACGTGAACGGACCAGTACCAACCGGATGTGTCTTCGCGTCGTCAATGGACTCGGACGCAACAATAACCGCATCGCCCCACGCCATGTTAAATAGGAACGCGCCGTTTGGTGCGGATAATGTAACACGAACGGTTGTCGGGTCGAGCGCCTCAACTGTATCAATCCCCTCGAACAGAGCTTTCTGCGCGTTGGTCGAATCTTCGGCCCGAGCACGATCTAGCGAGAATTTCACATCTTCGGAATCCATCGATGTACCGTCGTGGAACATAACGCCGGAATGAAGGCTGAACGTGTAGACCAGACCGTCATCCGAAATCGTCCAGCTTTCCGCCAATGCTGGCAAAATTGCGCCAGTTGCATCAAAGCGTGTCAGACCCTCGAAAATATTTGCGTACACCACGCTGTCGATCGCACCGGCAGCGGCACCCGTTGGGTCCAGATGCGGTGGTTCCAGCTGCATTCCGATGGTGATGTCTTTGGTCTCGGCGTTCGCCATTCCGGCTGTAATCGCCAATGCGCTGGCCATTGCCAGTTTGATATTCAGGTATTTCATTACTTCCTCCACTGTTTTTAGGGTCTTCAGGACTTACTGCCCTGATTTGTTAACAACTCTGCCAAAGCTAAACCCATTATTTTGGCGGAGTCTATCATATCTTGCACTGCAATATATTCATCCGGTTGGTGCGCCAGATCTAAAATCCCCGGGCCATAAGCGATGCAGTTCTTCATCCGCCCTATCCGGTCGATGTGTTTCTGATCGTAGGTTCCGGGCGAAACTACATATTCCGGCGACTTGCCCAACACCTGTTCAATTGCACGGCTAACAGTCGTGACCACTGGCGCATCTTGGGCTGTCATGCTGGGCAACACTTCATGCATGTCGCGAATGTCATAGGTGAACTTTTCACGGCCACCCTGCACTTTACCCAACAGATCGTGCATTTCTTGCCGCACGTCGTCGATGTTTTCTTCGGGCAGGAAGCGCCGGTCGATAATCATTGTGCAGCTATCAGGCACGCAGGGCGCAGGCAGGCCCGTGTAGCCTTCTTCCTGCACAGGTTCGCCGCCGTGGATTGAATTGATGTTGAGGGTGGAGTTTTTCGCTCCCTCGGGAATGATTGGCAGTTCAGAACGGCGTTCGGCTAGCGCAGGGAACAGGGTTGCTTCCATTTCCTCCATCACGGCGCCCATATGCCGCACGGCACAGTCGCCCAAAAATGGCATGGAGCCGTGGGCAATTCGCCCGTGCGTTTCGATTTCTGCCCACCAGACGCCGCGATGGCCAAGACATACGCGGTCTTTGTGCAATGGTTCGGGGATAATGACGTGCTGCACACGTTCCGGCGTGAAAAACCCTTTTTCCGCCAGATAAGCAACGCCACCAAAGCCGCCGGTTTCTTCGTCGGCAGTGCCTGAAATCTCGATTGCACCGGAGTAATCTGGCCATGTGTCCAAGAACGCCTCGACCGCGATGATGGAGGTAGCGAGGCCACCTTTCATATCACACGAGCCGCGCCCGTATATTTTTCCGTCGGACAATTCTGCGCCGAAAGGATCGAAAGTCCAGCCCTGCCCGACCTCGACGACATCAATGTGGGAGTTGAAGTGTACGCATTCGCCAGGATGTGCGCCTTCGCGCCGTGCCACAACGTTCCAGCGCGGGTACTTGTCGCTGTCACCTGGGGTGCCATAGGCGCGGATCATCTCGACCTCGAAGCCGCGTTTCGTCATACGCCGCGCCAGATATTCGCAGATTTCCAGATAATTATTGCCGGGAGGGTTTAGCGTAGGAATTCGGATCAGGTCTTGCGTCAGCGCGATTAAATCATCACGAGCGGCATCTATTCGTACCGTAAACTCCGCCGTTTTGTCTACCCCTGAACTCATTGCAATCCTCTCAGAAACCGCTGGTTACCAACCCGTTAAACTGGTTTAGTGAGCGTGCAGTATGCAAGCCGATGCGACATTTCGGCAATACAGTAGAAATACGGATGAACATGGACAGCTTTAAAAAAATCGCATTCGAACAGGCCCCAATCGGCATTGTTTTGACTGAAAACCGTGTCATCAAAGCCTGCAACAAGACGTTCGAGGATTTGTTCGGCTATTCGCGCGAGGAGTTGATAAACCAGTCTTTCCGCATGCTTTACCAAACCCGCCGCGAATTTGATGAAATTCGTGACATTGGTCTAGAGCCTTTGCGCGAAACCGGAAGTTACACAGATGAACGCTTGATGCTGCACCGTGACGGCTCGATGTTTTGGTGTCGGTTCAGAGCGCATACCATGACGCAGGATAATCCGCTGGGTCAGGCGATATTAACGTTCGCCGATATATCTGAAATGCACCAGTCTATCAGCCTGACACCCCGCGAGCGGCAGGTCGTGATGTTGTTGCGCAAAGGCCAAACCAGCAAAGAGATCGCGCGAAGTCTGTCGATTTCGCCAAGAACGGTCGAGGATTATCGTGCGACATTGCTGGCGAAGTTCAAGGTTAAGAACGTCGCGGAATTGCTGGCACATATTGTTGGGACGGGGCAGCCTTAACGCCGACCCGAAAGTTTATTTGCTGCGGGATTGTTTTTCGACGATCCCCGAGGTGCCTTCGCGGCGCTCCAGTTCAGCCAAAACATCTTCCCATTTCACGCCGCGCGATGACAGCATGACCAACATGTGAAACAGCACATCAGCGGCTTCTTCTGTCAGGTTTTTGGGGTCATTCTTGGCGGCGGCGATAATTGCCTCGATCGCTTCTTCACCGAACTTCTCGGCACATTTATACGGGCCACGGGCGAACAATTTGGCGGCATACGAGTTCTTTTCGTCGCCACCTTTGCGTGTCTCAATCTTTCGCGCTAATCGCGTTAATACATTCGCCATTATAACCTCACCGGCACACCGGCCGTTTGCATGAATTCTTTTGCTTCGCGAATGGTATAGTCGCCGAAGTGAAAAATGGAAGCCGCGAGCACGGCTGATGCGTGTCCTTCGACGACTCCGTCGACCAAGTGTTGCAAATTCCCCACACCGCCCGACGCGATAACCGGTACTTGCACCGCATCTGCAATGGCACGGGTAAGGGGCAGGTTAAAGCCTTCGCGGGTTCCGTCACGATCCATGGAGGTTAGCAGGATTTCACCCGCGCCTTTGGAGACGACCAGTTTGGCGAACTCGATTGCGTCGATACCAGTGGCCTGTCGGCCGCCGTGTGTGAAAATCTCCCATTTGCCGGGGGATACGGTTTTTGCGTCAATGGCCACGACGATACACTGATTACCGAACTTGTTGGCGGCGTCGGCGATCACATCCGGATTGGCCACGGCGGCGGAGTTGAAGGAAACTTTGTCGGCCCCTGCGAGCAGCAGTTTGCGAACATCTTCGGGGGTGCGCACACCGCCACCGATAGTGAGAGGCATGAAGCATTGTTCGGCTGTTCGGGACACCAAATCATACATCGTGCCACGGTTTTCGACCGTCGCTGCGATGTCTAGGAAGCAGAGTTCATCTGCCCCCGCTGCATCGTAAGCTTTGGCGGATTCCACGGGGTCGCCTGCGTCGATCAAATCAACGAAGTTGACGCCTTTGACGACACGCCCGTCTTTAACGTCTAGACACGGGATTATGCGGGTTTTAAGCATTGGTTATCCCTTTAGGTAAGCAGCCGCCTCGGCCACATCAATTGCGCCGTCATATAACGCGCGGCCAGAGATTGCACCGTTGAGTGGCGCGCCGCAATCCTTCAATGCTTTCAAATCATCCATAGAAGAAACGCCGCCCGAGGCAATTACCGGAATGCTTACCGCGTTTGCCAACGCAGCAGTCGCCGCAACGTTCGGCCCTTGCATTGCACCGTCGCGGTCGATGTCGGTGTAGATGATTGCCGCTACGCCTGCGTCTTCGAATTTCTTCGCCAGATCGAGGGCAGTTACGTCTGTTGTTTCGGCCCAGCCTTCAACGGCCACCATGCCGTCGCGGGCGTCGATGCCTACGGCGACTTGATTGGGGAACAGGCGGGCGGCCTCGCGTACGAGGTCAGGGTTACGTACGGCGATAGTCCCTAGGATCACGCGTGCCAGACCTTTGGAGAGCCAGCGTTCAATCGTCGCGATATCGCGGATGCCGCCGCCAAGTTGGGCGGGGATGTTGCAGGCTTTCAGGATTGCTTCGACAGGTTCGGCGTTTACCGGTTCGCCTGCGAAAGCGCCGTTCAGGTCAACCAAATGCAGCCACTCGCAGCCCGCCTTCTGGAACTCCAACGCTTGGGCGGCGGGATTATCGCTGAACACGGTCGCTTGGTCCATCTCGCCCTTATATAGGCGCACACAGTTACCGTCTTTCAGGTCGATTGCGGGGTAAAGGATCATGGTAACGTCTCCAAATCAGCGGTTGGGGGCCTAATACCCCGATTGCGACCTGATTTAAAGTCAATGTTGACCCAGAGGCGTTTAATCGCATCTGATGTCGGCACAAGACAGCAGAGATCGATGAAAAGAGTATTATTGGCGCTGACTTTGGTTTTTCCACGCTTTGCAAATGCGGGTGCGTTGACCGGTGTTTTCCGGGCCAAACCAGAGGATACGGGTGGTTTCCTACACGTGGGAATGGCAAATGGGGTAACGGTAAAATCTGGGTTCCGGATCGCGATAAGACCTACGATTCAAAAATGTCGATGAACGGGAATGCGTTGCAGATTAAAGGCTGTGTCGCCTTTATTTGCCGCACCCAGAACTGGATTGTTGCACCTTAAACCCTATCGCAGGACTTGCACGGCAATCTCGCGGGTTCTATCAAATATCGCCTCCGAACCATATGGAGCATTCACAAGGGCGAGGCCTGAACCGGTCATGCCCTTGTTGTCTTTCAGATCGAACGAGACCTCGTCTATCAGATGGGGCGCTTTGAAAGCTGCTAACATCTCTTTGTGTCGTGCTGCTTTGAGGATCGGATACCAGATCATCACGGTCGCTTCGGGCCATTTGGCGACAACCTTGTTGGTGAAGTCTGCAACTTGCAAGTATTCGGTTTTAATTTCGTAGGACGGATCAACCAATATCAGGCTTTTGCGCGGTTTGGTCGGCGCGATAGCCAAAATTCCTTCGAACCCATCACGGCGGTGCATAGATGCCTCGCCTTCTAGGTTGGCTTGCAGGGCTTTGAATTCAGCCGGATGCAATTCCATCAAGTGGATCTTGTCACTTTCACGCATCAAAGCCGCCGCGATAGCAGGAGAGCCGGGATAAGCCGTTTCGCCGTGCATCAGCCGAGTGGATTTCAGCGCATCGGCGAATGGGCAATCCGGTAGGTCGATCTTGGTGATACCCTCTTTCGCTTCGCCTGTTTTGATCGCTTCAATCGAAGCTAGATCATACAGCCCGCGCCCAGCATGCGTTTCCATAAAGGTAATGCCACGCGGTTTACGGGTTAATAGCGTCAGAAGCTCAGCAAGCGCGATGTGCTTGTGAAGATCGGCGGGGCCACCGGCGTGATATGCGTGTTGGTAAGATAACATAGTCCGTGGCTATCTGATCGCAACGCGGGCGTCTATTCCGAAATATATGGAGTTGAGAGAAATCGAATGCGGTTGCTGCCGGTGCTGCCCTGTTTCGACTTTAGGTTTGGGGGATTTCTGCACGTGACTTTTCGCCTATTGTAACCTGCGAAAATCACACTTAGAACGTTTCTAAATTCCAATCGAAGCCTAAGGACTACCAAATGAAACCCGGACTACCTTTACCGAAAGTGACATTCAAAACTCGCGTGCGCGACGAATCGATCGGCGGTGACAATCCGTTCCGTTGGCAGGATGTAACGACTGACGAATACTTTAGCGGTAAACGCGTTGTTCTGTTCTCGCTACCAGGCGCGTTCACACCGACATGTTCTACCTTCCAGCTGCCTGGCTTTGAAAATGGCGCGGCGGATTTCGCGGCAGAAGGCATTGATGAAATCTATTGCATGTCCGTAAACGACAGCTATGTGATGAACAAATGGGCGCAATCGCAGAACCTCGGAAACGTAAAAGTTATTCCTGACGGTTCCGGCATTTTCACGCGCCGCATGGGTATGTTGGTGCGCAAAGACCCTGAAGGCTTTGGCTGGCGCTCTTGGCGTTATGCTGCCGTGATCAACAACGGTATTGTAGAGGCATGGTTTGAAGAGCCTGGCCGCGTGGACGATTGCGACCACGATCCATACGGCGAATCCTCTCCTGAAACAGTTATGGCTTGGCTGAAAGCAAACAAAGTTGAAGTCGCGGCTTAATAGCGATCCAGTTATTTAGATTCGACGGCTCCGACATTTGTTGGGGCCGTATTAGGTTCTGCGGTTAGCTCTATAGTGAGTGATATTACCTAGCAATATAATCACATGCTTTGGGTGCGGCGAAGTTTCCGTGCGCTGGCATTGATATTCGCCTTATTCCATTGACTCCCTCATCCAAATCCATATAACGCCGCCATCCGGTACCGTGAGGTGCAGGTCAATTGGTGTTTGTGGCCCTCGCAAGGGGACGCCTGTCACCTTCCCCGATACTGGGGTTGGTAAGGAAAGCACCTTTCATAACTGAAAGGATCCAGCCGTGACTAAACGTACAGCTGCCAAGTATAAACTAGATCGTCGTATGGGCGAAAACATTTGGGGTCGCCCAAAGTCCCCGGTAAATCGTCGTGAATATGGCCCAGGCCAGCACGGCCAAGGTCGTAAGCAAAAACTGTCCGACTTCGGTACACAGTTGCGCGCCAAGCAGAAGCTTAAAGGCTACTACGGCGATTTGACCGAGAAACAGTTCCGTCGCATCTTCGGCGAAGCCGACCGTGTAAAAGGCGATACAGGTGCGAACCTTATTGGTCTTCTGGAACGTCGTCTGGACGCTGTTGTTTACCGTGCGAAATTCGTACCAACAGTTTTCGCAGCACGTCAGTTCGTAAACCACGGCCACGTGACTGTTAACGGCAAGAAAGTGAATATCGCTTCTTACCGCGTTTCCGAAGGCGACGTGATCGCTGTTCGTGAAAAATCCCGTCAGATGAACTTGGTAATGGAAGCACAAGCTTCTGCCGAGCGTGATACGCCCGACTACCTAAGCATCGACACAAACAAACTGACATGTGAATTCGTTCGCACACCTGGTCTTTCCGACGTACCTTACCCGGTAATGATGGAACCAAACCTGGTGGTGGAATTCTACGCGAAAAACTAAGGTTTTTCGTAGTCGAAAGATTGGAGAGGGCTGTACCGCTGGTATGGCCCTTTTTCGTTCGGCCAAGGATTGTAATCTGTTTGGTAATGTTTGCACGGCAACAGGCTGGCAAGAATAACCGTTAAACCATTCCAACGCCTCTAACACGATCTGACCTCAAATTCCGAAATATCGGAACTGAAATAACCCGTCCCGTCACTATCATTCCTAATCGGATAAGCTTAAGGAAAGTGACGTATTAAGGAGAATGAATGATGGATGCTTCACAGGACTTACTTGAACTGGTAGCGGCGGCGCGGGAAAACGCAAAAACGTTTGAAGACCGCATTTCAGAAGTTTCGAAACTTATGGGCGGCCAAAACGGATCCGACGCTCAAGTCGCAGAACTACGTGATGCGACTGTTGCGCTTGAGTTGGCTACGGTCGATATCTTTTCGACTTTTGAGGCACGGATGCAACACCACTTTAGACGGGGTCCGTTTTCACGCAAATTAAAATCATTACTTCTGGAGGCTGGTCAAACTGACCTCGCTGATAGGCTCCACCAATACTATCTTGCGGTTAACGTGCTGAAGCACGGTAAAGGCGCGAGTTATCGGGAGTTGCTAAATGCCCCAAGCTCTCTTTTTACTGTTAAGTCAACCGAAGGGATTACCGCCGATGAAACACCCCCATCCGCTGGCCTAGTTGATGTCAGTGAATCGGGCTTTTTCGAGGGGCTAACCACGACTATTGTCGAGGCTTATCATTTCCTTGAAAAGAAATAATGTCTTATCTGGGTTCACCAGATTGACTTCCTAACGCGAATTTTGCACGAAGCTGTTGGCTATGAAATCGCACGGTCCGGCTATAACGGCAGTGGCCGCTGCTCCTCGATCGCCTCCATGGCGAAATATGACGTTACCGAGTCCAGCTCCACCTTCGATATCAGCCGTTGATAGACACGGTCATAGCTTGCCATATCCTCGGTCACGACTTTCAACATGTAGTCGTAATCACCGCCGATACGAAAGAAGTCTACGACTTCGGGGATGGTGGATACATGGTTGCGAAAGCTTTTCAACCATCCGGCAGAATGGTGCCGCGTTCGAAGCATCACGAAAACTACCAGCCCCAATCCCAATTGCCGACGGTCGAGCTGGATTGTGGAACCGGTGATGACCCCCTCGTTGTTCAACGCCTGCAATCGCCGCCAACACGCATTCTGGGAAAGGCCTACTTTATCCGCCAGTTCCCGTTGAGAAATGGAGGAGTCGATTTGCAATGCTGCGAGCATCTTCTTGTCAATTTGATCTGGTTTATTGTCTTTCATTCGATCATATGACACAATAATAGACATATTCGCAATAGTATCGGTAATGTAATTTGACTGAACACAGCGTAATTTCCTGACAAAGGAGCTACCTATGTCCCTACAAGCTTTTCGCGACTCGTTGAACGTGTCCAATCCTACCGAATTCCTGCGCGGTGGACTTATTGGTGAAGGGATGATGCTTCCTAACGGTAAACCGCTGGTTTACGCCGATTATGTGGCCTCGGGTCGTGCATTAGTTCAGGTAGAAGATTATATTACCCGCCATGTGTTGCCGTTCTATGCAAACACTCACACGGACACCTCGTTTACGGGGGCATACAGCACCAGCCTTCGCGAAGATGCGCGAGCGGAAATTGCTCGGCTGACCAAGGCGGATGAATGCTCGGTTATCTTTGCCGGCCCGGGCGCAACTGCGGGGCTGAACCGTTTGGTGGCTTTGACGGGTATCGAACAGGCTAATAATCCAGTGGTGTTTGTAGGACCGTACGAGCACCATTCCAACATCCTGCCTTGGCGCGAAAGCAAGGCAACGGTGATTGAAATTCCCGAAGCTGATGGTGGCGGGCCGGATTTGGGGTTTCTGGAAGCCGCACTGTTGGAACATGCTGATGCTGATTTGAAGGTTGGGACATTTTCGGCAGCATCGAACGTGACGGGTGTAATTACGGACGCTGACCCAGTGACGCGTATTCTTAAGGCGCACGGGGCGCTTGCGATCTGGGATTATGCGGGTGGCGCGCCGTATCTGTCGATTGATATGGCAACGGGCACAGATGCCGAAAAAGATGCCGTTGTGCTTTCAGCCCATAAGTTCCCGGGCGGGACCGCCGCATCGGGTGTTCTTATCGTTCGCGATAGCGCTGTGCACCTGAATACACCCAGTTGGCCCGGTGGCGGTACAGTTGACTTTGTGTCCCCGTGGGAACACGACTACACCGACGACATCGCCGCGCGTGAGGAAGCCGGGACGCCTAATGTCATCGGCGATATCCGCGCGGCATTGGCATTTATGGTCAAAGATTCCATCGGACAAGAAACCATAACTACCCGTGAGCACGAATTGAACGCGATGGCGATTAGCGGATGGGCCAACAATCCGTATATGACTTTGCTGGGGGTGGACATGCCGAACCGATTGCCAATCTTCTCGTTCCTTGTGAAGGATGCTGAAGGCAAGCAGATCGACCCGCAGGTTTTCACCAGAGAGTTAAGCGAACGATATGGTGTACAAGCCCGCGGTGGCTGCGCTTGTGCGGGCCCTTACGGGCATCGATTGCTGGGGATTGATCGAGAAACATCGGATCGCCTGAGAGGCGAAATTCTTGGTGGTAACGAGGCCGTGAAACCCGGCTGGGTACGACTTAACTTCAGCTATCTGATGAGCGACAAGACAGCGCATTTTATTATCGACAGCATCAATGAACTAACACACCAGATGGCTGGAGCGATGCGTATTTCGGCTTGAACACCTGCGCATCGCCAAGTGAAATCACAATGCTCTGGTCAATCTGGTAAAAGGTTCGTAAGTCTTGCGGATGCTACTAATTCAAAATGGAAAAACCATGACTTTGGCCGAGGCCAAGTCCCTTCCCCGTTGGCAGCGACCCATTATGTTGCTGGTAGTTATGGCCGCCGCATTGCCGCTCGCGTTTTCTACTTGGTTGGCATTGCTGAACAACTTCGTGATCGAGGCCGCGGGCTTCGACGGCGTTGGTATTGGCTGGCTGCAATCTGTGCGCGAAGTTCCCGGATTTTTGGCCATTGGTGTGATCGTTGTGATTATGTTCATGCGCGAACAGATGTTAGCCTTGGTTAGCTTACTGACGTTGGGAATAGCGGTGATGATAACGGGCTTATTCCCCTCGATGGGTGGGCTGTTGGCGACGACGATGATCAGTTCGATCGGTTTTCATTATTATGCAACGGTTAGCGAATCGTTACAGTTGCAGTGGATCGACAAAGACAAGGCACCGCAAACGTTGGGCTGGATCGTGTCAGCTGGGTCGGCAGCATCGCTGGTAACCTATGGTTTGCTAGTGCTTAGCTGGAAGACCTTCGATCTGTCGTATAATTTCGTCTATATGATGGGCGGTGGTGCCACTGTTGTGATCGCGTTTGTTTGCTGGGTTGCATACCCGAAATTTCAGTCACCGCACGCGCAGCATGCCAAGATGATCCTGCGAAAACGCTATTGGTTGTACTATGCTTTGCAGTTTATGGCGGGGGCGCGCCGTCAGATTTTCATTGTATTTGCTGCGTTTATGATGGTCGAAAAATTCGGCTTTGAGGTGCATGAAGTCACAGCGCTATTCCTGGTGAACTTTGTAGCCAATATGATTTTTGCACCGATGATGGGCCACATGATCGCGCGTGTTGGTGAACGCAACGCTCTGGCGTTCGAGTACGTTGGCCTAACGTTGGTTTTCTTGGCTTATGGCGGAATATTCTATTTCGGCTGGGGTGTGGCGCTTGCGGCTGCGTTGTATGTGATAGATCACCTGTTCTTCGCTTTGGCGTTTGCACTGAAAACCTATTTTCAGAAGATCGCGGACCCTAAAGACATCGCACCGACGGCGGCTGTTTCCTTTACCATAAACCATATCGCGGCGGTATTCCTGCCAGCGGCGCTGGGGTATTTATGGATCACATCCCCGAGCATGGTATTCGTGTTGGCAGCGGGCATGTCACTGGCATCGCTAGCATTAGCGCTGATGATCCCTCGCCACCCGGAACCGGGGCATGAGACAGTGTTTACCAAAGGCTAGCCTATGTCGGTTCGGACTGTTAGCTTTCGCAAAACAGGAGGGGTTGAATATGCATAAAGGTTCTTGTCTTTGCGGCGCTGTCAGTTTTGTTGTGGCGGGGGAGTTGAACCCACCCGATGCTTGCCATTGCACGATCTGCCGAAAAGAATCAGGGCATTATTATGCGGGAACCGACGTTAAAAAAGATGCGCTGACCGTAACGGGAGCCGAGAACATAACGTGGTACCAATCCTCGCCAAAAGTCCGCCGAGGGTTTTGCGCCACCTGTGGATCATCTCTGTTCTTCGACCCACCCCACCGCGACTGGATCAGCATCGCGATGGGCGTATTCGATACACCGACGAATACAAAACTGGCGATTCATATCTTTGTTGCGGACAAGGGGGATTACTACGATATCACGGATGGGTTGCCGCAAAACGAACAATAGTTATGGCGCATCTCCCATCAAATACCGTGGGCCAGATCCCTTTTCTCCTGCACGGTCATTCTGATTGTAAAGCTGGCAACTTTTGAGGGACAAGCAACCACAGCCGATGCAACCATCCAGCTTGTCTCGCAGGTTAGTTAAGGTTTCGATCCGATCGTCCAGTTCTTCGCGAAAACTGTGACTGATCTTGGTCCAATCTGCTTTTGTAGGGGTCCGGCCGTTGGGCAATGTTTCGAATTGTTGCCGTATCTGGCCTATTGAGAACCCAAATTTCTGAGCAATCTGCACGAACGACAACCGCCGGATATCTGACCGCAAGAACCTCCGTTGCCCCCCAGAATTTCGTTCGGGTGACACCAAGCCCTGAGTTTCATAATATCTGATAGCAGACACGGCTAAACCTGTTCGCTCTGCCAGTTGACCAATTGATATTGTTTTTGCTAGCATTTTTGTCACCGTAATTTAACTAAAATTTTACCTTGACCTCAAGTTAGGTTGAGAAATTACAAGGTGTAAATGACCTAGTCAATTACTGAGGAGAACATGATGAATAGTGCAATTTTGGAGCACGTTAACGTGACAGTCAGCGATCCTGAAAAGACCGCTGACATGCTGTGTGATTTGTTCAACTGGCAAATACGTTGGAGTGGCGATTCTATAAACGGAGGCAGAACAATACATGTCGGCGCGGAGGGGTCTTACGTGGCGTTGTATTCACCAAAAGATGCAGTTGGTGCGTCCGGTAGCAGCTATGAAAACCTAGGCGGATTGAACCATATAGCGGTCGTCGTGAAGGATCTAGAAGATGTAGAATCACGTGTGAAAACGGCTGGGTTTAGTCCGGTAAATCACGCAGATTACGAACCTGGGCGAAGGTTTTACTTTCGCGACCATGACAACATTGAATACGAGGTCGTCGCGTATGACGAATAGCCCGCCCTTAATACCGCAACTCGGCTAGTATGGCGAAGTGGTCGCTGGGATAGATATCGTTGATGGGCCTATTGCCAACAACCGCGCACTCAACGATATGCCCCGCGCCCTTCGCTGCTGGCAGGCCCACGAGAATGTAGTCAATCCTGCGATCCGGTTCAAAATCCATTCCGACGTATGGGTTGCTGTTGTCCCACGTCATACCGCCGCTACCAGCGCCTGCAAATCCCCATGCGTCATGGAACACCAAGCCTTCCACTGGCGCGGTGGTCAGACCAGTTAGCATCCGCATTTCCTCGGAATCTGGGTCAGCATTAAAGTCGCCGCAAAGAACCGGAGGGAATTTCGTCAATGGTTTGCTGCCGATAAACCGGGCGAGATCTGCCACCTGTTTTTGACGTATGTGGCTTTCGTCAAGCTTCCAGTTCAGGTGCGTCACAAACAACGGAATTTTACCGCGTGGTCCGTCGATCTCGGCATATATTGCAATGCGCGATTCGCCGGTTTGTTCTTTCCCGTAGAGCGAAATCTGGTCAGTCGTCTCGATAGGCCAGCGGGACAGGATGGCGTTTCCGAACCCGGTATCTCCAACATCCATGCAATTTTCGTAGACGTAGTGAAAACCGAGCTTACCGGCCAATTTAGCAGCAAAACTGATGCCATCATGTTTCCATACTTCTTGGAGGGCGATTATGTCAGCATCTAACGCGGCAAGGTTTGATGCGATGGCTTCAGCGCGCTCCTCCCAAGGGCCGAACCGCCACCAGACATTCCAGGTCAATACCTTCACACGTGTCTCGATTGTGCCCTTCTTCGGGTGCGCTGTCGTCATACTCATTCCTCCGTTGGGCTGAAGTTAGTGGAACTCGAATCCCAAATATATAAATTTTTCGCGACCTGTGCATTTAGCCCTTTGGCGCGTATTCCGCGTGGCGTAGAGTCCAACAAATCACGAAAAGAGGTGACCATGTTTGGACTATCGAAAAAACCCACTATTCCTACCCGCGACACTGCACTTACTGGACGTTCGGAACCACTGGCTACCGACCTTTCCCATTTTGTTAACGGCAACCCGTTAAAAGGTCCCTTCCCTGAAGGTTTCAGCGTAGCCGTTTTCGGTATGGGTTGTTTCTGGGGTGTCGAGCGGATGTTCTGGGGGATCGAGGGCGTCTGGGTCACTTCGGTCGGATACGCGGCGGGCCATACGCCTAATGCGACCTACGAAGAAGTTTGCAGCGGTCAGACTGGGCATAACGAGGTGGTCCAAGTGATATTTGACCCCGCTGCGGTCAGTTATGACCAACTATTGCAGGTGTTCTGGGAAGGCCACGACCCCACTCAGGGCATGCAACAGGGCAATGATCGCGGCACGCAATATAGGTCAGGCATTTACACTGCTGATGCTGCGCAGATGCGGATGGCGAATGCCTCGAAAGAAGTATTTCAAGCGCAGTTGACAGCGAAGGGTTTCGGGGCAATCACTACAGAAATCACCGCCGCCACCGAGTATTACTTTGCTGAAGGGTATCACCAGCAATACCTTGCAAAAAACGCTGATGGATATTGCGGGATCGGCGGCACCGGTGTCACCTGCCCTATCGGTCTGGGTTGACCTTTTGGCGGCGCGCCCCTATCCGCATCGCCAGAGGAGAACCCAATGTCCACTTTCACAGCAATGACCACCCTGCGCGACAAGTCCAAGGCCGAAGCCTTGGGCGAAGCACTGGAACGCCTGAACCCAGAACCAACCGGAGTCGGTGTATTCGAGGTCGAGGACGGAACCGAAACCTGGGAAGTCGGCGGATATTTCATCGAGCAGCCAGACGCGGTCGGACTAGACCTGCTGGCCGCCATGCATGACGCGCAACCTTTTGCGGTATCGGAGTTGGAAGATCGCGATTGGGTCGCCCATGTAAAGCGCGAGCTGACTCCGGTTTATGCTGGTCGGTTTGTGGTTTTCGGTGGACATGATCGGGATTCGATCCCGTCGAACCTGATCAAAATGGAAATCGAAGCCGCCATGGCGTTTGGAACTGGACACCATGGGACGACTAAGGGGTGCTTGCTGGCGCTCGACAAGCTGGTGACACAGGGGCTGGTCGCGAAGAACGTGGCGGATATCGGCAGTGGCACCGGCGTTCTGGCAATGGCAGCGGCCTCGGTTTGGCCGTGTGCAACGCTCGCATCCGACATCGACCCGATTGCGACAGCGACGGCCTCGGCCAATATCGCGGCAAACGGTTTAGGCGGGCGGATTGCTTGTCATACGGCCGTCGGATTTCGGAATGCCGCCATTCGCAATGCTGCGCCGTTCGATCTGGTATTCGCCAACATTCTTGCAGGGCCGTTGAAACGGTTGGCACCGGACATGGCAAAACATACAGCGCATGGTTCGGTCCTGATCCTGTCAGGGATATTAAACACTCAAGCGTTGGGGGTTGAGACAGTTTACAAAGGCTGGGGTTTCCATCGTCTGGAGCGTCGAGTGATCGGCGAATGGACTACGTTGACGTTGCAACGCGGCTGAATCGCGGTGTCACGACCACACACGCTACGAATAATAAAAAAGCCGCTCAATTAGAGCGGCTTTTTAAATTTCTACGTAGCAGTGCCAAAGTAGCGGCGGTAACCGATATTTTAGTAGTGCGACCGAGTGTCGCCCGGCAGAAGACCGATATCTTCCAACTGGCTGACTGTCAGTTTGCTTAGAGCAGCCGCAGTTTTGCGGGAAGCATTCCAAGCAACGACGTTTGCGATGCTGTTGTCAACGAAGTTAACAACGTTGAGGGCTAATATAGCCCCGAATGGTACTGGGCTGGCGGGTTGAATATACATAGTCATTTGGGGCTCTCCATAATCTTGTTAAACCTGCGTTATCGCTGGTTACAAATCGCATCTATGCTCGTTGATTTGAGACTACAATTGCCAAGATTGCATGGCCCGCATGCGTTTTATGCATAGCAAAACCGAAAGGGTCGCTTTCGGAATACATGACGTCGAAATCCGCCGAATTCAATCGGCTCTTGGCAGATGTTCCCGTTTCGTGCTAACTGTCTGGTAATGAAAAAAATAAAAGGAATACAGGCAAAATGCGTGTTATCGGTATTGACCCAGGGCTGCGGCGCATGGGTTGGGGGATTGTCGACGTCGAGGGATCGAAGATTTCGCACATCGCAAATGGAACCTGCGAGTCAGCCGGTGATGATCTGGCCTATCGCTTGAGCAGCCTGTTTGACCAATTGCAGACGGTATTTAGGGACTTTTCGCCCGATACGGCGGCGGTTGAGAAAACATTTGTAAACAAAGACGGGGCCGGAACGTTGAAGCTGGGCCAAGCGCGCGGCATCGCAATGCTGGTGCCTGCGCAGGCGGGGCTGTTGGTGGCGGAATACGCCCCCAACTCGGTCAAGAAGGTTGTTGTTGGTGTGGGCCACGCGGATAAGAAGCAGGTAGAACATATGGTGCGGATGCAGATGCCCGGAATCAAGATCAATGGGCCGGATGCGGCGGACGCATTGGCGATTGCCATGTGCCATGCTCATCATGCAAGGTTTGCCGGGAGGCTGGAAGAAGCAGTGAAAAAGGCAAGCGCATGATTGGCAAGGTCACAGGTCGGATGGACTATCGAAACGCGGATCACGTGTTGATCGACACGGGCGGCGTTGGCTACATCGTTTATTGTTCGGAACGCACATTGGCGACGATGCCAGCGGCAGGTGGCATGGTCTCGCTTTATACCGAGATGGTCGTGCGGCAGGATTTTATGCAGCTATACGGGTTCCCAACGATTGCGGAACGGGAATGGCATCGGCTGTTAACCTCTGTGCAAGGCGTTGGGGCGAAGGCGGCATTGGCGATCATGGGGACGCTTGGGCCTGAGGGTACAGGTCGTGCGATTTCGTTGGGCGACATGGCGGCTATTAAAGCCGCTCCGGGGATTGGGCCAAAGATTGCGCTTAGGGTCGTGAATGAATTGAAGGACAAGGCCCCGGCGATCATGGCGCTGGGTGCTTCTGGAACGCAAGCAGCGGAAGCCGACGATGATTTAGTGATCGAGCCAGTGAAGGCTAAGGTGAAAGTCACCACACCGGCCCCACACGGCGGAAGCGCGGCGGCACAAGCCGATGCGCTTTCCGCGCTTGTGAATTTGGGATACGGCACCGGTGATGCAGCCGGCGCAGTGGCAGAGGCTTCTGGTGCTGACCCAGAAGCGGATTCTTCCGGTTTGATCCGCGCAGCCTTACGGCTTTTGGCACCGAAGGGGTAAATGATGGAACCTGATCAAGATTTGCGGCCACAGGAGCGCCCCGGCGATGCTGATCGGGCTTTGCGGCCACAGACGCTCGATGAATTCATTGGTCAGCGCGAAGCGCGGGCAAATTTACGGGTGTTTATAGAAAGCGCAAAGATGCGGAACCAAGCGATGGATCATACGCTGTTTTATGGCCCTCCGGGTTTGGGAAAGACCACATTAGCGCAGATTATGGCGCGCGAGCTGGGCGTAAACTTTCGTATGACTTCTGGGCCAGTGTTGGCCAAGGCCGGCGATCTGGCCGCGATTTTGACAAACCTCGATGACCGCGACGTGTTGTTCATCGACGAAATTCACCGGATGAATCCTGCGGTTGAAGAAATACTGTATCCCGCATTGGAAGACTTTGAGCTGGATCTTGTGATTGGCGAGGGGCCAGCGGCGCGCACTGTGCGGATTGATTTACAGCCGTTCACGTTGATCGGGGCAACAACTCGGCTAGGATTGCTGACGACCCCCCTACGGGATCGCTTTGGCATCCCGACGAGGTTGGAATTTTATGATGTGAGCGAGCTGGTTCAGATCGTCGGTCGCGGGGCGCGAATGCTGGATGCCCACGCGGATGCGGGTGGAGCGTTGGAGATTGCCAAACGGTCACGCGGCACCCCTCGGATCGCGGGACGACTGCTGCGCCGAGTCGTGGATTTCGCACTTGTCGAGGGTAACGGAAAAGTCACGGCTGCACTAGCGGACATGGCGCTGACACGGCTGGGCGTCGACCATATGGGGCTGGATTCCGCTGATCGCCGCTATCTTCGTCTTTTGGCGGATAACTACGGCGGCGGTCCTGTTGGCGTTGAAACCATTGCCGCCGCACTATCGGAAGCCCGTGATGCGATCGAAGAGGTCATCGAACCTTTCCTCTTGCAACAAGGCCTGATAATGCGAACGCCACGCGGGCGAATGCTGGCGCCCAAGGCTTGGAAACATCTAGGGCTGGAAGCACCAAGGACGCCCGATAAAGTAGATTTATTCGAGGATTAGCAGGATGTCCGAAACCGCGTTTACCGCAGCAGAAATCGAAAACATGTTCACCAACGAAGGCCGCTATATTTTCGCCCGTTGGAGCAGGCCGATTGCACCTGTGGTGTTCGGCACGGACGATGAATCGTTAGCTGTATTCAAAGACGCTTTCGCCACAGTGGCAAGCCTTGGCGACATGCTTCTGGCGGAAACCGACCCCGAACTGGGCGCGAATTTTCTGGTATTCCTGTGCACCGACTGGTCCGAAATCAAAGAAGTTCCGAACCTGAACCGACTACTGGCCAACGTCGACGATCTAGTGACTGAACTTGACCGCACTGGCGCCAATCAATATCGCAGCTTTGCTTTTGACCCCACAGGCGCGATCAAGCTTTGCGTGCTGCTTTTGAAATACGACGACGACATGGCGAAAATATCTGCACAGGCCTTGGCGACGGGACAGATGGCGCAGGCAATGTTGCTATGGTCCCCAGCGGCGTTCCTAAAGAAAAGCCCTATTGGAATTATCGAGGCGAACAACATGGCAATCGTGCGCCCTGCCGTAGCAGCGCTGATACGGGCAGCTTATGACAAGACAATGCCCGATACCGCCAGCGATGTCAGCCACGCCCTAAGACTGGAAGCTAGAGTAGTTCAGTTGATGGGAGGCGATTGTTAATGGATACGCCTTCGTTGGATAGCAATTCTGATACGCACCCTGGCGGATGCCTATGCGGAAATATTCGCTACGTGGCCACGGGCCATCCTGTGGTCGTCGCCCATTGCCACTGCGAAGATTGCCAACGGCTAAGCGGTGCGGGCCATACCACTGGCGCAATGTTTGCAACTACGCATTTCGAAATTTCGGGAAATTTTGCAGAATATACACTTGTGTCAAGTGCCGGTAATCAAGTGACAAAGGTATTTTGCCCCACATGTGGTAGCCCAATTCTTGGGAAAAATGACGGTATGGAAGGGTTAGTCACTGTTAGCCTCGGAACCATGGACGATTCATCGGGGTTCGACCCCGAAGTCGTCATCTTCGCCAATAACAGGAAACCATGGGACATCATGAGCGACACATTGGCGACATTTCCTGAACAACCGAAATGGTCACCAGAGAACACGCGTTAATGATTCTTTCTGTACCGGTATCAGTTATTCGTGGAATACTGCGAAAGCCGGGCAACTAGGCGAGCACACCGCCTAAATTCGCCCGCGCCGCACAAGGCGGAACAAGAATACCAATGCAACAAGCCCGATCGCTAGGCCAGCCATATCACCGATGATCACTTTCGCTACTGCGTTAACAATATCGTGCAGTTGGTCTAATTCGTTCAACAGTGTCACCCGCATCAACGAATTCCACACAGAAGCGATTGCACCAATGAGAAATACGGTTCGCCAATTAAGCAGCGTAAGCTGGAATTCAGGCGTATTTCTGTTGATCCATTTAACAAATAGATATGCCAGTGGCGAACAGGCTGCGCCAATGGCGGCGTCCATCACTAACAGCCGGGTTAAGCCACCTTCATAACTATCAAAAAGGAAATATCCGGAAACAAGTATTGTCGGAAACAGAACAAAAAATACTTTGGGGCCAACGATCACGGTACTGAGAACCCTGACCGCATGCGGTAAGAAAACCAAGCTCGCCACGTAAGGATACGGAGCAAGCAGCATTTTTTCGACCGGAAATATCACCTCAATTTCAAACAAGAGAACCACGAAGTAGCAAAACGCGACAATGAACTCCCATCTTGCAAAACTACGGAACTTTTCCATCATGTTCATGTCCCGATTTTAGTGCCTGCGTTAATCAACTTTAAGTTTTCCGAAAATGTTCATACGTTTGTTTACATTAAACAATTGCATAATATTCCGGCTCATAATAAAATCAATAATGCTCGCGGGTTTGGTTATTTATATATATGCGATTATATATATTTCCATATTGGCAGCATATGCTACAATAACACGACAATATACCGCCAAAATTGGGGCGAAGGGACGCACATAACGTTTCGAACTAAAGGAGTCATTATGAACAGCTATAGTAGTGCTAAACTAAACGGGTACGCGCACATGCTTGCAGTGCTTCGTTCGTTGGAAAGTGAAATGGGACTTTCCAAGCTCACAAAACTGGAGCGCAACATTCTTGCGGTTCTTTCTCTGGAAGAATTCGAACAGGGTGCACGCACCGAAAACTTGCTAAACCATAATATTCTCGACTCGCCCACGCAGTCCTCTTTCTACCGTGCGTTGAAAAAGCTAAAGACTCGAAACCTTGTTGATACCGTCGGAGATAGAAAAACTGGCGTATACCGACTAATATTCTAACTTTGCATTATGCGAATATCTGAGTGTTTGTGTTTGAAAATCACGGTTAGTCATTAAGATCGCGGCGGAATCCGTCAGGCCGCGATGACAAGCCAGACTCTTTCGAAAACCGATGTGGTCACGAACGCCTAAATCTGTTGCGTCAACTGATCCGCCCTGCGGGCCACCCGCATCGCTGGCGCCAAGCAAGAGCGAGATCGTCTCCACACCGATATTGGCCGGGGTGCCGTCATCGAGGCCTTGTTGCAGTATTTCGCCAATTTTCGTCGACAGCTTTAGCGCCTTCTCTTCCTGCACCTGCGTCAGGGTGCACGCGGAATTACCGTATTGGAAGTAGAGGAAGTCAGAAGGCTGATGGGCTGCCCAGATTTGGGCGGTACTGTTATCTTCGAGATATGCACGCAGCTCGGTTGCCGACTCGATCTCGGCCTCAAGCAGGTTGATGTTCAATTAACCTTCTGATGTACGCGCAATCATCGAACCTGCATCGCGAGCATCCGCTGCCACGCACCAGTGATGTACAAAAGATTTTGCATCATTGTTGGAAATTCCATCAATCCGACTAGTTGCGATCTGTTCCGACACGTTACTCGTGACGATGTCTTCAAAAATCAAGGTGCAGTTTTCGATTTTTGGCAACGCTCCACTGGAATCGCGCGTCCGTCTCCAACCCGAGGCGGACGCGCATACAGCTTACGATATCGATGTCGCTAAACGTGCGATCTTTTCGTTCGGTCAGATACGTATGAGGCGTGATAACCTCGTATAGATTGTCGTCAGCGGTGGAGTGCGCGTGGATTTCCTCGATTTCACGGGCGCTTGCAACCGAATCGTCCCGTGCTGCTTGGTGCAAGGACACAAAAGCTTCGATCATTTAACCGTTGCTTGCGGGTAAACGACCTCGAAGCTGTCTGGTCAGTTTGGGACAAACCCGTCAATGGAGGCACCGTTGTCGAAACGTGCATACCAGTCGTAATCAAAGGCTTTTATGATGTTGTCTGTCAGACTTACAGCATGCGCGTTCAGTCCTTGAGCGCTGCTTTCAGCGACGGCAGTCATGGCACGTGCCGTCGCCGTTATGATGGCAAAACGGGAAAACAAGATAGTGTTTGATTCCTTATGATCTCATTAGTTATGAATATTCGTGATTCATTGGTTGTGAGAGAAGTGAACTTATTTGGCGAGATCTCGCCAAGCTGCGTATTGCAAGTTGATGCAAAGAGATTTTACAGAATGGCAACTGAGCGCGGGGCATTGCCAAGGCCGAGAAGAAAATTCGAACACACGAACATGCAATCTGATCACCCGTCCTGAATGGAGGTCTAGAACCACGGCCAGATACAACCGACGTCAAAGTCAGCCGCAACCTGTTTTCGTCGCAATCCACCCATCAGTGCTACGCGCAGCGCATCCTGTCTAAATTCTGCTGTCTGTTGTGATGACATCTCGTTTCACCTTTACGACATAGTATGTGATTAATGGAGCGACGCAATTCCACGACCAGTCCAGCGAGCTGCACTATCAATACCCTGCCTCCAACGATATTCTATACGGCAAGGTTTGAATGTACTTCTAACGCTTTCAAAAAGGCACAAACGATGACTCACAATTTCGAACTGCGCGTTTATTACGAGGACACCGATCTCGCTGGGATCGTGTATTATGCCAACTACCTTCGCTACATAGAGCGCGCACGCTCCGAGGCAGTGCGCGATGTCGGCGTAGATCAGGGGGCGATGAAGCAGGACGGGTTGGTTTTTGTGGTTCGACAGGTCGTTGCAGATTATCTGCTGCCCGCCAAGTTCGACGACGTTTTGAAGGTTGAAACCGAAACGACTTCGTTAAAGGGCGCGACGATGCAGATGTTTCAAACCGTCAAGCGCGAAGATCAGGTGATCTTTACCGCCGACGTGCGCATTGCCTTTATGTCGACCGAGGGAAAACCCACGCGTGTTCCGGCGATAATCCGCCAGAAATTGCTGAAATTACAGGCCTAACCTTGTACTTTGGCGCATAATTTTGCACCTTCACGTAAAAGTAGCTATCGTTATGGCTACCACAGGCATACATGAAACGAAATCAATTCGTTCAGAGAGAGCAGTATTATGGAAGCAGAGACCCTCGCCGCCACGCAGCAGATGGATTTTTCCTTGCTGGCGCAGTTTTTCAGGGCAACCCTTACGGTTAAAATCGTAATGGTGTCGCTGATCGCGGCTTCGCTTTGGTCTTGGGCGATTATCGTCGCAAAGTTTATCGCCTATCGCAGCGCGACGCGCGAAACGAAGATGTTCGAAGACGCCTTCTGGTCTGGGCAACCGTTGGACCAATTGTATGACCGCGTCAGCGCTAACCCTCGCAGTGCCTCGGAGAAGGTATTCGCGGCAGGCATGTCCGAGTGGCGAAAGTCACATCGCTCGGACGGAGGCATGATGGCTGGCACGGGCGCGCGGATAGAACGAGCCATGAACGTAGCGTTGGACAAAGCGGCGGAGCAGTTGAACGCCGGTTTGACGTTTCTGGCGACCGTCGGGTCAATTTCACCATTCGTCGGGCTGTTCGGAACAGTTTGGGGCATCAAAGGCGCGTTTGAAGAAATCGCCGCACAACAAAGTACCAATCTAGCTGTCGTAGCGCCGGGTATTGCCGAAGCCTTGCTGGCCACGGCCATGGGTCTGTTAGCAGCTATTCCTGCCGTAATTTTTTATAACAAACTTTCGGGTGACGCAGACAAAATCTCTGGTGAATGGGAAGCGTTTATGGACGAGTTTTCCCTGATCCTTTCCCGCCAGATCGACGGGCCGGGCAACTGATATGGGTGCCGGAACCGTAGATCGCAGCAGCAAGCGCAAGCGACATAGGCGTGGTGGCGGCCATCGTCCGATGTCTGAAATCAACGTTACGCCTTTCGTTGACGTGATGCTGGTGCTGCTGATCATTTTTATGGTGGCGGCGCCGCTCCTGACTACAGGCGTGCCGATTGAGCTGCCGAAAGCCACCACCAGTGCTTTGCCTGCCGAAGATGAACAACCTCTGACGATTTCCCTTACAGCGGATGGTCGCGTGATGATTCAGGAAACGGAGGTCGAGGATTTTTCGACGTTCATTCCCAAGCTTCGCGCAATCGCGGCGGAGCGGGGTAACGACAAAGTTTTCTTGCGCGCTGATGGCTCCATTTCTTACGAGGCAGTGATGCAGGTAATGGGGGCGCTTAATCAAGGCGGGTTCCACAATATCGGATTAGTGACAGATTCCAGCGGACCTGTGCTCGAAACGGATGGGTAGGCTGGCATGAAAACCGGCCTAATCATATCTGCACTGGTGCACGGCATTTTCCTGCTGCTGATAATCATAGATCCGATGTGGAAATCGCCTTCGCGCTCAGACGAAATTATCATCAACGAAGTTACGCTGATTTCTACGGCGGAATTTGACGCGTCATTATCCGACTCGCCGATCATTGCGGATGCGAGCATCGGAGCCATGACCCAACCGGTGATCGAGGTGGACGACGCATTGAGACCGGAAGACGCTCAAGCCCCGGAAGTGACAGAAATAGATGTTACCGAAACGCCAAGCGAGCGAGACATCGATCCTGATTTGTCCGCGGTTGAACGCTTAACCCAACCCGAAGTGGCTGTGGATACAGCGCAACCGGTTTCGCCGAGCATCCTGCCGCAAGTTTCACCTGCTATTAGCTCCGGTCAATTTGGGAACGCCCCTTCACCCTTGTTTTTGGAAGCGCCGCAGCCCCGCGCCGCACCGCGCATTGACAGTTTCTCCGCTCCAGCATTGCCTGATGATGCGAGGGTAAGCGACCGCACGACAGAAGCCACGTCACCGGATGAATCCGCTTCCGAAACAGTGGAAGAAAGCACAGCTGAAGCCCAACCCGAGTCCGTAACCGAAATTGTACCGGAGGCCCAACCCGACGCGCCCCCGTCAGCAGCTCCTCCGCGTGCATCAAGGCCACCGCGCCGCTCGGCCAATGTTGCACGAGCGGCAGCCGCCATCGACCAAGCCGTGCGCGAAGCTGAAGAGGCCGCAATCCGCGAGTTGCTGGACGCCGCCGTTGCAGAATCTACGGCGCAGGCCGTTGAAGAGCCAACCACCGTCGCCCTTACGGGTGGACAGCGTCAGGGAATAATCGAGGCCGTTTCGCGCAACTGGAACAAAAGCATCGTGATCGGCAAAGAGAATTTCGAACAGTTGGTAATTGTGCTGGAAGTCAGCGTCGCGCCGAACGGTATGATCGTACCGGGCAGCGTTAAACCGCTAGAGCCATCAAATCCGCAAGGTGATCACGAAGTAGCTTACGAGGCCGCACGACGATCCGTTTTAAGAGCCGAGGTGATCCCGCTGCCGGCTGGCCAGTACCCCGAGGGCGTTCGACTGGAGCTAACATTCGATCCGGCACTGGACATAGCCGGATTCAACTAATTGGTGCAGAATTATAAATGATGTATATATAAAGAAAAATGAGGCAAAAAATGGCAGTATTATATCGAATAACTGGCGCAGCTTTCGGGCTGATGTTGGCATTGGTCGCATTCACTGTTCCTGTAAGCGCGCAGCAACCCACATTGAAAATTGACGTAACTGGCGGAGTTATCGAGCCCGTACCCTTCGCTATTCCGGCCTTTATCGCCGAAAATTCGGCCTCCTCTGCAATTGCTACCAACATCACTCGCGTGATTGCCGAAGATTTGTTAAGCACGGGATTGTTCCGTGAAATCCCGAAAGCGGCGCATATTTCTGGTGTCTCGAACTTCAACGCGCCTGTGCAGTTTGCCGACTGGCGCGCGATCAGTTCGCAAGCGCTCATTGTCGGTGCCGTAAACAACTCTGGTGGCAGGTTGACGGTTAAGTTCCGCCTGTGGGACGTATTCGCGCAAGCACCGATGGGCGAAGGTGTACAGTTATCCGGCAGTCCAGAGAACTGGCGCCGTATATCGCACAAAGTTGCAGACGCCGTTTATTCCCGACTGACCGGCGAGACCGGATATTTCGACAGTAAAATCGTATTTGTTTCTGAAACCGGCCCGAAGAATGATCGCAGCAAGCGATTGGCGATTATGGATCATGATGGCGCGGGGTTGGCTTATTTGACCAGCGATGAACATTTGGTGTTGGCCCCACGTTTCTCACCTAACAACCGGGATATTCTTTATACCAGCTATGAAACCGGTATTCCGCGTGTGTATCTGATGAACGTCGACACGCTGCAACGACGGGTCTTTAGCAATCTTCCAGGCATGGGATTTGCCCCGAGGTTCTCACCCGACGGCGGCAAAATCGTGCTGTCCATATCAGAGCGCGGCAATACGGATATTTACACCGTTGATTTATCTTCCGGTCGGCGTACGCGCCTGACGTCCGGCCCCTCGATCGACACCGCTCCCAGCTTCTCGCCTGATGGGAAACAAATTGTATTTGAATCGGACCGGGGCGGCTCGCAACAGCTGTACATCATGTCAGCGAATGGTGGCGATGCGAAGCGGATCAGCTTTGGCAATGGACGGTATGCGACACCCGTTTGGTCGCCGCGCGGGGATCTGGTGGCCTTTACCAAAATCGTCGGTGGTCGTTTCCATATCGGCGTAATGCGCGTCGATGGCACACAAGAACGCCTGCTAACTGCCAGCTTCATTGACGAGGCCCCGACGTGGTCTCCGAATGGCCGTGTACTGATGTTCTTTCGGGTGACATCAGGCGCAAACGGTGCACCGCAAATTTATTCGGTCGATGTAACCGGGCGCAATATGCATATGGTACCAACGGCAAGTTTCGCGTCCGATCCGGCATGGTCTGGCCTATTGAAGTAGAACCCCGTTTCAACGGGACCCCAAGTGTGGTAAATTGTGAGTATAACGAATAATAGACGAGGTTAAGAGCATGACATACCTAACAAAATCAGCCGCTATTCTGGCTCTATTGGCGACAGCCGCATGTACGGACACCACTGGCGGATTATTCGGCGGCGGTTCGGACGTTAGCGGTGCTGGCATCGGATCAATTGACGAAACATCGTTGGAATATTTCCAAGCCTCCATCGGCAGCACAGTGCTGTTTGCTGTTGACCAGTCATCTTTGTCTGGTGACACAATCGCAACGCTGACCGCGCAAGCGGGGTGGCTGAACGCCAACCCAACCGTATCCGTACTTATCGAAGGTCACGCGGACGAACAGGGCACCCGCGAATATAATATCGCTTTGGGATCCAAACGCGCTAGTTCGGTTCGCGACTATCTGGTTAGCCAAGGGGTTACAGACGGCCGTATCAGCATCGTCAGCTATGGCAAGGAGCGCCCGATTGCGGTCTGTTCCAACGTGTCCTGTTGGTCGCAAAACCGCCGTGCGGTAACAATCGTTAGCGGTGGCATGGGCGTTTAAAGCCAGCTGAAAGGTCGAGTGGAATGATAACAGAATTACGTAGTGTTTTTGCAGCCGTACTGATCGGCTGCATGGCGGTTTTGCCTGCGTTCGGCCAAACCGAAGCCCAGACACTTGAGGATGTCCGCATGGATATCACCAATCTAAGCGAGTTGATGCAGGAGCTACGCAGCGAGTTGCTGACAACAGGTAATTCCGGTGTTTCGCAGGAGTCCGTGGGAACCATATTGCAACGCCTCAATATCCTTGAGGCCGACCTAAGTGTGGCTTTGGGCATGGTTGAAACGCTGGAATTCCGTGTTGTACAAATTGCCGACGATGCCACACGACGCATTGGAGACCTTGAATTTCGCCTGACGGAACTTGAGGGTGGTGACGCTGGGTCTCTTACCGCCCCTCCTCCGCTTGGTGGTGAAACTAACAATGGAAATAGTGGGCTCGAGCTTGCTTCGGACGAGCAACGCAGTTTCGATGCGGGTGTCACTATGTATGACGCGGGCGAGTTTCGGGCGGCAGCGGAACAATTTGCGATCTTCACGCAGACTTATCCCGGCGGACCTTTAACCAGCGAGGCGCAATACCGTCGCGGTTTGGCATTGGCCGGCATGCAAGACTGGGGCGCATCAGCGCGCAGTTACCTCGACAGTTTCAGCGGTGCACCAGATGGGCCGTTCGCACCTGTTTCGCTCTATGAACTCGCAGCCAGCCTCGGGGAATTGGGCCAGACAGATCAGGCCTGTTTGACGCTGGATGAAATCGGCATCCGTTACCAGAATGTAAGCGTTGATTTGGGCGCACAAATCCTTTCCCAGAAACAAACGCTGGGTTGTCCTTGAGCGATTTAATCAAAGGGCTGGATGACACCCTTTCCGAAATCCCCAATACCACGCTTGGCGTTGCCGTATCTGGCGGCGGAGATTCTGTTGCGTTGTTGCACATGCTTGCTGCGCGCGGTGATGGTTTGCGAGCCGTTACGGTCGATCACGGTCTTCGGGCCGAAAGCGCCGAAGAAGCCGTGCAGGTGGCCGTCCTTTGCCAAAGCCTTGGGGTTCCACATCATATCCTGAAATGGGAAGATTGGGACAACTCCGGTAATCTTCAGGACGCCGCGCGGCAAGCGCGACTACGTCTGATTGCAGCGTGGGCGGATGCGGAAAACATCTCGCACGTTGCTTTGGGGCACACATTGGACGATCAGGCGGAAACGGTTTTGTTGCGTCTTGCGCGTGGGTCTGGTGTGGACGGATTATCGGGAATGGCGAAACTGCGAACCGCTGGTAAATTGACTTGGGTTCGCCCGTTACTTCATGCACGACGTGACGCGTTGCGCACATATCTTTCTGAAAAGGACGTCAGCTGGATCGACGACCCTTCAAATGATGACCCAAAATATGACCGTGTAAAGGCGCGCCACGCCTTGGCTATTTTGGCTGATTTGGGCATTTCCACCGATGGATTAGTTGCTACGGCTGACAGGATGCAAAACGCTCGCGTGGCGTTGGAGGCTGCGACCAAAACGCTCGCCGACACTTGCGTAGAAATTTCCGACGCCGGCGAAGTTAGGTTCAACATCGAAACTTTTAATGCTGCCTCAGACGAGCTGCGATTTCGCTTGCTGTCGGCCGCGCTTCAATGGATCAGCGGCGCACAATACCGGCCACGTTTCGACAGCCTTCGCGGCGTGTTGACCCGTATCGGCACCGAAAATGGTCAAACATTGCATGGATGCGTAATTCGTTCACACTCTGGAAACATTATAGTGCGAAGAGAACCTTCGCGAGTGGCGGCCAACGGCCCGATAGATACAGTTTGGGATCACCGCTGGGTGGTTACAGCGCGCGGTAGTGATTCCGCCAAAAATATCGGTGCATTAGGTGAAGCAGGTCTGCGAGAATGCACGGGTTGGCGTGACACCGGACACGCACGCGAAGCGTTGCTTGCCAGCCCGGCATTATGGGCTGACGGGCAATTAGTGGCCGCCCCACTAGCCGGAATGGCCAATGGGTGGGCAATTGAGTTAAAATATGGTAAAAAAGGTCTTCACAAGTCCTTAATGACACGTTGAAAGTCGGGGCTTAGACCCTATGTTACAAACAACCGCGCAGGCCGAGTCGTCTGTGTTAAGAGTTTGAATACCTTTTAGGAGAGAATACTGTGGGCAATAATAAAAACATCGCGTTTTGGGTTATTCTATTCCTGTTAATGATCGCCTTGTTCAACATTTTCAACGGCGGAAGTTCTACGACAAATGCAACGCAAGTTTCGTTCTCGGAATTCCTTGACAGTGTAGATGCAGGCCAAGTTGATGCGGTAACGCTGGACGGCGAGAAAATCCTTATCCGTAGCGGTTCCAACAACTTTACAACGATTCAACCGCGAGACGCTGAAATTCTACCTATCCTGCGTGATGCTGGTGTTGCAATCGAAGCCTCTGCGCAAGAACAGTCTGGCATCATGTCGATGCTCGGCGTTTGGTTGCCATTCATCCTGCTTATCGGTGTCTGGATATTCTTCATGAACCGTATGCAAGGCGGCGGTAAAGGTGGCGCGATGAGTTTTGGTAAATCCAAGGCCAAGATGCTGACCGAAAAGCAAGGGAAAGTGACGTTTGACGATGTTGCTGGTATTGACGAAGCAAAAGAAGAGCTCGAAGAAATCGTCGAGTTCTTGAAAGACCCACAGAAGTTTACGCGCTTGGGTGGTAAAATTCCCAAAGGTGCATTGCTTGTGGGTCCTCCGGGAACCGGTAAAACATTGCTGGCCCGCGCCATTGCTGGCGAAGCCGGTGTACCGTTCTTCGCGATCTCGGGTTCCGACTTTGTTGAAATGTTCGTTGGTGTCGGTGCAAGCCGTGTACGCGATATGTTTGAACAAGCTAAAAAGAATTCACCTTGTATTGTTTTCATCGACGAGATCGACGCGGTTGGCCGTCATCGTGGCGCTGGCTACGGCGGTGGTAACGACGAGCGCGAACAGACATTGAACCAGTTGCTGGTTGAAATGGACGGGTTTGAGGCGAATGAAGGTGTGATCCTTTTGGCCGCGACCAACCGTGCTGATGTACTCGACCCTGCACTAACGCGCCCTGGTCGTTTCGATCGTCAGGTCCATGTGTCCAATCCAGACATCAAAGGCCGCCAGAAAATCCTTAACGTCCACGCCCGCAAAGTGCCCCTTGGCCCTGACGTTGATTTGCGGATCATCGCACGAGGTGCACCTGGTATGTCCGGTGCCGACTTGGCCAATCTGGTTAACGAAGCAGCCCTGATGGCCGCACGCACAGGTAAGCGCGTGGTGACCATGGAAGACTTCGAGGCCGCCAAAGACAAAATCATGATGGGAACCGAACGCCGTTCGATGGTTATTACGAACGACCAAAAGGAAAAAACTGCCTATCACGAGGCTGGCCACGCTATTGTTGGTCTTGAGTTGCCGGAGTGTGATCCGGTTTACAAAGCGACGATTATTCCGCGCGGTGGCGCATTGGGCATGGTTGTTTCCTTGCCGGAAGTGGACCGCCTGAACTGGCATAAGATCGAGTGCGTGCAGAAACTGGCGATGACTATGGCCGGAAAAGCTGCCGAAATCATCAAGTACGGTCCTGAACGCGTAAGCAACGGCCCTGCTGGCGATATTCAGCAAGCGTCCGCATTGGCCCGCGCGATGGTGATGCGTTGGGGTATGTCCGATCTTGTCGGTAACATCGATTATGCCGAAGCACATGAAGGCTATTCAAGCGGCAGCGCGGGTGGTTTCTCGCTCTCGGCCAAATCAAAAGAGCAGGTCGAGGACGAAGTGAAACGCTTTATCGACGAAGCTTATGTGACTGCCTATAAAATTCTCGAGGATAAATCCGAAGAATTTGAGCGTCTTGCTCAAGGGCTATTGGAATACGAGACGTTAACCGGCGCAGAAATTGCACGTGTTGTTAAAGGAGAACCTCCTCATACGGATGACGAGGACGATGCAGATTCTACCAACGGCGACTCAACCAGCGTTACAGCAATTCCGAAGGTCGGGAAGCCAAAAGACGGTGGCGGCATGGAACCTCAACCAAGCTAAATCCAGCTTACAAATTCAAGTTTTTAGGGGCGACTTTTGTCGCCCTTATTTTTGCGCGATCCGGAAGTATGTCTTGGCACATAATTTTTGCTGTTTTGTCGCACTAACGCGCTCGGATGTCGAAAAAAGTCTCGCTAAAGACAGGATAGCCTCCTAACTATTACGGGAAAGTAACAGCCGTTCGTAAAGGGACCAGCCATGGGTTATAAAACTGACATCGAAATAGCACGTGAAGCCGACAAGAAACCAATTCAGGAGATCGGAGCCATTCTTGGAATCCCTTCTGCTGATTTGCTTCCATTTGGCCATGACAAAGCTAAAATCTCGGCGGAATTCATTGCGGCGCAGACAAGCAAAGAAGACGGCAAACTGGTTCTGGTTACAGCGATCAACCCGACGCCAGCCGGTGAAGGTAAAACAACCACAACTGTTGGTCTGGGTGATGGCCTAAACGCGATTGGCAAAAAAGCGGCCGTGTGTATCCGCGAAGCTTCGCTTGGCCCATGTTTTGGTATGAAGGGTGGTGCTGCAGGTGGCGGCTACGCGCAAATTGTTCCTATGGAAGAAATGAACCTGCACTTCACTGGTGACTTCCACGCAATCACTTCGGCGCATAACCTGTTGTCGGCGATGATCGACAACCATATTTACTGGGGTAATGAACTGGAAATCGATCCGCGCCGCGTTGTGTGGCGCCGCGCATTGGACATGAACGATCGCGCCCTGCGAGACACAGTCACATCGCTTGGTGGTGTTACTAACGGCTTCCCGCGTCAAACTGGCTTCGACATCACCGTCGCATCCGAGGTTATGGCGATTCTTTGCCTTTCCAACGATCTCGCTGATTTGGAAAAACGTCTTGGTGATATTATCGTGGCATACCGTCGTGACCGTACACCAGTCTATTGCCGCGACATCAAAGCTGACGGCGCGATGACGGTTCTATTGCAACAAGCGATGCAGCCAAATCTAGTGCAGACACTGGAAAACAATCCAGCATTTGTACACGGCGGACCGTTTGCCAATATCGCACACGGTTGCAACTCGGTTGTAGCGACTAAAACTGCGCTTAAACTAGCAGATTTCGTTGTAACCGAGGCAGGCTTTGGTGCCGATCTTGGTGCCGAGAAATTCATGAACATCAAATGCCGCAAAGCTGGTATCGCACCAGACGTGGTTGTTCTGGTCGCCACTGTGCGCGCTATGAAAATGAACGGTGGCGTCGCACGGAAAGACCTTGGCGCTGAAAACGTACAGGCGGTTCTTGATGGCGCCCCTAACCTTGGTCGTCACATCGAGAACTTGAAATCCTTTGGTGTTCCGGTAGTCGTAGCCATTAACCACTTCGTAACCGACACAGACGCCGAGATTGCGGCGATCGCAGAATACGTTAACAGCCATGGTTCAGAAGCTATCCTGAGCAAACATTGGGAGCATGGTTCCGCAGGCGCAATTGAATTGGCAACGCGTGTTGCAGAAATCGCCGAGAGCGGCGTTTCGCAATTCGCACCACTTTACGACGACGCAATGCCCCTGTTCGAAAAAATCGAAACTGTCGCCAAGCGTATTTACCGCGCTGACGAGGTTTTGGCCGACAAGAAGATTCGCGCTCAGTTGCGTACATGGGAAGAGGCCGGTTTTGGCCACCTACCAGTTTGCATGGCGAAAACCCAATACAGCTTCTCGACTGATCCGGAACTGCGTGGCGCCCCTACAGGTCACTCTGTTCCTGTCCGCGAAGTTCGCCTTTCAGCGGGTGCCGGTTTCATCGTCGTAATCTGCGGAGAGATCATGACAATGCCGGGTCTGCCGCGCAAACCTTCAGCTGAGTCTATCATGTTGAACGACGCAGGGCAGATCGAAGGTTTGTTCTAGACAACTGGGTCTTGAGGGGGATGCTGCAATCGTCTAATTGGTATCCAGTGTTCGTTCAAATATTGGATACCGCAATATGCAGACCCCCGGCGACAACAACAATATGACTGATATTCGTAAGGGTATCGATCAAATTGACGTCGAATTTGTCGAACTTCTGTCAAAACCCGCAAGCTAGGAAAACCGATGACCGCAGATATAATCGATGGAAAAGCCTTTGCCGCAACGGTTCGCGAAAAGGTAGCCGTGCACGTCGCGACGCTAAAGGCGCAGGGCATCACACCAGGCTTGGCTGTTGTTCTTGTTGGCGAAGACCCCGCGAGCGAAGTTTACGTCCGTAACAAAGGCAAACAGACCGCTGAATGCGGCATGACGTCATTCGAGCACAAGCTACCTGCCGATACACCCCAAGCTGACCTGCTGGCTCTTATCGACCAGCTAAACAACGATCCTGCTGTGCACGGGATTCTGTGTCAATTGCCCGTGCCGGATCATATTGATGAAAATTTGGTTATTAACGCGATTATCCCCGAAAAAGACGTGGACGGATTCAACATCCTGAATGTTGGGCGATTGGCGACGGGCCAAAAAAGTATGGTGCCTTGCACACCGCTCGGCTGTTTGATGATGCTGCGCGATAAGCATGGCTCGCTGTCGGGTATGAACGCTGTTGTGGTCGGGCGGTCCAATATTGTCGGTAAACCAATGGCACAACTACTGTTAAAAGACAGCTGCACCGTCACCATCGCACATTCCCGTACCAAAGATATCGAGGCGCTATGCCGTAATGCCGACATTCTGGTCGCCGCCGTTGGCCGCGCCGAGATGGTCAACGCCGACTGGGTTAAACCGGGCGCGACAGTGATTGATGTGGGTATCAACCGCATTCCGGCGCCCGAACGTGGCGAAGGCAAAATGCGGTTAGTAGGAGACGTGGATTTCGCATCTGCCAGCCAAGTTGCAGGCGCTATCACCCCAGTGCCCGGTGGCGTTGGCCCTATGACGATCGCTTGCCTGCTAGCAAATACTGTGACGGCATGTTGTCGCGCGAACGACCTAGCTGAGCCTGAAGGGCTTACAGCCTAGCATATTCCATCCACGACGCTTTCAGCACACGATTGATCACATGTAGGTTGATCGTGCGCACCCTGTCGTGTCGATCCCTTGGATCATCGCTATCAGCTTTGCGAGGCGTCCCAAAGCATTCCGCATCTGGCCCCTGTCCGACAATACGCAAACACTGGACCATTTTTGCCGTTTACGACATTCCGGAAATCTTCAAGCAATTCGCTGCTGATACCTGTTCTACCCAAAGGCAGATAATAGAACTTCATATCAAGGTCTTCCGCCGCCTTTTTGATGATCTCGGCTGCCGGTTGTCCGTACTCTTCATCATCTGGCCGGTTGCACACAATTGTCCTAAATCCGGTCGCCTTGATCAAAGCTACATCGGAGGCGGAGATTTGCCCGCAAATGGAGAATTCGTCGGTTACCTTGGAAACTTGCATCTATGCTGCCTTAACTGGAAAATTCGCCCGAGAACCATACCAGAGCAATACGAACTTTCCTATACCCTACTCATTAGAGAGTGTTAACCGGCACCTTCAAATATACTTTCCCGTTACCTTCCGGTTCTGGCATGCGACCAGCCCGCATATTGATCTGGATCGATGGGACGATCAATTTTGGCATCGACAGCTGCGCGTCTCGGCCCGCCCGCATCTTAACGAATTCTTCTTCAGCCTTATCCGCGCCAACGTGAACGTTCAGCATCCGCTGCTCGGCAACAGTTGTTTCCCATGCAAAATCGTCCCGGCCGGGGGCTTTGTAATCGTGACCCACGAAAATACGTGTTTGGTCCGGCAACGCCAGTATTTTCTGAATGGAAGCGTAAAGATCTTCCGCAGAACCACCCGGGAAATCACACCGCGCAGTGCCAAAATCCGGCATAAACATCGTGTCACCCACGAAAGCCGCATCACCAACGACGTACGTCATACAGGCTGGCGTATGGCCTGGCGTGTGCATGATATCAACTTTCATAGTTCCTATATTGATGGTGTCGCCATCAACAAACAGCTTGTCAAACTGCGAGCCGTCGCGCTGAAATTCGCTGCCCTCATTAAAGACCTTGCCAAATACTTCCTGTACGATTGTGATGTTAGCACCGATACCAACCTTCCCGCCAACTTGCTGTTGAATATAGGGCGCGGCGGAAAGGTGGTCCGCATGGACGTGGGATTCCAAAATCCATTCAACTTTCAAATCATTCGCCTGAATATACGCGATTACTTCGTCAGCAGACGCAGTGTCGGTACGACCGTTTGAGAAATCGAAATCCAGAACCGAATCCACAATCGCGACGTTAGCGCTATTCGGATCTTTGACCACAAAGGACACGGTGTTGGTTGCGTCATCGAAAAATGCTGTTACTTCGGGGGTCATCGGCCCTCTCCTTTAAAACTGTGTTGTTACAGATATAGCGCACATTCTTCGCATTGCAATAATTGAATGTGTTTTTACGTTAGGTCACAAAAGAACCCTAGGCCCGACTAAAAGTAACAAACATGCTACCACGCCTCCGATGGGCACCCATATGCCAACCGAGTAAGCCCCCTCGGGCGCGGGAACACTGCGAATTTTCAGCACGGCCAGTGACAAGTTAACAAACGTAAACACGGTTAGAATAAATTGGGTCGTCATTTCAGCCAGCGCCTGGATGGGAAAAAACAGCGCGAGTCCCAGGATAACACCCGTGACCAAAACCGTCGAAACCACAGGTGTGCGGGTTTTTGGGTGAATGCTTGCGAATACCTTGGGAATGCTACCCTTCTTACCCAACCCATACAGAACCCGCGCCGCCATCACGATCTGGATCACAATACCGTTCAGCGTTGCCACGATCGCAATCAATGTTATCATTAAGGGCGAGCTGCCAGTAAGGCGTTCAAAAAGCAATCCTATGGGTGCCTGCGAGGTCGCCAAATTCTCTAAAGGGACCGTCAGCACCGCGACCGCCGTCACCATGAAATACAATACGGTGGCAACAACAAGCACGATAAGGATTGCCAGCGGCATCGTGCGTGCGGGGTTTTTGGTTTCCTCGACCAAATTAACCACATCGTCAAACCCTATGAAGGCAAAGAACGCGATCAGGCTGGTTGTGAAAATCGCGGTCAGCGCCGCCGTGTCACCGATGGGCGGGATAACCTCCGGTAGACGCGCCATCAGGTCAGGCTGCGTCCAGAACCCCGCAACGATAATTACCAGCAGCCCCAAGATTTCCAGAACTGTGAAAACTGCCGCGAAAATGACGGATTGCTTAACGCCCCACGCCGCGACACCACCCATCAGCAGCACGATTGAAACGATTACAATTTCGCGTTGGAATCCGAGCAGCTCCAACACATACCCCGTCCCCCCAAGTGTGATCGTCGCGGCAGCAACGGTGGCGGACATCAACACGATGCCACCGGTCAACAGCGACAAACCCTCGGACCTCAGCCCTTCCTTAACATAAATCGCCTCTCCCGCGCTTTGCGGGAAACGCACACTTAGTTCTGCAAAGGTGCCGGCGCTGAAAGCCATCACGATGGCCGCGACGATGAACGACATCGGCGCGTACATACCTGCCTGCGCGGCTGTCTGTCCGACCAGAACATAGATTCCCGCACCAATCGTAACGCCAAGGCCATATAACACTAGCAGTGGAAGACTTATAACGCGTGAAAGAGTGACTTCTTTTGTGGCTTCGCTCATTTGGCCTTCTTAGGCAAAATCAACTGATCCTCAAGGCGTCGCTCCAACTCGACAAGATCAAGCGGGACAGGCAAGCCTTGGGCCCGCAATTCCGCCAACTCCTCGCGCAAAGTTTCTTGCAACTCATGCATATCTTCGGGCTGATGGACCATCTGTTCCAACAGCATAGCCATGCGGGCTTTTAGACTTTCAAAAGGCATTACATATCCTTCCCATTTATTTAGGCCGCACATTTTCGGCATTTCGGGGTCGCCGGCAAAATATCGAGACGCTCCTCCGTGATTTTATCACCACAATCAGCGCAATAACCATATTCGCCTTCGGTAATACGCACCAACGCAGCTTCGATCATACGAAACTCCAGCAATTCGGCGTTTCCTAAGCTTTCGAGAACTTCATCACTTTCCCGCTCAACTGCGCGTTCTTCAACGTCCTTGTTCGGCGTCTCCTCAAGGGCGTCTTCGATTGTGTGCAGGTGCGTGTCCAGCTCGGCCAGACGGGCACGCAATTGGGTTTCGCGTTCAGCTATTGTTTTCATAGGTTTATCCTTCACATTCAATATAGAGCATTGAACGCCTATTGGGATGGTCACGCCTTGACCTGTATCAACCCTGCCAGTTTTGCCTAAATCCTGCGAAACGTCAAATAATGCGGGATACGTCCTTCGCGGATCGCTTTCGCTTCATATCTCGTACGGGTCCAGTCGGACCAAGGCTCGCGCCAGTCTTGCGGTGATTCGGCCAGCCATTCGAAATCATTGCGTGGCATGATACGTTCCAATGTGTGGTGAACGTAATTTTCAATATCCGTCGCCACACGGAATATCGCCCCGGGTTTTAACGCCCGTGAAATCATATCCAGATTTTCTGTATTTACAAACCGGCGCGCATGGTGGCGCGTTTTGTGCCACGGGTCCGGGTACAGCAAAAATACTTTATCGAGCGAGCCTTCAGGCAGCACCTCAAGCAAATCCCGCGCATCACCCCAATGCACCCGCGCATTAGTCAGATCATGTTCGTCAATCAGCGGCACGATCTTGGCAACCCCATTCAGAAACGCTTCCACGCCAAGTAGGTTCACATCTGGATAGGTCTTCGCCATATGCAGCAGATGCTCGCCGCCGCCAAAGCCGACCTCCAACCAGACGGGATTGTCGTTGCCATATAGCGCAGTCAGGTCAATTGGATTGCGATCAGGGTTTTCATCAAGCGAAACCCCTGCTGGCGATACCGCCTCCAAGGTCGTATCCAGATGTTTGATCTGGTTCTTACGTAGGGCCTTACCCCGACGACGGCCATAAAAGTTCCGCCGCGGCGCATCCGCTGGTTTTATGTTTGGTTCGCTAGACATTTTGATTTAAACGATGCGCTTCAGCACATCCACCAGATCGGTTTTTTCCCAGCTGAAACCTCCGTCAGCCTCGGGTGCGCGACCAAAGTGACCGTAGGCCGCTGTGCGCTGATAGATGGGTTTATTAAGACCGAGGTGTTCGCGAATACCGCGTGGTGTCAAATCCATAACTTCGGCAATGGCACGCTCTATTTCGGCTTCATGCACCGTCCCTGTTCCGTAGGTATCAGCGTAAATTGACAATGGTTCGGCTACACCAATCGCATAAGACAACTGAATAACGCAGCGTTTAGCCATACCGGCTGCAACCACGTTCTTTGCCAGATACCGCGCCGCGTAAGCTGCAGAACGGTCAACTTTGGTCGGGTCTTTCCCCGAAAACGCCCCGCCACCATGTGGTGCCGCACCGCCATATGTATCAACGATAATCTTACGCCCAGTCAGGCCCGCATCACCGTCCGGTCCGCCAATCACAAACTTCCCCGTTGGATTCACGTGCCAAGCAGTCTTGGGTGTGATCCAGCTTTCGGGTAGAATATCGCGGATGTAAGGCTCAACGACGTCGCGCACGTCTTGGGACGACATAGTTTCATCAAGATGCTGCGTAGACAGCACGATCGAGGAAACAGAAACCGGTTTTCCATCCACATATTGCAATGAAAGTTGCGTTTTGGCGTCTGGTCCCAATGTTGGCTCTGCACCGCTTTTGCGAACGTCCGCAAGACGGGACAAAATTGCGTGGGCGTAATGAATCGGGGCTGGCATCAGCTCTTTGGTTTCATCGACGGCGTAACCGAACATGATACCTTGGTCGCCTGCACCTTCGTCTTTGCTGCTGTTCGCATCAACACCCTGCGCAATATCCGAAGATTGTCCGTGCAGATAGTTGTCCATCTTGAAGGTATTCCAGTGGAACCCTTCCTGTTCATAGCCGATGTCGCGTACACATTTACGTGCAATGTCTTCGACACTGTCAATCACGTGCTGCGGTCCGCGAACCTCGCCTCCAACGACAACACGGTCTGTTGTGGCAAAAGTTTCACATGCTACACGAGCTTCCGGATCTTCGGCCAGAAAAGCATCAAGAACGGCGTCCGAAATACGGTCGCAAAGTTTGTCGGGGTGACCTTCGGAAACGGATTCCGAGGTAAACATATAATTTCGTCGAGCCAAAGTGGCCTCCATAGCAAAAAGCTGGTGGTATGTTTCTCTAAATGAAGCGAGTTCGTGGCGTCAATGCCTTGATGCTGCTTAATAGACGCACACGGTGCAGGAATTCGGGATATTCTCAAGGTCGGCGCCTTTTAACGGGCAATAGTTGCAATATCGTTAACAACAGCAATATTCCCGTGATCGGCCAATCTAGCGTCCGTCCATAAAAGCTACGCGGTAATTGGGCAGGTAGCGCCACATCAATGACACCCATCCGGCCCAGAGGAATTGAATCGATTATCCGCCCGTATGGATCGATCAGCGCAGAAATACCTGTATTCGCTGAACGCGCCAACGGTTTACCCTGTTCAATTGCCCGAACTCGCGCCTGCGCCAGATGCTGATAAGGACCGCTGAACTCGCCAAACCACGCGTCATTTGTTATCTGCACGATCCAGTCGACCGGTACGGAAACTTCCGACGCAAGGGAGGGGAAAATCGCCTCGTAACATATTAGCGGCAAGAATGAAGGCGTCTCACCGACGGACAAAATCGGGGAAACATCACCCGCGGTCCATCCCCTTCCGGTAAGAGCCGATACTTTGGTTAACTGCAGTATACGTTGAAATGGAACGTATTCACCAAACGGAACAAGGTGTTGTTTGTCGTAAACTTCAGTTCTCGTCCCGCCGTCGTACAATAGCACCAACGTATTATACCAGTTTCCAACATCGTCATGTCGCCGCGCTCCGAAAATAATTTCAGACCCAACGGAGGATGCCATAACGCGCAACAAATCAGGGCGCTCTTCAATTAGGAACGGGACCGACGCTTCAGGCCAAATAACGATATCATGACGCCCATCGAGGGCACTTAAATCAAGTTGACGTTGGAAAAACTCGGCTTGAAACTCCGGCAACCACTTAAGCTTTTGGTCGACATTGGGCTGAATGATACGCACCACAAAGCCGTCCGTGCGCGGTATAACCGGTTGAGACAGCCGGTAAGTTCCGAACCCCCACAAGGCTGCAAATATTGCCGATCCAATTAACATTTGCCTTACACGCAGTTTCGAAAGCAACGCGATGCCCGTCAACGTCAACAAACCTAGCCCATGCACACCGATATAATACACGACCTGAATTAGCGGAGTTTCCAACCAGCCTTGCCCCAATAGCACCCACGGAAAACCCGTGAATACATACGCCCGCGCCAATTCAACAGTGCTCCACAATACCACAAGCGCAAAAACCTTACCTCGCGGAGCAAGCCAAAATGCTGCCGCCCAAAACGCTGCCAAACCCGCTGCCATAAAGAATATCGCGAAGGGTGCCATCCATCCGTGTCGCGCGATGTCTACCAAGAATGGCTCGACGATCCACACCAAAGTTAGGCCGAAGTATCCGAAGCCTGCGAACCACCCGACTGCAGCGGCGCGCCTTTGTGCAGCGGCACCCGTATGAAGCCAGAAAATGACAGGAAGCGCTACAAAGAAAGCCAAAGGGAAAGACCATGGCGCCTGCACTAAACCCAGTGCCGCGCCAGCGACGAGTCCTAGCAACAATTGCCGCCAGCCCTTCAGCGCACCCACCCTCGCAGCCATGCCCACGCGAATTATTCCGCCGCTTGGCCGATTGGCCGCTTCGCATTCAGACGGACTCGCAAGGATTTAATCCGGCGCGCATCGGCGTCGATCACCTCGAATTCATGACCATGCCCATCGCGGATACATTCCCCACGCGACGGAACGCGCCCGATCAACATAAAGACCAAACCGCCTAATGTATCGACTTCCTCGTCCAAATCATCCGGCAACAGGTCTACGCCGGCCGCTTCTTCGAATTCATCCAGCGGTGCCCGTGCTTGTGCGATGAAAACCTCGGGCGCTTCCTCGCTCCAAAGTTGGGCCTCTTCGATGTCGTGTTCGTCTTCGATCTCGCCAACGATCTCCTCAATCAGATCTTCGAGCGTCACCAGCCCCTCGACCCCGCCGTATTCGTCAATCACCAAAGCCATATGCACCCGTTCGCTCTGCATCTTTTGCAGCAACGCACCCAACGGCATAGATGGGGGTACATAAATTAGCGGGCGAATAATGGCCTTCAGATCGAACTTGCCGTTCCCGCCAAACCCGTAATTCAATGCAATGTCTTTTAGATGTACCAAACCCAGCGGGTTATCCAGTGTCTCGGAAAAAACCGGTAAACGGCTGTTGGCGGATTGCCTGAATGCGGCGACAACCTCGTCCAGCGTCGCGTCATCCGGAACCGAGGTAATATCCGCTGTCGGAATCGCCACGTCATCGACACGCATCTCATGCATGTTGCGAATGTTCAGCAACATGTCCTTCGTTCCAACGGCAGAAACCGCTAGCGCATCATCATTTATCTGTGTGTTGGCGGGCTGTTGCCCGAACAGTCGTCCCCAAAACCCGATATGCGGGGTGGAGGTGTCTAAATCTGTCTGCGCGCGTTGCGCTGCGATAGAAGACCCGTCTTTAGTGTCGCCCATGGCTCCTTGAAATCCGTCAAAAGGCAACATGCTGTGCCCGTGGGGTTAATATGGGTCGTCCACCCCCATGCTGGCAAGGGCTTTGACCTCTAATTTTTCCATAAGTGTGGCATCTTTGTCAGTTTCGTGGTCATAACCCAACAAATGGAGGCATCCATGCACAATAAGATGTAAAACATGCGCCTGCATGGTGATGCCTTTTTCAGTCGCTTCACGCTCGCAAGTCTCGTAAGCGATGGCAATATCGCCCAATTCTTCTACTTGCGGCGGGGGCGTTGGCTGACCCCCTTCGATTTCTGGTGCTAAATCATACGCTGGCCAAGAAAGCACATTTGTCGCGGTTGGTTTTTCGCGAAATTCAGCGTTCAACTCGGTAATACGGGCGTCATCGCACCCCATTATGCAGATTTCGTATTCAGGTGACACACCGGCAATCTTCAGGGCAGCGTTGGCCGCCTGTTGAGCCAGCGCGTTCATCTCCAACGCTTCCCACCGCACATCTTCGATCACCAAATCAACGAGGTCAGCCATTCCGCTTGGCCGCACCATCATAAGCATCGATAACCTTTGCAACCATCGGGTGGCGGACAACATCAACCGACGTGAAACGTGTGAATCCGATCCCCTTAACGTCACGCAAAATCCCTTCAGCCTCGACCAGTCCGGATGTCACGCCGCGTGGCAAATCGATCTGGCTCATGTCGCCCGTGATAACCATACGGCTGCCCTCTCCCAAACGGGTCAGGAACATCTTCATTTGCATCGACGTAGCATTCTGTGCCTCGTCCAGAATAACAAAAGCATTCGACAAAGTGCGCCCACGCATAAATGCCAACGGCGCAATCTCGATTTGTTTATCCTCGATCATCCGCAGCACTTGCTTGGCAGGCAAAAACGCGTTCAATGCATCGTAAAGTGGCTGCATGTAAGGATCGACTTTTTCCTTCATATCACCGGGTAAAAAACCCAAACGCTCCCCTGCCTCTACGGCCGGTCGGCTAAGGATAATCCGGTCAACATGGCCCTCTATGTAATGCGAGACCGCCGCTGCCACTGCTAGATAGGTTTTGCCTGTTCCCGCAGGACCAAGGCCAAAAACCAGCTCGTAGTCAAACAGCGATTTCACATAGGCCTTCTGTGTTGGTGTGCGCGGCTCAACAATCCGTTTACGGGTGCGAATTTCGACTTGGTCACCTTTGAACATCTCGATCTGGTCAGTTGCGCGCGGTGCATCAAATACCTGACTTGGCATCCTGATCGCCGCATCGACATCACCTGGTTCCAGCGGGCGGCGCTGCTCAAGTCGCGAATATATCGCGCGTAGAATAGTTGCCGAATGCTTGCGCTGTTCCTCATCCCCAAACAAAGACAAACGGTTGCCACGGTGGGTGATCTCCACCCCCGTTGCCGTTTCGATTTTTTTGAGGTTTGAATCCAGTTCGCCGCATAATTCCAGCAAAAAGCGATTGTCAGGAAATTCGAGGGTCGTTTCTGCCGAACCGGCCTCGGTTACTACATCAGTTAGCGCAGTTGTCGCCAAAGTTCACCATCCAATACAAGAGAGATTCTGGTAACTATGGTGCAACAAGCGCGACAACGTGGCAAGCGGAAATGCTAGGCTTATAGACCCAGAAGCGAACGTTCGAAATCAATAGTGGAATACGGAACGGACCCAACACGGCAAACCGGTTTACCCTCATCCGTCAGACGCGGTGACATATATCCCTCGATGCCATCATCAATGATCCAGTGATCACATCCATTGCCATCGACCCAAATACCGGCGCTGCGGCCATCCAGCAATCCACTGTCCATCCCGTAATCTCGATCAGTTGTACGAGCAGCACATGCAGCCAATGTTACGGCGCTAACCGCCACCAACGCCCAAAAAGTAATTTTACCTGACATAACGCCCCCTACTCGCAAATTATTTCGACGCGACGATTCCGGCGCTTGCCGTCTGCCGTGTCGTTAGACGCAATGGGTTGCAATTCGCCAAACGCGTCGGTGCGAACGATTGCTCCGGTTTGGCGGGCAACGACAGCCACGGCCTGTGCGCGGGCCCAAGCTAAATCGAAATTATCATAGAGCGAGCCGTCGCCGTCTGTGTGCCCAACGACAAGGAACGCCGTTTGACCGCCAAGAATTTCTTCCGTGAAATATTTTGATATAGCCGATGTGGCGTCCTGCGTTAGCACGGCTTTGTTGACGTCAAACAACATGTCGCCCGGAAATTCCATACAGATGGCTGTGTTGCGACTGCAAACCGGGTTGCCGTCACGATCAAGATGCGGGGACATCATGCCCTCCACGCCTAAATCAATGGCCCAATGTTCACATCCATCGGGATCAATCCAGATTGCGGCTTGAAGTTCACCTGTAACTTCTGCTTGTACGGCAAGTGGCGCCATACACGAAGATAAGCCCAATAGCAGGGCGCTCATGCAAGATTTCATAATGTTCTGCCTCAGGTTACCGATCATTTACGCCGGTGTTGCCGTCAGCCTAGCATACAAAAATACATTTGTGAATCAATTAGTCGCACGGTGAATCTTGTGTGACATCACGGCCACACAAGACGTTTATACTTTCTCTGCGGAAAGCGAGTTCCGTTCCGTCGCCACGACCTTAACATTCACAATTTTGCCGATATCCGATGCTTCACCCAGAAAATGCGTTGCGTGCAAATAGGGCGATTTGCCAATCACCTGACCGGTCTCGCGCCCCAGCTTTTCGACCAGAACCGGCAAGGTGCGCCCGATCATGCTGTCCTGAAACTCGACTTGATGGCTGGTCAACAACGCCTGCAACCGATGCAAACGCTCAGTCTTCACGCTTTCGTCCACATGCGCACGGTCAGCGGCCGGCGTCCCGGGTCGAGGTGAATACTTGAAACTATACGCTTGCCCATAACGAACCTTTTCGCACAACTCCATCGTTGCCTGAAAATCGTCTTCGTCCTCGCCAGGGAATCCAACGATAAAGTCGCCCGACAGCATAATGTCTGGCCGCACTTCCCGCATACGCTCCAACACCTTCAGATATTCCGCAGCTGTGTGTTTGCGGTTCATTGCCTTCAGAACTTTGTCAGACCCCGATTGCACAGGCAGATGCAGATACGGCATCAGCTTTTCGACCTCACCGTGTACAGCGATCAAATCATCACCCATATCGTTGGGATGCGAAGTCATATATCTTATCCGTTCCAACCCGTCGATCTTGGCCAGCTCGCGAATAAGCCGCGCCAATGACCAATCATTTGCCAGATACGCATTCACGTTCTGACCCAGCAGACTGATTTCAACGACACCGCGTTCCACCAAATCCCGCGCCTCGTCCAACAAGCGTTCGGCAGGCCGCGAAACCTCCGCGCCGCGCGTATAGGGCACGACACAAAAAGCACAGAACTTGTCGCAGCCTTCCTGAACCGTCAGAAACGCCGCCGGAGCCCGCTTCGCCTTTGTGCCACGCGGCAAAAACTCGAACTTGTCTTCTTCTGGAAACTCCGTATCCAGAACCTGAACCCCGCCCCCGGCTTTTGCAGCCATCGCAGGCAACCGGTGATAGGCTTGCGGTCCGACGACCAGATCAACCATCGGCTGGCGGATCATAATCTCTTCACCCTCGGCTTGTGCCACACATCCGGCGACCCCGATCTTCAGGTCAGGATTGGCGTCCTTCAACGGGCGATACCGCCCCAGCTCGGAATAAATCTTCTCAGCCGCTTTTTCGCGAATATGACAAGTGTTCAGCAAGATCATATCCGCCTGCTCTGGCGAATCAACGGTGGTATACCCATCCGCACCCATCGCATCGACCATTCGCTCGCTGTCATAGACATTCATCTGGCAGCCGTACGTCTTAATATACAGTTTTTTGGTATTGGACATCATCACACCCGTTTCATATTTCGCCCCCGTCTACAACTTCACGATTTCCAGCGCAATGGAACGATTTTCCCTTCCAGCGCGGGGGGGTTATTTGCTAAACCAGCGCAGAACCCTGTGAAAGCCTGTTATGAACCACCAAAACCTCGACCATTTCCTGCGCCTGAATGGTGCTAGCCTGCCTGGCCCTATCGCCGTGATATTGGCAGAGGACGACGTGGAGCTGGCCGGAACAATCAAACGTCACAGAGACATAGGGTTTGGCACTATACTGGTGATCGGTGACGTAGCCGAAATTTCGGTTGAGGGTGCCCACTTTTTCCCCGCACAGCTAAACCGACTAGAAGATTCCATCGATGCGCTGAACAAAATCATTGCTGCCTGCACTGGAAAATGGATTTATTACGGCTTCAACGCCGAATACCTCTATTTCCCCTTCAGCGAAACCCGCACCATCAAAGACGCGATAAACTTCATAGAAGAAGAGCGCCGGACCGCCGTTTTCACCTACGCCATAGACCTTTACCCAGCAAACCTGTCCGATCACGCCAACGGCGTGGACATCGACACAGCACACCTCGATCGCAACGGGTACTATGGGCAGGATCGTTTTGTAGATGGCGAAATGGTCGCACGCCAACCAGAAATCTTCGGCGGCTTACGCTGGCGATACGAAGAACACATCCCGTGGGAAAAGCGTCGCATCGACCGGATCAGCTTGTTCAAAGCCACGCGCGACCTGGAAATCGGACCAGACCTACGCCTGAACGACCCCGAGATGAACACCATCGCGTGCGAATGGCATAACAACTTGACCATTGCGGTCATGTCGTTCCGCGTTGCCAAGGCACTGATGCACAACCCCGGTTCCGCCGATGTCATCAAAAGCTTTCACTGGGGTGGCAGCCGGAAATTCGAATGGAGCTCCGGTCAACTAATGGAACTTGGTTTCATGGAACCGGGACAGTGGTTTTGACAAACCTGCGCCTAAATCTAACCGCTGGTGGAGCATCCGTTCTGGTTGCGATTCTGTTGGTCGCCCTGAAACTCTGGGCACTCAGCGAAACCGGATCATTATCCATCGCAGCCAGCCTGACGGATTCTGCACTGGATTTGATAGTTTCGCTGACTGGTGTGATGGCGATTATCTACGCCGCCCGCCCTGCTGACGAAGACCACGCCTTTGGCCATTCCTCCGCTGAAGATCTAGCAGCACTTGCTCAAGCCATATTGGTAACAGTTTCTGGCTTGGTCATCGGCTGGTCTGCAATCGAACGCCTCCTCTCAGACACTCCTGCACCGCTCGCGGCCGAGGGGCGCGGCATCTTGGTCATGTTTACCTCCGTCGTGATTACCGGTGCTCTGGTCTTGTGGCAGCGCCACGTAGCCCGTCGGACCGGCAGCAAGGTTGTAGCGGCAGACAGCCTGCATTATCTCTCGGACCTACTACCAAATTTCGGGGCAATCGCCGCCCTCGCGGCGTCGTCAGCATTCGGCATGACCTCGGTTGATTCAATTATCGCTCTCGCTGCTGCCCTGTTTCTGCTATTCAGCGCTTGGCGTATCGGCGGCAATGCCTTTGATGCTCTAATGGATCGCCGCGCCGACCCCGTTAGTATAGCAAAAGTCGAAAATATAGTCGCCTCTTGGCCCAATGTATTGGGCTACCACGACCTAAAAACCCGAACTGCGGGCAATCGCATATTCGTACAAGTCCACATAGAACTGGACGGAGATCAAACGCTTGAACAAGCCCACGGCGTCAGCGCTGGATTAAAACGCGAAATCCTCCGCATCATGCCCAACGCCGACGTAATTATCCACAAGGATCCGGCAGGCGACCCGCTGTCACCGAATCGTACAACCTAACGCACAAGCCTATTAGTTAAGCCAACCCACGCCCTTTCAACAAAGCGTCGACGTTTGGCAAAGAGCCGCGGAATGCTGTGTACAGTTCTGCCGCATCCTTTGATCCGCCTGCCGTATAAATATGCTCGGCCAGTCGCGCAGCAACATCAGGGTCAAACGCATCACCTGTTTCCTTGAATGCCGCAAACGCGTCTTCGTCCATCACTTCGGACCACATGTAGGAATAATACCCGCTGGAATACCCGTCACCCGAGAATACATGCTGAAAATGAGGCGTTGCGTGGCGCATAGTGATCGCCGAAGGCATACCAAGCCGTTCCAGAGTTTCCGCCTGTGCTGCCATCGGATCGCCCGTGGCGCTTGTGTGAAAATCCAGATCCACAATGGCCGAGGCAGTATATTCGACCGTCGAAAATCCCTGACCGAAATTCTCCGTCGCCTTAAGGCGATCCAGCAAATCCTGCGGCATCGGCTTGCCGGTTTCCACATGCAGCGCGTGTTTGGTCAGCACCTCCGGCTCGCTTAACCAATGCTCGTACAGCTGACTGGGCAGCTCCACGAAATCGCGCGACACCGACGTGCCAGAAATAAACGAATAGGTCACATCAGACATCAGTGAATGCAGCGCGTGCCCGAATTCATGGAACAATGTTCGCGCATCGTCAAACGTCAACAATGCCGCCTCGCCAGCTGGGGCCTTGGCGAAATTGCAGACATTAACCGTAATCGGCCGCACCTCACCGCCTAGCTTGGATTGCGCCCTGAAACGCGAGCACCACGCCCCTGATCGTTTACTCGACCGCGCGAAATAGTCACCTATGAAAACGCCGATATGGCGATCACCTTCGCGAACCTCCCAAGCCCGTGCATCCGAATGGTATAGCGGTACATCCAGCGGCTTGAACGACAGCCCGAATAGCCGCCCCGCCACATCAAATGACGCCTCGATCATCGAGTCCAGTTGCAGGTAAGGTTTAACTTCGGCCTCATCCAGATTGTGCTCGGCCTTTTGCAATATCCCCGCGTAATGCCGCCAATCCCAAGGGGCCAGATCGCCGTTCACGCCATCCGCTCGCATTAATTCCGTCAACTTAACCGAATCCCGCTCCGCAGCCGCCTTCGCAGGTTCCCACACGGCCATTAACAAATCCCTAACGGCCTCAGGCGTTTTCGCCATCTCGTTGTCCAGTTTGAACGACGCGAAATCCTTGAACCCCAGCAGGGTCGCACGTTCACGACGCAGTTCTAATGTCTCGGCCACTGTCGCGATATTGTCCGTTTCGCCGCCATTTTCGCCCCGCGCCACCCAAGCCTTGAAGGCGATCTCACGCAAATCGCGACGGGTGGAAGATTGTAAAAACGGTACGATCAAAGATCGCGACAGCGTTATCAAATAAGCATCCCCGCCCCGATCCTTCGCCGCTTGCGCCGCAGCCGAGATCAACGAATCCGGCAATCCTGCCAGATCACCTTCCCCAAGCGCCATTTCCCATGACTTCTCATCCGCCAAAACATTCTGCGAAAACGCGGTGCCCAATGAGGCCAACCGCTGCATGATAACCTTCAGCCGATCCCGCGCGTCGGGTTCAAGTGCTGCACCGGCGCGCACGAACATCCGGTTATAAAGCTCAAGCACACGCGTTTGCTCAGCATTCAACCCCGAAGCGTCCACCGCGGATACCCGTGCAAACAACGCCTCGTTCATCAAGGTTTCAGCCGAGAACGCTGCAAATTTGGGCGCCAAATCCCGCTGCAAAGCCTCAAGTGCGTCGTTTGTATGTGCGCCAGCAAGGTTGAAAAACACGCCCGCGACGCGCTCCAATAATTCCTCAGCTTGCTCCATTGCCTCAATGGTGTTGGCAAAAGTCGGGGCGCCCACAGCACCCGCAATCACGTCAATCTTTGTCCGCGCCTGCGCAAAAGCATGTTCGAATGCAGGTCCGAAATGCTCAACTTTGATCTGGTCAAACGGCGGTATTTCGAAAGGTGTGTTCCATTGCTGAAGAAACGGATTGTCGGTCATGTTCGATCCAAATGTTAAATATTTTTCAAACAAAGTAGGGCCCTACTTCGCTAATTTTCCGGATTTTCGTTCCAGATGCCTCTCGAAACGCCGCAGCGCCAGCGAGATCGTGATCGTCATAAACAGATAGATCAGCGCCACGATATTATACGTCTCGAAAAACCGGAACGATCCAGCCGCGTAAATTTTACCGAGCTGTGTAACATCCGCAACCCCCAACACCGAAACAAGCGAACTGTCCTTGATGAGGGCCACAAAATCATTCCCCAACGGCGGCATGATCGTGCGCAAAGCCTGTGGAAAAACGATAAACTTGAACCGATGCCACGGGCCGAGGCCCAATGCTTTCGCCGCCTCGATTTGCCCGATATCCACCGACTGTAGGCCGGCCCTGAATACCTCGGCGATGAACGCAGAATAGCCAATCATCAACGCCAAAATCGCCCGCCAAAGCAACGACAAATCCCGTGTTCGCATCGGCTCAAACCCGAGGGGCTCGATAATCCAGTTGATCAAAATCACCAGTTGCGGTGCGCCGACAAAAGCGATGTAAAGCAACAGCACCAGCATCGGAATACCGCGCACCACCTCGATATAAAACCGTGCCATCTGGCGTAAAACTACATAGGGCGACAGCACCGCCAACGCCAACAACAAACCAATCAGCGACGCCGCAAAAAATGCAACCAGCGTCACAAACAACGTAATCGAAATCCCTTTGGAAACGATATTGAAAACCTGCACATACAGTTCATCATTGATCACGCGGTACGCGAAATACAGCCCGATACAGATCACCAGCATCAGCCAATATGGGAATTCGTCTTTTTGCGGTGTATGGTTCATAAATAGTCAAAAGCCCGACGCAATCGCCGGGCTTTTCTTTCAATTCTGTGCCTACTGGCCCATTTCGTATTCAAGGAACCACTTGACGTTCAACGCCTCGATAGTGCCATCGGCCTGCATCGCGGCAATCGCCTCGTTGATCGGCGCAACCAGCTCGGAACCCATAGGGAAGATAAATCCGAAATCTTCGGTCCCCATCGGATCGCCAACCAGCTTGAACGTATCAGGATTGGCTTTAACATAGCCGTTACCAGCCGTGCCATCGGTCAACACAACATCGACATCGCCGGATCGCAGCGCCTGTATCGAAGCCCCGAAAGTTTCAAACAGTTTGATCCGCGGGTTAGCCTCGTCGGCATCCAGCATGTCGTAAACGGCCACATAAAACGGCGTAGTTCCTGCTTGCGCACCAACCAGCCCGTCCTCAAACGCGGCAAAGCTAGGTCCATCGGTGAAGTTGTTCTCATCCGCACGTACCAGCATGAACATCTGCGACGTCATATAGCTGTCCGAGAAATCCACCTTCTCTTTACGATCATCCCGAATGGTGATGCCGGTCATCCCCAGATCGAACTGGCCTTCGGAAACCGCAGGGATCATCGCGTCCCAGCTTGTATTCTGAATAACAATCGTTGCATTGATCCGCGCGCCAATCTCGGCAATCGCGTCGTATTCCCAGCCGATTGCATCACCCGTTTTCGGGTCCATAAACTGCAACGGCGGGTAAGCATTTTCCGTCACTACAACGATTTCACGACCACCAAGGTCTGCGGCAAACGCCGCGCCTGCGATCATTGACGCCATAGCGCCCATTAAAACTTTTTTGAACATAATATCTCAGATCCCATTGTTTGAAGTCTTCTCGAGAACGCAAACATTCGCACAAAAGACGAACATGGTGCAAGATATCTAATGTCGTTTTCGCGACGCTCAAAGTCGGCTGCATATAGACGGACAGCGCTTAGCAAGGCTAACTACACGCAAATTCTGATTCCGGAGGTTGCGTTATGAAATCCCACGTAAAAGCTTGTGTCGTTGGCGGCGGTGTCGTCGGTGCATCCATCGCCTATCATTTGGCCAAAGCCGGATGGAATGACGTTATCCTTTTGGAACGCGACGAACTAACCTCCGGTTCCACATGGCACGCCGCTGGCCTTTTGCCTCTGTTCAACATGGGTTACGCGACGACGCACATCCACGACTATTCCGTAAAGTTCTATAAAGAACTGGAGGCCGAAACAGGCCTAAACGCCGGTTTCTCGGTCGTTGGCAACCTGCGCATGGCCCAAACAGACGAGCGCATGGACGAGTACAAACTCTACGCCACCACCGCCGATTCCGTTGGCGTTGAATACGAATTCCTGACACCGGACGAGGTGAAAACCCGCTGGCCGCTAATCAACACCGAAGACCTGAAAGGTGCGCTTTATCACCCGACCGACGGCTACATTAACCCTGCCGACGTTACCATGGCGATGGCCAAAGGTGCTCGCCAACGCGGCGTGCAGATCATCCGTAAGCGTCAGGTCGACAGCTACGAATGGACAGGTTCCGAATGGATCATCCGCGGCGTCGTCATGATCGAAAAAGGCGGCAACCTGATTGCTTCCGAAGAAACCTTCGAAATCCACGCCGAACACGTCGTCACGGCCACAGGCAACCACGCGCAACGCACCGCAAAACAGCTTGGCATAAAATTCCCTGCCATCCCTGTTGAGCACCAGTTCATCGTCACCGACGTTGACCCTGCCCTGCAAACCTTCCGCGAAGCCGGAAACCCCGAGCACCCCGTAATCCGCGACGCCGACGCCCAATCTTACGTGCGCGAAGAACGCGGCGGCTGGATACTCGGCGTGTACGAAAAACACGCCCCTGCCCGCTTTGAACACGGCGTCCCCGACAGCTTCCGCGCCGACTTGTTCCCGCTCGCCCTCGACCGGATCGAAGACCAATACATGGCCATGATCCACCGCATGCCATCGTGCGAAGAATCCGGCCTAAAAGACGATTTCAACGGCCCGATCTGCTACACTCCAGACGGAAACCCACTCGTCGGCCCTGCCCCCGGCCTCGACAACATGTGGCTGGCCGAAGGGTTTTCATTCGGCATCACCGCCGCTGGCGGCGTCGGCTATTACCTCGCGCAAATGATGGTAGACGGTGAAGCCGAGATTGACATGGCGTCGCTCGACCCCAAACGCTACGGCGACTGGATGACAACCGAATACGCCGCCCGCAAGAATGAAGAATGCTACGAACACGTCTACATCCTCCACCACCCTGACGAAGAACGCGAAGCCTGCCGCCCGCTCCGCACCGCCCCTTGCTATGACCGCATGAAATCCGCAGGCGCACAGTTCGGCGTCGTCAACGGCATGGAACGCCCGAACTACTTCGGCCCACTCGACGCCCCCAGCAATTTCGACTTCGAATCCCGCTCCTTCCGCCGTGGCGGCTGGTGGCAATACGCCGTAGACGAAGCCAAAGCCATCCGCGAAAACGTCGGCCTAATCGACGCAACCGCCTTCACAAAACACCGCGTAAAAGGTCCCGGTGCCACCCAATTCCTCGACTGGTTCACGTGCAACAAACTCCCGCGCATCGGCCGCATCAACCTCACCTACGCCCTAACCGCTACAGGCACGACCCGCACCGAATACACCATCGTTCGCGAAGCCGAAAACGAATACTACCTAGTCTCCTCCGGCGCCCTAACCGACTACGACGGCGACTACCTACGCAGAGCCGCCGCCTCCAAGGCAGAAGAATTCGGCTACATCGAAATCCAGAACGTCACCACACAATACGGCGTTTTCGCCATCGCTGGCCCGAAATCCCGTGACGTCCTCAAGCGTCTAATCTCCGACCCAGACCCCGAAACCGCGCTTACCAACAAACGCTTCCCGTGGCTCTCTTCCAAACATATCGAGCTTAAAATGTGCCCCGTCCACGCCATCCGCGTCGCCTACACGGGTGAACTAGGCTGGGAACTCCACCACCCGATCGAGATGCAAAACTACCTCTTCGACCAGATCATGGCCGCAGGCGAAGAATTCGGCCTAAAACTCGTCGGCGCCCGCGCGCAAAACTGGCTGCGTCAGGAAAAATCCTACCGCGCATTCGGCACCGAACTAGGCCGCGACGCCACCCCGGTGGAGGCCGACCTCCCCCGCTTCATCGACCTCTCCAAAGACTTCCACGGCAAAGCGAAGATGGAGGCCACAGGCATCCGCGCCAAATGCGTCACCCTGCTGATCGACGGCCCAAAAGACGCCGACCCATGGGGCCGCGAGGCGCTGTTCCTCGACGGCAAAAAAGTAGGCCGCCTAACCTCCGGCGGCTACTCCGTCCACTTCGAGAAATCCATCGGCATGGGCTACGTGCCACCGGAACTGGCGGTGGTCGGCCAAAAACTGAAGGTCAAAATGTTCAACGAACTCTGGAACGCCGAAATCGTCCAAGACAGCCCGTACGACCCGAAAAACGAAACAATCCGCATGAACGGATAGCAAAGGACCGACATGATCAAGGGCAGTTGCCACTGCGGCACCGTAACATTTGAAATTCTGGAAAAACCGGCATTCGTAATCGCCTGCAACTGCTCCATCTGTCGCAAACTCAACACGCAATGGGCCTACTCCCATCGCACCGAACTAACCCTGAACGCGCCCATCGGCTCAACCCACATCTACCAGTGCGGCGATAAAAGTCTCGAGTTCCACAGCTGCAAAACCTGCGGCTGCACCACCCACTGGATGGCCTCAAACGGCTCCCGCTACGCCGTAAACTGCCAATTGGCGAGCGAGGCAGACATGAAGGAAATCAGAGTCCGCCACCTAGATGGAGCGGACACTTGGGAGTTTTCGGATTAGGACACTATTGCCCCAATTATTACTACTAGTAAGCCAAGAATAGCTGTCGATATGACTGGATGTGACTCGATAATTCCCACAATTTTAGTAGGTCTCTTTTCATCTGAATCTCGTTCGTTTTCTGAAGCTCTTTTTACAATGGCATCTCTATTGCCAGTCGCTTTGTCGTGAATATCAACCAGCTGATTTGCCAAGTAGTCTTCCATCAACTCTTCCATTTCGGTCAAATCGATTTTGTTGCTTTTATACGCTGCATCTGCGAACTCTAGTGCTTTATAATACGGCACTTTATTTTCGGAAACTTGTTCCGGAATCGTGTTATCACCCGGCAACTGCGTTTCCATTTTTGCGCATAAAATCATATAAGAAAATATTCTGGAGGTCCTGCCATTCCCGTCGGAAAACGGGTGTATCCAGTTTAACCGCCACATAACATAAGCGGATAAATGTATTGCGGTTTTTCTGTCCCAATTTGAATCCAAATACTCGATCATTTCTTCTACAAACCGAGGTACGTCAGCGTTTGTTACGGGTTCGTGTTCGCTACCCTTAATTGCTACGCCAGCAGGTCGAAAATTACCTGCGTCACGATGTATTTCCTGTAAAGCAATTCGGTGCAAATCTAAGATCGTCGACACTCGGATTTTAGGTTTTTTTGCCGAAAGCCAACGGTCTAATTCTTCCATGCCCCAATCGAATTGAGCAAGCGCATTCTCTGCTTCCTTCTCGGCCAATTCCAATGGATCAGTAATAAGCGCGGGCTCGCCAGCCTCACTTTTTCTATCAACCATTACGACTTTGCAGCTTGTATTTTTCGCGCAGCGGTACGAACCATTTCACGAGTAATATTGTCATTTTCGATTTTAGTTGTTCCATACGCGAAACTAATTCGCTGGCTATCCTTTTGCTGACTCGTCATTTTCACTTTGCTGGCTTTTCTCACCAATACTTTTAGACGGTCGTTCATTTTGTTGCCTCACTCAGTTGTTTTTTTATGCTGTACAGGTTGCCCGATTAGAAATGTTCGCGCAATGGCTTTAGCGTCATTACTCTAAATAGTTACTCATGCACAAATAAATAGAGTCCTAATTGTCACAATTTCCTTAACGCCCCCACCCACAAAAACGTACATACGCGTTGTGCACACGAAAAATCGCGGATTTTGGGCCGTGTTAACTATTTCAAATCGGGAATTTAAGTGCCGGAAAAGGCGCCCTAAACCAGCCCCTCGGACGCAAACAAATCCATCAGATCCGCCTGTGGTCGCGCGCCGATGTGGCCGATGATTTCACCCGCCGCAACGCAGCCCATGCGCCCGCATGTCAGGGTGTCCCGACCGGACGCCAAACCGTATAGGAATCCCGCCGCAAACAGGTCTCCGGCACCAGTCGCATCCTCGACATGCATCGCCGACGCAGGGGCGTGAACCTCCTCACCACCCTGCACGATATACGCGCCGTTTTCGCCAACCGTACAGGCCAGAATATCCACATCCGCCGCGCCAAGGGTCATAGCAACCGAAAGGTCATCTGTTTGATATAACGACATTAATTCGTGTTCGTTGCAGAACAGCAGGTCTACATCTGCGCGGATCATTTCAAGAAATGCATCACGGTGACGTCCAACACAAAACGGATCCGACAGCGTTAACGAGACCCGTCCGCCAGCCCCCTTGCAAGCCGTAATCGCCTTGGAAAATGCCGCATGGCTTTCCGGTCCATCGAAGCGGTACCCCTCAAGATAAATCCACTCCGCATCGGCCATAATATTAACGTCAATATCGTCCGGAGACAGGAATTCCGACACACCTAGGTAGGTGCTCATCGAACGCTCGCCGTCCGGCGATACCAGCACCATGCAACGCCCAGTGTCTGCGGGATGGTCGTTCGACGCTAGCGGAGTATCGAAATCCGCCCCTTGCGCCTTGATATCATGAGAGAAAATCCCACCCAGCTGGTCGTCTTTAACCTTCGAAACATAGGCCGTTTTCAACCCCAAAGCGGCCAATCCAGCAATAGTATTCGCCGCCGATCCACCCGAGATTTCCATAGCCGGACCCATGACTCCATACAGCTCAACAGCGCGGTCCGTATCGATCAACTGCATGATGCCTTTTTCAACGCCGTGCTTGACCAGGAAGTCATCTTCCACATGCGCGAGGATATCAACCATCGCATTACCGATGCCAACGACTTGGTACTTTTTCATATTGTCTTATCCTCGGAATCGCACAGATCGGCGATGATACAGTTGGCACAAACAGGCTTACGGGCTTTGCATATATACCGCCCGTGCAAAATCATCCAGTGGTGCGCGTGATGTTGGTATTCAGCAGGAATATGGTCCTCGACCGCGCGCTCCACCGCCACGACGTCCTTGCCGACAGCCACGCCGGTGCGGTTACCAAACCGAAAGATGTGCGTGTCTACGGCCTGTGTGGGTTGATGAAACCACATATTTAGAACGACATTGGCAGTCTTGCGACCCACCCCCGGCAAGCTTTCAAGCGCGGCACGTGACGACGGAACCTCGCTGTCATACACATCCACCAGACGTTGGCTTAACTTGATGACATTCTTGGCTTTATTCCGAAACAGGCCGATGGTTTTGATGTGTTCGATCAAACCCTCTTCACCCAGTTCCAGCATTCTTTCGGGCGTATCGGCCACGTTGAACAACTCGGCCGTCGCACGATTGACGCCAATATCCGTCGCTTGCGCAGACAATGCCACGGCCACAACCAAGGTGTACGCGTTCACGTGATCCAGCTCGCCTTTCGGTTCAGGCTCGCTGGCCTGAAAGCGCCGAAAAATCTCGGATATCGTTTTATAGTCTAGCTGAGCGGTCATAGCGTCCCTGATTAAGCGCAAGATTCGGGTGGAGTTTTACCGCCTTTGCGCTACCTTGGCTATGCAATTCACGAAGGAAATCCGATGAACGATCTAAGCAACAAAGACCCTTATCACTACGCCGTTATTGCCCGCGCTATCGCGTTCATCGGGGACCGCGTGATCGACCAGCCCTCACTTGAAGAAACGGCCGCAGCGGTTGGTCTATCGCCTGCTCATTTTCAACGCGTTTTCAGCCAATGGGCCGGTGTTAGCCCAAAAAGGTATCAACAATACTTGACGCTGGACCACGCCAAAGACCTGCTCGACAATCACTTCACGGTTCTGGACACTTCACAGGAAACCGGGCTGTCCGGCTCCAGTCGTCTTCACGATTTGTTCGTAAAATGGGAAGCAATGTCGCCTGGTGAATACGCCCGAAAAGGCGAAGGGTTAACTATAAATTATGGATGGTTCGACAGCCCGTTTGGCGAAGTCCTGACCATGGGCACCACCCGCGGGTTATGTGGCATTGCCTTTTCGTCGGAATTCGGGCGCGACATCGCTATGCAAGACATGATGAGCCGATGGCCGAACGCCAATTTCATTCAAAACCCGGAAGCCCTCGCCCAATGGACATCTGCCGCTTTCGGTCAGGGAGGCGAGGCCGCGTTGCACCTGATCGGCGCACCCTTTCAAATAAAAGTATGGGAAGCTTTGCTTTCCATCCCTTCGGGCCACGTCACCACCTATTCTGAAATCGCTACCCGTATCGGCAACCCAAAAGCTGTCCGCGCTGTTGGCACCGCTGTTGGTAAAAACCCCGTCAGCTGGCTTATCCCCTGCCACCGTGCATTACGCAAATCCGGTGGGCTGGGTGGGTACCACTGGGGCCTGCCCGTCAAGCGCGCTATGCTTGCCTACGAGGCTGCCCGCCTGGACGCTGGCTAAGCGAGTTATTGCCCAAACAACGGGCACATCCGAAAACAGGCTTGAATTAACGGCGTTTGGCGCGAAAATAGGGGGATAAAGCAATTCACCCAAGTTTAAGGATATTTCCAATGGCCGCATTCAAAACTTTAAGCGTCATTACGCTCGCCGGCGCAATCACCCTAGCGGGCTGTACCAACACCGATGGAACGGCAAACAACACTGGAACCGGTGCAGGCGTTGGTGCCGTGCTTGGTGGTCTATTTGGCCGTGCAGTTTCAGATGACAAGACCAAAGGTACGCTAATCGGTGGCGTTATCGGTGGTGCAATCGGTGGCGCCATTGGCGCTGATCTGGACAAGCAAGAAGCCGCGCTTCGCTCGCAGATGGGCAGCTCTGTTAATATCATCAACACCGGTTCACAACTGATTGTATCTCTACCCGAAGAAATCACATTTGCAACCAATAGCGCTGTGGTGAAATCCAGCCTCATCGGCAATCTCAATACACTTGCCGCCAGCATGAACACGTATCCGAACACCACAGTCGAAGTGGTCGGTCACACGGATAACACGGGCACCTCGGCTTATAATCAAGCCTTGTCCGAGCAGCGCGCACGCGCAGTTCGTGGCATCTTGATTAACACAGTGGCGTCAAGTCGCGTCGTCGCTTACGGCGTTGGCGAAACGCGCCCAATCCAATCGAATGCTTCTTCCGCCGGACGTCAGGCCAACCGCAGGGTGGAGATTTTCATAACCCCGAACAGCTAGGTCCCTGACATCAGCTTGAAAGGGTCGGTTTGCGCCGACCCTTTTTTGTGACTAATCCTTGCGCAACGTACTCAATTGGTAATATCCTTGAACCAATTTTGGGGAGAGGCGAATAATGCCATTCAAGAAAATAGAACCGGAAAAAGCGGCGAGTGCGATCATTCACCAAGTGGAACAGCTGATTCTGCGCGGCGTTTTGCGCCCCGGCGAACGATTGCCTTCTGAACGGGATCTCGCGACCAGATTTGAGGTTTCCCGCCCGACAGTTCGCGATGCGCTGGCAGCACTCGAAGCCAGCGAACTTGTTGTAACCCGTCCCGGTGCAGGCGCATTCGTGGCGCAAGTTCTGGGGTCGGCTTTTGCACCTGCTTTGGTAAAGCTGTTTTCTACACATGAAGAAGCGTTGTTTGACTATCTCTCGTTTCGGCGTGACCTTGAAGGGATGGCCGTCGCCCGCGCTGCGGAATATGCTAACGAAACTGATCTGGCCGTAATCACCAGTATTTTCAACCGGATGGAAGCTGCCCACGAAAAACGCAACCCAACTGAAGAGGCCACCATCGATGCCGAATTTCATCTGGCTGTTGTAGAGGCCGCGCATAACGTCGTGATGTTGCACATGATGCGATCGATGTTCGAAATGCTACAAACCGGAGTCTTTTACAATCGTCAGATCCTGTTTGGTAAACGCTCCACAAGGGATATTCTTCTGGAACAACACCGCGCAATTTACGAAGCTATTGTTTCACAGAACCCTGATGCAGCCCGAGCGGCCGTTGAAGCGCATTTGGCTTTTATCGAGGACGTTATGATTCAACAAAACCGGGATCACCGAAACGAGGATGTCGCCAGACAGCGCCTGGCGCACGAGAAAGGGCGCTAGCGTGAAGACGATTCTGGTTTTCGGGTATGGGTATACGGCCCATGTTATCGGGCAGGAATTATTGTCGGAAGGCTGGCGTGTGATTGGTACGACCCGTTCGGCTGACAAGGCCGCGGCGATGAAGGCGGATGGGATCGAGGCCATCCTTTGGCCTGCCGAAAACATTACCGAAGCCTTAACAGCCGCCACCCACATCTTGCTATCCGCTGCTCCCTCCGAGGATGGAGACCCAGTTCTAGGCGCACTGAGCGCCGAAATCCGCCAACGTGCGGCGCAGTATGAGTGGGTGGGTTACCTTTCCACTACTGCCGTTTACGGGGACCGCGACGGCGGCTGGGTGGATGAAACCACCGAGCTTTCACCAACCACAAGACGCGGACAATTGCGCGCCGATGCGGAACAAGCGTGGCTTGATCTTGGGGCTGAAACTAAATTGCCGATCCATATTTTCCGGCTAGCTGGCATTTACGGCCCAGGCCGAGGGCCGTTTGCCAAGGTACGAGCAGGAACAGCGCGTAGGATTATCAAAAAGGGGCAGGTTTTCAGCCGTACCCACGTAGAAGATATTGCGCAGGTATTGCGCGCGTCCATGAATGCCCCAAACGCAGGCGCGATATACAATGTTTGCGACAACGACCCGGCCCCACCCCAAGACGTCATCGCAGAGGCCGCGCGAATGTTAGACCAACCGCTCCCCGAAGCCGTTGACTTCGAGACCGCCGAGATGACTCCGATGGCGCGCAGTTTTTATGCCGAATCGAAAAGGGTCTCAAATCAGCGAATTCTGGAGGAATTGGGTGTCACATTGAAATATCCAGACTATCGCAGTGGCCTTCAGGCACTGTTGTCGGCTGAATCTGCCTGAATCGTAGTGAACTTCCTAATTGAGTCTAAAACGACTCGCATATGCACTTTCTGCGTAGTAAAATCTACGCGTAGTTGTGAGAATTGTTCTTGCGGCTTTTCAGCAATTACCAGTTGGTTTCAAGCTCATGCCTAAACATCTTTACCGCCACATTCCCGCAAGTTTGGCGCTGCTTGCCGCCACTACCGTTTATGCGCAATCGCCCAGCTTTTCGCTAAACGGTACCGCCGGCCTGATCGACATGCCGACAGCGCAAATGCTTCCCGACGGTGAAACGGCGTGGACGTTCTCAAACTCAAGTACTGCTTATGGTGGTTCACTGACTTTCCAGATGTTACCAAATCTGGAAACATCCGTGCACTTCATGACGCTGCCTGATTGGACGGCAATTGGTGAACCGCTTTTCGCACAAAGCCTAGACCTTAAGTACCAGATTTTGCCCGAGTCTGGCTCTATGCCATCCGTTGCCATTGGATCGCGCGGATTCCTAACAAACGGGCCGCTTAGCAGTGAATACATTGTCGCCAGCAAAAGTGTCGGCTACGGGATGACCGTTACGGGGGGCCTTGGATGGGGGCGGCTTGGCAGTTACCGACCGATTGGCACGATTTCCACGCGACCGGCAGCTGATTCAACGCTTGGCATCAATCATTTATTCACCGGCGATGTCGCCCTGTTCGGCGGGCTGGAATGGGATACACCTGTTAAAGGTTTGTCGCTGAAGGCTGAATATTCTTCAGACGCCTACACGGGCGAGCAAGTGTTCGGCGAATTCGAACATGAATCCCCGTTGAATTTCGGCATCGATTATGAACCTATTCATGGCGTTTCGGTTGGTGGTTATTACAATTACGGCTCCGATTTTGGTCTGCGCCTGACACTGTCCGGCAACCCAAACCGCCCGATCGTTTCGCCCGATTTCGGCATCGGTCCTGTTCCAGTAAACCCACGCCTTGGCGACTATGACCGCAGCGAAGGCTGGGCGGACAGCCCGATGACGACCGAATTTCTCGTCAGTGCCCTCGCCCCCGTTTTGGAAGCCGAAGGCATCGTAATTGAAGAAGCCCGGATCACGGGCAACACTATCGATTTATACGTCTCGAACAACAGCATGCCGCAAACAACCAAGGCAATCGGCCGTATTGTGCGAACCCTGTCTGTGGCATTGCCGCACTCGGTCGAAGTTTTCCGCATCACACCTGTCGCATCCGGTTTGGCCACGACCACGGTCGAGATCCGCCGCTCGGATCTGGAGGCACAGGTCGACAGACCAAACGCTGGCCCCGATAGCTGGGCTACCACCCGTTTCACGGACGCCTCCAATCATTTACCCGAAAGCGCGTGGACCCGTAATATTTACCCTGATTTCAACTGGTCCCTAAACCCGATTATTCCAGTAAATCTGGCCAGCAATGGTGCGGCGGCCAGCGTCGATGTTCTGTTGAACGCCAGCGCAAGCTATCGCCTGTCACGCGGGTTCTCAGTTAACGGATCGTTAACGCAAAAGATCGTTGGGAATATCGGCGAGGATGCCGAGACGTCGACTAGCTCAACACCTGTACGCAGTAACTTCGCACTATATCAAACGGGCGGTCCGACGCTTGACCGCTTGACTGCCGATTATGACTTCAAACTAGCGCCCAGCACTTACGCCCGCGTATCCGGCGGGTATCTTGAACGCATGTTTGCTGGCGTTAGCGGCGAGGTTTTGTGGATGCCGACCAGTCAAAACTGGGGTGTTGGCGCAGAAGTTAGCGCCGTACAACAACGCGGTTACGACGATATGTTTGGATTTGAAGATTACCAAACCGTTACTGGCCACGCTTCCTTCTACTGGGATACCGGCTATAACGGAATCGAAGCGCAGGTTGATGTAGGCCGCTACCTAGCTGGCGACATCGGATCCACCGTTACCCTGACGCGGCGCTTCACAAACGGATGGGAGGTTTCGGGTTTCGTGACCTTGACCGACATGTCATTCGAAGATTTCGGTGAAGGGAAGTTCGCCAAAGGCGTGTCGCTGTCCATTCCCCTACGCTGGACAATGCCGCTGGAAACTCGTTCGGCCACAGGTGTCTCGTTTGGAACCATAGGCGGCGACGGCGGTGCGCGCCTGGAACTTGGCGAACGTCTTTACACTACAATCCGTGACTACGACGTTGTTGATTTCAACGAAACCTGGGGAGCCTTTTGGCAATGATCCGATCTGTACTCGCCCTCGCGGCTCTGTCCGTTCTTGCGGCCTGTTCGTCCAATGGGGCCGGCCCTGTTGTCACGGCAATCAAAGACGTTATCTTGCCCTCGAAGTCCGAGGACGTTCCGGTTATAAGTGCTAGAAGCACTCTGACCCGTGAAAAGATTGAAGCCTTCGGTCTTGCCCTCATCCGCGGGCGTATTGAAGGCGAGGATATCAGTAACCTGCTTACCGGAACAGCCGTCAACGGCGAATACGTGACCTACGTTTCCTCGTTCCGTCAGAATATAACGATGTTAGGCAGTTTGGTAACAGGCACGCGCGGCATGGGCGGCGATCTTCTATCCGTTAGATCTGATCACAACGACCCTGTTGCACATGCCACCCCTACAGACGCTTGGCCCGAAACCCTCACGCGCGACTACCGCTTCCCTGGAATTGGTCCTACCGGAACCACTGTTTCAGTAAGCTGCGCGCTGACCCATGCGGCAGACACCACAGTCATTATTGTCGAAGTAAACTACGACGTGACTCCGTTTACGGAACGCTGCAAAGCCGATGGTGTCGCATTTACGAACACCTATCTCGCTCAACCGGACACCGGCCAGATTTGGCAATCGTCGCAATGGGTCGGGGACAAGATCGGCTACGTGAACATTGACGTTCTGGAACCGTATTCTGTGGAATAATCCAGAGAGTGGCAAAGGGCGTCATTAATAACGACACCCTTCAATTTTCTAGTGTGGGCAACGAAAGTCGATTTTCGACTTCTGGTTAACTCAGAAAAAACTAGTCAGCAATTAGTTCACTTATGGGTAAATCAGGACGAATGTCCCTACAAAATTCGCGCATCCCAGACGATATGAGGGAATACTAGACAAAGCGAAAATAACCAATTGGATAAACATATCTATAAAAAAACGGCGCCGATTAGGCGCCGTTTAATTCGATACTGCTATCAAAAACTTTGATTATCCGTTTTCGCCGTCGTCGTCATTGTTTGCAACCAAAACGATCAGAGCAATTGCCAGAAGTGGGATTAGCCACATGCCTGAACCGCCCATGGAACCTGTTTCTTCGGCAACCATTTCCATTTCAACGGGTGCTACCATAGCAACGGAACCAGCGAATGCTGTGGATGCTGCGGCTGTAATTGCGGCTGTAAGTGCTGCTAGTTTCATAGGGATATCCTCCAAAAAAAATGACGTCTGCTAACACCCGCTAATCGGGAAGCGCAAACACAGAAAACTACACGATTCTTCTAACGGCTCTTTTTTGACATTGCAACAAGAGAAGAATCGCTTTGGAAACAGGATTTTACTGCGCTATATTAGCAACACCTGAGTACCTACTTTTGCGAGCCCAAACAGCTCTTCTATGTCGTCATTGTACAAGCCAATACACCCGTTCGAGGACTGCCGCCCGATCTTGCGCGTGTCGTTCGTGCCGTGAATACGATAGTACTGCCAGCTAAGGTAAAGTGCGTGCGTTCCAAGCGGGTTTTCTGGGCCAGGACCAATGTACTCCGGCAAATCAGGATTTCGCTTCAACATCGAAGGTGTCGGCCTCCAATCTGGTCCCACACGTTTACGCGTAACGCTGGTGCGACCCAAGCGGGTCAGATCCGGTGTAAGTGGCACGCTCACTGGGAAAACCTTGTGATAAGCCTCCCCTTGGGGCCAGTAATGCAATGTGCGCCCTTGGGTGTCCACAAGGATTGCGCCCTTGCGCAGGCTGGAAAAATGCTCCTGCCATGAGCGGTTCGAATAGTTGTTTGTACGGATTTCGACGGTTTCCCGTGCGGGTAAATCTTCTTGCGCGCGTAAAATATTTGGGGCAGCAACACTGAACGCCGCTACCGATGCCGCAAATTGGCGACGTGTAATCACGGACTTATTATTCTTTGTCATTGAATCAATTCCTATCTCAATTTCAACGCACCTTATGGGATAGTACGAATTTACGCAATTCACACTATGGTCAACATATCATCGGGCGGAAATCCGCTATTTGTATCCTGCAACCATTCGCTGTAGACAGGCCCGAATAAATTTTTCAGGAGTCCCCCGATGTTTCGATTAAGCGCTATTTTAGTTTCCCTAATGCTGACCCTTTCCGCCTGTGCAGAAATTGCGACTGACACCTATGAGGGTAACGCGAGTTCAGGTATTATCGCCAACTTCGGGTCCGGAGGTATTCGCTTGCGGCACATGGATGCTTTGAACGCATTGCGGGTGGAACGCGGTATGCAGCCCTTGCAGCTTTCCGCAACGTTAAATGCGGCTGCTGATACGCATGCTCGGGATATGTCGAGACAACAACGGGCTTGGAACTTCGGGTCGGATCGCACGTCGCCCCAAGAACGCGCGACGCGCGCAGGATTTAATGGCGTAGTTCGCGGTGAAAACGTTGCCGAAACTTTCAAAAGTGAACTTCTGGTCTTGCAAACATGGCTGGATGATCCGGCGTCACGCGCCTCCATGCTGGATCCCGAAGCGACGCATCTGGGCTATGGCTGGTATCAAGAATCCAACGGTAAGCTTTGGTGGGTCGAAGTATTGGGGCAGGCATTCCCGGAACCGGTAATTATGGCCGAATCGAAATAGGGGTGCCAAGCGGAACCATTGCCCAGATATCCTCGATCTCCTGATTGGTGACGGAAATACAACCCGCGGTCCAATCCCGCCTGAATCGATTCCGAAAATTAGCTGGGCCTCCATGGATAAAAATATCGCCGCCTGGGTTCACACCTTTAGCGCGGGCCTCGGCCATGTCAGTCGCATCGGGGTACGATATTCCCAGGCTCAAGTGATACGCGCTTCTTTCATTTCGACGGTCAATAAAGTATGTACCTTCAGGGGTTCGCCCGTCACCAACTTCAGCCTTGTCACCACGCGGAGTGAAACCCAAATCAATATCATAGCTGCGCAGCAAAACCGGCTTGCCATCAACGGCGCGATACAATCCGAGTCGGCGCTTTGATTTAAATACCACTAGAAATTCAGCCATCGGCAACGAGCGGCTAGATGCCGTCGGTTCAGCGACGGCCACATTCGCGATACCCATCGCCAACGAAACCGAAAGAACGGTGCGTCTATTAAAATCTGTCATGTAGCCTGCTCTTGCCTGCGAAGGCGCTTTGCGCCCGTTGTTTTGTGTGTTGTACACGATTAGCCTGATAATTTCTAGTCGGCACTTAACATGCCCCTGAGAATCGCGTTGAGGAAGCTTAAAGCCCGGCTTCCTCGGCTATCTGTTTGCGGCTTTTACGAGCCCGTTCGGTTTCGGATTTCAACTGCCCGCAGGCTGCCATGATGTCCTCGCCGCGCGGTCGCCGCACTGGGCTGGCGTAACCAGCCTCATTTACGATATCCCCGAATGCGTCGATTCGGCTCCACTCGGACCGCTCATAAGGCGAACCGGGCCATGGGTTGAACGGTATCAGATTGATTTTCGCCGGAATGCCTTCGATCAGCTTAACCAACCGATGGGCATCTTCATCACTGTCGTTAATCCCCTTCAGCATAACATATTCAAACGTGATCCGCTCGGAATTCGACAAGCGTGGGTACGCTCGCAAGCCATCCAGTAAAGCCTCGATATTCCAGCGCTTGTTGATTGGAACCAGCGTATCGCGGACCTCGTCGGTAGTGGCGTGGAAGCTGATAGCCAGCATACAGCCGATTTCATCGCCCGTTCGTGCGATTTCAGGAACAACACCCGAGGTAGACAGTGTAATCCGGCGGCGCGAGATGGAGATCCCCTCTGGGTCCATGGCGATTTTCATCGCATCGCGCACACTCTCAAAATTATACAAGGGCTCGCCCATGCCCATCAGGACAACGTTGGACAGCAAACGTTTGTCGAACGGCGTATTGTCCCATTCGTTCAAATCGTCCCGTGCTACCAATATTTGCGCCACAATTTCGCCCGCTGTAAGGTTCCGCACCAGTTTTTGCGTGCCCGTGTGACAGAACGAGCATGTCAGCGTACAGCCTACTTGCGAAGACACACACAACGTACCACGGTTCTTCTCGGGGATATAAACCACTTCGACCTCGTGACCGCCTGCGATCCGCAACAGGTATTTCCGCGTGCCATCTTTGCTTGTCTGCTTGGTGACAATTTCGGGACGATCCAGCGTGAAAATTTCCGCCAACTCGGCGCGGTAAGCTTTGGACAAACTAGTCATCATTCCGAAATCGGTCACACCTTTGAAATACAACCAGTGCCATATCTGCCCAACCCGCATTTTCGCCTGTTTTTCGGGTGTGCCCATCGCGATCAAAGCATCGCGCATGGCCTCACGGGACAGTCCGATCAGCGCCGGTTTTCCAGCCACTTTCTGGCGAGGAACGGTCAAATTATCAGGTGTTATCGGCGCAGACATTGCAGCTTTCCTTAAAACGCATCACGCCCCCCGGCATAAGCGAGAGGCGCGGTAATTCTTTCACAGTATAAGCCGAATGGCCTTACTTGCAAAGCTCCTTAGCTTTTTCGACAGCTGCCGTAAACCCGCGCAGCGAGAACGTGTCGATCGTTGTTGTCCCACGCGCCGATACGCCCGTCACAACCGCATCGGAACCTTTACGCATCGCTGCAATCAGTCCCGCGTCATCTGAAGGCGCTGTCCATGCATATTCCGCATGAACTGCCGCGTCGGGATACATTTCAAATTTCGCACTGCCGATTTCCATTTTCACAGCCGTTGCGGGCTTCAACGGATAACCTGCCAAAAAGCTCGGCTCGCCAGCAACCCCTTGTCCCGGGATCACGGAAATATGGAACCGTATTTCGCTACGGCTAACGGTCACGTCTTGGCCATTGCGCCGCGCCACACTTTTGGTTGGCTGCGATACAATGAAACAAACTGTCGGGTCTTGATCGACGTAAACGCTCCAATCCGTGATCGCTTCGACCATCTCCAACTCTTGTGCTTGTGCACCTGCACCAAAGCTCAATCCGACCAACATCGTTGCAATTGCAACACCGTGAGAAATTTTCCAGCCCATAATTTTCAGCCTCCACTCAAATATATTTACCGTCCGGCGCGCATTGCCTTGCGAAGTTCTTCAGACAGCTTGTATTTCAATCACCTGCGGCCCTAATCTAGCCGTAGCAATAGGCGCTTTGCTAGCCCCAAAAAGTCGCTATATACACAGATTGGCAGGGTTACGCCGATCTTTTCACAACATTTACAGACAATGAGGCCACTACACATGTCATCTGCCGAAACTTTAGTCGAAATCTGGCGCGCTGATTTTCTGGAATGCCAACACCGCGGGCATGCTGTCATCAGCGATGCCGCTGGAAATATCATCGCCAGTTGGGGGGATACTGATCAGGTGATCTTGCCGCGATCGTCTTCCAAAATGTTGCAAGCGTTGCCTTTGATTGAAACTGGAGCTGCGGCAGTTTTTGGACTTGGGACTGAACAGTTGGCACTTTCATGTGCCTCGCACAGCAGTGCGGCTATCCACACTGACCGCGTTGAAGTATGGTTGGATAATCTAGGCTTGAGCGATGACGATTTCCGCTGTGGTGCCCACCAACCCAAGGATAAAACTGCGCGATATGCCCTTCGTGATAACGGCCAGAAGCCTTGCCAGATGCACAACAATTGTTCTGGCAAGCATTCGGGTTTTTTAACGGTTAACAAACACATCGGCGGACATGCGGATTATGTCGAAGTAGATCACCCTCTGCAAAAAGCCGTGAAAGAAGCGTTTGAAGAAATGACGGGATTGGATACGCCGGGCTATGGTATTGATGGTTGCAACGCCCCGAATTTCGCAACTACTGTCAAAGGATTGGCCCGTGCGATGGCCCGTATGGCGAATCCCTCCGGTCTTGGGACCGCACGTGAATCGGCCGCCCGCGCATTGGTATCCGCGATGCGCGAACACCCGTTGCTGGTCGCTGGAGAGGGCCTTGCATGTTCGGAACTAATGGCCGCGATGGATGGCAAAGTCGCCGTTAAAACGGGGGCGGAAGGTGTATACATTGCCATCCTTCCCGAACAAGGCCTTGGTGTCGCGCTAAAAATCGAAGACGGCGCAACCCGAGCGTCCGAGGCTGCAATGGCCGCCATCCTGGTGCGTTTAGGGGTGCTCTCACCAGAACATCCGATGGCAAAGAAGCGCATAAATCCGCAGATATTAAACTGCCGCGAGGTAAATACCGGATTTATCCGGCCAACCGATTCTTTCTACAAAGGCGGTGCGACGCTAATCTAGCCTGAAACTGCCCGAATCATCTTGCGTTCTAGCACCGCTAATACAGTTTTCAGGTCTCGGCCGCGTTTCAAAACCTGCCCGTTCATCGCAATTACGCTATAAATGCCTTGTTTTTTTGCAAGTTTGGGGCGCTTTTCAATGCGGTACACCGGATTTTCAGATGTATGGCGAAAAATCGAGAAAATCGCGATATCCCGCGAGCTGGAAATGCCATAGTCACGCCACTCTCCTGCTGCGACCATTCGCCCATATAAAGAAAGGATTACAGCCAATTCTGTACGGTGATAGCTGACCACTTCGGGCGCTACTTTTTTTGCTTTGGTCGTTGAAACGAGAGTAATTGCCATGGGCCAATTCTGCCCCCAATACTAGGTGCTTGGCAAGCTGTTCGAACCCAATCCCTTCAATTGATTCACAATTCTGCCTTATTTATTCTCTTTTTCGTCACAGTTCAGACCCAACTGCGCCTTTTTCCGAATCTAAACATTATCCTGTAGCTACAAAGCTTCACCGGCATCGCGCCTATCAGCCCCACCCCGATACGCGATGCCGGTTACATTTGGAAATTGCCTACATCCGCTGTATGGCGGGGCCTAGATTTTTAGTTTACCTGTAGGGCGTAAACAACAATCAGGCCCCCACCATGCGAAACTTCAGCTCCCCCGGTAGATCAACAGTTATTGCCAGCAACGGCATGTGTGCAACCTCGCATCCGCTTGCAGCCAAAATCGCTATTCAGATGCTGGAACAAGGCGGCAACGCCGTTGACGCAGCCATCGCGGCAGCCATGATCCTTAATATCGCAGAACCGCAGATGACCGGTCTAGGTGGCGACTGCTTCGTTCTAGTCAAACCTGCCGGGGTCGAAGAAATCATCGGGCTCAACGGCTCGGGACGTTCCCCCGCGGCATTGAACAGCGATGATATTCGCGCGAGACATACCGCTTTGCCAGCGCACGGAGTAGAGGCGGTTACCGTTCCGGGCGCAGTTGATGCGATGGTTAGCCTATCAAGCGAGTTCGGAAAACTAGACCTGAAAACCGTCCTCGCCCCTGCAATTCATTACGCGCAACAAGGTATCCCTGTGGCGGCCCGCACCGCATTCGATTGGCAAACCGGTGCAGCACATCTGCAAGGTGTAGCGAAAGATTTCTATCTACTTAACGGTCAAATCCCAGTCGAGGGCCAAGTCTTTCGCGCACCACAGCAAGCCGAAGTCCTGCGCCGTATCGCGATGGAAGGCCGCGCAGGGTTCTATGAGGGCGAAGTGGCCGAGGATATGGTGGCCTCGCTAAACGCGCTCGGTGGTTGTCACACGATGGAAGATTTCGCCAAAACCGCTTGCAATTACGTTGAGCCAATCACTGGCATGTATCGCGGAATGGAATTGGTTGAGTTGCCACCAAACGGCCAAGGCGCGACAGCAATTCTACTGGGCAACATTCTGGAACAGTTCGACCTGTCCGCGCTCGACTCTCGAGGGGCGCAACGGGCGCATATAGAGGCCGAGGCGGCCAAGCTCGCCTATGACGCCCGTAACCGCTTTATCGCGGACCCAGACCATCAAGACGTCCGCCTTGCGCATATGTTGTCTCAGGAAACTGCCAAACAGTTGGCGGCGATGATCGACATAAACAAGGCGATGGATGCCCCTGCCGCCTTAACTGAATCCGTGCACAAGGAAACCGTGTATCTGACGGTCGTCGATCGTGACCGCATGGCTGTTTCCCTAATTTATTCAATCTTCCATAGCTTTGGCTCCGGTATGGCATCCGACAAATTCGGTATACTGTACCAGAACCGCGGTGCGGGTTTCACGCTGGATAAAGGCCACCCGAACGAGGCGGCAGGTTCCAAACGCCCCATGCACACCATCATCCCCGCGATGTTGAAAAAAGATGGCAAAGTCATCATGCCATTCGGCGTCATGGGTGGGCAATACCAGTCAACGGGCCACATGCGCATGGTCTCCAACATCGTGGATTACGGGATGAGTCCGCAAGAATCGATGGATACCCCGCGCAGCTTCGCCGAGGCTGGAGAGTTACGGGTTGAGGACGGGTATTCGGAACAGGTTCGCGCCGACCTCGAAGCACTTGGTCACAACGTGAACATTCTAGATAAGCCACTGGGCGGGGCACAGGCGATTTGGATCGACGAAGAGAACGGTGTTCTGCACGGCGCATCTGATCCGCGCAAAGATGGGTGTGCAATCGGGTATTGAACTGAAGCGGGCGGGGGTGCCCTAGTGCATCTGCCCGCCGACATCGTACTGACCATCAGAAAGCGGACCAAACATTTCAGCCACTTCGGGATGCTCGACTGGTTCACCGCTATCGTCCTGCAACAGGTTCTGTTCCGAGACATACGCCACATAATACGACATGTCGTTTTCGGCCAACAGGTGATAAAATGGCTGATCTTTCACAGGGCGAATGTCTTCGGGAATCGACTCCCACCATTCGTCCGTGTTGTCGAAAGTCGCATCTATATCGAAGACCACACCGCGAAACGGATGGACGCGGTGTTTTACCACCTGACCTAACGAAAATTTAGCAGACTTTTTCAACATAACGTAGAACCTTCAGAGATTGGACCGCCCTCTTACAGACTGGTTGACTTCCTGTCCACAGCGGCTGAAATGTAACTAACACTTCTATTTCCCAACAAGGTAAGCACATGAGCCTAATTCTTCAAGTTCTTCAAACCGTAGCCCCGGTATTTATACTTGCCGGCATCGGAGTTATCTGGGTAAAACTGGGTTGGGAATACCGTGTTCAGTTCGTAACCCGCCTTACGATGACACTGTCTGTCCCAGCACTTATCTTCGTATCATTGATGAAAACCGAAATTGACCCGCAGGCGTTGCGAGACACGGCAGTTGCAACAATTATCACCTATCTCGTGGTTGGATTGCTGGTATTAGCACTGCTCAAAGCGCTTAAATTAGACATCCGAACATTTCTTGCACCCCTAAGTTTTGGAAATACGGGAAATCTTGGCCTGCCGCTGGCTCTATTTGCATTTGGCTCAGCAGGGTTTGATTTTGCGGTTGTTGTATTCGCGATTATGGCCATCCTGTCGTTCACCATCGGCGTCTGGGTGGTTTCTGGTGGCGGGTCGCCGGTTTCTGCGATCAGGGAACCGATGGTCTGGGCGACCATACTTGGCGGACTATTCTTGATAAACGGCTGGATGCTTCCGACGTGGACTGTGAACACACTCGATCTAGTCGGTCAAATTGCCATCCCTGTGATGCTGATAACACTCGGCGTGGCCATTGCCCGCCTCAAGCTGGGATCATTTGGGCGCGCCATCTGGTTGTCCGCTGTTAAATACGTCATTTGCATATCGGTCCCGCTGGCCGTTGGACTGCTCTTTGCGTTGCCACCCATCGCATTTGGCGTACTAATCATACAGGTCTCGACTCCGGTGGCGGTCACGTCGTATATGCTCGCGGAAAAATATGATGCCGATGCGGATCAGGTTGCGGGGCTGGCAATGGTTTCGACGCTGATGTCGATAATTGTGATACCGGTGTTATTGGCGTTTTTGATGTAGGTTGCAAACATGACACACCGTTCCGAACTGCTGATGCCTGCGGGTAATCTGCGCAAGCTTAAGATGGCCATTCTTTATGGTGCCGATGCGGTTTATCTTGGTACACCAGACATGAGTTTACGGACCAAGTCCCAATTTTCGCTGGAAGATGTGATTGCAGGCGTCGAGTTCTGTCATGCCCACGGAAAACGGGCCTATCTGACGTTGAACCTGTTTTCACACAACAAAGACGTGCCGAAGCTGGAAGAATACATTGATACGATCCGCCGCGTAAAACCCGATGGCTTGATTATTGCAGACCCCGGTATTTTTCAGTTCGTGAAAGAACGTGCGCCTGAACTGCCGCTGCACATCTCCACCCAAGCGAATGTTTCGTCTTGGTTGTCAGTGAAATTCTGGGAAGCGCAAGGGGCCGGACTGGTGGTGCTAGCTCGTGAGGTTTCGTTTAACGAGCTGACCGAAATTCGCGAGAAATGCCCCGATGTCCAACTCGAAGCCTTCGTACATGGCGCCATGTGCATGACCTATTCCGGCCGATGTTTACTAAGCAATTTCATGGCGGAGCGCGGAGCCAACCAAGGCAACTGCGCGAATTCGTGTCGTTGGAATTATAACGTGCGGATGCGGATGAAGGACGGCACGATTGAGGAACTCGATATCAACGCGTCCAACAAAGACATGTTCGAATTCCTGCTGGAAGAAGGTTGTCGCCCTGGCGAGTTAATGCCGATTGAGGAAGACGGACGTGGATCGTATATCCTGAATTCTCGCGATCTGTGCATCATGCCCAAGCTGGATGAATACCTTCGCATCGGCGTTGATAGCTTAAAGGTCGAGGGGCGTGGGAAATCTGAATACTACGTAGCCGTAGTAGCGCGGGCCTATCGCATGGCGATTGATGATTATTACGATGATCCGGAAAACTGGGATGCGCGGAAATATATGCGCGAACTGGAATCCGTTGGTAGCCGTGGCTACACGCTGGCCTTCCATGACGGGCGACTTAGCAACTATGCCCATGATTACGAGCACACGGCCAGCATGGCGCAGTGGGAATATGCAGGTGTGGTTAAGGAAGTCACCGACGATGCGTTTCTGGTTGATGTGAAAAACAAACTCGAGGCTGGCGAAGTGCTGGATTTCGTATCACCCGTCAGCCGCGAAACTATGTTGCTACGACTCTACGACTTTGAAAATGCGGCCAACGGTAAGCGCACGGATGTCGTGCAGGGCGGCACACAAACCACCATCCGTATCCCGTTCGCGCTGTTCGATCACGAGGATATTGACACCCTAAAGGCCCGCTTCCCTGCCTTCACCGTGCTTCGCAAAGAAAAGGCCTTGAACGGAGAACAATGGAACCGCGTCAAGTTCGACAAACTGGTACAGAACCTTGAAGTCGCGGACAAACGCGACGATGCGAATTATTCCAAGCGCCGTGATGCGCTGGCCAAATCCATCGGCGAAGATCCGAATGAACGCCGCTTCAAAACCAACCGCGTCGGCACCGAAGGATGTTGCGGCAAGGGTTGCAACGGCTGCATGATCTTCTGGCAGGATGATAGTTACGCCCGCGCCCGCAAAATTCTGTTGCAGCGAAAGCAGGGCGAGCAATTAACCAATCAGGAAGCCAAAGAATTCAAAATTCCTTAGGATTTTCTTGCTTTTCCCGCCAAAATGCGATTCTGTTGTCTGCAACAAGGATAAAAATATCCGGGCAGTAAAATTGAGGCATACAGATGCGTATTTTCGCACTTCTTTTAGTATTCGTGCTGGGCTCCTGTGCGGGCAGTTCCGGTCCTCCGGTAAATCAAACCGACGCGTGTTCCGTGTTGGATCAAAAGCGTGGCTGGCTGCGGGATTTGCGCCGGAGCGAGGCGACTTGGGGTGTGCCAATCCACGTCCAAATGGCGACGATCTGGAAAGAATCCAATTACACCCGCCGCGCGAAAACATCTAAAAAGTACTTCTTATGGGTTATACCGAACGGCAGAATTTCAACCGCTTATGGATATGGACAAGTACTTGACGGTACATGGGACTGGTATCGCGACGAAACCGGCAACCGGCGTGCGGATCGGGACGACTTTGGCGATGTAACCGATTTTATCGGTTGGTATATGGACCGATCATATCAGCGTCTCGGTATTGAAAAGAACGATGCGTACCATCAATATCTTGCCTACCACGATGGTCACACGGGCTTCAAACGGGGCAGTTATCACAGTAAAGCTTGGCTGATTGGCGTCGCAAACGAGGTGCAAGCCATGGCCAATCGATACGAAGCTCAACTGCGAAGTTGCATCTAACGCCTGATAATCGCTAAACATATTCAAATTGTTATTTGACAGCGTTCCCGTGCCGGAATTATACAGTATCCAATTCAGAAACAGTGGGGGCCTGTCTTGGATCGTCTAAGTGAAATGGAAGCGTTTGTTTCCGTGGTTGAACAAGGTGGGTTCACGAATGCCGCCAACAAACTGGGCATTTCAAAGTCTGCAATTTCAAAGAATGTATCCGGCCTTGAAGCCCGCCTGGGCGTTCGACTGCTGAACCGGACGACCCGACGCGTTTCGCCAACGGAACTTGGCCTCACCTATTATGACCGCGCCATCAACATTCTGGCCGACGCCCGCGCTGCCGATGACATGATTACTGCGATGCAGGACACCCCGAAGGGGGCCCTGCGCATTTCCGCGCCAGTCGATCTGGGCAATAACCAGCTTTCACGTGCCATCAGCGCGTTTCTGAAAAAGTATCCAGATGTATCTGTAAACATGACACTGGACGATAGCTACGTAGAGATCATCGCTGACGGTTTTGATGTAGCGATTCGTATCGGTCAATTGGTGGACAGCAGCATGCGCGCTCGCAAACTGTCGGAAACCACAACAAAATTCATAGCTTCGCAAGAATATTTAGATGCCAACGGTATACCGCAAACAATCGACGATTTGACTCACCATCATTTGCTGCATTACTCAAATCAATCGACCGGAAATTCATGGAGCATCGTTGCCCCCAGCGGTGAAGAACGGCAAATTCGTGCTGTCGGGCGGTTAACGGTCAACAACGGGGGTTCATTGCTTAGGGCGGCTGAATCCAGCCTTGGGATTGCGAGGCTGCCGTATTTCATTATTGAAGAATCAATCGCCGCAGGCCGAGTCATTCCTGTTTTGGAACACCTGCCCGAAAACCGATATGGCATTAGTGCAGTATATCCATCCGGTAAATTCATCCAACCAACGCTGCGCGCATTCATCGATTTCCTAGTCGAATATTTCCTCGAGAACGATAACCACTCGTAAGGCTAATCCACTCGATCTTCGCTGAACGCATAGATCGCGGCGCTTCCCAACAGCAGGACCGCAAAAAGCAGGAACAGGCTTAGGTAAGGTGCTGCGACATCGCTTGCATTAGCACTTGATGCCACGTACATGCGGCCAGTGACCCATTGCAACAACCCGACGCCGCCGATGCTGAACAGGTTCAGCAATGTCACACCGCGTCCAAGCAGATGCGATGGAATAAAGCTGCGGCCATGTGCCATCATCAGCGGGAAAGACAGGCCGAAAAGCCCGATGCCGCACAACAGAATTACCGTAATTATTGTCGAGCTATCGCCAAATGCCCAAAGACCCAACAGACAAAGTGAACCAAGCACGTTGCCTGCAATAATCACCCATTTGCGTGTACCAAAAATGCGATCCATCGGGCCATATGCAAAACTGCCGACCATCATTGCAATCGCCATCCAGAGCGTAACAACTCCGATGCCTCCTGCATCCATTCCAAACACATCGTTTAGATACGGCCCGGCCCACAACCCACGAATACCTGCAGCTGGGGCGTAATTAACCAGAAGTAAGGGGAATATTAGCCACAAAGCCGGTATCTTCAAGATTTCGAGTAACCCACCTTTAGATTTACCCTTGTCCGCTTCAACCTTCGGCATGTCGTTCACAAAGACCGCCAGTCCAGCAGCGACGACAAGGCTAACAACCACCATGACCCACAGGCTTTCACGCCATCCAAATGTTTCAACGGCCAGTGCTAGTGGCACGGATCCAGCTAGATTGCCGGCCGTCCCAACTCCGAGTATAACTCCTGCCAAAGTTGCAAACATCGCGGGGCGATAAAGCCGCGCAAAGATATAATAGCTTGCCATCAGAACAGGCGAACACCCCACCCCGATCAATCCCATCGCGATTTGTACGTCTACCGGGCTTTGGGCCAGTGCAAACAACGCAGATCCGCCCGCGCCGCCAATCGCCAACAAAACCGCTGAGGTCCAGCGTGGACCGATATGATCGAGCGCCCAACCGACGGGTATTTGCATCGCCGCGAAAACCCCGAACCACAGACCCGACGCCATCGACAAATCCGCCGCCGTCGCTCCCAGATCTCGATCGAGAACTGGCGTCAGAACCGCCAAAAACGCACGGTAGAACTGACTGAGAATATAAGCCAGGGTTAGAAAAACAAATCCGGTACGCATTTGGGAAACCCTAGTTTTTAAGCAATTTTAAGAGGTTCGACAGGATGAAGCCCACACTCGACATGGCAACAATACTGGGGCCCGCCGGTGCGTCAGTGACCCAACTAAATCCCAGCCCTGCTGCCACAGCCGTAACACCGATAGCCGCTGCAATTCCGACCATATGTTCTGGTGAACGCGCCATTGGACGTGCCGCAGCCGCCGGTAAAATCAGCATCGCCGTGATTAGGAGCACCCCGACCAACTTCATCGCCAAGGCGACGAACAGCGCCAGGGTCAGGGTGAAAATCAAGCGGTCCCACATCAGTGACCCACCCTCCGCCACCAGCAGTTCGGGGCTAAGCGTCCCGTTCAGAAGACTACGCCAGCGCCATGCCATAATGGCCAGAATGCCCGCACCGCCCAACGAGATCATCACGATATCGGTCCATGAAACGGACAAAATATCACCCAGCAATGTTTCCATCAGATTAAGCCGCACACCCGGAAGAAGGGAGGCCGCAACCAACCCAATCGCCAGTGCTGAGTGGGCGAAAACGCCTAGAACGGTATCTACGGCGTAATCGCCTCGGCGCATCATATAGGTGACGACAAGCGCCATCGCGCCTGCCAGCATCGCGACACCCAGCGTCATGGGCAAACCAAGTGCCAGTCCGAGCGCGACACCCAACAAGCCTGCATGCCCTGTCGCATCGCCGAAATAGGCCATGCGGCGCCACACGACCAAGCACCCCAAAGGAGCCGCCGCGAGCGCAATCACCACACCTGCGATCAGGGCGCGAAGAAGAAAATCATCAATCATGAGAATGCCCCTCGTGCGAGTGGTCATGGTGGTGTTCATAAAGCGCCAGTTCGGCGCGTGCGCCGAACAGTTGTTTATAACTTGGGTCCGCTGACACATGCGCTGGTGCACCGGAACAGCAGACATGACCGTTCAGGCAGACCACTTTGTCCGATTGCGCCATCACAACATGCAGATCATGGCTAACCATCAGAACAGCCGCTCCGGTTTCTTTACGAACTTCGGCCAACAGACGATAGAACCGCGCTTCGGCAGGTTGGTCCAACCCTTGCGTTGGTTCGTCCAAAATCAATAAATCCGGCTCTCGCAGCAAGGCACGCGCCAACAGTACGCGTTGAAATTCTCCGCCCGATAAGTCGGCCATTTGCGCATCACGTAGTTCCGCCACGTCGGTTTTTTCCAATACATCCGCCCGCGCACCTTTGGGCAAGCGGCCAGCCATCGACAAAAAGCGCAGCACCGAAATCGGCATCGTCTTTTCGAGCTGGATTTTTTGCGGCGTATAGCCAATCCGCAGCCCCGCAGGTTTGTCTATCCGCCCGGTGCTAATCGGAACTGCGCCGATTACCGCTTTTAATAGCGTGGACTTTCCCGCACCATTTGGGCCGATCACCGTGACAATTTCGCCGGCTTCAATCCGCAGGTCAACGTCGTGCAACAACTGCTTGTTGCCCACGCGAACCCCGACCCCTTCAGCAGTGACTAACGCCATTTCACGCCTCTCGTGTTACCTTGCCTGATTGTGATATTCAGGATTGGGCTCCATCGCAATAGCTGAAGACATCCGGTTGGACATGTTAAAGAAACTAGCGGTCGCCGCGATATCCCAGATGTCAGCGTCGCTAAACCCTACATCGCGCAAGACTTGGCGGTCGTCTTCTTCAATACGGTGGCTTGATTCAGTCATAAGCACCGCGAAATCCAGCATCGCGCGTTGGCGGGCATCCAGCTTGGCCACTCGGTAGTTCATCACCAAGGCCTCGCCCAATTCTGGTGTTCCGGACAGCTTGCGCACGGCCGCGCCATGGGCGGTCAAGCAGTAAAAGCACCTGTTAAAGGCAGAAACCACCACGGCGATCATTTCGCGTTCCAACTTGGACAAACCAGATTCGCCCAACATGAGGTCGTTATACATCCCAGAAAAAGCGTTCAGCTTGTCGATGTTATGGGCATATGAAACCAATACATTCGGCACCATCCCCAACTTTTCCTCGCATATACGGAAAAACTTCGCCGTGCCCTCGGGTAGTGGGTCAGCGGCAGGCAGATTCAAAGCAGTTGGTAGGTCAGTCATAAGGATTCCTTTTTTCGGTAGTGATATTGGCCAGCTTTGACCATCCCGAGTTTCTCGTAAAGGCCGCACGCTGCGTCATTTTTAGTTAACACCACAAGGCTGAAGGTGTCTGCGCCATTTCGCAACGCCCAAGCCCCCATCGCGCCCATCATTTGTAGGGCTAATCCTTTGCGTCGTAATTCTGGTAGAATTTCCAGCGCGTGCAACATGGCAATGTCGTTGTCACACCCGACATATGCCGCGCCGGCTGGTCGGTCATTTAAGCGCCCAAGGAAGCACGCTTTGGCACCGGTTGCGCGCCGCATAACATCAAGTCGCCCCGCTGCAATTCCGCCCGTTTCCCAAATCTCGGCCATTACAGCCAATGGTTCCGTCGCATCAATGACGGTTAGTCCTTTTGGATCATGCTCTGCGAGGGTAGCTGAAGGTCCCGCGAATATTGTCACGGGGTCTTTGATAAAGTACCCACGGTTTTCTAACGCCTCGTCTAATGCCCGATCATTGTCACGGATCATGAACAAAAGCGGCTGGGCCATAGCCACCATCGCTTGCTCCGCCGCGCCTATATCGTTGCTACTAAACCCGTTTTCGCAAAGTGATGCCGATGATACGCGTTGTCCACCGTCAGCCCCGCGTCGCAGTATAAATGGCCCGAGCTGCCGCATTTCCGCAGGTGGCCAACTTGCATCGTTCACTTCATATAATCGATGCGTTGCGGGTGGTTTCCAGTTCATATCACGCATCTTTCCAATAGCGGGATCTTCGTTTCAATGCGCTCGAACCCCAACGGGGCAAAATCAAGGCTTCTGTATTCGCCAAAACAAATCCACTCCGCCAAGGCACGCCCGACTGCCGGGGATTGCTGCAATCCATGCCCTGAAAAGCCGTTGGCGAATAGGAAGTTCCGGATCTCTGAGTGTGGGCCAATTACTGCATTTTGGTCCAGTGTATTATAGGCGTAATGCCCCGACCAGAACCGCAATGGTTTTATCGCCTCGAAGTTTTCTGAACGCGCCGCGAGGGCTGGCCAGATGATGTCCTCAAATTCGCCATGGCGCGGCTCGAAGTCGTCAAAATCCACCACAGGGTCATCCGCAGGCACACACGCCGTTAGGAAATGTTTACCTTCGGGTCGGCACCAAACCCCTGTCGGGTCTATCATAAGCGGCAAATCGCCGGCTGGCGCGTCCATACAGTCAAAAAGGAAGTTCGTGCGCTTACGCGCCTCCACCGGAATATCTATTCCGGCCATCGCCGCTACAACTGCCGCGCGTGGCCCTGCAGCGTTGACAAAAACACCGCATTCCACCGCGCGCCCCGAGGCCAGTTTAACCTTGGAAACCTTGCCGTTTGTCAGATCAAGTCCAACAACCTCGTCCTGAATATATTCACCTGTGCGCAAACCCTGCATCAGCCCGACACCGTCGAACCAGCCCTCGTTAGCCTGCCCATGGGCGCCAAGCACGATATCGTCAAGTCGCAAATGCGGGAAGCGTTCGGCCAGTTCTGCGCCTTCCATCAACGCCACGTCCGCGCCGGCGCCAACTTGCGTCTCATGGTTCTCGCGCAATATTTGTGCCCCGCCGGGCGTGCTTGCCAGATACAAATACCCGTTTTCTTGTAGGTTCAAGTCTACGCCCCAGCGACCGTTAGCCCCCTTAATGAACTCCGCCCCGAACTGGCTGATTTTCACGTTCAACGGGCTGGAAAACTGTTGCCTAATACCGCTGGCCGACAAGGCGGTGGAGGATTGCGCATAGCTTCCATCCCGCTCTATCACCAACACCGACCCGTCGAACCCAAGTTCCTTCAGGAAGTATGCGACCGCGCTGCCCATGACAGCGCCGCCACATATAACAACATCAGCTTTCATCGGTCGTTTCATCGTCTGGATGCGGGTGGTTGGTAAACCAGCCGCCTACAACCCGTGCGACACGAGCGTTAGGGTCTTGGCGATCTGTGGTCGCGAGGATGTTTTCCACATACCCATCCGCACTGTCCTTCGGGCGATATCCGATATGTGTCGCCCTGTCGTTTGAAACCGCTCTTTGGGCATTGTCAGACGTGCCGTAAATTACCGAAAAAGCCACTCGTGGTGTGGTCATCGCGGCCTCTGTCAACCGCACACAATCGTCAAAGCTTAACCAGCTCCACAACATCCGGCGATCAGCTGGTTCAGGAAAGCAGGAACAAATCCGCAAGTTCACCGATTCAATTCCCCATTTATCCCAGTAAAGCGACCCGAGGTCTTCGATAAAGCACTTGGTCATACCGTAAAAGGTATCCGGACGATGGCGGTTTTCTGTATCCGGCACGCTATCCACTTCGGCAAAACCAACGGCATGGATAGAGCTGGCATAAACCACCCGCTTCACCCCATGAAGCCGCGCACCTTCGTACATATGATACGCAGCAGGGATCGTATCTGTCATGATCTCATCGAAACTTTGTTCGCGTGGAACGCCAGCAAAATGAATGATGATGTCCACGTCTTTGGTGATTTCCAGCGCAGCTTCACGGTCGGAAAGGTCCATGACGATCAGCTCCTCTCCCTCAAGGGCTTCGCCCATCTCCACACGATCCACTAGACGCATATGGGTGGTAAGGTGTTTCAGACCGTGGCGCAGATATGTGCCAAGACTACCGGCCGCGCCGGTGATTAAGATACGGTTAAATTCAGCCATTTTCGGCCTCCGATTTAGCAAGCCCCAGCGCGCGCAAATCCGATAGCGTCGCACGTGGGGTAAGAGATTCTGCACTAACAATCAGTTCTAGCACTGCACCGGTTTTGGATTGCTTCGCCCGCGCGAAAGCATCGGCGAATTGATCGGTTTTAGTGACTTGTTCCGCTTGGAACTCGTATGCTTTTGCTAGCGCCACAAAGTCGGGGTTTTTGATATCGGTAAAACTCACGCGTTCGGGATAGGTACGTTCCTGATGCATACGAATCGTGCCATAGGTGCCATTGTTTACAATCAGCACAATCGGAGCAATCCCGTGTTGCATGGCCGCGCCCAACTCTTGACAGTTCATCTGGAAATCCCCGTCACCCGCGATACAAACAACCATGCGATCAGGATGTTCGGCCTTCGCAGCAATCGCGGCAGGCAGGCCATAACCCATCGCACCGGATTGTGGACCCAGCAATCGCGCCTTGTCACCATATAAGAAGCACTTGTTGTGCCAAATCGCGAAGTTTCCCGCACCGTTAGTCAGTATCACATCTTCTGGCAGATCATCCTGAAGGAAACGAATGACGCTCCCCATGTCGACGCCACCTGGTTGTTCAGGTATTTCAATTGATGTCAGAAATGCAGCACGCGCCGCTTGCGTATTTTCGGCCCAAGAAGCCTCGACAACTGTATCGCTCAGCTTCGCGAACAGTTCGTTCGGGCCAGCATGCACGGGCAAATCTGCCGTATAGATCGTGTTCAATTCGTCATCCGAAATATGGCTGTGAATCAATGTCGCCTTCATGTTTGGCACATCAAACAACTTATAAGCGTCGGTTGTATTTTCCCCGAACCGAATATTCACCGCAAAAATCACGTCCGCTTCGTTCAACGCCTTCAGCATTGCTTCAGATTTTCCCAGCCCCGCATCACCGATGTAACTTGGCGAGTTGTTGTCCAGAATATCCTGAAACCGAAATGCACATGCCACAGGCAAGTGGTTCGCCTCAACAAACTGCCTGAACGCCGCTCGACCCGCGCCGTTCCAACCGCCACCGCCGACGATTACCAGCGGCTTTTGCGCACCTGCCAGTACTTCTTGAATTCGTGCAACCGCAAATGCGCTAGCCGAAGCCTCAGGCACCACCACTTTGGGACCCGCATTAGCGCTGGTAAAATCAGTCAGCACATCTTCCGGCAGCGCGATAACAACTGGGCCAGGCCGGCCTGAAAGTGCCGTAGAAAACGCTCGGGCCATGATTTCAGGAATGCGATCGACATCATCAATTTCGGCCACCCATTTCGCAACAGTGCCGAAATACGCTTTATAATCAATCTCCTGAAATGCCTCGCGGCCTTTCATATCAGTACCGACCTGCCCAACGAAAAGGATCATGGGGGTTGAGCCTTGCATCGCCGTGTGCACCCCTATGGACGCATTCGTTGCCCCCGGACCGCGCGTCACAAAGCAAATTCCGGGTTGTCCGGTTAGCTGTCCATGAGCCGCTGCCATATAGGCAGCACCACCCTCATTCCGGTTGCCTATCAGTTCGATTTCGGGCACGTCGTGCAGCGCGTCAAGCACCGCCAGATAGCTTTCGCCCGGCACACCGAACGCCCGCGTCACACCTTGCACCTGCAGGCAATCGACCAACACCTGGCCACCGGTTTTTAGATTGTTGTTCATATGATCGCCTCGACACAAACGGGTTCTTTAGCGTCACTCGATCATAGAATTTCAGGTTGCGAAACCCCAGAAACGAAAAAGGGCCGCGACAATGCCGCGACCCTTTCGAAAATCTGTGAAACCAATCAGATGCTTTCTTCAATCCAGCTTTTCAGGTTGGCCTTAGGGGCCGCACCAGTTTTGTTCGACACAACTTTGCCGCCGCTGAACATAAACAATGCAGGAATGCCACGAACACCCAGTTGGCTCGGAGAGCTCGGGTTGTCATCAACATTCACTTTAGCAATTTTGATTTTACCGGCATACTCATCGGACAACTCTTCTAGAGCTGGCCCGATCTGTTTGCATGGGCCACACCATTCTGCCCAGAAATCAACGATTACGGGAATATCGGAATTAACGACTTCGGCTTCGAATGTCGCATCTGTAACTGTAACGGTTGCCATCTGGCTTCTCCTGATCAAGCATTTTCGTGTCTGGTTGTAAACTAGGTACGCATGCGTGAACCGTCAAGACGAAGCCGCCCGCGACAGAGCGTCCGAGGTTACTTTTTCCGGCAATTCCATCAATTTTGCGCGATGCGTCCAGACAATTGCAGTTTTCACCAGCCGTCCTGGATAAATCTGTGCCAGTGCGGCGCGATATGCCCCCATCTGTCGCAAAACCGCTTCCGGAGTTTCCGCCGCTGTATCAGGAATTTGCCGATTAGATTTAAAATCAATGGCCAGCACTTCCGCATCAGATATCACTAACCTATCGATCCGGCCCAAAATCCGTGCGCCATTCAGTTCAGCGATTTCTGCCGTGACTGGCACTTCGACCAACACGTCTTCTGCAAAAACATCAGCCAAATCTGGTGCTTCCAGCACTCCTTGCACCTCTGCAAGCACGTCTTTCCAATCCTCCGCATCCAGCAGTCGTTGGGCCGCTTCGGCGTGATCTTCCTTCGCAATATCTGGCAATACTTCTAACAAAAGGTGAATTTGGCTGCCACGCTTCATCGCAGTCTGCTCGTCATCCCCCTCGCCTGCCAAAGCATGCGCACCACCTAATTGCGACGGCGCGACCATCTTGTCCGCGCGTTCCGGCAATGGTGCAGGCGACTGCATATATTCCGGCAATGTTGCTTTACCGGCGGCTACTTTCGCTTTCGTATCGACGGATTCATTACTCCATCTATGGTCCAACACCAGCGCCTCTCCCGACAGCCCATCGGGCGGAGAGGTCGCCTCGGCGCCGCTCGCACGCATCGCCGCTTCGACCCTTTGAAACCAGTTTTCGCCGTCCTTACCTAACGTGCCTGCCCCACAAACTATCAGCCATTGCTCTGCACGTGTCAGGGCCACATATAGCAATCGTCGCGCCTCTTCACGAACTAGCTGTTTTCGAAATTCCTCAACCGCCGCTATCGCTTTTGGCGATTTTCCAGCACGCCATACCGGCAAACCGTGTAGTGAAACGACTTGCGGGGCATGCAGCCCCTCCGCCCGTTTCGTTGTATCTGGCAAAATCACAATCGGTGCTTCCAGCCCCTTTGCCCCATGAACCGTCATCACCCGAACGCGGTCTCCTGCAGCATCCATCTGACGCTTAACTTCGACCTCATCGGAATTAATCCAACCCAGAAAACCAGTCAGCAACGGCGCTTCAACACTTTCATAGTGCAATGATTGAGTTAACAATTCGTCAATTCCGTCCTCTGCCTCATGCCCAAGCCGCGCTACCAAACGACGTCGACCGTCATATTTTGTTAACACCTGCTCCAACAAATCGTATGGCCGCAAAAAATCCGCTTGCCCTTGCAGCTTATCGAGCGTCTCCACAACGTCTGGCCAATCTTCGCGATGTGCCCACAGCGATTGCCACAACGTGCCTTTTCGCCCTTGCGCCAACTTGTATAAACCCCGTTCAGACAGGCCAAACAGTGGTGATCGCAACGCCGCCGCCAACGACAAATCATCTTCTGGTGTGGCCAAGAACTGCAACAACGCTAGCAAATCCTTAACCGCCATCTCTTCGACAATCTTCAGCCGGTCAGCACCAGCCACATCGACGCCATGTGCCTTCAATCCCTTGATGATCGCATGAAATAACGGCCCGCGGCTTTGCACCAAAATCAAAAAGTCTCGCGCCGAAACCGCGCGCCCAGACCCCGGCAATTCGTGCCGCGACTTGATCAACCCCGCCACACGTACGGCCACAGCCTCAGCTAAAACCAGTCGCGGATCGTCCGGCGTTCGCGAATCCACCGGCATATACCAAGGGTTCTCTTCGGGCTTCTCAGGCTTCTCCACAAATGGCCAAAGTTCCACGCGCCCAGGCAAATCGGCCTTCACGGCACGGTGCAAAATTTCACCTTCCAAGCCATCGCGGGCATCTCCGGTGAACACGTTGTCCACCACCGCCAACACAGGCGTTGCGGATCGGAATGAATACAACAGCTCGGTTTGATGCAACGTTTGTGCAACCTGTGCGAGCCGATCCAGAAACAGCGTCCGCATCTCTCCGAAGGCTTTCGGATCGGCCCCCTGAAACGAATAGATCGACTGTTTTTCGTCGCCCACAACAAACACGGTTCTCGGGGTTTCGCGATCCTCTGCGCCTGCATGGAACTCCTCCGCCAAGATCCGAACGATATCCCATTGCGCAGGTGAGGTGTCTTGCGCTTCGTCCACCAGAATGTGATCGATGCCGCCGTCCAATCGATACAAAACCCAGGCTGCCATGTTAGAGCGCCCCAACAATGCCCGTGTCTTTTCGATTAAGTCCTCAAAGTCCAACTTGCCCAACAGCGCTTTACGCCGGTCATACCGTCCGAGAAATTCGCCTGCGAAACCATGCAGTGCGCGCGCGCGTTCAAACGCTTGGCGTGCCAACCGCTGATCCCGCGCAATCACCATTTTTGCCTTTAGATCATCCAATATTTCAGGCACCCAGGGATTTGCGTCTTTCACCTTTTTCGTCGGAAAAGACCCCACGCGCGGTTCCCCGTCCAGCTTCAGAAACACTGCTTCATACAAATCCAACGCCTCGCTGGCGCCAACTTTCATGCCTTGATATATCTTGACCGAGTGCTTCTGGTCTGTCGTAGCGCCAGCCGCCATAGCCTTCGCTAGCCGATCTATATCGCCATCATCCAATCCCTGCATTACTGACGCCAAAATACCTTCGTCCGTCAGTCCAGAGACATGCCCCAGCTCTTGGGCGACTATGTCTGCATCAAACGTGCCGAATCCACCTCGCAGCTTCAAGATGCCGTCCAGTAATCCCTCCGTATCGTCGCCGGTCAGATGCCACGCGATACTGTCAAAAACAGCGACGTTATCTATCGCGATTTCTTCTAGGATTTCAGCCCGTAGCAGTTTCGCTTGCCTGTCCTCCATTTCGACGAACTGTGGCGAGACGCCCGCTTCCAGCGGAAATCGCCGTAATATCCCTCCACAGAACGAGTGGATCGTCTGAATTTTCAACCCGCCTGGAGTTTCCAGCGCACGGGCGAACAGTGTTCGTGCCAGTCGTAACCTATCCGCATCCAGATCAACCTCGCCTAGCGTTTCCAGTTCCGTTCTCAGCGCATCATCCGGCTTCATCGCCCATGCGCCCAAACTGCTGAACAACCGATTCTGCATCTCTGCTGCCGCGGCCTTTGTATACGTCAAACACAGAATTTTTTGGGGTGGACAACCGGCCAGCAACAACCGCGCCACACGGTTTGTCAGCACCCGTGTTTTTCCCGAACCCGCGTTCGCCGAGACCCATGTCGAATTCACAGGAATTGCCGCCCGCACCTGCGCCGCCGAAGCTTTGTCGATCGCATTCATTCCATCGCCTCCGCTTCAAACTCGTCGCCATCTTGCCATTCGCCGAACCTCGCAAGATGATCATAGTCGCTGGAATATTGAATCCGTTCAGGCCGTAAATGTGCCGTATAACCCAGCTTTTCCGACCCGAACGCCTGTATCAAATCGCCCAGTTGGCCCCAAATCTCGTTGATTTCCTCGTCGCTGAAGTCCAGCGATAATTCTTTGCCTCCAGCGCCTAATCCGATCAATTCCAGGTGTGAAACCTTCCCTTTGGCGATCCCTTCAAACCCCCCAGCCTGCGCGATCGCACCTTCTAGCGGCAATTGAACAGCAAACTCTTTCGCCTGCCTTTTTGACGGCAACCCTCCTGATTTATAGTCATAAATCGCGAAACTTCCATTCGCCAACATATCGATCCGGTCGGCTTTGGCCGTCAACGTAAAACCGCCCAACGCCCGCTTCCCCGAGGCCTCTTGCGCCAACAGCCCTGCCCTTTCGCGCCGATCCCGTTCACCAGCAACAAACCAGCCCGCGATTTTTCGAAGTCGCGCCAGCCACAACCGTCGAACACTTGGCCACGGCACAAGGTCTTCCAGAACTTCGCGCGCGACATCGCCGAAAACTTTTTCCGCATCCTCTGGCAACCCTTCTTGCGTGCGCTCGACAAACACCTCCAACACTTTGTGCAATGCAGTCCCACGCTCCCGTGCGTCAGCCACTTTTCCGGGCGGATCTAGGGCACGTAGCTTCAAAACTTTCTCGGCATAAATTGTAAACGGGTCGCGGATCAAAGTCTCGATCCGCGTCACTGACAACTGATCAGGCCGTGCTGAAACAGGTGGACTGGGGGAAGGTCGAACAGCGGGCAGCACCTCGCATTCTGGCAAATTCATAGCTTCCGACAAAGCCAACAGGTCCGCCCCCCGCGCCCGCATATCGTTCAGCGCGGTGATACCAACCGGACCCAGACCGTTCAGCAAATTCAACAATCGTATCACCCAGCGCGAGGCCACCGTCGGCGCGTCTCCGTCGCGAATAGAACGCGATAGAACCACCTGCCGTGCCGCAATCGCCTGCTGGAAGTCATGCGCTGACAATCCAGTCCGGCGTTCTGGCAATGGCAATCCGATCTGGCGCCGCATATCCCTGCTCATCCACGGATCCGGCTGTGGCGCAGAGGGCCATATCCCCTCGTTCAGCCCGCCCAGAACAACCAGATCAGCCGATTGCACCCGCGCTTCCAACGTTCCCAGAATTGCGATATTTGGATGGGGCAAATAGGCTTCGTTGCGAACCTCAATCCCGTTCAGCACTGATTGGAACAGTGCACGATATTGCACGATAGGGATAACGCTGCCGAATGCAGCTTCCTCCTCCATCGCAGCAAAGGCTTCCAATGCCGCTTCACCTGCTTCTTTTTCCCAAAGTGGACCCAGCTCATCCAAACCACCGGACAATCGCTCTGCGATGTCGCGGTGCAACGTAATCCAGTCAGACAAATGCATCTCTGGCGCAGCGTTAAGAAGCGGTAACAATGCGGCATGGATAGTGTCGATCCAGTTGGTCGCATCCGCTTTTTCAGCCCAAGCGGTCAACTCGGCCCAATCGATAAACGGGGCCCCGCCTCGAAGCATTTCAAGTTCCAGTTTGCGCGTCATTTGCAAGTGTTCGGAGCGCCCCGCCACCCCCCCACAAAGCGGATGTTTCAAAATCGCTAACAACCCTTCAGGTGTCAAATGTGAACCGACCAAGGCCACCAAACGGCGCAAAAATACCCCGGGCGGGGTCAATGGCAAAGGACGCCCGGCAGAATCGTCTGGCGAAATATCCCAACGCGACAGAACTGACGCAACACGCCGCGCCAAAACCCGATCGGGTGTGACCAATGCGGCCTTTTGTCCTTCGTCGGCCGCACGACGTAAACGTATCGCAATCGCCTCTGCCTCGGCCCGTTGACTTGACGCTTCGATCAAGGTCATACCCTCGCAGGCGTCGGGTAGATCTGATGCTAAACGCGGTCCTTCCTGCAGCCATTGATCCGTCACAGGTGCAGGTCGCATAGCCAGCGAAACCAATTTATTTCGGGAATGCTTCACCGGCGAAACCTCTGTCCAGCTGGGCGGATCAATCGGGAAGTCCAAGAATGTAGCCAAATACCCAAACCCGTATTGCGGGTGGTCTTCTGCCATCGCATCCCACGCTTCCGGCGGAGTGTCATAGTCAAAACCGGGCAGCACTACTGCGCCCTGTGGAAGCTTGGCAACCGCCTGCATAAACACTGCCGTTGCCCCGCGTGAACCCGTCGAGCCTGCCACAATAACTGGATACTTTGGCGGGAACTTGGCCCACAGCGTGGCATAACCTTCGGCCACCGCCCGTTGGCGCTCTTCAGCGTCGAGCGCATTTTCGGGACGGTGGTTGTTCCAATACTCGTTCAGAATCTCGAGGAATTTTTTTGACCTCTCCCAATGCTCAGATTGCCCACCAACTTCGATATCCGCCAGCGCATCCATCACCAGCCCGTCACCTTGAAAACTGTCGAGCAAATCGCCTAAGCTATCCGTAAGGTCGAACACGGCTGATTGTGGTGCTACATCGGGTTGTTGTTCGATAAACGCGGCCACCAAACGTGCGATAATCAACTTGCGGCGCAATGCCGGAATAGGTGCTGCCAGCGGGATGGCAGGATCCTGCGCTAAATCCGTCACTACGCGAATCTCCGGCAATAGACGCGCTCCGTTACTTGCCAAAATCGCTTCGATCCCGCGCGCCGAACGACGGGTGTTCACATAGATTACGACCTTGGCCAAGGCTTCGGGCGGTTGACCCTCCAGGCGCGACAGCAAACCGTTAACAAATTCTTGCGAGAAATCTACGCCTGTAGGTAGGGCAAAAACGCGTGGTGTTGTTTGCGCCTCAAACATCGTTGAGCCAATCCCAACCAGTGCCTGCTGTAGTAAGTTCCAGCATGCGAATGTCCGAATCTATATGCGGCATCGAAAACGACAAATCCAAATACCGTTGCGGGCGCGCTGCGCCCAATCGATCAGGCCATTCCACCAACGTGATCGCCGTTTCGAATGCGTCGTCCAAACCCAGCTCGGTCAATTCATCGACATGGGTAAGACGATATAAATCCGTGTGCCAAACCTCTCCAACGGAGGTCTCATACACTTGAACCAGCGTGAAGGTTGGCGAAGGCACATCCTCGATTTCTCCATCTCGCGCCATTATCGACTGAATGATCGAGCGCGCAAAATGCGTCTTACCAGCCCCGACAGGTCCGGATAACAGCAAGCTATCGCCACCGCAAAGATGCGCCGAAAACGATACCGCCAACGCGGTCGCATCATCTGCAGTTTCCAAAATTTTCGTGTAATTCAAAGCGCCGCCCAATCGAAACAATTCGGGGTCGATTCTGGACGCTGGCGTTTATAAAAACAAGCCCTGCATTAACCGCCGCTTTGTAGTGCCCGGATTGTCTTAGTAACGCTAAACAATGCGCTATCTAGCGTGATATTCGTCGTTAGCGGGCCGAGTTTAACCACCGATTCCAGGCCAGAACCGTCAACGATAATCCATTTAACCAATGCCATGGGATTGCGATCGAAAATCATCTTGATGGACCCGTTGCCGGGATTTTCAGGGTCAAATAACGTCAGATGCATCTGCGTTGACCCTGCCTCAAGTTGTTGCACAAACCTCGAACGTCTGATGTCAATGTCAGGTCGTGTCAGCAGCGACAACGGCGTGCTAGATTGCGGGTACCGTTGCGGGCCACGGTTGGACTTCCTATCAAAAACCGCCAATACACTTCCGTCTGCAACAAGTAACGCTGGCGAGGGGGCATCATATTCGAACCGCATCTTGCCCGGCTTTTGCAGATAGAACGTACCGGTAGCCACAGAACCATCCGCGCTTTCCTGATGAAAGGATGCTCGTGCAGAAATCAGCGAGTTTAGATAAGTGTTCAACTCATCCACAACGGCATTCTGGGCGATGGCGAAGCTGCCAAGAGAAACCAGAGGGACGGCGCCAATGGCCGCAAGAAAAAAACGTCTGTTCATAGAACTTAATATATATCCCGCCTGCGCAATGATAAACCCGGCAATGCGCTCATAGGCGGATATTGGCGACTATTGAATTTCCGGCACCAGAATTTCACGCTTACCGACATGGTTAGCCTGACTAACAACGCCATTCTCTTCCATCTCTTCGACGATTTTGGCGGCCTTGTTGTACCCGATCGACAGTTTGCGCTGGATGTAGGAGGTCGAACACTTCCGGTCCCGCGCCACAATTTGCACGGCCTGATCGTACAGTGCGCTTTCGCCGTCGGTGTTACCACCTAACCCTAGCAGGGCATCGACGTTGGCGCTCGCCTCACCCTCTGGCCCCTCTACCACGCCGGAAACATAGGTTGGTTCGCCTTGCGTCTTGAGGAAATTCACTATCTCCTCAACTTCCTCGTCCGACACAAACGGCCCGTGGACACGCGTTACTTTACCACCGGCAGCCATATAAAGCATGTCGCCCATACCCAGCAGTTGTTCCGCACCCATCTCGCCCAGAATTGTTCGGCTGTCGATTTTCGAAGTAACCTGAAACGAAATACGTGTCGGAAAGTTCGCCTTGATCGTACCGGTAATCACATCAACCGAAGGTCGCTGTGTTGCCATGATCAAGTGAATGCCCGAGGCACGCGCCATCTGCGCCAGACGCATAATACAGGCTTCGATTTCTTTACCTGCAACCATCATCAAGTCGGCCATCTCGTCGACAATGACAACGATGAACGGCATTGTTTCGGGTGTGAACTCTTCCGTCTCGAACACTGGCTCACCAGTTGCGTCGTCAAAGCCGGTTTGGATCGTGCGTTTGAAACCTTCGCCTTTGGCCAGTGCGTCTTTCACGCGACCGTTGTAGCCGTCGATATTGCGAACACCCATTTTGGACATCTTACGATAGCGTTCTTCCATCTCGGCCACAGCCCATTTAAGGGCCACAACTGCCTTCTTGGGATCGGTTACAACTGGCGACAACAGATGCGGGATGCCGTCGTAAACCGACAGCTCCAACATTTTGGGGTCAACCATGATCATCCGGCATTCTTGCGGGCTAAGCGTATACAAAAGCGACAGGATCATCGTGTTGATCCCCACCGATTTGCCCGATCCGGTCGTACCGGCAATCAACAAATGCGGCATCTTTGCAAGGTTCGCCACCACAGGTTCACCACCGATATCTTTGCCCAACGCTAACGGCAGCTGGAATTTGCTGTCGCCAAACGCACGGGCTGCGATAATTTCGCGGAACAATACCATTTCGCGATGATCGTTCGGCAATTCGATCCCGATAACCGTTCGGCCCGGAATCGTTGAAATACGTGCCGAGAGCGCCGACATAGACCGTGCAATATCATCAGCCAAACCCACAACGCGGCTGGCCTTCATGCCTGCCTCTGGTTCAAGTTCGTACATCGTAACCACGGGACCAGGGCGAACTTTCACGATTTCACCCTTAACGCCGTAATCTTCCAACACGTTTTCCAACATCCGTGCATTCTCGTTCAGTGCTTCGTCGCTTAGCGTGTGGCGCACAATTTCTGTCGGGTTGGATAGAATTGAAATCGGCGGCGTTTCATAGCCATCTTCTTTAGGTTCGAGCGCAAGGCTTGGCTGTTCTTCTTTACGCGCCCGCGCAGATTTCGCCCGCTTGGGTGGTTTATGCTCCACTCTTGGCACTGGTTTGTTCAGGATCATTGGGCCGTCATCGACAACCTCGTCATCCGTGTCGGTTGCGCGACGCGCGATCATCGGCGGTTCTTCTGTGCCGCGCTGAACACCGCCAAGCGCTGGTGTTGGTGCATCTTTGCCTTTACGCGCCCGCACGGCTGCGGATATCCGCGCGCTCAAACGGTCTTCTCTCGGAGCGGCGCCTTCCTCCATCTCCGAGGAAACCCGCACTTCACCAACTTCCCGCCGTTCAGCAGCGTCGGCTGCCCGAGCCCGACGATTTTCACGTGCCTTCTTCGCTGCATCCAGCCCTTTGACGCCAAGAAGTGCCAGAACTGCGTACAGAGCGGCAGATAACTTGACCGTTAGCCAACGCAACCCGAAGTAGGATGATACAAATCCGCTCCACATGCCGCGCCCACAGGCTTTGTATTCGGCCCAGTTCATGCCCAATGCATAACCGCCCAGCAAAAGCGTCGGAACCACCAAAACCAGCGTCACCACCAAAAGGTTGGAGTCGACAGCGCCGTTTGGCAAAAGGGCGAACATCCCAAGAACGGCTGTATCACCAAAAACTCCGCCCAATCCATAAAATCCGCGCGGACCAAACTCATATGCCCAACTTGCGGGCGGCACTTGTGTTGACAAAAACATTGCGACGGCGGCAATCATCGGCGGGATGGCAATCGCGCGCCACACCGCGCGTTCCTGCCCGCGATGCAGCACCAGCCGCACACCCCAAACACCAAATGCTAAAGGAATACAGTATGCAGCCCAGCCCACCGCCTTGTGCAGCGGGTCGGCAATATGGGAGCCAACGACGCCCAACATATTGTGTGGGGCCGCATCCGTCGCCCCGAAAAAACTGGGGTCAGACGGCAGATATGTCACCAGCAGTGCCGCAAAAGCCGCTCCGATTAGCAACAGCAAAAACCCCAACGCCTCCGAGCCGCGTTTGCGCAACTTCGTATCGACCTTGGCTTTCACCGTCCGCTTCGTCTTTTTCGCCTTACCCTTAGCTGCTGCCATTGCCATACCCGAACCTATATCCCCACACTCATCTCGTCGCCGAGACAATCACGGATGGCATAAAGCCCCCGTTCTATTTCCAATTCATCTGCGACCAAGGCTACTCGAAAATACTCGGACCCAGGATTGCCGCCACCCAAACGTGGATCGTTCGGTCGTGACAGATATTCACCGGGCAAAACTCTTACGCCGGCCTCTTTCCACAATTTCAAAGTGGCCGCTTCCCCGTCGCCAGCCTTCAACCAAAGAAAGAATCCGGCCTGCGGCGAGTTGTATCCACCCAAGTTTCCCAGAATTCGGTCCGAAATGTCAAATTTTCGTTGATACATTTCGCGGTTTTTCACCACATGTGCCTCATCTGCCCATACCGCAGCACTTACCATCTGGATCGGCAACGGTACTGGCGCACCTGTATAGTTACGCAATTGCTTCATCGCCGCGATGGAATTTCCACCGCCCGCTGCAAAGCCACTGCGCAATCCGGGTAAGTTGGAGCGCTTGGATAACGAGTGGAAAACCACTACCCGCTCAGGATCAGCATCCATATCTTGCGCGGCAGTTAACGCACCCGCTGGCGGCGTGTCGCGGTAAATTTCCGAATAACATTCATCAGCAAAAACACGGAAATCGTAGGTCTCGCCAAGTGCGATCAGCTCCTGCCAATATGCCTTGCTGGCCACCGCCCCCTGCGGGTTGGACGGGGAGCACATATAGACAATCGCGGTACGTTCCAACAAATCCTTGGGCACGGATCCGAAATCCGGCAAAAATCCATTATCTTCGGGCGCTGGCACAAACACCGGCTCCGCCCCCGCCTGTATCGCCGCCACCATGTAACATTGGTAAAACGGATTCGGCAGCAGCACGACGGGCTTCTGCCCGCTCTTCTCTTCAGGACACAGCGCGAGGGCCGCGTTAAACAACCCCTCTCTCGTGCCATTCAAATTCACAATATTCTTGTCAGGGTCCACCGATTTCAGAGTGAACCGATTTTCCAACCACGTCGCAATCGCCCCACGCAATTCTGGCGCACCATCGTTGGGCGGATATTTATTGAAACCGTCGGCATGGCGCAGCATCAATTCTGGCACAAAGTCGGGAAACTTGTGTTTCGGCTCGCCGATCGACATATGCAAAACCTCGCCGCCCGCTGGATGTGGGTCCAGCAACGCACGCAAACGTGGAAAAGCATATTCCGGCAGGTTTGAAAACCGTGTGGGATACTGCATAACTGCCTCATATGGGGTCTAATCGCCCCTTGTTGCGTTGAGTTTACACGCTCAACTGCCTCAGGTCCACTACCCTTTCACGACGCTTTCCATAGCCGCACCCAAACGCAATAGTTTTGCTTCGGTGAACGGATCACACAGTGCCGTTATTCCGCAAGTTGGCGTTTCAGTTGGCAATGTCAGGCCACATAATCCCATAAGATTTCCGATTCGGGTATTTTGCAAAGCCAGCAGGTTTTCAGAATTGAAATAGTTGTGGTCAGTCAACAACCGTTCGATATTCGGCGGCAGGATAGGCGAAGACGGAACCAGTACCGCATCAAATCCAGCCGTAGCTTTTTGATACTCCATGCGAAGTTGGCGCAATTCCTGCCAGCTTTCGATAAATTGCACAGCCGAGTATTCGGCACCAGCGCGGAACCGCTCCCGAACCGGAGGGAACATCGCGTCCGGATCGGCTTCAATTTCGGTATGCCACTGCGCGTAGGCCTCAGACGTAAACAGACAGCCTGCCAGCTCCATTGCCCGTTCCACTACGGGTATCTCGCCACGAACCACCTCGGCTCCGGCAGCTTCTAACCTCTCCACCGCTTTTTCAAACGCGGCCAAAGGTTCAACCCGACAATTTTGCAACGCGACCGTTTCCAGAACCATGAACCGCTTTCCGGCAAGTGTGGCACCTGATAAATCGGGCGCCGTTTCACCAGCCATCACCGCCAATAATTCTGCTGCGTCTTCAACCGAGCGGCACAGCGGGCCAACGGTATCGAAACTCTCGCACAGCGGCACGACACCAGCGGTGGACAGCAACCCGTGCGTGGTTTTCAACCCTACCAAATCATTCCAAGCCGACGGAATCCGCACGGAACCGCCAGTGTCCGACCCGATTCCAGCAGCCGCCAAACCAAACGCTACAGAAGTCGCAGCACCCGAAGAAGAGCCACCCGCCACAAGCGCCGGATTGGTGGAATTCGGCGGTGTTTCCGTCACGGTGTTAAGGCCAAGACCCGAAAACGCCAGTTCCGTCATATGGGTTTTACCAAGACACACCAGCCCTGCCCGCGTTGCATTCGCCAACACCTCGGCATCCGTATCCGGCACACGGCCCTTCAACAAAGCCGTTCCCGCCTCCGTCACAACGCCCGCAGTATCGTACAAATCCTTCCAACTAATCGGAACCCCGTCCAGCAACCCGCGACGCACACCTTTTTTGGCGCGCTCGGACGCCGCAGCAGCCTCGGCCCTTGCGCGATCTTGCGTTAAACGGGCGTAAATACGATCTGTAAATTCATGCGCGTTGATCGCCGTTAGATAGGCTTCGCACAGGTCGATCGGATCAATTTCACCCGCGCCGATCCCGCGACCTAAATCACATGCGGTCATTCTCAGCCAATCAGCCATGTTTTCCTCCGATTCCGTTTGTCCGCACGCTAATCCGATATGGACAATCCCGCAATCAAGATCATATTGAGAGGTATGAAAACTGATACGGATGTCATTATCGTCGGTGGAGGGCTGAACGGCCCCGCGCTGGCCATCGCCCTCGCTTCTGGCGGGATACGCAGCATCATTGTCGATGCTATGCCCAAGGAACAACGCGATGACCCCGATTTTGACGGGCGGTCTTATGCGCTGTCACTATCGTCTGTGAATATGCTGAAGGCTTTGGGCGTCTGGGCTGACATTGCCGAAAACACCCAACCGATGCTGGACATCATCGTCACCGACGGAAAAGCTGGCGAAGGGGTTTCCCCACTACACCTGCATTTCGACCACCGCGAGATCGAAGAAGGTCCAATGGGCCACATGGTAGAGGACCGCTACTTACGCCACGCGCTTCTATCCGCTCTAGAAACCGAGCCGTTGATCGAACACATCGCCCCGCAAATGGTCACGGCCCAGTCGATCGAAGAGGGCCACGGAAGCGTAACCCTATCCGATGGTCGCCAACTAACCGCCCGCCTGATCGTCGGTTGCGATGGCCGCAAAAGCCAAACCGCGATGCGGGCTGGTATCCAGCGCTCCCGCAAGCCGTACCACCAAACCGGACTGGTCTGCGCTATCAGTCACGAGCTGCCCCACAATGGCGTCGCTCACCAATTCTTCATGCCCAACGGACCGCTGGCAATCCTACCCCTACCCGGTAACCGTTCGTCCATCGTTTGGACAGAAACCACAGAGCGTGCAGAAACAATCGCCGCGATGTCGGATGACGATTACCTAAAAGAACTCCACCCCCGCTTCGGAGATTTCCTTGGAAAAATCACGCTGACAGGCGCCCGCTTCGCGTATCCACTGGATTTGACTTTGGCACAATCCTTCACCGCCGAGCGCGTCGCATTGGCTGGCGACGCCGCCCACGGCGTGCACTATGTTGCTGGCCAAGGTCTGAACCTTGGCCTACGCGATGTTGCCGCCCTTGCCGAAACCCTGATTAAAGCCGCCCGTCGCGGCGAAGACATCGGATCATCCGTCGTGTTGGACAGCTACGCCCAATGGCGACGCGTGGACACCACGACACTGGTTGCCTCGACCGATACCATCAATCGCATTTTCTCCAACGACAATCCGTTGGTCCGCTTGGGTCGGGACCTTGGCATGGGCGTTATAAATGCGATTCCAGCCGCACGACGAAAACTAATACGCGAGGCCGCTGGTTTGAACGGGGACCTGCCACGGTTGATGCAAGGGCGACAAATCTAGGTTCCTTCGAAATTTCAACGAAATATGCTATCCTGCCATTCTAAATATAAAAAACGAGGGATGTCATCATGGAAATCGTGAAGTTTCTCCACTTCTTTGGCCTAATGCTCGGTGCCGGCGCGGCACTCGGCGGTATGGCCGTAGCCATCGCGCATAAACGTGTTGGGGGCGGTCCGCCATCCGACACCATCAAAGCGATCAAACCAATTTTCGGGTTGTTTGGCTTATCAGGCATCAGCTTGCTGTGGATCACGGGTTTGATAATGGCTCGGAACGTTGACCCAGTTCTTCTAGGAGGGTTGTTCTACATTAAACTGCTCGCCGCGGCCTTGATGCTCGCAATCAGTGTGTCCCTAACGGTCATGGCGAAAAAGTCAGCCAAAGCAGGTGTGCCGCCACCCGCATATTTTGATACCGTGAGCCGTACTTCCGGGCTGTTAGCTATCATCGCGGTTGCATTGGCTGTCACTGTATTTGGATAAAGACACAGCATTACAGACCTTGTAGGCCCAGCGCGAATATGCTTCCCTCGAGGCAACTACCTGCCGCGACAGCGTTGCTGCGCCCAATCCAAGGACACCCCAAATGTTAGACGCAACCGATCTAAAATCGAAACTCAACGACCCATCCCTTCTGCGTACCCAGGCCTATATCAATGGCGAATGGGTTGATGCCGACAGCGGCGCGACATTCGACGTGACCAACCCTGCACGCGGTGATGTTATCTGCACCGTGCCCAACATGACCGCTGCCGAGGCCGCCCGTGCTATCGACGCTGCTTACGGTGCGAAAAAAGCTTGGGCGAAACGCACAGGTAAAGACCGTGGGGCCATTTTGCGTAGGTGGTATGAACTTATGGTCGAAAACGCTGACGATCTCGCAGTGATCCTAACCGCCGAAATGGGTAAACCCCTCGCCGAAGCGAAGGGTGAGGTCATATACGGAGCCTCCTTCATCGAGTGGTTCGCGGAAGAGGCCAAGCGCATCTACGGCGAGACTATTCCGGGCCACCAAGAAGACAAACGTATCATGGTGCTGAAACAGCCGATCGGGGTTGTTACCTCCATCACACCGTGGAATTTTCCGAATGCTATGATCGCCCGCAAAGTTGCCCCGGCACTGGCTGTCGGATGTACCTTCGTTGCAAAGCCTGCCGAAGATACACCGCTGTCTGCCCTAGCCATGGCGGTTCTTGCCGAACGCGCCGGCGTTCCCGCTGGTGTGTTTTCCGTCGTTACCACCAACCGCAGCGCCGACATCGGGAAAGAGTTCACATCCAACCCCAAGGTTAACAAACTAACGTTCACAGGTTCCACGCAAGTTGGTCGCATCTTGCTACGCCAAGGCGCGGATCAAGTGATGAGAATGTCAATGGAACTTGGTGGTAACGCCCCGTTCATCGTCTTCGACGACGCGAACCTCGATGATGCGGTCGAAGGGGCGATGATCTCCAAATACCGTAACAACGGCCAGACATGTGTCTGCGCAAACCGTATCTATGTACAAGATGGGGTGTATGACGCCTTCGCCGAAAAACTGGCCGCTGCTGTTGCGAAAATGAACGTCGGTGACGGATTTGACGACGGCATCACAACCGGCCCGCTAATCACACAAGCTGCAGTCGAAAAAGTCGAGTCGCACATTGCCGATGCCACATCCAAAGGCGCAAAAATCATGGCCGGCGGTAATCGCCACGAATTGGGTGGGACCTTCTTTGAACCCACTATCCTAACGGGCGTCACCCGCGATATGCAGGTTGCCAACGACGAAACATTCGGCCCTGTTGCACCGTTATTCGCCTTCAAAGACGAAGAAGACGTGATTCAGCAGGCAAACGACACAATCTTCGGTCTCGCCGCCTATTTCTATGCCAACAACCTGTCTCGCGTTTGGAACGTGGCCGAGGAACTTGAATATGGCATCGTGGGCGTCAACACCGGCATCATCTCGACCGAAGTTGCGCCGTTTGGTGGCATTAAACAATCCGGCCAAGGTCGCGAAGGTTCGCATCACGGCGTCGAGGATTTCCTTGAAATGAAATACGTCTGCATGAGCGTCTAGACTTTTTCAAACGCAGGGTGGTAGCGTGAGACACTTATCACCCTGTAACGTTGGAGAATTCCGATCTCTATTCTAACAATCACCCTAAACCCGGCGCTCGACATTTCGGGCTCTGTCGACGAGATCGTCATCGGTCCGAAGCTTCGCTGCGATGGTGGTCAATTCGATCCGGGTGGCGGTGGAGTCAACGTATCACGCGCCATAGGCATTCTTGGCGGCCAATCCGAAGCCTTCGTCGCGACCGCTGGTGTCTTGGGGGAACTGCTAGTCAAACAACTGCGCAAGCATCATATTGACCCGATCCGCTATGAAACCAATGGGCACACTCGTCAAAGCCTAAGCATTTTCGAGGAAGCGTCCGGTAAACAATTACGCCTCGTCCTGCCCGGCCCGATTTGGACCGAACGGCAAATCTCGCGATTGCTGGAAAGCATTATGGTGCATGTGGAAGAAGGCGCGCTGGTCGTTGCAAGCGGCAGCTTGCCACCGGGCGTATCGGACGATTTTTATATTGAGCTGAATTCCGCACTGACACGCAAGAACGCGCGGATGGTGTTGGACACGTCGGAAGAAACGTTACTAACGTCGGTGCAATCGGCCGTTCGGCCCTATGCCGTCTTGCGAATGGACCGGTTGGAGGCTGAAGGTCTGGCAGGCCAAGCATTCAAGACGCCGACCGACATGGTCGATTTTGCGCAAAAGTTGGTACACGACAATATCGCCGAAGTGGTGGTTATGGCGCGCGGACCTGACGGTTCGGTCTTTGCATCCAAAACCGAACGCTTCCATGTTCGCCCACCCAAAACGTCAGTGTTAAGCGCCGTAGGTGCAGGCGACAGTTTGGTTGGCGGGCTGACACTTGCTCTTTCACAATCCAAATCGCTTGAGGAAGCTGGATTGTTGGCCACTGCCGCTGCTTCATCAGCAGTGCAAACGCCCGCATCAAGCTTATGCATCCGCAGCGTGACCGAGGACATCATGAAACACAGCAAGTTGGAGCGGCTTTAGTTCGCAAGGTCGCGTTAACTAACCGTTAACGCTTTGCGTCCTTGCCCAACGCCTCCGGTTCAAACTCGTAATGCGCACCGCAGAATTGACAATCTGCCGTTACTTTTCCTTCGTCCGTGGTCATATGCGCAATGTCCTTGGCCGAATAAATCGACATCGTTTGCTCCACTTTTTCGGGTCCGCATGTGCAACCGAACTTCACGGGCTGCGCGTCGAAAATCCGTGGATTTTCCTCGTGGAACAATCGCACTAGCAACGTATCAGGTGAAACGTGCGGGCCAACCAGTTCCGTCACCTCGACGGTATCCAGAAGGATCGAAACGCGGTTCCAGTTTTCCGCATCATCGCCATCAACCAAATCTTGCGCCGCCAACAAACCGTGGTCGCCACTCGGCGCGTCTTTGGCATGCGGAGAAGCCTTTGGCATGTGTTGGATCATCACCGCCCCACCGCGCCAGCCGGATTCTTGCCCAGGCGTCAATGCCTCGCCGACAGCAATCGAAAACTTGGTTGGTATCTGTTCGGATTGGGCGAAGTACGTTTCAGCACAAGCCGCAAGCGAGCCACCCGCCAGCGGTGTGATCCCTTGATAGGGCTGCATACCTGCACCTTGGTCGATCAGAACCGCAAACATGCCTTTGCCGATGTTTTCAAACGGCGTGCCGTCTGCTTCGGCCAACCGATCTTCATCAAAGCTGGCATAAGCGCGAATTTTCGCGGGCTCGCCATCTTTTTCCGCCGCATAATAATCCGTCGCAATAAGCCGGATCGGTCCATCGCCACGGATTTGCAACGACAACTTCCACCGCAGACCAATCGTCTGTCCTATCATCGCGGTCAGCAACCCAGCCTCGGCAACCAGTGCCGCGACCGCTGTTGGATAATTATGCTGTTCTAAAATCTCGCCCAAAGCGCCATCAAGACGCGCCACGCGACCGCGTACATCGGCGTTATCCAACTGAAACGGCAGAACCGTATCATCCCAGATGATTTGATTGGTGGTGGTCATGGCAGGCTCCTTTGTTCAAGTTGGATCAAATAGGCATTATTAGCGGGAATTACAAACCCTCGATAAAAAAGTTTCGCCTAGGTGTCGAAAATGGCAAACTTGAAACGTCTTATTGTTAGAAGCTGAAGAAGCGGCTTCGAAATTTTCGACATAAACAAAGGATAGTAAAATGATGTATATGGCTTTGATCTACGCAAAAGAAGGCTACCAAGGGGAATATGACGGGGACATGATGGCTGACTACGGTAAATTCACTCAAGATGCGATTGCAGCGGGTGTATTTAGCGCAGGGGACGCTTTGCATCCTGTCTCGACAGCCAGTTCAGTGAGCGTTCGCGACGGGAAAGCAACAATAACGGACGGGCCTTTCGCTGAAACCAAGGAGCAATTAGGTGGTTATTACTTGCTGGACTGCAAAGATCTGGACGAAGCAATGAGCTGGGCTGCGAAAATACCCACTGCCAAATACGGTCAAATCGAAGTTCGCCCCGTTATGGTTTTCGATACGTGAGCCAAGCGACGCTCGCCCGGATTTTCCGCGAAGATTCCGGGCGGGTGTTGGCGACCCTGATTGCCCAACTTCGCGATTTCGATCTGGCCGAAGAGGCCTTGCAGGATGCCATCACCGAGGCCCTGCGTGTCTGGCCAAAAACCGGAGTACCTGACAATGGCGCGGCATGGCTGCTTACCGTCGCGCGACGCCGTGCGATTGACCGCATCCGGCGTTCCTCCGTTCGCAATTCCGAGCTAACGCAAGCTACATTACTGCAATTGGCAGAGGACAGCGACCAATCCGAAGCTGACTTCACCATCCCTGACGAACGCCTGCGCCTCATTTTCACCTGTTGCCATCCAGCACTATCACCCGAAGCCCAGGTGGCGCTAACGCTAAGAACCCTCTGTGGTTTGACAGCCCGCGAGATCGCCCGCGCATTATTGACCACCGAAACAACAATGAACCAACGCCTAACGCGCGCTAAGGCTAAAATTCGCGACGCTGGAATTGCGTACAAAGTGCCTGAACAAACAGACATCATTGTGCGACTGGAATCAGTTTTATCAGTCATTTATCTGATCTACAACGAATCCTATTCCGCTTATGAGGGCGAAAGCCTGACCCGAACAGACCTTGCAAACGAGGCAATACGTCTAGCTAAAATTTTGCGTCATTTGCTGCCGCTGCCCGAAGTTTCAGGCCTTCTCGCCCTGATAACGCTGCACAATGCGCGACGCGAGGCACGATACGATTGCGTTGGCGATATGATCACACTTGAAGATCAGGATCGCAATTTATGGGATGCAAACGCGATTGCGGATGGAAAGAAGTTGTTGCTGCACACGTTGGCTGCACGCCGCCCCGGCCCTTACCAAATTCAAGCCGCAATCAGCGCACTACACAGTGAATCGCCAAGTTGGGAAAAAACCGATTGGCTCCAAATTACAGGGTTATATACGGCCCTAGAATCCCTTACCCCATCTCCAGTCGTTTCGTTGAACAAGGCGGTGGCAATGGCGAATTCCGGTTCACTGCCCCAAGCTTTGGAAATTGTTCAAACGCTGGCCGTGGATTTGTCAAACTACCAACCATTCTATGCCGCCCGAGCAGATCTATTAACCCGTTCCGGTCAACTTGCTAACGCGCGAGAAGACTATCGCCGCGCCATCGATCTGTCGAAAAACGCCGCAGAAAAAGCCTTTTTGCACGGCAAGTTAGACGATTTGGGATGAAACTTGGACACCGCTGTGCCAAACTACAATAATGAGAAGATTTGGCACACCCCCCGTTCACGGTATTTCTTACACTAATCGCCCCGGCGCATACGGCATCATCCGCCGTGGGCGCGATTTGTTGATCACATACCAAAGCGCACCGTTTAACGAATTCCAGTTGCCAGGCGGGGGCATTGATCCGGGCGAAAATGCTACAACAGCATTGCACCGCGAAGCATTCGAGGAAACCGGTTGGACAATTACGATTGACCGAAAACTCGGTGCGTTCAGTTTCTTCACCTATATGCCGGAATACGACTTGTACGCTCGAAAAGTCTGCCACATCTTTGAATGCCGCGCCGTTATTCAGAAGTCCGAGCCATTAGAACCCGGTCACACCGCTCTCTGGATGTCACCGGAAACGGCCGTAACCCAGATTTACAGCCCCGGAGATCGCGCATTCGTTCGCGCGCTATGCCTTTGACACATCTTTCTTGAAATAACGCCGAAATCAGCCTTGGCACGAATCTAGCGGCACTCAGTCGCTCGCTCACACGGAATAATGTGATATATGTTAAGCTGATAAAACAAATAACAGAGACCCGATATGTTCAAAAAATTCCTCGCCATCTCACCGGTAGTTTTTCTAATGTCTTGTGCCAGTCTAAGCGAAGAAGCTTGCCGGAGCGGTGACTGGGGGGCAATTGGATATAATGACGGTGTCCGGGGTCGCGCTGAAAACTACATATCCGAACACCGTGAAGCGTGTGGCGAGTACGGCATCGCGCCCAATACCGCCGTGTGGCTGCGCAGCCGTATTGAAGGGTTGAAACAGTACTGCACACCGGACAACGCCTACTCTGTTGGGCGTCATGGTAGCGAATTGAACAATGTCTGCCCGACAAATCAATCAAGCGATCTGCGGCTCGCTAACTTCTTTGGGCTGCGTTACTATGAGATTGGTCGTGAAATTGACGCGCTTGACGACGAGGTCGACGATATCCGGTTAACCCTCGCCTCGGATTTCGCGGACGAACTAACACCAGAACAAATCCAGATGAAAAATTTCTATCTATTAGAAATCATCAAGTTGCAAAGAGACATTCGCAAGCTGGAATTCGAGCAAAGAAAATACGCCGCGCGGCCTCAATAACGCGCCAAAAACTCCGGAGTAGGCCATGCGTCAGCGGGCAAACCCATGCGGGCTTGTTCCACCTGTACGGCATTGCGTGTCCGCGCACCCAAAATACCGTCGATCTTGCCAACGTCATAGCCGCGTGCTGCTAAAACCTGCTGCAACTGTTTCATCTGCGCGTCATTCAAACCCTGATCTGGCGTGCCTGCATCATACCTTTGTGCCCCACCCAAACGGGTGGCCAGATAGGCCGCCGTGGTGGAATAAATGAACGATTGGTTCCATTCCAAATAAACGTCATAGTTGCGAAACGCCAAAAACTTCGGTCCGTTGCGCCCTTGCGGGGCGAGCAACGAAGCCTCTGTTCGACCCGATGGCATATTTCCGTTTCGCGCCCGTAGGCCCATGGCTTCCCACTCGGAAACTCGTAGCTTCGTGTCCAGACCAGACTTACCCCACTGCGTATTCCCAGAAACAGAAACCTCGATCAGCCAAGGTTCGCCCGCATGCCAGCCAAGTGAATTGATCAACTTGGCCGCCGTCAAAATCGCATCTGGCGCACTGGTTTTCAGCCGCACATGCCCGTCGCCATCACCGTCCAGTCCCTTGGATACAATGTCTTCGGGCAGCATCTGCACTTGCCCGATTTCGCCAGCCCAAGCGCCGGTGGTGGTCGCCGGATCTAGGTCCCCATTTTCAACCATTTCGATGGCCGCCAAAAGTTGTGGGCGAAACAAATGCGGACGGCGGCAATCATGCGCCAATGTCGCCAATGCGCTCACTGTGTTGAAATCCCCTTGTACCGCGCCGTAATCCGTTTCCAGTGCCCAAAAGGCGGTTATCACCTCTGCCGGAACGCCATATTCACGCAGCGCACGATCAAATACCGACGCATAGCGATCCATGTTTTTTGCCCCATGCGACATCCGATAGCTGCTAATGGACCGCTGCGAAAACTCGAGAAACGTTTGTTTGAAAACCCCTTGCGCACGATCCCGTGACAGAACTTTTGAATCCATTTGCGCCGCGGTAAGCACCCTGTCGGTGGCGTTCTGCGAATAACCTGCAGTCAGCGCCTCGGTTCGCACACCGTTTAGAAAACTGGAAAACGAGCCGCCGCAAGGCGTAGATTGCGCCAATAGCGGACTAGCCATAAGGGACAGTAGAAAAACGGATTTACTTAGAGAAAACTTCATAACAATGCCTTTTTTAAAAACTTACTGAACGGTAGTCTGCCCAAATCTGCCAATCAACCCGAAACCTACAGGCTGGCCCTTGCCCGCCGCAAAATTATCACTTCCTCCAACGTAACCCGCTTATGCGCTGGATCATTGATAATCAGATCGATCCACGCGCTAGCAGCGCGTTTCGGTTCATACTCGGTATAAAATATGTCAAACTCGGCGAAGCTTTCACCCGCGCCAATATTAATCATCCGCACGATTTGTTCTGTATTGGGACCATGGCACAGGTTCAGCCGTGCATAGGCTTCGAACGGCTCCGCGGTCTGCGTGCGCAAAACAAACCGTAGTAAATCCTGACGGCCCAAGCCCTGCACACCTTCGGCCGGAATTTCGAACGCCAACGAGAAAAAAGCGCCCGCGAAATCGCCGAAATCAAAAACCAGTCCCGCGCCATAATCATCCGTCTGCCGGATCGAAAACTGCGACCCATCCCCGCCGTGATGCAATGTCACCTGCGGACCGAGCGCAGTGCCCGTCATGATATTTCCATAAATCCCGTCTTGCGCAATTTCGCTATGCAATTGCGGCGTAAAGCCCCACTGCGTTTTGGGCGGAACATGAAACCCCTCCGGTACATCAATTGCCGGTAATAACGGTGCGGCCTTAGGCTTTCCGAAAAAGCTCACGAAGTCGCCGTGTTCGCATCAACAATCGCTTGCATGAACGAACGAATAATGCGTAAGCTGCGTTTTTCCTCTGGGTCGGAATCAGAATATCCGGTTACCGATAACGCAACCAACCTCCCGTTTACCTCTGTAAAAGCCCGCCAGTAACGGTTGGACACACCCGCTTCGTCGCTAAACGCGTTATCTTCCACCAACAGGTACAGAGCTGTATCCGTTTGTTTGGTTTGAAGAATGCTAGTGGCACCGTTCACCTGGCTTTTGCTCAGGGAAAACACACCGACTGGCGTTGCAAGAAACTGCCCCAAAGCGCCAAGCGCCGGCTTCATCCCGTTCTCGCTGCCAGCCAGACCCGTTGGCGAAATACTGGCCGTAAGAATGGACGAAATCGGCACACGCGACGCTTTGCCAGTGCTGGCAACGACCCGACAATCACTTAGGAACATAAATGCTCCTTTAGTGCTCTCGGCTATCGTGGCGCGATCAATGCAAAACCCGTCGGGCGCAGCAATCACAACCGCAACATCCCCTGCCGTCACCCGTACCGCTTTCGGTATAGGTGTTGGCCCCGTCGCGGTATCCTGCACGCCCGTGCACGCGACCAAAACAGAAAGGGCGACAAGCGCCGCCCCTTTAGTCAGGAACTTAAAGATCCGCATAGATGTGCTTTTCCATCTTCGCGCCCGGATGCGTAACGGCGCCCTTGTTGGTTGCACCAACCTGCTGGGCGTATTTCCAGAGCGCGCCTGACGAATAGATCGTATCCCGCGGACCTTTCCATTCAGTTTTACGCTTGGCCATTTCCTCGTCGGAAACATCAATGGAAATCTCGCCTTTTTGCGCGTCCAGCGTGATCATGTCGCCATCTTTAACCAATGCGATCGGCCCGCAATGTGCAGCCTCCGGTCCAACGTGACCCACGCAGAACCCGCGTGTAGCACCCGAGAAACGACCATCCGTAATCAGCGCAACTTTCTTGCCCATACCTTGGCCGGAAAGCGCCGCTGTTGTTGCCAGCATCTCGCGCATGCCGGGGCCGCCAGATGGACCTTCATTCCGAATAACCAGAACTTCGCCTTCTTTATAGGTACGGTTCTGCACGGCCTCGAACGCATCTTCTTCGCACTCAAACACATGCGCAGGACCAGTAAACACTGTTTCTTCTTCGGTCATACCAGCGATTTTCACAATCGCTCCGTCTGGTGCAAGATTGCCCTTCAGACCAACAACACCACCAGTTTTAGAGATAGGCGTTTCAACCGGATAGATAACTTTACAGTCCGCTTCGCCAGCAACGCGGTCAACTTCTTCGCCAATTGTGCGACCGGAAACCGTCATGCATTCTTCGTGCAACAGGCCTGCTTTTCCAAGCTCGCGCATGACGATTGGAATACCGCCTGCCTCGAACAAGTCCTTGGCTACATATTGCCCACCCGGTTTCAGATCGACGAAGTAAGGCGTGTCGCGGAAGATGTCACAAACATCCTCAAGACCAAAATCAATGCCCGCTTCATGCGCCATCGCTGGCAAATGCAGCCCCGCGTTGGTCGAACCACCTGTACACGCCACAATCCGTGCCGCGTTTTCAAGTGCCTTGCGTGTAACGATATCACGCGGGCGAATGTTGTGCTTCAACAGGTTCATTACTGCCTCGCCAGAAGCCTCGCCAAAAGCGTCGCGGCTTTCATACGGTGCAGGCGCGCCAGCGGACTGGAATAGCGCCAAACCAATAGCTTCGGAAACCGATGCCATCGTATTGGCGGTAAACTGGCCACCACAAGCGCCAGCGGATGGGCAAGCCACAGCTTCCAAACGCATCAAATCTTCAGTCGACATATTGCCAGCCTGATGTTGGCCCACGGCCTCGAATACATCCTGAACCGTCACATCACGGCCTTCAAATCGACCCGGCAGGATCGACCCGCCGTACAAGAACACTGAAGGTACGTTCAAACGCAGCATCGCCATCATCATACCCGGAAGCGATTTATCGCAACCAGCCAAACCAACCAACGCATCGTAACAGTGCCCACGCATTGTCAGCTCAACCGTGTCGGCAATCGCCTCGCGACTAACCAATGACGAACGCATGCCTTCATGGCCCATCGCGATACCATCGGTCACGGTGATCGTCGTAAATTCGCGCGGCGTACCTTTGGCAACTTTAACGCCGGATTTAACCGACTGCGCCTGACGGTTCAGCGCGATATTACACGGTGCAGCCTCGTTCCAACATGTCGCAACACCAACAAGCGGCTGGTGAATTTCCGTTTCCGACAACCCCATCGCATAGAGATATGAACGGTGCGGCGCACGTTCTGGCCCCTCGGTTACATGACGGCTGGGAAGGTTGGATTTATCGATAGGTCCGGAATTCATTTCGGGCAACTCCTGTTGGGTTTATTTTGTTAAAACCAGCAATAGTGACTGACGCCCCAAATCTCAAGCATTGCTAAGCGAATTTTCCAAGGTTACCCTTCGACTTTTATTCGGAGCCTCCATGTTTCCCCACCTCTCCCCTGCTTTTCTGGCCTATATCGCCCCCGCGCAGGAACGATCACAGATATGGCGCACGATATTGGGGCTGGCGCTAGTATTCGCGCTATTCCTGCTGACAACCTTGTCGTTGGGCATCGGAACCGCGTTTTTGGGCGAATACATACAACCGGGATTGGGCCAAAACCTGATGCGCGAGGTCGAAGAAGGCCGTACCATTTTTGCAACCGTCGCCAGCTTGGCTCTAATCGCGACAATGATCCCTGCCCTCTGGCTGGTCCTGCGGTTCTTGCACAAACGGTCATTACACACGCTGCTTGGACCAACTGGAAATATCAACTGGCGGTTATGGCGTGGTGCTGCGAGCATAATCCTTGCGCTGGCAGCGATTGACGCAACGACAACTTTTTTTGCAGCCGAGCTGATCCAACAAATGCCACTTGCCAGATGGCTAACGTGGCTTGTCCCTGCGCTGATACTTCTGTTCTTGCAAACCACCGCTGAAGAATTGGTTTTCCGTGGCTATTTGCAACAACAACTTGCCGCAAGATTCAAAAGCCGCTGGATTTGGTGGTTGCTTCCCTCCGTTTTGTTCGGCCTTGCCCATTTTAACCCTACCCTATTTGGCGGCAACGCATGGATTGTCGTCGCGATCACGACGCTTACGGGTTTGATTCTCGCCGATGTAACCGCCCGTTTCGGCTCCCTATCGCCCGCAATGGGCCTGCATTTTGCCAATAATCTGGTGGTAATGCTGTTCATGAATTCCCCAGGCCAACTCAGCGGGATGAGCTTCTATCTCTACGATATCGATCTGCAAAGTCCGCAACTGAAAACCGCTATGCTGATCTCGTTGGCCTCGATGCTATTTGGCTACGGAATTTTCATGTTAATCATGCGCCGAAGACGGCTCTGACGTTGCAATCCCGTTAACAGCAGATTAATTAGGCTAAAGAGCAGCAAAAGGGGCCGATTGCCACATGAACTGGATTTCAAACTACGTCCGTCCAAAAATCAACTCGATTTTTTCCCGTCGCGAGACGCCGGATAACCTGTGGACCAAATGCCCCGAATGCGGAACCATGCTGTTTCACCGCGAATTATCGGACGCCTTAAACACCTGCCCATCGTGCAAACACCACATGCACATCACACCCCGCGAGCGGTTCGAAACCATGTACGACGGTGGCCTGTTTACCGAGGTCAAAGTTCCCGAACCACCAGCCGACCCGCTACATTTCAAAGACCAGAAAAAATACCCCGATCGCATCCGCGACGCCCGCAAGAAAACCAACGAGCATGACGCTATGCTGGTTGTTGAGGGCGACATGGGCCGGATGAAAGTCGTTTGCGCGGGTCAGAACTTCTCGTTCATGGGCGGATCCATGGGGATGCACGTCGGAAACGCGATCATCGCCGCCGCCGAACGTGCCGTGAAGCTAAAAGCTCCGCTCGTGCTTTTCTCCGCTGCCGGTGGTGCACGCATGCAAGAAGGCATTATGGCCCTGATGCAAATGCCGCGCTCTACCGTTGCCGTGCAAATGCTTAAGGACGCAGGGTTGCCTTACATCGTGGTTCTAACGCACCCGACAACGGGCGGCGTTACGGCGTCATACGCAATGCTCGGCGATGTTCACATCGCAGAACCAAACGCGCTGATCGGCTTCGCTGGTGCGCGGGTAATTGAACAAACAATTCGCGAAAAACTGCCCGAAGAATTCCAGCGCGCTGAATATCTGTTGGATCACGGCATCCTTGACCGCGTAGTTCATCGCCAAGACATGCGCAACGAATTGATAACCATCATGCGAATGCTGATGGGGAAAACACCACAAGTTCATGGTGACCTCCCCGCGCCAGATGCGCCTGCTAAAAAGGCAAAAGCAGCCAAATGAGTGACAGCGACATTATTCTAGAGCGGATGATGTCGCTCCACCCAAAAATCATAGACCTGACACTGGACCGCATGGTTCGGCTGCTCGATGCGCTGGGAAACCCGGAAAAGCACCTGCCGCCCGTAATTCACCTTGCGGGCACCAACGGCAAAGGCTCCACCCAAGCCATGATCCGTGCTGGGTTAGAGGCCGACAATGACCGCGTCCACGCCTACACCTCCCCCCATCTCGCCCGCTTTCACGAACGTATCCGGCTGGCGGGTGAGCTGATCACCGAAGAAGCCTTAACCGAAATTCTGGACGAATGCGTTGTGGCGAACGACGGCATCACCATCACTTATTTCGAAATCACCACCTGCGCGGCCCTGCTGGCTTTTTCGCGCACGGATGCCGAATACACTTTGTTGGAAACCGGGCTCGGTGGCCGTCTGGATGCCACCAACATGGTCGAAGTCCCGCGCCTTTGTGTAATCACCCCGATCAGTATCGACCACACACAATATTTGGGTGAAACCATCGAAGAAATTGCCACCGAAAAGGCTGGCATCCTGAAGCGCGGCGTCTATTGCGTCGTCGGCCCGCAAGAAGACGCCGCATTGGAAGTGATCGAAGCACAGGCCGCCAAAGTCGGCGCAGCGCTGTTGATCCACGGCCAACACTGGCAGGTCTGGGAAGAAAACGGGCGGCTGGTCTATCAAGACGAAAACGGCCTGCTCGACTTGCCGCTACCCAATTTGATCGGCGCCCACCAAGTCCAAAACGCAGGTGCCGCGATCGCCGCCCTGCGCGCCTTGGGCAAAAACGAAGCTGCCTGCGAGGCCGCAATAACAACCGCCCAATGGCCTGCCCGCCTTCAACGCCTGCGCCATGGCCCACTTGTCCAAGCAGCGGGTCAAGCCGAGCTCTGGCTTGACGGAGGTCACAATCCCGCCGCTGGTCAGGCATTGGTCGAGGCTTTGCAAAGGTTGCCCAGCCGTCCGACATATTTGATATGCGGCGTGCTAAACACCAAAGATATCACTGGATATCTCGCACCTTTGGCTGAAATATCCACCGGCCTATACGGCGTATCGATTGAAGGCGAAGCTGCAACACTGGCAGCCTCGGAAACCGTGACGGCCGCCCGCTCTGTCGGGATGGTAGCCGAAGAATCCCCATCCGTTGCTGATGCCATCGATAAGATTACATCCAAAGATCCAACCGCCCGCATCTTGATATGTGGTTCGCTGTACTTGGCAGGTCGTATACTGCAAGAAAATGGTTAAAGGCGGCGCGTCGCGGTAATTTTGCCTTCCGCCCGCGCGGTAACGTCGGCCAGTGGCTCAGACACAACCGCCATGTGATGCACATTTGCATGCAACAGGTTTTCCCCATCACGCATGACCCCTACATGCCCATCCCAAAACACCAAATCACCGCGTTGCATTGGACCAACAACCGCTGTCCCCAGCTCCGCCTCTTGCATATCAGCATCCCTTGGCGCATCAACTCCGACCGCCTGCAACGCGACTTGTACCAACCCTGAACAGTCCAACCCAAAATAGCTGCGCCCACCCCAAAGATACGGTGATCCGATGAATTTTTCCGCGACACTAACAAAATCCACAGCAACAGGCGCCAAATTCACAAGCGGGGTGTAAATCCCCTCGCCCAATCGCGCATACCCGTTTTCCTCTCCCTCAACTGCCACACGACAACCAAGCGAATAGGAGCCCAACAATTGCGACTTGAAATCCGGCTCGCTGAAAACCAACGCAGACAGGGCTGAAACCTGTTCAATTCGTCCCTCCAACGGATCAGTCAATCCGGCTGCGGATACATATCCAACATACCCATCCCGCTCGGATTGCCCCCAAGCCAGCCCCATATCCGTGATCTCGTCGTAAACCGTGAACCCCTCGCCGTACAACAGCTGCGTCGCCAAATTGGCGTCGGGATCCGCGTTCCGCGCCAGATTAATCATCGAAGCACCCACCACCATCAGCTTGCCTTCAACGAAGTTCCCTACATCCACCTGCCCGCGAAGATGTTCAGCCGCCAAATCATGGCGAACCGGAATACGGCGCGTATCCATCAACCCACCCGCTTTTCAATTACTGCCAACAACGCCCGCGCCGACTGGCACGCCCCGCCTTTGGAACGTGCAGGTTTGGCGACAGGTGTCCAACCATATATGTCGAAATGGGCAAACGCCGATGAATTCTCCACAAAACGTCGCAAGAACAATGCCGCATTTATCGACCCTGCCATACCCCCCGCTGGAGCATTGTCCAAATCCGCGATGCCCGGCTCAAGATTCGGCTCGTAAGGGTCCCAGAATGGCATTCGCCACAAAGGATCAGCCGAACGGTCAGCCGCCGTGCCAATATCCGCCGCCAACTCGTCGTTATCTGTGTAAAACGGCGGCAAATCCGGCCCCAGAGCAACCCGCGCAGCGCCTGTTAACGTCGCCAGACACAGCAGTAAATCGGGTGTTTCCTCGTCCGCGACAGCCAATGCATCCGCAAGAACCAACCGCCCTTCGGCATCCGTATTGTTCACTTCGACGGTCAAGCCTTTACGACTGTTCAAAATGTCTTGCGGTCTGAACGCCCCTGCCGAAACCGAATTCTCTACTGCCGGAACCAGCACCCGCAGGCGTACCGGCAGTTTCAGTGCCATGACCATATGCGCCAGCGCCATCACATTGGCACTGCCACCCATGTCCTTTTTCATCAACCCCATCGACGCCCCGGGTTTGATATTCAACCCACCCGTATCAAAGCAAACACCCTTACCTACAAGCGTCACCGTCGGCGCGCCGAGGTCCCCCCAACGCATATCAAGCAACCGAGGCGCCTGATCCGAGGCCCGACCAACCGCATGTATCAGCGGCAAGTTCTCCGTCAGCAATGCCGCGCCCTTGATAACCGACACTTCAGCCCCGTGCTGCTCGCCCAACGCACGAAATGCCGCTTCCAGTGCATCCGGCCCCATGTCCGACGCAGGCGTGTTAATTAAATCACGCGCCAAAGCGTCGCCCTCGACCATCGCCTCGACACGTTTCACATCAATGCCATCTGGCGCACTCAAAATCGCCTTAACTGCCCCCGCATCCCGGTATTTCGAAAAGCGATAGTTTGACATCAACCACCCCAGTACTTCGTTTTCCAGATCTTCATCTGGAATTCCCGACGCGATCCGATAGACGCCTACCGGCAATTTCTGCGCCGCGATCGCCAGATGGAAGCGCCCACGTGCCCGCGTGGCCGTTGTTCCCCAACCAACCAACACCGCGGCAATCGCGCCGCCATCCGGCAGTAAAGAAACTTCACCCAAAGCGCCCGAAAATCCGGTTGCTTTCAGCCAATCTCGTTGCGTTGCAGTAATATCCGCCGGATAATCGCCACCCTTACCAACCGCATGAACTGGAATGGGTTGTGTAGATTGCGCGGTATTAGCAAAACGGTCGGCCATTAGGGAATCTCCAATCAAGAAAGTTACCGACAACCTATCCCCCCGAGCCAGAACCGCAAGACCCGCTTATACCTCCAATTCGAAAACCGAAAACAAAGACGCCTCTGCAACTCGGTTTAAACGACCAGTGACCGCCGATAATGCCTCCATGTTGCCTTTCGTCGTGCACGTCATAACATCCGATGCGACGCCCGCTACATCGACCAGCCCAATCTGGCTGGCAACGCCGCAAATGTTCAATGCAAGGCGATAACACATTGTCATATCCACCTCCCGAAGGGCGCGCTCCAACCTTCCCAGCAGGTCAGCCAGTTGAAACGCCGACCGTTCGGTGATTTCTTCGTATTTCGCATCTCCTACCGTTGCTTTTAATCTGTCGATAACCTCGTAGTCCACGCCTACACCCACGGCTTGCGCCGCACAAATATGGTATATTTGTCCCATCTCATATTTCCCCTCTACTCTCGCAAAATCGAATCTAGTGGATAAATCTGAAAAAAAGGTTATCAGGCATCCAGTCCTTGAAAATTCCGTTAAAACCCCGCAAAAGGGGGAAAAGAAGGAGCCGTGTAATGAAAAACGCAAAACCGCTGCCAACTTACCTCGCCAAACGCTATGCCGGTTGGCGTGCAACGCAGTTTCAGGAAAACAAAGCTTGGTACGCGCGATTGGCCGATGAAGGCCAACGCCCTCGCGCTATGATCATTTCGTGCTGCGACAGCCGCGTGCATGTAACGGCAATTTTTGGCGCGGAAACCGGCGAATTTTTCATTCACCGGAACATCGCCAATCTCGTCCCGGTTTATACACCATCCGAAGACTTCCACGGTACTTCGGCGGCAATCGAATACGCAGTAAAATACTTGAATGTCGCCAACTTGATCGTTGTCGGGCATTCCGACTGCGGTGGCGTTGCCGGTTGCCTCGACATGTGCTGTGGCAATGCGCCGGAACTTGAAGAAACCTCCAGTTTTATCGGCCGCTGGATGGATATTCTTCGCCCCGGATTCGAGCGCATCAAAGATTTGGATATTACCGACGAAGAACGTCAGACCGCGCTCGAAAAACAAGGCGTGCTGGTAAGTCTGGAAAACCTGATGACATTCCCGTTCATCCAGGAAGCGGTCGAAAACGACACCCTTTCCCTGCACGGGATATGGAACGATATTCGGGATGGCGGGTTAGAATTTTACAACGCCGAAACCGAAGATTTCCAGCGCGTTTAGCAAAAAGGGCGACCAAATTGGCCGCCCTTGATTATTAACCTTTTTTCAGAACACGTCGCCCTAACAGCTCCGCGATCTGAACGGCGTTCAACGCCGCGCCCTTGCGCAAGTTGTCAGAAACGCACCAAAGATTCAGGCCGTTTTCAACCGTCACATCCTGCCGGATACGGCTGATATACGTGGCGTATTCACCGACGCTCTCGATAGGGGTGACGTACCCGCCGTCTTCGCGCTTATCGACAACCAGAATCCCCGGTGCCTCGCGTAGAATTTCCCGCGCTTCATCTTCATCCAGAAAATCTTCAAACTCGATGTTGATCGCTTCGGAATGCCCGACGAAAACCGGAACCCGCACGCACGTCGCGGTAACCTTGATTTTTGGATCAACGATCTTCTTGGTCTCGGCAACCATCTTCCACTCTTCTTTCGTATCGCCGCTGTCCATGAACACGTCGATATGTGGAATCACGTTGAACGCAATCTGTTTTGTGAAAATTTCCGGCACTCGTTCTTGCCCTGGGACATACATGCCTTTGGTCTGCATCCACAGCTCGTCCATCGCGTCCTTGCCACCGCCGGAAACCGACTGATAGGTGGACACAACTACCCGCTTGATCGTCGCGCGATCGTGCAATGGCTTCAACGCCACAACCATCTGCGCGGTGGAACAATTCGGGTTGGCGATGATGTTTTTCTTGGAATAATCCATGACCGCATCAGGGTTCACTTCGGGAACGATCAGCGGCACCATCGGATCATAGCGGTAAAGCGAACTATTATCGATTACGACACAACCCGCTTTTGCAGCGACGGGTGCATACTTTTTGGTTGCGTCGGATCCAACGGCGAACAACGCCATGTCCCAACCCGTAAAATCAAACGTATCCAGATCGCCCGTCTTCAACGTCTTCTCGCCAAATGCAACTTCCGTACCAAGCGAGCGACGGCTTGCAAGCACGGCAAGCTCATCGATCGGGAACTCGCGTTCATCAAGGATGTTCAACATTTCACGGCCCACATTGCCAGTGGCGCCAACGACGACGATTCGGTAACCCAAGATTTTTCTCCTGAAATTGGGGGTTCAACACCGCGCTCTTAGCGATTTCTATGCGATTGTGAAAGGGCAACTGCGGTGTTCCTGCAACACTAAGTCAGAATTTTGGAGATTCATTGGCAAAATCAACTGCCATAGCTGCCATCTGTCAGTCTGCTGGCGACGGCTCCCGTACTCTTGTACCTAGATAATAATCACGAATCCTTACAAGAATGTGATCTGCATTTCATTCGGCACTATGGTAACAATCATCCACGCAACCAAAACCGGAGCCACCATTGAAGTCGATATTCGTCATTCTATTAACATTCATCCTTGCCCTACCCGCCGTCGCGGAAGAGGTCGAAGTACTGATGGTTAAGGCGACCCAGTCAGACGGATTATGGAGCTTCGACGTTACCGTGCATCACGCGGATATCAGTAGCGAGCATATGTTGGATAGCATTGCGATTTTCACGCCCGACGAGGTCCAACTCGAAACCGCCGAAATTCCGAAGCCCAGCATCGGCGCCAAACACGTGACCACACAAGTCAACGGCGTCAAGATTCCAGCGGGGGTCGAATACATAATCGTCCGCGGTCATTGCAACAGCGACGGCTGGACCCACGAGGGCATTGTCATCGCTTTGATGTAGTGTTGGGTTACCACCTCATCCGAAGGTTTGCACCGATGTTGGCAAGGGCAGCTATGCGGACTTAGTTGTCGTTCAACTTGCGTTACTATTTGCACGCTTTCGGAAATGTCTTGCAGACAAAACAGTTGTAACCTCTGACGTTTAAAACAAACACTTTTTGGTGGTTTTGCCCAAAGACTTAATTCTTTCTAACGCTCAATGGGAACACCTACGATGCTGCCCCATTCCGTCCAAGAACCGTCATAGACTCGAACATTTTTGTACCCCAGAAGTTCAGTCATTACGAAACTGGCCAATGTTGCACGATGCGCTAGTCGGCAATACGAGATAATCTGCCCCGACTTGTCCGGGACCAATGAACCAATGATATACGTTAACTGATCTATTGTCTTAAATGTCGTGTCGTCATTTAGGAGGGAATCAAATGGGACATGCGTTGCGCCGGGTATGCGACCATATCGCTCGGCACCGACGTCAAGTTTACCCGGAAGACCTACTCGTGAACCAGAATATTCTTCACCAGAGCGATGATCCAAAATTGAGCAGTTTGAATTATTCATTTCGGCCAGAACATGATCTCTTCCAGCTCTGATTTCCATGCGTTTGTTCTTAATGGTGTATTTTTCTAAGACAATTTCGGGTATGTCTTTGGCAATTGGGCGACCTTCTTTTTCCCACTTCACTTGCCCACCGTCGAGTATCCTTACATCGGTGTGCCCGAATAGCTTTAGGACCCACCAAGCATAGGTCCCGAATTGAACGGGAGCTCCATAGAAAACAACCGTTGTGTTGTTACTGACACCGGCATTCGACATCCGAGCGCAAAAGTCATCATCTGTTGGGAATTGCCTATCAGTTTGGTCCCAAAGTGCTGACTTCCAGTTCCAGCCTATTGCCCCGGGAATGTGGCCAGTGTTGTAATCTTCCAGCCCATCCCAATCTATTTCGATCAGACGAACGTTTGAATCGTTTACATGCTTTGCCACCCAGTTAGTATCAACTAATGCATCAGTCATAAATTTACTCCTCCCTTGGCTTTGCCAACTATAGCAAGTCGCTAAGCTGTCTTCGGACGCAAGATAAATTTATTTGATTATCTTTAGTTGATTTTGTCAAATTATGTGCCGGAAGTACTGCAAAGCTGACACGTGTTGAAATTCGAATATCGGCCGCTTCGGCCTCAAACCCTTCGTTTTGCACAAGCCCCCAACACCCGAAACCAGGCCACCCTACCTTAACCAATTCTTCAACTTTAACCGCAGCTATTCATTTATGAATAGGTTAACAATCTTGAGTCATTTAGTATGCATACCGGTTGTGCACGCGTTGTGTACGTGTTGTGCATAGCCCGAATTCCGGAAAACCGGTAAAAGTTAACGGGCTACGCAATAATATTTCGCCTTAAAGGCTGGCGTCCAGCGCCGCCAGAATTGCGTCACCCATTGCAACGGTAGTGATTGGCGTGCCGCCCTCTTCGCCAAGCAAATCCGGTGTACGCGCACCATCGGCAAGAACTTTCTCGACAGCTTCCTCAAGCCGCGTCGCCTCGTCGCCGTCATTGAACGAATAGCGAAGCGCCATCGCGAAGGACAAGATACAAGCGATCGGGTTGGCCTTGCCTTGACCCGTAATATCTGGCGCAGAACCATGTACCGGTTCGTACATCGCTTTCGGGCGTCCGTTTTCCATTGGCAATCCGAGGCTCGCGGATGGCAACATCCCCAACGAACCTGTCAGCATGGCTGCGCAATCAGACAGAATATCCCCGAACAGGTTGTCCGTTACGATAACGTCAAACTGCTTTGGCCAACGAACCAGCTGCATCGCGCCGTTGTCGGCATACATGTGTGAAAGCTCCACGTCGGGGTACTCGTTTTCATGTACCCAAGTGACTTCTTCACGCCACAATATGCCGCTCTCCATCACGTTGGCTTTTTCCATCGAACACACTTTGTTGTCGCGCTTACGGGCCAATTCAAACGCCGACCGCGCCACGCGGCGGATCTCGCTGGTGGTGTAACGTTGTGTGTTGATGCCTTCACGCTCGCCATTCGGCAGATCGAAAATACCGCGTGGTTCACCAAAATACGAACCCGAAGTCAGCTCGCGAACGATCATGATATCAAGGCCAGCAACGATGTCTTTCTTCAACGAAGAGAAATCTGCCAACGCATCGAAACACTGCGCCGGGCGCAAGTTTGAATACAAATCCATTTCTTTACGAAGACGCAGCAACCCGCGCTCTGGCTTTACGCTGAAGTCCAGATCATCGTAAGCGGGACCACCAACAGCGCCCAGTAGAACCGCATCGACTTCCTGCGCTTTAGCCATAGTTGCATCGGTCAGTGGCGTGCCATGTTCGTCATAAGCTGCGCCGCCAACCAGATCCTCGGACACGTTGAATTCCATGTCCCGGTTCTTGCCGTACCACGTGATAATCCGCTTAACTTCGCTCATTACTTCGGGGCCGATGCCGTCGCCTGCAAGTATAAGAAGGGATGGAGTGTTCATGTGCATATCCTTAGCTCAAATTCCGTTAGAAATCGCCTATCGTGTTGCTCGCGCGGGGTCAAGCATCCACCATGTCGTTGAGGCTCTCGCCAAGCAAATCGAACACCCGCCGAATACGTGGATTAGTCCGCAAAACTTCCGGCGCCGTTAACCAAACGGGCAGAGAAGGCAACGGTAACTCCGGCATTATCTGCACCATATCCGGGTCTTCATGCCCGATGAATTCTTGCGAAAAACCGATGCCACAACCAGCCCGTGCCAGCTCCCAGTGGACGACTTGTTGATCGCAGCGAACCTTAAAGAAGTGCTTATCCACATCTAAACCAAGTTCACGCATACCCGAAATAATCGCGTCGTTGCCATTATATCCAATGAAGTCATGCGTGATAAATTCGTCAAGGTGCGACGGCTTCCCCCGTTTTTCAACATACCCGCGTGAAGCAAACATCCCGACTTTCATGTTCCCTATGTGGCGCGTGATGATATCCAATTGTTTCGTGCGATACATGCGAACGGCAATGTCGGCCTCGCGAAATAGCAGGTTCTTTGGCTCGTCGGAGGGGAATAATTCCAGCTCGATTTCTGGCTCAACCGCTCGGATGCCCGCAAGCATCCGTGGAAGCAAGAAATGCGATATTACTTCTGATGCCGTGATACGCACAATGCCTTGCAACCCCTCGGCACGACCTTCTGCAGCAAGCGATAGTTTAGCCGCAGCTTTTTGCATATCCTTTGCAGGGCCCAACAATGTCTGCCCCGTCGAGGTTAAATCAAGCCCATGCGAGCGACGATGAAACAATTCAACGCCAAGCGATTTCTCAGCCGCATGCACCTGACGCCCCAACGTCGGCTGACTTAAACCAAGCGCACGCGCACCAGCGGACAGCGATCCGGTGTCCGCTACAGCAAGAAAGGCCTGGATATGTGTCCAGTCGAGGTAAGATATATTCATACACTTATGAATAGCAGACCTGCGTATTTAGGCAAAGTACATTCACATTTGAATGGACCATACTGGGTACATCTTAAAATTCATGGAGGTCGAAATGACAAACAAAGTATTAGTTCTCGGCGCAAACGGGCGCTTCGGGCGTGCCACTTACAAGGCATTCAGCGAAGCTGGTTGGGATGTTACCGCACTTGTTCGCCCGGGAAAAACACACAAAGGCAAGGTAATCGAGGCAGATGCTAGTGATCCGGTCGCGCTAAGCGATGCTTCTCAAGGCTTTGATGTCATCGTTAACGCCCTAAACCCACCCTACAATAAATGGCGAGAACTACTGCCTGTTCTATCCGCGTCCGTGATTGCCGCGGCGCGCACCAGCGGTGCGACGGTGCTAATCCCAGGAAACGTTTACAATTACAGCGTTAATCCGCCGTCTGTACTATCCGCCGACACACCACAAAACGCCATCGAAGGCAAAGGCGCGTTGCGTGTTGAAATGGAGCGTAGCTTTCGCGATGCGCCAAACATTCGCACAATCATTCTGCGCGGCGGCGACTTCATAGAAGCCGAGAAAACTGGAAACTGGTTCGACAGTCAGATCACCAACAAGGTCGCGAAAGGCATCATAACCTACCCCGGCCCGACGGATCAAATCCACGCATGGGCTTATCTGCCCGACATGGCTCGCGCTGCCGTCCAACTTTGCGAAATCCGCGAAACCCTACCCCGTTTCGCGGATATCCCGTTCGCTGGGTTTGCACTTACCGGCGAAGAATTAATCACAGCCGTCGAAGCCGCCACTGACAAAACCCTAAAGGTCAAAACCATTCCCTGGGGTTTTATGTCAGCCGTTGGCCTCTTCTCGCCGGTCATCCGCGAAGTTGTCGCCATGCGATATCTGTGGAACAAGCCCCATCAGTTGGATGGATCTGCGTTAAATGCCCTGTTGCCCGATTTCAAATCAACCCCGTTGAACGTCGCAATGCAACAATCCTTGCATTCCTGAACCTGTCTGCCATACGCATACCCAAAGGGAGTTTTGCGTATGGCTAACCACACGGACGGGCACCGGATATATGCGATTGGAGATATCCACGGCTGCCTTCAGGACCTGCAACAAGTTCAAAAAAATATCCAGCAGGATTTGCAAAATCGACCACACCCTAAATCTGTTGTGATATATTTGGGCGATTACATCGACCGTGGCGCTGACAGCCGCGGGGTCATCGACAATTTGATCGCGGAGGGTGCGGCTTCGCACCATACCCACATGCTGTTTGGGAACCACGACGAGATGCTCTTGACCTACCGGAAAGATTGGTCAGTCCCGATCCGTCCCAACGGCCCCAAAGTTAACAAAATCCACTGGCTACACGAACTTGGCGGCGGTGCCGAAACCTTGCGTTCATACGGTGTTGCCGGCGCCAGCCCCGAGAATGCCTCAGCTGTGCATGATGCGTTCGTTGCAGCTCTCCCTGACGCGCATTTACAGTTCTTTAAGAACTTGGAGCATTACATTCGCCTAGGCAGTTACTTGTTCGTACATGGCGGGATTAATCCAGATTCCGCACTTGAAGACCAAACGCTTGATGACCTGATCTGGATGCGTGAACCGTTTTTATCCTCTAATAAGGACCACGGCTTTACGGTCGTGCACGGCCACACCCCTGTTAAAATGGTCGAAAACCACGGCAACCGGATCGCTATTGATACGGGCGCCGTTTTTGGGCGGTTTTTGTCCTGCCTGATCCTTGAAGACGAAGCGCAATCTCTGCTTACAAACGATGGGCTGAAACCCTGCCCACGGCTTTAGTTAACTTGCAGATCCACCCAAACCATCCGGTGGTTCGACGCGCCTGCTCGCCCTTCCGCGATCATATGGCCATCGACCTCATTTGGCGCAGGCCAAAAAACGCCGCCGGCTGTCACCGTCAAACTGGCGGACGGTAAAGCATAATCCACCCGCATGTTGCCAATATCCGCGGCCCATTCCACAGTGTCCTGCGCCGGATTTCCAGCATGCCCCTCGTTCGCGCCGCCGTACCGTAGTGAGGCCGCTTCCGCCCCAGTCGAGCCTTGCAGTGGGTCATTCACCAGCGAATGGCTTAACAAATCCTGAATACCCCCATTGCGGCCCTCGCCATCGTTTGGGTCATTATTCAGGTCCCCCAAGAGCACAAAATCGGTCGCCCTGAATGACGTCTGAGTCCCAGCGTCATCCACGAACGCGATTCCATTCAGATATGACACCCAAAACCCGATTTCCGCATCGTTGCGTAAACCGTTCAGATTTTCAGGTCCGTCAAAAACAGGCGGCGTAGGATGCGCGGCCAAAATATTTACACGCTGTCCACTCGGCAAAACCACTGGCACATCCCAGTGCGATTTTGATGATAGTCGAAAAGTGGCCTCCACTTTATCCGGCAAATAGGACTCACCATTGGCATTCAGCGGCAAAACTGCGTTCGGTATATCAATCCATTTCAATTGTGAGAAACTACGTGCAGCCTCTGCATCAATCGGGAACCGGGACAGAAGCGCCATCCCCTCGCTACCCGGGAAACGCCCGAATCCGAAAGCGTCCGCCCACTCATTTGGGGAACCATCGCCGTCGAGGTCCAACCACGAGGGCATACCCTCATTTCCCATCGGGGCATAGAAATACGGATAGCTTATCGCATTTTCCCCTACCTCCAAGTCTTTGCGAAAAGCTTCCAAAGCCAGATTGGTGAAGTCCGCATCAAATTCGTTAAGCAACAGAATATCTGGCCGGGCACGTTGTATAATCGCGAGAACCGCCAACACCTGTGCATCTTCTTGAGACAGAATGGCTTTCAAAAGCACCCCCGGCCCTCGACGCCCTAACGAGACGTTAAACGTCGCAACACGAACCGTTTCAGCAATACTAAAAGATGTGGAAATGAGCAGGAAAAGCAAAACCGTGAAAATCCGGCCTGTAATTACCCTTGAGCGCGCGACAATATCCGCGCGATTTTTAACATTGCCGAAGCGCGTGCAATTAGGCTGGTTGCAATGAACACCCATAATGTTGCCGCCCATACCATTACCTGACCATTTTCGAATATATCGACCGTAAGCCAATCAAATCCATATGTAGGTATAAATGGTAAAGCATATATTAACGCGACGCCGAGTACGATATTGAAATACGCATCACGACGTAAGCGTTTGGGGATTGACCCCTCGTTTGAGGGTTGGAATGTTGGCAAATTCGCCCACAGATTAAAGCTTTCGCGATCACGCGGCCATGCGAACACCCATAAAATCAGAGCAAACGCGAATGTCATACCGACGCCAATAACAAAACTGGTGGTAATACTGTAAACCAACAAAATCGCCGTTGTATCAGAGAAACGGGAATCCGAAAGTATACTATCGATGGCCATTGAGACCGGACTGTACTTGAAATCAAGCATTTGCGCCGCTTGTTGCGCCCAATTAACCAGCACGGAGTCACTTAACCCAAGCTCGACCGCGCGACAGACAAGTGTAATGGTCACAACTTGCATAGCGATTGTAAATGCCCTGAAGCGGTTGTAGGGCGGCGCATACCTAAAATCTACGAAACCAGGTGTTGTTGAGCCATATTCGAAGAATGTAAACATTCCGATGATGGCGCCAATGATCAGCGCAAACTCCACCGCCCCCTGCGATGCAGAGGGGAGTAGCAGCGACGGGATCGTAGCAACAACTACGACCCAAAGTGCTCTGAATATTGCCCCAAAAAGGCGCATATACGCCCGCCCCGTTCCTGTTGTGGCCTCGCTATCGCGAGACCTCTGGCTTCAAACCCAGGGCGTTTCCGCCCCGTACTGCTTCTCGAACGCGTCGATTGCATCTGATTTTTGCATCGTCAGGCCAATATCGTCCAGCCCATTTTGCAAACAATGCTTCTTGAACGCATCCACTGTAAATTCAATCTTACCACCGTCAGGTCCAGTAATAATCTGATTCTCTAAATCAATTGTTACCACTGCATTAGCCCCACGGCCTGCGTCATCCATCAACTTGTCGACATCTTCTTGTGGTAGAATAATGGGTAAGATCCCATTTTTGAAACAATTATTAAAAAAGATATCGGCAAAGCTTGTGGATATTACTACACGAATTCCGAAATCGAGCAAGGCCCAAGGTGCATGTTCACGCGAAGAACCGCAGCCAAAGTTATCCCCTGCCACAATAATTTCAGCATTTCGGTAGGCTGGCTGGTTCAAAACGAAGTCGGAAATTTCACTTCCGTCTTCATTGAAACGCATCTCGTCGAACAGATTTTTACCCAAGCCGGACCGTTTGATGGTTTTCAGAAACAACTTCGGGATGATCATGTCTGTATCGATATTGATTAGCGGCATAGGCGCTGCAACACCGGTTACTTTTGTGAATTTTTCCATTTTCCGAATTCCTTACAAATCACGAACGTCGGTCAGATGACCAGTCAGTGCCGCAGCGGCAGCCATTGCTGGCGATACAAGATGCGTACGCCCTCCACGGCCTTGGCGACCCTCAAAATTGCGGTTGGTAGTCGCTGCGCAACGTTCACCCGCTTCCAGCTTGTCGGGGTTCATCGCCAGACACATGGAACAGCCCGCAAGCCGCCATTCAAAACCCGCGTCGATCAGAATTTGGGCAACGCCCTCTTCCTCGGCCTGTGCGCGGACCAGACCAGAGCCCGGAACGACAATCGCACGCATACCTTCTTTGATTTTCTTGCCTTTGACGATGTCAGCCACTGCACGGAAATCTTCAATCCGGCCGTTGGTACAAGAACCAACAAATACCGTATCAATCTGAATATCAGTCAACTTCATCCCAGACGTCAGGCCCATGTATTCCAATGAACGCTTAACCGCATCGACCTTGCCGCCCTCGAAATCTTCAGGGCTCGGTACAATACCGGTGATCGGCAGAACATCCTCGGGCGAGGTGCCCCATGTCACGGCTGGTGCAATGTCTTCGCCTTTGATGGTCAAAACTTTGTCGAAATGCGCGTCTTCGTCTGTGTACAGGTTTTTCCACGCTTCCATCGCCAATTCCCACAAACCGCCCTTCGGTGCATGTGGACGGCCTTTAACGTACTCAAAGGTCGTTTCGTCCGGTGCGATCAGGCCAGCGCGTGCGCCACCCTCGATCGCCATATTGCAGACAGTCATACGACCTTCCATCGAAAGATCACGAATTGCCTCGCCACAATATTCGATCACATAGCCAGTACCACCAGCCGTTCCGGTAAGACCAATTACGGTCATGGTGATGTCTTTCGCCGTTACTCCAGCGGAAAGCTTGCCGGTAATTTCGACCTTCATGTTCTTCGACTTGGTCTGGATCAGCGTTTGCGTGGCCAAAACATGTTCAACTTCGGACGTACCAATACCATGCGCTAGCGAACCAAACGCGCCGTGTGTGGCTGTGTGGCTGTCACCACAAACGATGGTCATGCCGGGCAAAGTCCAGCCCTGCTCTGGCCCGATGATGTGCACAACCCCCTGGCGGACATCATCCACCGGATAATAATGCACACCGAAATCGCGGGCATTCTTATCGAGCGCTTCCAACTGAATGCGGGATTCTTCGTTCTTCACCACACCATCCACACGATCAAGCGTCGTAGGTACGTTGTGATCCGGTACCGCGATCGTCTTGTCCGGCGCATGAACTTTCCGGCCCGACGCACGAAGGCCTTCAAACGCCTGCGGGCTGGTTACCTCGTGGACCAGATGGCGGTCGATATATAGAAGGGAGGTGCCGTCTTCGTCTTCGCTGATCAGATGGGCATCCCAGATTTTGTCGTATAGAGTTTTGGCGGTCATAGGTTTTCTCCCGCGTAAGTGTTGATTGTGGTTTTCGAGTGACAGGGCGCGCGCAGTTTAGGCGTCAGCAGCCAACCTCAACGCCTCGGCGTGGAACCGCCAAGGCAGGCGAGTATGATCATCCATGTCAAAAATTCGAGTCATGAACGCTGTTTACTCAGGAATGAGGGGTTTCGCAAGCTGCAACAAGTCCCATCCATTTCCGAACGCGTCCTTGAACACGGCAACTTTACCGTACGGCTCGGTGCGTGGAGGCTCCTGAAAATTCACACCTCTAGCCAAGAGGTCACTATATGCCTGATCAAAATCGTCCACATGCAAAAAGAAACCTACTCGGCCACCAGTCTGGTTTCCTATAGCGTTAAGCTGCGCGTCGGTGCTGGCCTTGGCCAACAAAAGCTTAGTTTCTTTTGCCCCCCAAAGGGCAACCGTTACCCACCGTTTGTCACCCATGTCGATATCTTCAACCAAGCGAAACCCAAGCACGCCAACATAATACTCCAAGGCTTCGTCGTAATCCGGCACTACCAAAGAAAACGCTGCAAAATGGCCCTTCATCGCAGCCACCCCGCGTATTCCGGAACATCCCGCGCCATATCGTCAAACAACCAGACCATGCGATCCAGAAACCACATTTTGAAGATCATAATGAAGGCGACCCCGACGAAGGTCGGCCAGAAGTCCAATGCCCACAGCCCATACCCCACAAATGGCATCCCGACACCGGCCAATGAACTAAGAACAAACGCCGCCTTTGCATGGTGTTCGGGGATGGGCGTAACTTTACGCGCCAGCCATACCCGTTCGCCCATCACAGCCCGTGATGCCCAAGAGCGCGTCGATGTTGGTGCAGGAAAAGCCCGAGGATTATACCGTGTCCAAATCGCCAGAAGTAAAACCAATGCAAGCGACCACCAGCCTAGCCAAACACGGGCCCATATAGCCAACGCCAGCAGCGGTAGAATGATGGACCGTGACCAGACGCTCCACGGATTGGCATGGCGCAACCAAGTTGCCTCGTTCATGCCCATTGCATTGGCCATCGCTTTGATCGGCTTCATGTTGTCTCCTTACAAATCGTAAAGGTCGGTGAACTTTCGCTCCAGATACGCGAGCAGCGGTTTCTCGGTGGGCGTATGGCCAACGGCATCCGCGATAATCTGTTCAGGGGCCGAAAGATGCGCCTTTTGGTGGATGTTCTCACCCAGCCACGCCAGCGCATTTGACGTGTCGCCCTTGGCAAAATCATCGTCCAAGTTTGGCATCACATCCTGCATCTGCGCAAATAGTTCCCCCGCATAGATGTTGCCAAGCGAGTATGTCGGGAAATACCCGAACAGACCGACGGACCAATGCACATCCTGCAACACGCCGTGCGCGGCATCCGGTACTTCCACTCCGAAATCGCGTTTGAAAGTGTCGTTCCATGCGGCCTCAAGATCGGCGACTTGCAATTCATCACGGATCAACGCGCGTTCAAGTTCAAACCGCATCAACACGTGGAGGTTATAATGCAATTCGTCTGCTTCCGTCCGGATGAAACCGGTTTCCACACGGTTGGCCGCCCGATAGAGCGCCTCGCCATCCTTTAGGCCGAAATTCCCCATCTCGTCGCGCATCACACCGAACATCCATTCACAGAACGCACGGCTTCGGCCGATCTGGTTCTCGAGCATCCGCGACTGGCTTTCATGCACGCCCATTGAGGCATATTTGCCTGCCGGCTGCATAGCCAATTCCGCAGGCATGCCTTGCTCGTATTTTGAATGCCCAACCTCGTGGATCGTCGAATAGTAACAATTGAACACGTTTTTCGGGTCAACCCGCGTCGTAATCCGTGAATCATTGTTGTTGCCGGAACTGAAGGGGTGCACTGCCAGATCAATCCGGCCAGCGTCCCAATCATAGCCAAACGCCGTCGCCAACCGGTTGGTCACCGCCATTTGCACATCGCCGCCGAATTCGCCCTGAACGGATGGCACATCCATGCCCTTATCCGCTATCGCGCCGCGCAGTTCAATCAGACCGGGGCGCAATCGGCCCAGTAACTCCGCCAACGGACCAGATTTCGCACCCGGTTCATAATCGTTCAACAACGCGTCATAAAGGTCGCCGCCATCGGCCAGACATGCGGCCTCCTGCCGGCGCAAATCGAGAACCTTTTCAAGTGTTGGCGCAAAAGACGCGAAATCATTCGCTTCCCGTGCGTCCGCCCAAACCTGTTGCGAAGCCGACGTCACCCGCGCGATCTCGCTTGCCAAATCAGCCGGAATTTTCGTTGCCCGCACATAAGACTTCTTTGCTTCGGCCACATTCACTTTGCCCGCGGCATCCAGCGCATCTACATCAATGGAATCAAACCACTCCGGCAGGCGTTGATCCGTGTTACGTGCATGAATGACCGTCTCCAACGCCGCGTTCTGTTCTGCGCGCTGGGCATTGCCTTTACGCGGCATCATCACCTCTTGATCCCACATGATGACGCCTCCGATTTGCTCTAATGCAGAGGTGGTCTTCAAGTGGTCTAGCAGAGTGTCATAGGCAGAGTTAGTCATATTTATTTCCGTAAGTATGGTGATTTATTTAAAAGGTTGTAACTATAGATTTGGCAGGCTTCTAGTCGCCCGAAGGGAACACGTAACCCTCGGTCGCTTTTGGGGCCATTCCCATTTCAACGATAGTGCGACGCAGAATTTTACAGAACCGAATTGTAGCCGGTGTCGGTTTGCGATTGTCATTCCAGACTAAATACACATTTCGCCAATATTCATTGCCTTCGGGTATACGGAAAACCAAATCCGAGGGTAGCGAAAGCCCCCCAAGTTCGGGCATTGGCGAGACGTAATCACCCCCGCGGACGAATGCGCGAATAGACAAGGCGCTGGCTACGCGCAAACGCGCGTTGGTAACGGCTTTCCTGACTTCGGGTTCCTGGATTTTGTTACACAAAAAGTGCGAAATCAATTGGGTTTTTGCTACGTCTGACCAATATAGGGTTTCTTTGCGGCCAAGCTCGCTGTCGCGGGCGCAAAGCAAGCCGATCCGGTCAGTTAGAATAAGCGAGTGTTTTACATTGGAACTTCCCCATATCACCAAATCGTTTACGAGGCCGATATCTACGGTTTCTGAACGGACGCCGGCAATCACCGCCTCGTTAATAAGATCATCAATATCGACAAGTATGTTAGGATTTTCTTCATGCAAAGTTTGCACAGCGCGTGGCATCAAATTCGCCGCTGCTGCGGGAATCACAGCCGTACGAACTTGACCTTCACCAGATTCAGCAAAATGCATGATCGATGAAATCGTCTCTTCAAAGTGCGTCAACTCTCGCTTGGCTTCGGCCAGCGCGTACGCGCCAAGGTCGGTTAGCTGATTTTTTCTGTCCGTCTGGAACAGTGGCGCACCCAATTCTTCTTCGAATTGTTTGAGCATCATAGAAACCGCAGCCGGAGAACGCTGGAGCGCTTTCGCAGCATTCGCTAGATTACCGGCTTCTGCCACCCCTACGAAATACCGTAGCATTTCTGTTTTAATAGCCATTAATAAACCCCGTTAATACATATTTCATACAACACCTTAAGTTTTTCTGAAAGTATTTTCATTTTAGTAAAGTTTTACAAAAATTCCGTTCAGGGGTGAAACCAGCTGCACATTGCTATAGATGATATTCAACGCCAATTCAGAACGGGAAACCCGATGACTGCATCCCTTGAAACCCTCACGCAATCTTTACTTGATGCCGCACTCGCTGCTGGTGCCGAAGCCGCTGATTCCATTGCCGTTTCCGGCGACAGCCAATCTATCGAAGTGCTAAACGGGGCATTGGAACACGCTGAACGCTCGGAAGGTGTTGACCTCGGGTTGCGAGTTTTGATTGGCCGCCGCCAAGCCAGTGTTTCATCATCGGACCTGCGCCTCGAGACCATTCAGGCCATGGCAGAACGCGCTGTCGCGATGGCGAAGGAAGCCCCTGAGGACCCACACTGTGGCCTAGCGGATCCTGCACAATTAGCGTCGTCATGGCGCGTTGATTCGCTGGAACTGGCCGACCCGTCAGATGCCCCCACCCCTGCTGATTTGCAAGTTGACGCGTTAGAAGCCGAAGCGGCTGCTTACGCCGTCAAAGGTGTAAACCAGGTTCAAGGTGCGGGTGCGGGTTACAGCCGATCGGCTATTCACCTCGCCGCCACCAACGGGTTCAGCGGCGGGTACGAGCGGACCTCGAGATCAACTTCTTGTGTTGCCATTACCGGTGAAGGGCTGAGCATGGAGCGCGATTATCATGGCGAAGGCCGTATATTCAGCGCAGACTTGCCATCAGCCACTGAAATAGGTCGCATTGCTGGCGAACGCGCAATCGCCCGCGCCAACCCAAAAAAACCACCAACGGGGGCTTTTCCGGTGCTGTTCGATGAACGGATATCGTCGGGCTTAATCGGGCATCTAGTGGCGGCCATCAACGGCAGTTCAATCGCGCGTGGCTCAAGCTGGCTAAAAGACGCAATGGGCGAGATGGTATTGCCCGAAGGCATATCCCTGATCGAAGACCCGCACCGTGCACGCGTTTCGGGCTCAAAACCGTTCGACGCTGAAGGTCTGCCAACAGCGCAGCGTGCCGTCGTTGAAAACGGTATCCTTCAAGGCTGGACACTCGACTTGGCAACCGCTCGCAAACTTGGGCTTCAAAGCACCGGGAACGCGGCGCGTGGCCCATCCGCCCCGCCAAGCCCTGCGGCTGGAAACCTTTCGTTAACTCAAGGCTCCGACACACGCGACGACTTGATCGCCAAGATGGGCACAGGCATGATCGTAACATCATTGATCGGTAGCTCCATCAACGCCAACACCGGCGACTATTCACGTGGTGCCTCCGGTTTCTGGGTCGAAAACGGGGTAATAACCGGCCCCGTTAACGAATGCACAATTGCGGGAAACCTTCGGGAAATGCTGGGTTCCATTCACCCTGCAAACGATGGTCGCGCTCATCTGTCCCGTGTAGTTCCCAGTTTGCTGATCGAGGGATTAACCATTGCCGGCAAGTGATCTGAAACTTCTTGTCGATGCCGCTCATGCAGCTGGTGACATAGCCAGAAAATACTTTCAGGCCAATCCTGAAACTTGGGATAAAGGCGACAATCAAGGCCCCGTAACCGAGGCAGACATTGCCGTTGACCGCATGCTTCATACCGAGTTGTTGCAGGTGCATCCCGACTATGGCTGGTTGTCCGAAGAAACCGAAGACACCACTGCACGCCTTATTCGCCCGCGTGTGTTTATCGTCGACCCAATCGACGGGACGCGCGCCTTTATTGCCGGCGAAAAAACCTTCGCACACTCGTTGGCCATAGCCGAAGAAGGCGAGATTATCACCGCCGTCATTCATCTGCCGATGAAAGGTCTAACCTACAGCGCGACCAGAGATGGCGGAGCGTTCCTGAATGGCAAACCGATAAACGCCAGCAATGTGCAAGACGTCGCCTCTGCTCGCGTGTTGGTTACGCGCCCTACACTGAATCCCGCGCTTTGGCCGGGTGGCGTGCCCGACCTAACACCTAACTTTCGCCCATCGTTGGCTTATCGAATGTGCCTCGCGGCAGATGGTTCTTTTGATGGGATGATTACACTACGCGACACGTGGGAATGGGATGTTGCCGCCGGTGATCTGATCGCCCGCGAGGCAGGCGCTACCGTTACTACACGCGAAAACCTACCCGCACGTTACAACAACCCCACACCACTATTGGCGGGCATGATCGCCGCGCCAAAACTGCTGCACCCACAATTTATTGACCGCCTATAGTGCACATCAATTGACGTTAGCGGGCTAATGCCTAATGTGCGCACAAACCTCTAACCAAAGGACACCCTCATGGCCAGTCGCCTACACCTCGTTTTCGGCGGAGAACTGATCGATCCGCAAAGCACCGAATTCCGTGACCCGGAAAACATCGAAACGGTCGGCATCTATCCAAGCTATGCTAAAGCTTATGACGCGTGGAAAGCGGCCGCGCATGCGACTGTGGACAACGCCCATATGCGGTATTTTATCGCCCACTTGCACCGCCTTCGCGACGAAGAAGCCGAAGCCAGCCAAACCCAGGAAATGAGCTAACGTCGCGATGGGTCGTTCAGTTTCCCTCGGTGCATATTTGCTGTTCTCGCGCTATGGCGAGGGCTGGTTTACCCGGAAAATGGATGCCAACGCGCAACAGCGAAGTGTAGCCTCGGCCCCGCGCCCTGATGGGCCGTTAATCTGGATTAACGTCGTCAGCGTCAGTGGTGCCGACGCAATTTTGACATTGTGCCGGCGGCTACTTGACCAAAACCCATCTCTGAATTGTTTGATAACAACCCAGACAGATGCCGCGACCCAAGTACTGTTGGGGCAAATACCCGCGCGCATGTTTCATCAATACATCCCTGTCGACGCCACTCCTCATATCAGAACGTTTCTGGATCACTGGAAGCCTGATCTTTCTGTCTGGACCGAAACCGAATTCCACCCAGCATTCGTAGTTGAAGCCAAGCGCCGCAATATCCCGTCGGTCTACATCGGAGCATCGATGTCGGCACAATCGTTCCGCAAATATCGCCTTTTCAACGGCATGGCCGCGTCCCTCCTGCAACGCTTCGATCAAATTCTGGCCCAAGACGCGGCTAGCAAAAAACATCTGCAAAACCTCGGAGCACCTGCAGGAAACATCGAGACGTCCGGTCGCTTGACCGGTGGCTCATTTCCGCTGCCACACGACGAATCCCAGCGCAAAGCGTTATCCCATGCTATCGGTGGCCGCGCCGTTTGGCTGGCTGCGATGACACATGAGGGTGAGGAGCAGACAATTCTGGCTGCTCATAAAGTGGCCCGCCGCTCTTACCCCGAGCTGTTGCTAATCCTTGCGCCGCACCAACCAGAACGTGGCGACGCGATCGCCGCTATGCTTCGTGGGCGGGACTGCACCGTCGCGCAGCGCTCCAAAGCCCAGCAAATTGATAGACAAACGGACATCTATATTGCGGATGTATCCGACGAAATGGGTTTGTGGTATCGCCTCTCGCCCGTTTCATTCATTGGCGGATCCTTTGTGGCCAAAGGGGGGCATAGCCCACTTTCCGCAGCTGCGCTCGGCTCTGCAATCTTGCATGGGCCGCAGGTCTCCAACTTCACATCAGTGTACGACACATTGCTTGCCTCCGAAGCATGCCTACCCGCGACAGACGGTCTTGACCTTGCCAAAAAGCTCGAAACTGTGCTTTCACCAGAACGCGCCGCGCAACTGGCCACCGCCGCTTGGGGTGCTCACGGTGATGATGACACCGCAACGGATCGCGTTTACGATCTGCTGCAATCGTACTTTCCGAACGGAACCAGTTGATGCGCCCCCCGTTATTCTGGAATCGTCCACACGGCCTAGCATCTCACACATTGGCGCCGCTGGAGTGGGTTTGGACAACTGCCACTCGACGTCGCCTGAAAAATGGCCCTTGGGAACGGCTGACTGTGCCGGTTATCTGCGTCGGCAATATTAACGTCGGCGGCACGGGTAAAACGCCTACAGTCATCGCACTGTTGGAGATTTTCTCGGACATCGGTGTGACTGCCCACGTCGTATCTCGAGGACACGGCGGATCAGAGCTCGGACCGTTGATGGTGGATGAGCGCAAGCATTCCGCAGACAAAGTAGGCGATGAACCGATTTTGATCTCGGCTTTCGGTCCCTGCTGGATTGCGAAAGACCGGACCGCAGGTGCCAAAGCTGCCATCGCGGCAGGTGCCCAAGTTATTTTGTTAGATGATGGTTTCCAGAACCCATCCTTGCACAAAGACCTAGGTCTAGTGGTCGTTGACGCCGAGATCGGGTTCGGCAATGGCCGCGTTATGCCTGCAGGCCCGTTGCGGGAACCATTGGTCGACGGGCTTTCCCGCGCTGATTTTGTCATACCGATTGGTCCTCCGGCGGCCCAAAAACGGGTGGCAGCACAGCTAGACAACCCTGTTTGGTGTGGCGAACTGCGTGCACTTGAAACCGGTATGGATTGGTCTGGAACACGTTTCATTGCCTTTGCTGGTATCGGACGACCCGGAAAGTTCTTCGGAACGCTGCAGGGGCTTGGTGCAAATATCGTTGCCACTCATGCCTTCTCGGATCATGCGCCGTATACCGACGCTATACTGCAAAGATTAAAGGCCGAGGCAAAAGCGAAAACCGCCCAATTGGTGACCACTGAAAAAGACATGGCCCGACTGCCAGCCGAATTCCGTCGTGGCGTTCTCGCACTTCCGGTTCGGCTGGTTTTCAATGATCTTGATGCCGTTAAAAAGGCGCTAGTGGACCTAGCGTCGGGGCTTGCCAAATAGGCTGTTGATCAGATCGCCTAGCAGGGAGTTACCGACATCGTTAACCAGATTGTCAATCTCGTTAACAATCCTTGGCGACTCCTTCGTCGGGTCAATCAGTGGTAAGGGCCGTACAGGTAATCCTTCGTGTACTCGCTCCATCGTTTCACGCCAAATCTCGGCTGGTAATCCGCCACCGGTCACTCCGGTTAGTTTGGAATTGTCATCGTACCCCATCCAAACACCGGCAACGTAATCCCCCGTAAACCCGATAAACCACGCATCCCGGGCACCTTGAGTTGTGCCGGTCTTTCCGGCCACAGGCCGATCAGCCAGCGCAGCGCGTGCACCGCTGCCGGTTTCGACAACTTGTGACATCATATAAACCAAATATCCCGACGCGCGCTCGTTTAGTACACGGAAACCCTCGGTCCGCTCGAGACTCATCAATATCTGATCATCCCTCCGAATCCGCAAATCGAGCCAACCGTATGGCAGCGACTGCCGCCCGCCGTTCAGAATGCCTGCATATGCACCGGTCATTTCCAACAACGTCACGTTTGATGCTCCAAGTGCCAATGCCGGGCCCTCGGCCAGTTCTGACATCACACCGAAATCCCGCGCAATAGCACGAACTTTTTCGCGGCCAACCTGCTCCGATAAGCGTACGGCGACTGTGTTTAGCGAATTTGCCATCGCGTCAACCATCTGAAGGTCGCCATAAAACTCATTCGTGTAATTCCTCGGGCTCCATGGACCAGACCCCGGAATATCAATTGTTAATGGCGCATCGAGAACCATGTCAAAAGGGTGCATACCAGATTCCAGAGCCGCGCCGTAAACGAAAGGTTTAAACGAGGACCCCGGCTGCCGCGACGCTTGCGTTGCTCGGTTGAATAACCCTGATCCGTCAATCTTGCGCCCACCAACCATCGCTCGAACCGCGCCGTCAGCCGACATCACAACAATTGCGGCTTGCGCCTCGGACCCATCACGAACGCTGTTTTCGAACACGTATGTCAACGCTTCTTCCGCTGCTTTCTGGATACCGCGGTCAAAGGTGGTAAGTATTTCGACATCTTCGCCCGTATCGCTCGTCAGGAACGAAGGCGCATCGGCCATAATCCAGTCAGCAAAATACCCGCCTGCACGTTCTTGCGCAGCTTGTGAAAGTGTGGCGGGTCGTGCCAACGCCAATTCCGCCTCGACACGTGTCAAATATCCTTGCGCCTGCATTAAACCAACAACGACGGATGATCGGTCCTGTGCACGCTGCAAATTGTTCGTTGGTGCATACCGCGACGGCGCCTTCAATAGTCCCGCCAACATCGCACTTTCAGCAGCATTCAATTCACGTGCGGATTTTCCAAAGTATCGCTGGGCTGCCGCCTCAAACCCTTGTGCACCACCGCCAAGATACGCACGGTTCAAATAAATCGAAAGAATATCGTCCTTCTCGTATTTCAGCTCCATCGCGAAGGAATACGGGATTTCCTTAATTTTTCGTAAAATCGTCTGCTGACGACATTCAGCCTCTGGCAAATCCTCGCCAAGGCATAAAAGCTTCGCCACCTGCTGCGTTAGCGTAGAGCCGCCGTGCCCAGACAAAGGGCCGCGCCCTTCACGAAGATTGATCTTAATCGCGCTGGCAATTCCTCGCGGGCTAAGGCCGAAGTGCGAATAAAAACGTTTGTCTTCTGTCGCGACAACCGCGTTCTTCAAATGCCGTGATACGTTCCCGGTACGAAGCGACCCATCAAACTGCTCACCGCGCCACGCGAATATTTCGCGATCGCGATCCAACAGCACAACGGAACCTCCTGCACGACCGTCCAGTTGCGCCTCCATCGGGGGGAGTGCGGTGTAATAGTAGCCGACCCAAATCGCCATTCCCACGGTACCAATGATGGCGGTGCGAATACCAACCCACCATATCACGCGAAACACGGTACGGAAGAACCATCCGGCCATGCGCGCCAAAATCCCCTTCTGCGGCTTTTTGCGCCGAGGAGGTTTCGCAGGCGCTTTGCCAGATTTTGGTCTGGTCGCCCGAAGGGTCTTCGTTGGTTTCTTGGCCATTTTTTGGGCCGCCTGCTCGTTTTTTTCGTTACACAATTGATTAGGCGGTTTTGCCGCCGATGTAGAGAGCGATTCTGTAGGTTAGGCAAATCTTTGCCATTTTCACGCGCCACCACACAGCCTATTTTTTGGGCATTGGATGTATTTTGTGCATAATTTAGGCACATTTGTGTTGAATCTCTCAAATACACAGTCCCCAAACCTTTAATTCCCCCTCATTTAGCTAAATTGTGGTCGCAACACCGATCCAACAACCTAGGAGGCACCATGAAACTCATCATCGCCGTAATCAAACCTTTCAAACTAGAGGAGGTCCGCGAGGCCCTAACATCCATCGGAGTACAGGGCTTAACGGTATCCGAAGTTAAAGGTTATGGCCGCCAGTCTGGTCACACCGAAATCTATCGCGGCGCAGAATACGTCGTTAACTTCGTTCCAAAAATCAAACTGGAACTGGCAGTAGCAGACAGTGACGTTGCCGCCGTGATCGAAACTCTCGCAGAAGCAGCCAAGACAGGCAAAATCGGCGACGGCAAGGTCTTCGTTCTTGATGTCGAGCAAACGCTGCGCATCCGCACAGGCGAAACCGGCGAAGAAGCCCTTTGATCCCTTACAGGAGAGAAATTATGGAAATTTTACCAAAAATTGCGGCGATGGCGGCAGCAACAGCTCTAATCGCGTCGCCTGCATTCGCGGAGGCCGGCGTCGAAGCTGCCGAGCACACCGCCTTCATCCTCAACTCCGTACTATTTCTTATGGGCGGGTTCCTCGTTTTCTGGATGGCCGCTGGTTTCACCATGCTGGAAGCCGGATTGGTGCGCTCCAAGAACGTGACGATGCAGCTGACCAAAAACGTTGTGTTGTTCTCACTCGCTGCAATCGCATACTACTTGATTGGCTATAACATCATGTACCCACTGGGCAACTGGTCCATTGGATCAGATGAAACAGGCGGTTACCTCGGTGCATTCGGTGTTGCCATCCTCGAAGCAGTCGGCATCTCCGCCGAAGGCGCAGACGATCTTGGTTATGCCTCCACCGGTTCCGACTTCTTCTTCCAGTTGATGTTCTGTGCGGCAACAGCCTCCATCGTGTCTGGCGCCCTTGCTGAACGCATTAAACTTTGGCCTTTCCTAGTGTTCACAGTAATCTTGACTGGCCTGATCTACCCAATCCAGGCAAGCTGGAAATGGGGCGGCGGCTTCTTGGACAGCCAGTGGGGTTTCCTTGACTTCGCAGGGTCGACAGTAGTGCACTCCGTCGGTGGCTGGGCAGCATTGGCTGGCGCGATCATCCTTGGGCCACGCATCGGCAAATATGCCAAAGACGGAAAAGTTACTCCGATCCTCGGTTCCAACCTACCGCTGGCAACACTTGGTGTTTTCATCCTTTGGCTGGGTTGGTTCGGCTTCAACGGTGGCTCGCAACTTGCAATGGGTACAATCGGCGACGTTGCAGACGTATCGCGCATCTTCTCGAACACTAACGCAGCAGCAGCAGGCGGCGTGATCGCAGCCCTCGCATTGACGCAATTGCTTTACAAAAAACCTGACCTTACAATGATCCTGAACGGCGCATTGGCTGGTCTCGTGGCAATCACCGCCGAGCCCCTAACTCCGACACTAGGCCAAGCAACCCTTATCGGGGCAGTTGGCGGCGCGATCGTAGTCTTTGCGGTGCCTTTCCTAGACAAACTAAAAATCGACGACACAGTAGGCGCCATTCCGGTCCACCTGTTCGCAGGTATCTGGGGAACGCTGGCCGTTCTGTTCACAAACTCTGACGCGACATTCTTGGGTCAGATCGTTCCAATCATCATCGTAGGCGTGTTTGTCTTTACGGTATCTTACGCCGTGTGGATGATCTTGAAAGTAACGGTCGGCATTCGGGTTTCCGAAGAGAACGAGATCATGGGTCTGGATATGTCCGAACTGGGCATGGAAGCCTACCCCGAGTTCGCTCGTCACTAAAAATTCCCTCCAGGGCGTTCGCGCCCTGAACTCCTTACCCGGGCGGAAACGTCCGGGTTTTTTTATGCGTAGGTTTAAGACAACAAAAAATGGCCGCGCCAATTTCTCGACGCGGCCATAGATATTAAGGTAATGCGGATATTACAGCGAGTAAGCGATCTTCAAGCCAAAGGCTGTCGCATTATTATCGGTGAATGTACCAGCATCGCCGCTTGCATCACCTATCCACAGATATTTCACACCACCGGTGATTTCGAAATTGTCAAATGCATAGGTTAACCCTGCGCCAACACTCATAAACCCGTCAGTCGGCGCCAACGGGCTTGGATCCGAGCCGAGCGTTTCTTCATATCCGACAGTTATAGCGCCAGATAGTTTTTCTGTAAGCTGCCGACCAACACCTAGATTATACGTGATACGGTCGAATTCGTAATCGACCAATGACCCAAATCCTCCGGTAAAATAGTCGGGTGGGGAGAGATGGAATTTTGACCATTCCACCCAACGAATAGATCCAAACACAAGGGTCTTGGCATTAACACCGGTTTGGAATTCTAGGTTGAGTGATTGTGGTGTGGTAACCGTCGTGGCATCGCCAGACGCTACAACAGCAAACGGACCAGTCTCACTAGTATCGTGTTCTGAAGTGATTTCGGAACGATAGGTCAACGCCACGCGCAGCGCTATTTCTGGTATTTGATACGCAGCACCGAGAATATAGCCGAATCCTGACGCTGCATCAGCATCTACAGTATATCCGTAAAAAGGAAGCGAAGCAGTCGCGGCCATTGTCTGGTATGATCCACCGCCATAAACAACAATGTTGTCGCTGACCTCATAGCTGGCAACGAGCGAAATTGCAGAAGAAGTTAGTTCGGCAACCGTATAGGAATACACCATTGACGAAAGTGGGTAGTCAGCGTCAGATCCGAACGGTTGGTCGAATATCAATGCGGCGGAAATCTTATCAGTTAAATCGCTTTTGATCCCGCCGGATATCAGAGAATATGCTGGCGCTAAATCGCCGGTAGGTGTCTCGAAAAAATCATCTCCCGATACAGACGGGTTCACATATCCATACGAAAGTTCTGCATAGGTTCCCTCTTCAAATAAAATACTTACAGATTGACCTGATCGATCAATCCCGCCGGCGGAGGCCATCGCCGTACCTGCCAACAGCACAGCTAGTGTGCCTTTTGCTACATTTTTCACTTCAGTCTCCCTGCGACCCAATTTATTTTGTGACTGGATCATAGATAGGCCGAAATTGGCCGGTCAATACTGACGTAAAGGAAAGTAAAATTTCCCAGCGGTTAGTGTGAAATATATCATACAAGAAAATTCGTAACTATTAGCCACACGCTCCAGATAACACACTAATTTTGCGCAAGTATTTCCAGAAACGCGTCGCCAAATCGTTCTGCCTTTGCCTCTCCAATAATCCGTTCTAGTGCCTCGGTTGAGCCCGGCCTTTGTCCCGCAACCTTAGCCAGCAACGAGGTATTGCATGACATCGGTTTTTCCGTCCCATGCGGCCCGCTTGCCAGTTCCAACTGCGCAGCTTTCAGCTGATCGAATATGTCTCCAGCCGGCTTGCCCGCCAACTTGCGCCTAACCGGATGCATATCCTCAACTCCACCGTTCAGCACCGCCAGAAACACCGCCCCGTATTTCTCCAGCTTCTTTGCGCCAACCCCATAAAGGCGACTAAAATCATCCAGCGTCATGGGCTTGTGCGTTGCCATTTCAATCAACGTTTTATCAGGAAAAACCACATAATTAGGCGCACGCATTGCTTCCGCCAACTCGCTTCGTTTCATCTTCAGCGCCGACAGAATCGGTTCGTCCTCTTCCGCCACCAGCGCCACAGGTTCGCGGCGGGATGGCGCAGCACCAGCCTTGCGGATCGTATCCATGCGCAAATCAATACTGGCCTCGCCTCGCAAAATTGGCCATGCGGTCTGGGTCATCACTAGGCCGCCCATGCGCTCCACATCTGGCCGGATCAGGTCATGTCCCATCATTTGCCGGAATATCGCCTGCCATTGCTTTCGGTTATACTCCTTGCCCACGCCAAACGTCGGCAGTGCGTCGTGGTTTCGCGCACGCACTTTATCAGTCGTGTTCCCAAGCAAAACATCGGTTAGATGCCCAACGCCGAAATGCTCGCCAGTTCGCAATATTGCTGACAGCGCCTTACGAACGGCATCCGTTCCATCGAAAACTTCTGGCGCTTGACTGCATAAATCGCAATTCCCGCAAGTTTCCATATCTTCGCCAAAGTACCCCAACAAAGTCTTACGACGGCATTCCAACGCCTCTGTCAGCCCCAACAACGCGTTCAACCGCGCATGATCTGCCCCTTTGCGGTCCGCTGGTGCCAACCCTTCGTCAATCTGTGAACGCCGCAGACGGATATCATCCGCCCCATAGAGAGTCAGCGTTTCAGCAGGTGCTCCGTCACGCCCAGCACGCCCTATTTCCTGATAATACGACTCGATGGATTTCGGTAAGTCCGCATGCACGACAAATCGCACGTCCGGTTTGTCGATTCCCATGCCAAACGCCACAGTTGCGCAGACAATCAAGCCATCCTCGCGCTGAAAGCGGTTCTCGGCAATTCGCCGGTGTTCGCCGTCCATCCCTGCATGATAATGCAGCGCCGAGTGCCCCTCGGATCGCAGCGCCTGCGCTAGCACTTCAGTCTTGTTGCGGCTAGAACAATAAACTATGCCCGACTGGCCCTTACGCGCAGCCACAAATTCCGTCAGCTGCCGCCGCGGTTGGTCTTTAGGTTGAAATGACAAGGAAATATTTGGACGATCAAACCCCTCCAGAAACGTCGTGGGGCTTTCACCATCAAACAGCCGTTTTCCGATTTCAAACCGCGTTTCCGCATCCGCAGTGGCAGTAAACGCCGCAATCTGAATATTGCCGAGCTGTTTTCGCAGCGCCCCAATTTTCAGATAATCCGGCCGAAAGTCATGACCCCACTGCGAAACACAATGCGCCTCGTCCACCGCCAGAAGCGTCACGTTGATCCGCCGCAACAGTTGCACGGCTCCGCCGTTCGCAAGGCGTTCCGGTGCCATATAAAGCAGTTTCAAGCGCCCTTCATCGAGGGCCTGAAACACCTCTTCTGTTTCTTCCTCGGTGTTCCCCGAAGTCAGTGAGCCGGCCTCGACTCCGGCCTCGCGCAGGGCGCGAACCTGGTCCCGCATCAACGCAATCAACGGCGATATTACCACCGTCACACCGTCGCGGCACAACGCTGGCAGCTGAAAACACAGTGATTTGCCACCCCCCGTCGGCATGATCGCCAACACATCTTCGCCCGCGTTAACGGCATCAACAATCGCTTCCTGCCCTGGGCGGAAACTGTCAAAGCCAAAAACGGTTCGAAGGAGTTCAGAAGTCTGGTTCATATCCTACATCTATCGCTCCCGATTCTTCGAGGCCAGTGGAATATCACAGCAATTGATCAACAATTTTGAGTCGGTTGGTTACGACTTGGTAACACATCGGCCTTATTCCTAAATCGAATCGATTTCAGGAGACTCCCGGATGATCCTCGCAAGAATTGTGGGCATTCTTTTATTACTGCTTCCCCCCATGGCATTTGCGAAAGGGGATGCAGGCTTGTGCAACGTGGCGGCAGTATTCGCAGCAAACGATGGTGCCCTGCCACCGAAGGTATTGCTCGCACTGACCTTGGTAGAAACTGGCCGAAATCGGCAAGGCGAGTTCCAGCCATGGCCTTGGACTGTTAACATGGAAGGCAAAGGCTTTTGGTTCGACACCCGCGCCGAGGCAGTCAATTTCGTAACGCAAAGCTACGCCGAGGGCGCACGCAGTTTCGACATAGGTTGCTTCCAGATCAATCACCGTTGGCATGGTGAAGCCTTCGTTTCGTTTAACCAGATGTTCGAACCAGCAGCCAACGCCGCCTATGCTGCCAAGTTCATGACGTCTTTATTCAGGGAGGGTGGCTCCTGGTCATGGGCAGCGGGCGCGTATCACTCTCGCACAACCGCCTTGTCCGCCAAGTATCGCACACGATTTGATCGAATATTCGCCAACCTCTCGAATACGCCCGTAGACGTCTCCCTGCCCACTGTTGTTACCTCGAACAATAGTATTCAGAGGCCACGTCTATCTACGTGGGTTCCCTTCCAACCCCTTGATATGGCCACTGTTCCCGTCCGCAACGGCAGCTTGGCCGGCGGATTAATCCAACAGACAAGCTCCCCGCTTTTAGGCACACCAAACGGTGCGTTATTCTGATGCCGAGCAATTTCAACATCTCCACGTTGTTTCAACCAACGATACTGTTAGCGCTGGCACTTATGGCCGTCATCGTAATGATGATCTTGCCCATGCCCGCGTGGATTCTTGATTTGGGATTGGCCACCAGTTTTGCCCTTGCGATCTTAATCTTTACCATCACAATTTTCATTGACCGCCCACTGGATTTTTCGTCCTTCCCGACAATCTTGCTCGCCAGTTTGATGCTGCGGCTATCGCTGAACGTATCTTCCACCAAGTTGATAATCGGCCAAGGTCACACTGGCCCTAAAGCGGCTGGCGAAGTCATACACGGCTTCGCGATGTTCATCATGGGGGGCTCCGTCTTTATGGGGTTCGTTGTATTTTGCGTCCTGTTGATAGTTAACTTTATCGTCATAACCAAGGGCGCGGGACGCATGGCAGAGGTCGGCGCAAGATTTGCTTTGGACGGGATGCCGGGAAAACAGCTCGCCATCGACAGTGACATGGCCGCCGGTGCAATCACTCACGAACAAGCCAAAGAGCGCCGCCGGATCGAACAAGAAGAAACCACGTTCTTCGGTTCACTAGACGGTGCATCAAAATTCGTGAAAGGCGACGCAATCGCTGGCCTGCTAATCACCATGATGAACTTAGTCATGGGTTTGGCGATAGGTTTGATTATGCACGACATGCCAATCGCCGAAGCATTTGAATCTTATACGATATTGACCATTGGCGATGGACTGGTCAGCCAAATACCATCGGTGATCATCTCGATCGCGTCAGCCTTGTTGCTATCCAAAGGCGGCGCGCACGGATCTACCGACAAGGCACTAATAGACCAACTCGGCGGTCATCCTGCGGCGCTCGCAACAGTCGCCGGGTTGCTAGCGCTGTTTGCGCTGATCCCCGGCCTACCCTTTATCCCCTTCATGTTCGGTACAATCTTACTTGGCGGCGCCGCATGGTTGTCACATCGCAAAAAGCAGGCAACATTGGCTAAAGCCGCACAGGCTAACCTTGTTCCCACGGCTGCCGCACCACAGAAATCACTCGGCGACATGCTGGATCTTGACGAAATCCATTTAGAATTCGCCTCGAATATTGTTCCAACAGTCATGGATACAGCGACTGGCCTCGATACACGCATCGTTAATATGCGAAACCACATTGCGTCAACTTACGGCCTGATAATCCCCGAAATTCGGTTAACGGATTCCCCCATGTTGGCCAACGGAGAATACGCGATCCGCATTCAAGGAGTTGAGGTCGCAAAATCCAGTATTGAGCCAGATAAGGTATTGATTCTACTGAACGACCCATCTGTCCTACCCCCTGATGGCCAAGACGTCAAAGAGCCTGTTTATGGGGCACCGGCAAGATGGGTAGAGCCAAAGCAGCAGGAAGAAGCCGCGCTGCTGGGGTTATCTGTCGTCACCCCAACGGAGGTCGTCGCGACACACCTGTTAGAAGTACTGAAACAAAACTTTTCGCTATTGTTTTCACGCCGCACCCTGCGGAAATTACTGGATGAATTCGTCACTGTTTCTGACCCGGTCCGAGCAGAAGCCAACCGGCGCGTTCTAGACGAACTGGTGCCGGACAAGGTCCCCGTCGACATACTGCACGCTGTATTGCGACTTCTGCTTGAAGAACGCGTTTCGATCCGAAACCTGCCCTTAATTATGGAATCTATTGCCGAAGTTCAGGGTTATTTGAAAGGCGTCGAAGCTATCACAGAGCATGTCCGTCATCGCCTTGGCTTTCAGATCGTCGCGGAGTTGCAGGAAGACGACGGCGCTCTCCCTCTGATCCAGCTTTCGCCGGACTGGGAGGAACTGTTTCAACGGCATCAGCTAGACGGAGAAAGCGGTGCGATCGACGTAGCTTTACCGCCAGACGACTTCAATCGCCTTGCCTCTTCAGTGGCTGAGAAAATCGGAAAAGCCAGTGAAAACGGCCGGTATCCTGCTGTTGTCACGTCCACACGTCGTAGGCGATTTTTGCAAACCGTGCTGGTATCGAAAGGCATTCGAAACCCCGTTTTCTCCTTCGAAGAAATTGGTGCAAATACTAAACCCGCACTCGTCGGAGTTGCATAAATCGTGCATGCTCTCGCTCAATTGCTAGACTTCAGCGAACCCGCGTTGGTCAGCGCTTTTCTGGTGTTTATGCGGGTTGGTTCTGTCACGGCCCTACTACCCGGATTCGGCGAACAATCCATCCCGATGCGCATCCGTCTGTTAGTGGCGCTCGCGTTCACCGCAATTGTTTGGCCTGTGGTTTTTGAGAGTATTAACATCAGCTTACAATCTATGCCTATGTTGATGCTCACCGAATCCGCCATTGGTTTCTTGATCGGCATCTCTATCAGATTGATCGTTATGGCCCTGCAATTGGCGGGGTCCATCGCGGCGCAAAGCACATCCATCGCGCAAGTCGCTGGCTCGGGCGCGACCCCAGATCCGATGCCAGCCATTGGCAACATCCTCGTCATGGCTGGCCTAACCTTGGTGTTGGTATCCGGCCTACACGTAAAAGCGGCGCTCGCCATGATCTCATCTTACGAAATTATGCCGCCGGGGTTTTTTCCTGCTGGACGAGATGTCGCCGAATGGGGCACCGCCCATGTTGCTTCAGCCTTCGCATTGGCGCTGACGTTGGCATCCCCGTTTATTGTTGCGTCGTTCGCGTACAACGTTGGCCTTGGTGCCATTAATCGCGCGATGCCATCTCTTATGGTTGCCTTCATCGGCGCACCTGCGATTACCGCTGGTGCTATTTTAATGCTATTGCTTGCATCACCAATGTTACTTGATTTCTGGAACGATCACATGGACTTGGTGCTGGCAAACCCATTGGGTATGCCCTGATGGCGGGCGATAGCGATAGCAGTGAAAAAACCCATGACCCAACCCCGAAGAAGTTGGCGGATGCTCGTAAAAAGGGCGATATCGCCAAATCCAACGATCTAACCGTCACCTTAATTTATCTGGGGTTCCTCGTCGCGATTATGACTACTGGCAGCAATGCGGTAGGAACCGCAGCCAGTGAACTGACCATATTCCTATCCTCGCCCGACTTGCTGTTGGACAAAATTCTTGGCCCCGGAGGGCTTCGCTTATCTGGTTCCATCATGTTATCAATCGTGGCAGCGCTGACCCCGCTGTTTGCACTGCCTTTCGCGGCTGCAATTCTATCGCTTATTGGCCAGCAAGCGATCATTGTAGCGCCCAGCAAATTGGTCCCCAAGCTCAACCGAATTTCGCCTATCGCCGGCGCAAAGAACAAATTTGGGATCTCGGGCATGGTGGAATTCGCAAAAACCTTCATCAAAATGCTGGCTGTCTCGCTTGTCGTGATTTTCTACCTGCGCGGCAAGTTCGACGAAATCATTGGCCTCACACGCTCCTCCGCCGTTGCGATGACGGGTATGATGATGGAGGTATTGGTTGATCTGTTGATTTCCATCTGTGTTCTTGCAGTTCTCGTCGGGATCGGGGATTTTTTGTGGCAGAAATATAACCACCAGAAAAAGCTTCGGATGTCATTCCAGGACATGAAAGACGAAGGCAAAGAGGCCGAGGGTGATCCCCACACCAAAGCACAACGTCGTCAGCGCGGGCGTGAAATTGCAACCAACCGGATGTTGTTGGAAGTGCCCAAAGCTGACGTTATTGTGGTTAACCCGACCCATTACGCCGTCGCGTTGAACTGGACCAAGCAGAAAGGCACCGCCCCGGTTTGTGTCGCGAAAGGCGAAGACGAAATCGCGGCGCGCATCCGGGAAATAGCGGCCGAGTCCGGTGTACCAATACACAGCGACCCGCCAACCGCCCGCGCCATTCATGCAACCGTCAAGATCGGGCATGAAATTTTGCCCGAACAATACCGTGCGATCGCAGCCGCCCTCAGATTCGCCGAAATCATGCGCAAGAAAGCCAAAGAAAGAGGATTGTCGTGACCCCTGCTCAAGTCAGAAAACTCATACCACTGGCCGAGCATGGAAAATCCCGGGACATGGATAATTACGCTCGAAAGTGCATTAAAGTTGAAGAAATACGGGGGGAAATCGACGTGATACGCGCGGGAAAACGCCAATATGACCCATCCAATGGTGGTGACTTTAACGCCCTCGCCCGTTGGCAACGCTGGGTTGACGCCGAAATCAGCAAGTTAGGATCGCAGCATCAGATATCTGAAAGCGAAAAAGAAGCTGCGCGACTGGTCGCAATCAAATCAGCCGCCAAAGTACAGGCGCTGGAAAGCTTGCTTAAAAGGGCACTGAAAGAAGAGTTGGTGCGCAAACGAAGGCGCGCCGAGCAGAATGGTCAACCACCCGACGCGTAAAATTTACCCTTCGAGAATGCGATCAAACTCGTCAACAAAGTCCGCATACGGCATGTTGGAATGCGTTTTTCCATTGATAACGAACGTAGGCGTAGAATTTACACCATCCGCTTCAGCATTCTCGGTCGATGATTTCACCATCGCCTGTGCTGTTTCATTGTCCTGCATGCAAGTTTCCATGTCGACCTGATTCAATCCGGCTCGACGCCCGATTGCATAGAGGTTGTCGACGACACCAACTGCATTTTCAGCGGCCGTCCACTCACCTTGTTTATCGTAGATCATTGAAGTGATGCCGAAATAGCGATCTGGTCCACCACAGCGCGCCAACATATCAGCCCACAAGCCTAGGCGGTCAAAATATATACCGCGATAGATCATGCGGACTTTGCCGGTATCAATGTAGTTCTCCATGATTAACGGCAGCACGTTGGCATGGAAGTTTTTGCAATGCGGGCAGGTAAAAGAAGCATACTCGATCATCGTGATTGGTGCATCTTCGGACCCGATCGACATCTCTTCAAGCGCCGCGACTTCGTCGCTTTGGGCAAACGCTGGTATTGCGCTATAGGCTGCAGTTGCACCCATCACTGCAAGGGCAGCGCGGCGGGTAAGGCTTATTTGTTCAGTCATCATATTTCCTTCTGAAACCATTTTCACTTAGTTAGTACGTTCTTGGCCAGGTTTTCCAGCGCTGCTCGTAACTTTTCATCACCGATTGGTGCAAGCGAGACACTCAATTCTGCAGCTTGCGAATCCGAAAGGTTCTTCGGCGCAACAGGTTTATGCGTAAAAGCTGCAGCTTGTTCGGAAAATCCAGCCTCTGCAGTCTGGGTAATCCGTATGCGCGAAATAGCGCTATAGCCATAACAGGCGTTAACCTTTTCTTTTAGTTCTGGCAGCATCATTTGTAATTCCGGAGCGCGCGCCCCGTCGGTTAGCACCGTCAACGTCGCCCCGAACCCTTCGCGAGCATACGAAACCTTAACTGGTTGCGCGATCGCGGCCATGGTTTGACCGACAATCTCAGCCCAATGGGTTAACAGACGGGTTTCTGCAAAGCCTCGGCTTTCGCCCACTTGGCGGATACGCTTGCTGAGCAACCCACCGGTCTGCAAAAAGCCACGAGAACGGCGTTTTGCGGGGACAAAGCCCTTGCCTTTTATTGGTTTTCCGTCAGATTTATGTACCATGCGACTCTCGAAATTTCCTCAAAGCCATAGTAACGCCGATAAGGGCAGCGTCCATCCCTCTTTGGGCGTCGGCGTAATAACGCTTGCGTGAACAAATGATTAACAAACCTCTGCTAGATTGGTACGACGCCAACGCCCGCACGATGCCATGGCGGATCCCGCCTGTTGACAGCGTCAACGGAGTGCGGCCGGACCCGTATCACATCTGGCTATCCGAGGTAATGTTGCAACAAACCACCGTTGCAGCCGTGATCCGGTATTTTCTTGTGTTTCAACGCCGTTGGCCTGATGTACATGCGCTTGCCAGCGCTGATGACGCCGATGTTATGGGCGAATGGGCGGGCCTTGGCTATTATGCGCGCGCCCGAAACGTGCTGAAGTGCGCACGTTTGATTTCTGAGGAATACGGCGGAAAATTCCCTGATACCGAAGCGGAATTGTTAAGCCTGCCGGGAGTCGGTCCTTACACCGCCGCCGCGATTTTAGCTATCGCGTTTGACCGACAAGCCACGGTGTTGGACGCCAATGTGGAGCGGGTAGTCTCTAGACTATATGCCGTTACAGCACCCTTACCAGACAGCAAAGAGTCTTTGAGAAAACTCGCAGGGCGGTTAACCCCAATCAAGCGCCCGGGTGACTATGCTCAGGCGGTGATGGATCTTGGAGCCACGATCTGCTCGCAAAAACCCAAGTGTGAAATCTGTCCGATTGCCAGCAGGTGCATGGCGCACAAACACGGTATCGCCGCTGACCTTCCAAAAAAACGCCCAAAGCCTGCGAAGCCGACGCGCTATGGCATAGCCTATATGGTGCAACGCGCAGATGGCGCAATATTGCTGGAAACTCGCCCGGAAAAAGGATTACTCGGCGGAATGTTAGCCCTGCCAACGACTGAATGGAACGAAGAAACCGCAATGGCGGCCCCACCGATCAAAGCAAAATGGTCATCGCTTGCCACGCCCGTCAAACATACATTCACTCATTTTCACTTGTTGTTAACGGTTAGAACAGCAAGCGTTGATATGTCCAGCACTCCGACACGCGGGCAGTTCGAACTCCCTACCACCGCAACTTCAGGAAAATTGCCAACCGTCATGCGCAAAGCCTATTCCGCAGGGTTAACCGCAATCGGGGTTGAATAATGGCCTTAGACTGTGTTGAGGTGCGCTATGTTAAAAAGCACTCCCTCAATTCGTAGCGCCGCGCCATTTGCAGTATCACTGATACTTGCTGTGACCGTCATCGTTGCATCCATTTTTGGCGGATGGGCAATTGCACTAATCCCGTTTTACGGCCTATTTCTCAGCTCTGTATTTGACCGGATGCTTTCGGAAAACACTGCGAACATGTACCCTGAAACCGACGACAACCTATTGCACTGGCACCGGATGCTGACAGTTATCTGGTTTCCCGTCCAACTGTTGTTCATTTTTGTCGCCCTGATCGCCACAACACGGTTTGATCATATGTCGAGCGCACAAAGTGTGTCTTTGTTCGCCGCAATCGGTATTGCTACAGGCGGGGTCGGCATTGTTTACGCTCACGAGTTGATCCATCAAAAGGGTAAGCTGGAACGCAATCTAGGTGATGCATTGCTGGCGATGGTCCTTTACGGGCATTTCCGCACAAAGCATATACTGATTCACCATCGGCATGTTGGCACGCCTGCCGACCCGGTGACCGCGCGCTATAATGAAGGATTTCATCGCTTCTTTTTCCGTCTTCTCCCCGGAGGTTTAATAGCTTCGTGGAAAGTTGAAGCGGCGCGATTAACGACTCGAAAACTTCCGATCTACGACAAATCCAACCCGTTCTGGCGTTACGCACTTTGGCCGCTGGGGTTCTTGGCGATAGCTGCATTGATCGGCGGTTGGTTCGGTGTCGGACTTTACCTAATGCAAGCGTTGATCGCAGTGATGTTTCTGGAACTCACAAACTATGTCGAACATTACGGTTTAGTTCGAAAACACCGCGGCGATGGGAAATACGAACATGTCCGCCCGCATCATTCGTGGAATTCATCGCGGCGGTTTACCAATTACCTGTTAATAAACCTGCAACGCCATTCGGACCATCACTACAAGCCCGACCGCCGTTTTCCGCTGCTGCAATCCTATCCCGAAACCGACGCGCCGCAGTTACCCTACGGCTATCCGATCATGGCTGCTATGGCTTTGATTCCGCCGCTTTGGCGGCGCGTAATGAACCCGCGTGTTCGGAAATGGCGGGCGATGTACTACCCTGAAATCACCGATTGGAAGCCGTACAACAAGGCGTCGAATCCAATACGTTAATTTCCTTTTGTAGCAATAGGTATCCGGCAAGAATTCCTATCCACGATCCCGCATCAAGCGCGACTGCTGACGTTTCCAGTCCTGCTTTTTCTCGGTCGCGCGTTTATCTTGCTTCTGTTTACCCTTGGCGATGCCAAGCAACAATTTAGCCCGACCCTTATCATTGAAATAGATCTTCAGCGGCACAAGGGTCATACCTTGGCGGCCCACTTCAGCCCACAGCTTCGACAGCTCTTTTTTGCTAACCAACAGTTTACGTCTGCGGCGCTCTTCATGCTGAAACGTCTTGGCCTGATCGTATTTCGGGATATGGCTGTTAACCAGCCACAACTCACCGTCTTCAATACCTGCGTAACTCTCGGCAATATTCACACCGCCCTTCCGCATCGATTTTACCTCGGAACCGTCAAGCATCATCCCGCATTCAAGCGTATCTTCCACGGCATAATTATATCGCGCCTTCCGGTTCTCGGCGACGGTCTTGTTATTTGGGTCAGCTTTCTTGCGCGGTGCCATCAGTCAGTAATCCGTTTTCCATTCAGGCGTGTCAGTTCTTCGTCGCCCGGGGCTTCCCATAACGACTCGATAAAGTCGAACATGTCACGAGTAACTTCGAACTGAAAGGTCTCGGCTTGCTCGGTGTTACGATTTTGCACGCGCTGCCAACGTATATCGGTTGAAACGTCGCGGAAATGCAATTGAACCGAGAAACCCAGATCCTCCGCCCAGTTCACGAAAATATCGCGTTCCATTTTATTAGTCAGTCCACAATCGAAAATCGCCGGTACGTTCAGCACTACCAGCCGCTCGGCAACACTTCGCATCTGTGCGCAGTTACGTTGAACGCGCTCATAAAACCACTCGAAAAGCTGCTCGTCCGGTTTATCTTCGTTGTGTAGGCGCTGCATCCACTCGTCGATCGAAAAGCGCACCCCGCCAACGGATTGCGCCAGTTCTTCCGAATAGGTCGATTTTCCCGCACCAGTCGCCCCGCAAACGAGATGTATGTCGGCAAGGCGTTCAGGCATAACTAGTTAATCAGCCCCGCGTGACGCATCGCATCTTCGATCTGTGCTTTGGTTTCCGGCAGCAAGCCAGTCAGTGGCGAGCGCACCTCGTCTGTGCATTTCCCCAGAACTGTCAGGCCGTGTTTCGCGCCAACAACGCCTGGCTCGACAAAAATCGCGGTGTGGAGAGGCATCAGTTTATCCTGCAAGACCAATGCCTTGGTGTAATCACCAGCCAACGTCGCCTCTTGAAATTCTGCGCAAAGCTTCGGTGCAACATTCGCTGTCACGGAAATACAGCCGTGCCCGCCTTGCGCGTTATACCCAAGCGCGGATGCGTCCTCGCCCGAAAGCTGGATAAAGTCTTTACCACAGGTAATGCGTTGATCGGAAACCCGCACGATATCACCAGTTGCATCTTTCACGCCAACAATGCGTGGAAGTTCGGCCAGCTCCCCCATTGTTTCCGGTGTCATATCCACAACTGAGCGACCGGGGATATTGTAAATAATGATAGGAATACCGCTGGCGTCATGCACAGCCGTGAAATGCGCGATCAAGCCGCGTTGTGTCGGCTTGTTGTAATATGGCGTCACCACCAACGCGCCGTCCGCCCCTACTTTTTCGGCGAATTGCACGAAACGGATCGCTTCGGTTGTGTTGTTCGAACCAGCCCCCGCGATCACTGGCACGCGGCCAGCAGCAGTTTGCACGACAATTTCGATCACGCGTTCATGTTCATCATGGGTCAGTGTCGGTGACTCACCGGTTGTTCCGACTGGCACCAAACCGTGGCTGCCCTCGGCAATATGCCATTCAACGAGCGCCTTCAGTGCGTCTTCGTCCACCTTGCCGTTTTTGAACGGGGTGATAAGTGCTGGCATTGAACCTTTAAACATGAGGGCCTCCGAAGTTTGATCTGTCTAGTCGCAGCACTAACGGCGAATTGATGCCACCGCAAGCAAGCGATACGAGACATATAGGCGAAAATCATGTTATACGAACATAAATATTAAAAAATACCTTGAGGCAGAATGAAGTATTCCAATTTACGCACCGGTTTATCCGTGGCGCTGGCAATTTTTGTCGGTGGTGTTTGCGCGGCTGCGGGGCAAACACCACCGCAAAATGGCGCTTCATTAGCAGCGGCCTTATCCGCTGCCGATGCTGGGAACTGGGACAAAGCAGCGAACCTTGCGGCCCAAAATCAAGACCCGATCGCTATGGAAATCGTAGAGTGGAATCGGTTGCGCGCAGCGGAGGGGAGCTTCGATGAATATTATGCATTCCTAAACGCCAACGCTGACTGGCCCGGGTTGCCATTACTGCAAAAGGTATCCGAACAGCACATTCCCGAAGGTTTGAACCCACAACGGGTTGTTAACTATTTCGCGACGCAAGACCCACAAACGGGTTGGGGGGCACTACGTTTAGCGCAAGCCTATCAGACGTTGGGTAGGCCTGCACACGCAGGTGCTGAAGCAATTCATGCATGGCGCGAATTTTCTCTAAGCCAATCAGAGCAAGACGCCCTGTGGAAATCATTTCCCAACACGCTGAAACCCTATAACGGCGATCGCCTGGACCTGCTTTTGTGGAAACGCAAGGTGACCGAGGCCAGTCGCATGTTATCGTTGGTTTCCCCGTCGCAACGTGCGTTGGCTGAAGTCCGCATCGCCCTGCAACGTGATAAAAACGGTGTGGATTCGATGATTTCAGCCCTGCCAGATGCCGTGGCACATGATGCCGGGCTGGCCTATGATCGTTTCCGCTGGCGGGTCAGCAAGGACTATTGGGATAGCGCGCACGATATGCTGGTAGAGCGTTCCGGCTCTCTCGACAGCGTGGGGCGTCCTGAATTCTGGTCTGACAAACGCCGCAGCTATGCACGTCGTGCTATGCGCGCTGGCGACAATCGAACGGCTTATTACTTGGCTAGCCATCATTTTCTGACACCAGATCAGAATGGGTATTCCGATCTGGAATGGTTGTCCGGTTTCTTGGCGCTACGCAAACTAAACGACCCCGCCAGCGCAGTTCAACACTTTCGAAAACTTCAGGCATCCATCGCATCGCCCATTAGCATAGGCCGCGCAGGTTATTGGTTGGGGCGTAGTTACGAAGCCATGGGTGACACAGCGAAGGCCAAGGCGTCTTACGCATTGGCGGCAACCTATCAGACCAGTTTTTACGGGCAGTTGGCGGCAGAACGCGCTGGACTGGGACCTGATCAAAGCATCGCGGGTGCCGATCTTCCCGCCGATTGGACGACACAACTATTCTTGCGAAGTGACTCCGTTCGCGCTGGGTTTCTGTTCCATTTTGCCGGTAAAGATTTGTTAACTCGTCGGTTCTTAAGCCACGCCTCCGAAAGCTTAACGTTGAAGGAACGCGCCGCCTTAGGACAATTGGCGATGGATCTGGACCAGCCCAACACAGCGTTGAAAATTGCCAAAGCAGCGGCGACACAAGGCTACGTAATCCCGCGCGCGTATTACCCGATCACGGACCTTGCAGCTTTTGAAAGCCCCGTTCCCGCTGAGCTGGCATTGGCCATTGCACGGCAGGAAAGCGAGTTTAACCCTGCAGCCCAAAGCCATGTCGGGGCGCTTGGCTTGATGCAAGTGATGCCCGCCACCGCTAGGACCGTGGCGCGAGAATTGGGCATCGCCTATTCCACCAAAAGCCTTGGCGGTGACTGGGAATATAATGCCCGCATCGGTACAGCTTATTTGGCAGAAATGCTGGAACGCTACGACGGGTCTGCCCTGCTAGCCGCTGCTGCCTATAACGCAGGTCCTTACCGCGTAGATCGCTGGATACAGGACTACGGCGACCCTCGGTCTGCCAAAGTCGATGCGGTTGACTGGATCGAGACGATCCCTTTTCGAGAAACACGCAACTATGTGATGCGCGTTACTGAGGCATTATTCGTCTATCGTGCCCGACTGTCCGGCGTAGCCCCGGCGTTTGTCTTGGAGCGCGAGTTAAACGGACGTTAGGTAAAACCGAAAAGGAACTTTTCTTTCCATCCGCCGTCTGCAAAACTCGCGCCTATGACGCATTCTGACACACCCAAAGGGCCACTTCACGGGGTCCGCTTGCTTGACCTCACCCGCATTCTTGCTGGCCCGACCAGCACACAGCTTTTGGGGGATTATGGCGCCGACATCGTCAAGGTGGAGCGCCCCGGAAAGGGCGCCGACACTCGCGCCTGGGGTCCATCGCACTGGATATGTCCACGCCCGAAGGCGCTGATACCATACGTCAACTTGCCGCCAAATCCGATATTCTGGTGGAGAACTTCAAGACCGATGGGGTGCCTATAAAAGTCGGCGTTGGCATTACGGACGTGATGTGCGGAATGTATGCGGCCACCGCGATTCTTGCTGCCCTGCGGCACCGCGACCAAATCGGTCAAGGTTAGTACATCGACATTGGTCTTGTGGATACGTAGGTTGCGGGGCTTATTAACGAAGGTACAAACTATCTAGCATCGGGAGAAGTTCCAAAACGGCGCAGAAACCAGCACCCGAACATCGTTCCCTATCAAGTATTCAAGGTCAGCGACGGCCACCTGATAATAGCCGTTGGCAACGACAACCAGTTCGCAAAGTTCTGTGGTGTAATCGCACATCCGGAGCTGGCGAAAGACTCAAGGTACATCCTTAATATCGACCGCATTACCAATCGCGAAACGTTGATTGAAACGCTGATTCCGATCCTTCAGAAAATCGACAAGCAGACCTTACTTTCGACAATGAATGCTGCGGGTGTTACCTGTGGCCCCATTAACACCCTCGACGGGGTGTTCGCCAGCGATCAGGTTGCCGCCCGTGACATGAAAATCTCGATGCCCCACCCACTGTCAGGTTCGGGTTCTGTCGATCTTATCGGCAATCCGGTTAAATTTTCCGAAACGCCAGTTACATATCGCAAAGCGCCTCCCATATGTGGGGCCGATACCGATGAAATCCTTAATGATTGGTTAAAAGAAGACTGATCACAAAGCACCCCGACACAATGCGTGCGCTTATCAGTTAGAAGACGGTTATTCCGGCAAATCTGAAGGCCCCGCAATCTCAGATGCTTCATTGTATCTGGAGCAGGTTCAAATTCCCGCCAAAGGTCAGGTATTAATCAAACTGCATGTCGCGTCGGTAAATCCGCCTGACTTACACTTTATTAAGAGGGAGTACGGACAGCCCCGTCGCAAAGATCTACCGGCTGGTTTTGAGGGTTGTGGTGATGTCGTGGCTGCTGGTGAAGGCGCCGAAACAGTGATCATCACGCCTTAAAGTCCCAACAAAACCGGCAGTTCTGACATATCCTTAAAAATAATTGCTTGCTCCGCAGCCAAGGCTTGGCCATCGTCGTGGGGTGCGTATCCGTAACATTTCATTCCTGCATGCTTTGCCGCCAGAACGCCCGTCGGACTGTCTTCAATAACGACGCACTCGTCGGGTGAAACTCCGAAGTTCCTTGCCGCGGCGAGAAACAATTCCGGAGCAGGCTTGGCTGTCCCCAACGCCTGTGCCGAGAACATCACATCTTTGAACCGCTCCAACATCCCGGTGCGTCCCAAGGTGATCTCCATTTTCGCAATCCTGCCGTTCGAGGCCACACAGTACGGGATGCCCGAGCGTTCAATTGCATCAAGCGCGCCCTCAATTCCTGCAATTGATTCTGTACGTTCCCCAAGTAGTTTATAGACTTTTATGTAAAAATCCTCGACCCAAGTATCCGGCAACATAGCGCCCAGTTGTTCAGCTTTGGATTTAACGCCTGACATAGTGCCGCCAACAAACAGCCCCATGCATTGGTCAAGCGTCAAACTAAGGCCGTGCGCAGCCAAATCCTCGACAAGGGCCTGATTGAACAACACTTCTGTGTCGACCAGCACCCCGTCGCAATCAAAAATCACCAACTTTAAGTTCATCTAGTTATCCAATCATAAACACATCGTAACGCGTCGATTTCCCCGTGATCTGGTGGGAGGGGGCACGAATACCCCCCATGGGATCAGCCTTTTGCGGCCACTTCAAAACAACCCGTTTACGGGCGCAGTCCAAAGCCACACGCATCAATTCGGTCGAATCCTGATCGGTTCCAACGATTTCGCGTATCAGTCGCATTTCTTTCTTTACCAGTGCGGAATTCTTGCGTGGTGGGTGCATCGGATCAACCAATACAACGTCGGGAGAAAGCTCCCTTAGCAACGCCTTGGCATCCCCGTGCAACAAAGTCATCCGTGCAATAACTTCGGCGATCTCGCCGCCAGCCACACGGGCGCGCTCCATCCCTTCGGCCAGCAAGCTATGCATCTCGTCGGAGCGTTCAATCAAAGTCACCTCGGACCCCAGCGAAGCCATTAAAAACGCATCCCGACCAAGTCCTGCGGTCGCATCAACGACACTCGGTGAAACGCCTGATTTCATCCCGATTGCTTTGGGCAACGCCTGCCCGCGACCGCCACCAAACCGGAAACGGTGCGCCACTGCGCCCCCGACGAAGTCCACAATCAAACTGTTAGGGTCACTCGCCATCTATTCTTTCAATGCCGCCCGAACTTCCCGTTCCAGCACTTCAAGAAATTTCGATCGATCTGCTTTGCTAAATGGTCGCCCGCCGCCTTGACGGAAGGGATCAGCTTCGCGCAAATCCGCCATCAAGTCGCGCATTGCCAGTTGGTTGCCAATGTTCGCTGATGTAAAAGTATCGCCGTTATGCCTAATCGCCCGTCCTCCGGCCTCAAGGCATTTCGCTGCCAACGGGATGTCACCCGTGATGCAAATATCGCCTTTGCCAATCCGATCCGCAATCCACATATCCGCCACGTCAGGCCCATCAGGCACTACCACCGTTTCCACCAACGGATGCGGGTTAGGGCGCAAGCCACCATTCGAGACGACGTAAACCTTCACGCTATGTCGATCCGCTACGCGCAAGGTTTCATCCTTAACGGGGCAAGCGTCGGCGTCTATATAAATCGCGGTCATTAGCAATCCTCATCCGAAATTGCGCATTCCGTTAATAAAATCGTTGCTCGCCCGTGGCTTGGCTGCACAAACACGTCCCACATGAAAAACGCGGAAACAATCAACGGAGGTGGTACACTCATTGCCGTCACGAGCAACAGGATGGTGGAGACTAACACGTTAATGCATCCTTAAAGGTTATGTAAAATATCCGCGTGGTGCGCGATGTGATCTTCCATGAAGGTTGAGACGAAGAAATACGAATGGTCATACCCTTCCAAAATCCGCAAACTGGCCGATTGTTTACGCCAAGTGATTGCGGCCGCCAACGCATCCATTTTCAGCAGATCGTAGAATTCATCTGCTCCGCCTTGATCAATCATCACATGCCCCGGATAACCTTTTTCGGCCATCAACAAACTGGCGTCGTGTTTCCCCCATGCGTTTTGATCATCGCCCAGATACGCCGTCAACTGTTTACGCCCCCAGTCGCTGCCGGTTGGATTAGTAATAGGTGCAAACGCTGATACGGATTTGTATTGATCCGGCAGCGAAATCGCCATCGTCAATGCCCCGTGTCCACCCATGGAATGCCCCATAATTCCTTGCGCTTCTTCGTTCAAATCGAAGTTGTGAAAAACCAGCTTCGGCAATTCCTCGGTTATGTATGTCCACATTTGAAAATGCTGCGACCAAGGTTCCTGCGTAGCATCGACATAAAATCCGGCGCCCTGCCCCAGATCATACGCTTCATCGTTCGCAACACCTTCACCGCGCGGTGAAGTGTCAGGAAAAATCACCGCGAGCCCATGCTCCGCCGCCCAAGCCTGCGCCCCTGCTTTAACCATCGCGTTCTCATGCGTGCAGGTCAGACCAGACAGATACCAAACAACCGGCACCAACCCGTCAACTGCCTGCGGAGGCATATAAACCGCAAAAGTCATCTCGCAATTGCAAGCGTCCGACTGGTGCGAATATACGCCCTGCGTCCCGCCAAAGCTGGCGTTTTCAGATATGGTTTTCATAAGCTTTTCCTTCAACGACTTGTTAGTGTATTCTTACTGTGATTACTCGCTCGGACTCGCGGTGTGCTGTGTTTGGGCTCTGCATTAAACCTACTACTTTGGTTAAGTAATTTGCTCAATGTTGCGAACCCGAATTCTTTATAAATAAATTTCGGTTGTCGTTCCTTTAGTGCTTTGCCCAATACGGCCATGCTTACCCACCCATCCTTCTCTGCACTATCTTTTAGCACTGTAAGGATCGCCTCTTCTGCTTCTTCTATTGGTCGCTCGTTGGTTGTTGGCGCCTTAGATGGATTGACAACGTCTAATACCTTATGTGTTCCAGCATCATGTGTTCCAGCATCTAACGATAGCGTGACAAAGTCGTTACAAGCATTTTTAAATGCCTGTGAAGCTCCCTTTGTTCCAACCCCTATCACATCCAGACCAGCGCTCTTTATTCGGTTCGCAAGTGGCGTAAAATCACCGTCTTTGGAAACTATATAAAACCGCTCGGCTCGCTTCCAGTGCAGTAAATCCATCGCTCCGATGACCAGTGCTATATCCGATGAATTCTTAAAGCCCGACACTGGGTCCTGCTGAAACACACTAACGCCAAAATCTTTGGCTTGAGTTTCCCATGCCCGCATTCGTTCATCATCAAAATCGCCGAACGCACGGCAGAAACTAATCTCACCGCGCTTCGCGATCTCCTCAAACAGTGGTTCGGCATAGTTCGCGGAGATATTCTCGGCATCTATCAACACCGCAATCCGCTTCTCTTTTGCCAAAATACTCAAAACACCACCACAGCCCTAATCGACTTCCCTTCATGCATTAGATCGAACCCTCTGTTAATATCCTCGATCCCCATCGTGTGTGTAATCATTGGGTCAATCGCGATTTTACCGTCCATGTACCAATCGACAATCTTGGGGACATCGGTACGCCCACTTGCCCCACCAAACGCGGTACCGCGCCACGAACGACCCGTTACCAATTGGAACGGACGGGTCGAAATCTCCTGCCCTGCGCCGGCCACGCCGATGATGATGCTCTCGCCCCAACCTTTGTGTGCCGCTTCCAGCGCTGTGCGCATGACGTTCACGTTTCCCGTGGCATCAAACGTATAATCCGCACCGCCGCCAGTTAGGGAAACCAAATGCGCGACTAGATCACCTTCGACTTCGGTAGGGTTAACGAAATGGGTCATGCCAAAATCCTCGGCGATCGACTTCTTGCTATCGTTAATATCCACGCCAACAATCTGGTCAGCGCCCGCCAGTCGAAGCCCCTGAATAACGTTCAAACCGATGCCACCCAGCCCGAACACAATCGACGTCGAGCCGATCTCGACCTTGGCCGTGTTAATCACCGCGCCAATGCCCGTGGTTACGCCGCAACCGATATAACAAACCTTGTCAAACGGTGCATCCTCGCGGATTTTCGCCAACGCTATTTCCGGCACAACCGTGTGGTTCGCAAATGTCGAACATCCCATGTAGTGATGAATCGGCTGCCCATCCAGCGTACTAAACCGTGTCGTGCCATCTGGCAAAAGCCCAGCTCCTTGGGTTTCGCGGATCGACTGGCACAGGTTTGTTTTGGGGTTCAGGCAGTACTCGCACTCGCGACATTCCGGTGTATAGAGCGGGATCACATGATCGCCGACTTTCAGGCTGGTCACACCCTCACCAATCTCGATTACAACACCTGCGCCCTCATGGCCAAGGATTGCCGGAAACAGACCTTCGGGATCGTCACCTGAACGCGTAAATTCGTCGGTGTGGCAAAGACCTGTCGCTTTGATTTCGACTAGTACCTCGCCGGCCTTCGGGCCTTCCAGATTTACATCAATAACCTGTAGAGGTTCCCCGGCTGCAAAAGCAACTGCTGCGCGTGTGATCATAATGTGCTCCAGATAATTTTGTCGGTTCAATGCATATACATATCATTATTCGGCAAAACCATTTCTGGAACCAGAGGAAAAGCGACATGTGAATAATGAAAAAGCGGTTTTGAGCGTTCCAACGCTTGTTACACAGACGTGATTAATCGTCGGCAACCTTGCCGCGCAACACCTTAACTTGCCCGCGCTGCTTCTTGCCTTCAAGTCTTCGTCGCTTGGAGGCCATCGTTGGCCTCGTCTTTACGCGGTACTTTGGCCGGAACAGCGCCTGCTGGATCAAGGCCACCAGCTTCTCCTCCGCCTCGGCTCGATTGCGTGGCTGTGTACGGTGTTTCTCGGCAGTAATTATCACCGCGCCGTCTTTCGTCCACCGCCGACCGGCCAGTTTTCTCAACCGCACCTTGGCCGCAGGCGGCAGGTTGGGTGAACGCTCCGCTTCAAAACGCAACTCAACCGCCGTTGAGACTTTATTAACGTTTTGCCCACCTGGACCGGAAGAGCGCATAAACGTCTCTGTCAGCTCCCAATCCTCAATGGTTATATTTTCGTTAATGCGGATCATCAGGCAAAGGTTTTCGCATGCAAACGTTCGGGGTAATCTAAATGTGGCGTTCCACCAAATTGCGTCAGATGCAGGTCACCGTTAAGCATTGTGAACTTGTGGATAGATGTATGTGCGACAGCCATAAACATTCTGCTCTTTTTGTGAATGTCCAGATCTAGCGCCAAGGTTGCCAGTGTCGCAATAACCCCCGTTGACGTAACGAGCAATACGCGGCCATCTTTGCTCCTCGCATCATCCAATGCTTCCGTAATACGCGCACAAAAGGCGTCGTAAGTTTCCAACCCGTCAACAATTTCACCAGATCGCCACGCATGAAGAACCTTTGGCAAATGCGCTATGAATTCCGCCTCAGACGTGGGCCAAGCAATGCCTTGGGTCTGCAATAAGCTGTCAGCCAGACCGAAATAATCCATCTCGTTCAAGCGCGCATCCTTATCGTGCGGTACGTCCAACTGTAGGGATTGCGCCGTCTGTATTTGTCGATTCATTGCACCCGAGATCATCAGATCATAGCCATGTGTGTGCTGAAAATGCCGCCCCAGCCAACCCGCCTGCTCGTGGCCAAGGTCGCTAAGTTTGTCATAACTTGCCTCGTCTTTAGCACCGGTTTGCGCTTGCCCATGACGGATAAGGGTGAGTTCTGACATCAGATTTTCCATTTCATCAATACCGCATGATCAGCGAACGATATACCGCGTGTCACACAAACTTTTTGTCTTATCGCTGGACTAACAGGTTATGGTACGGAAAAACAGGAGAGACATATCTTTGGATACTACTTATCACCAACACGGTCTCACTAGCATTCGATTATTCCGACGCATTAAAATGGTGGAAGGGCGACCGAAAACCAGCAAGGCAGCAGCGCTTGGATCACCCCAAATTTCTCAAATTTCGAATAATATGATAAACAATCACGTCGAGTGCTTTCAGCACTGGCATTTTAACGATTAGAAAGGTGGGAGTAAAAATGTTTGCACGTATTACGAGATACAAAATGAAAGACGGCTCGCGAGACGACGCCACGGCGATAATGGAAGGACTTAAGGAAGAAATTATGTCCCTTCCAGGCATGCAGCAGTTTATCAATTCGATGGACGAGGACGGCTCGGGTCATATTATTGCAATCGTCGAAAGCCGGACAACTTCTGAGGCAAACGCGCTTCGCATCAAAGAATTATGGGGCACCTTCTCCGATTTACTTGAACGCGCACCGGAAATGGTCGGGCACGATATAGTAGCGAATTGGAGTAATTAGGGCCAAAATACCGTTACAATCAGAAAGGGCCGCCCTATCGTAATAGGGAGGCCCGGACTTGAGTATGAAGGTGGCAAAGCCAGGCTTGAAGCCCAAGTGCCAGATGTTTGCCCAAAGGGGGCTGCCCCTCTAGATTTTCACCTCGCGAATAACTTTAACCATCTGCTCCAGTTTCCCAATAGACATTGGCACCTCCTCTCTCAAAGTTTACGATAAAGAGAGCATGCCACGACTTTTGAAAAACTCAAAGCAAAATCTTATGACATTTGTGTGCTGAGCTTTTTTGACAGCACACGAAATGGTATGAGCGCCACCATCGACAACAACATTTTGACGAAAAAGTCCGCAACACCAAGGCTGACCCAAAGCGGCGCCATAGGGCCAAATCCAAGGATCGGCAGGATTTCACCAGCCCAGCTAACGTCATTTGACGGCTCGATAAACACAAGTGTTGCAGAGAATGCGATGGTGAAAAACAGTGCTGTATCCAGCGACGAACCAACCACTGAGGACGCTAGCGGCGCACGCCACCAACTACCCTTGCGTAGGCGGTCAAAGACCAGAACGTCGGTCAGCTGCGCGACAAGGAATGCCGTACCCGAACCAAGCGCAATGCGTAGTGTTACGGCGGGGCCGAATTCCAGCATTACTTGCGTTCCAATAAGCGAGGCGATCACACCGACGACGAAACCGGCAAAGATAACCTTGCGGGCTTGGCTTGGTCCATAAAGCCGGTTCATCAGGTCAGTCACCAAGAAGGCAACTGGATAGGTAAATGCGCCCCATGTCAGCCAATTGCCGAACAAGAATTGCACGAGGATGTTAGAGGCAACAACAACGGTTGCCATGGCGATTACGCCAATGAGTATTCCACGGTTCATATTTGTATTCCGTTTTTTATAGAAGGAGCGGCGACTTCGTTACAGTTTTAGTGCGGGCGATATAGTCGGGGACTATTGCACGTTCAAGCGATTTTTTCCATCACGGCGTCAATGGCCATTGTATACCCGTCTACACCCTTACCTGCGATCAACCCATCCGAGGCGAGTTCGACATAGGAAATATGTCGAAACGCTTCGCGCTGTTTGGGGTCGGAGATATGCAATTCCATCTTATAACCGTCATAGGCCTTCAGTGCATCGTGAATAGCGATGGAGGTATGCGTGTACGCGCCTGCATTCAGAATGATCGCATCCGCCTTACCGCGCGCTTCTTGTATCCAGTCGACGAGAACGCCCTCGTGGTTGGTTTGGCGACATTCCAGTGTCACGCCCAGCGTGTTCGCGTGCGTCATGCACCGTGCCTCGACATCAGCTAACGTGTCGTAGCCGTAAATCTCCGGCTCGCGGGAGCCAAGCAAGTTCAGGTTGGGACCGTTCAGAAGTAATATCGTTTTGTTCATAGAGTTGACCTATACCGAATTTATTAAATTACGCTAGTCGGCGTAATGCACATCGACCTGTCCGGGCGCATCCAGAACCACACGGATCGGGGCTTCGCTTGCAGGGCCTTCGAACATCGCGGCCTCGAGTGCTGTCTTCTTACCCTCACCCGTAATCAGAATATGGATATTCCGTGCAGCCTGCAGCACCGAAGCCGTTAACGTTAACCGAGGTTCCGGTGCGCCCGGCGCGCGCATCGGCAGCAAAACTGACGTGCCGTCTAAATCCAACCCCTCCTCCAGACGGTCCGCTTCCGGGAATAGACTGGCAGTATGCATATCTTCCCCCATGCCCAGCACACAAACGTCGATTGGTAGGGCCGCAGTAATTGCGCGGGTCAAATCCTCAAGAACATCCTCTGGTGTATCGGCATCCTTATAGAAAGGCACCAAGTTCGCCACTGCCGCGTTATTCTGCAACAATGTATCACGCAGCAGGCGCGTGTTGGAGCGTTCTGAACTTTCGGGAACGAACCGCTCGTCCGTCAGCATCACATTCACTTTCGACCAATCCAGATCGGTTTTTGACAATAGCGTAAGAAACGGTGCTGGCGTTGTTCCACCCGGCACCGCCAGCGTTGCGGAACCCCACACCAAAATCGCGGCCTCCAATTGGTCGGCCACATCCTCGGCGATATTCTCCATCAGGGTCTGTCGGTCGGGGTATTGTAGAAAATCTGGCATTGCGATTCCTGTCTGTGTTATTCGCGTTATAGGGAGTGTTTGCCGCCACGTCATCCAGAACTACACGTGGAATTCCGCCGATAACGCGCAATTATGTAAAATCTTGGCCCCTATGTCTTGCTTCGCCTTTGATTTTGGCTAATACGCAAGACGCTTACGGGGGTTATGCCTCTGTGTATTTATAAGATCAGTAAAGGGGCTGCCTTGAATTTTTGGGTGCGGATATTGCGATGGATTTTCAAAGTCCAACGCTGGGCTTATCAGCACCGCCGTTACAGCCTTTCGGTTGTCGCAGTATTTATAGTCCTTATCGGCTCGGCCGCGCTCGATGTTAAAAATTCGAACGACCCGCTGCTGTTTTTCAGCGACAACAATGTTCATCGCCAAAAGCTCGAAGAATATCGCGAGGTTTTCGGGAAATCCGCCGCGACTTTGATCGCGCTGGACGCGGGTAAATCCGGTGCGCCGCTGCACCTACTGGAGGCCGAGCGGTACTTAACCGAAATTCTGCAAGACCCTCAGCACCCTCTCTATATCGACTACATAACATCGCTTGGCTCTACCACGGCCACATTGCCGGCACTCGGATATCCAACTGAATACACCCCGTTGGAAGACGTACAGTTTTTGGCCAAAGATCACCCGGCCTTAAGCGTCTATTTCTTTAACGAAGATCTGAGCGCCACAATTGTTATTCTGTCGTTGGATCATGCCGACCAAAGTGACCCCGCTCTGATCGCCGCCTACACCGAGCAGATGGATTTGGTTTCCCATCTGCGCGAGAAATTCCCGAGCCTACAGATATCCATCGTTGGAAACATCGTCACATTCGAAGCCCTGCGTGAAGCGTTCGAGCAGGATAGTCGATATCTGTTCCCTGCCACTGCTTTCGTAAACTTCCTCGTACTGCTATTTGCATTCGGCAACTTACGCTTAACCCTGTCGGTGCTGGTCGTCGCGGGTATGTCGGTTCTGTTAACCCAAGGCGTTGCAGGTTGGAGCGGATATGTCTTCGCCGCTGGCTCTGCCTCCTCATTTTCGATTGTGTTCACGCTGACCGTCGCCAGCCTTATCCACGTTGTCCATGCCATGGGGCAGCGACAACGGCGATTGCCATTCCAACGGTCCCACACCATCATTTTGTCGAGCTTCCGCAAGTTGACCGTGCCCGTCACACTGGCCCATGTCACGACCACAGTCGGATTTTTGTCGCTTAACTGGGCCGATGCACCTGCGTTCAAAGCCATGGGAAACCTCGTCGCCATCGGGCTGGTATTCTCGCTATTTTTATCACTTCTGGTTGCCCCGATCGCCCTGAAATCCAAACGGACCGAACTGGTGATCTGCGACGACCGCATCCGCACCATTTCCCGCTGGTTTGCAGACGCTTGGGCCGCCGCACCGATCCGCAACGCTCTGATCGTTTCCGTCCTTTCATTGGCGGCATTAACCGGCCTGACACGCATCGTTTTTGACGATCAGATCACCAACAATTTTCCATCTGACCACCCGCTTCTGGTAAACATCGACAACATCACGGAGACCTTCGGTTGGTTTAACTCCATCGATGTAGTGTTGAAGTATGAAGAAGGCGAGTTGATCCAGCCTAAAGCCATCGCTGATGTGATTGATTTGGTCGACTGGATCAAAGCGCAACATCCGGTGGGTGATGTTTTCAGCCCCCTGCCGCTAATTCAAGATTGTCTGGCCCATCGTCAACCTCCTTATGAGGGTGCAATCCTCGATATTCCCCATAAGATGCTCAACTACTGCGTTCGAACTGGATCGGGAAGCGGAAGCGATTATGTTGGTTTCTACTCAGAGGACTTCACGCAACTGCACCTCAAAATCATGCTGCCCAGAATTTCTGCGGCGGGTGTGCGCGACCTGAGCACAAAGATCGAGGCCAAAACCCTTCAAATGGGGTTCACTCCCGAAGCTGCCACAATGTCTGGCGTCGGCGTGATGTCGGCCTATTTGTCCGAGGTTAACACACAGAACATGCTGGCTGGCTCGGCCCTTGCCATGTTTGTTGTGTCCATTTTAATCGGCTTGTTCCTGCGCTCGCCCATATTGGCGGTATTGTCGATCCTGCCAAACTTCCTGCCGGCAATGGCCTCGTTGGGCTTATGGGTCTGGATTAACGGAGAGGTCGGCATGGCTGCTTCCGTCATCGCCGCTATCACATTTGGCATCGTCGTCGATGACACCATCCACATCCTCTATGCACTGGCGCGCGGCAAACACACCCAATCGCGAGCAGGCGTTCGCACAGTTTTGCGTAATGTAATACCTGGGGTTTTGACCACCACACTGGCGCTCGGCCTTGGGTTTTCAATCCTGATGTTTAGCGGATTCGAAGTTAACCGTCAGTTAGGTTTCTTAACCAGCATGACGATTTTCATCGCCTTTATATTCGATATTTTCGTGCTACCCGGCCTTTACAGCCTGCTTAAAGGCAAGCGCTAAAGCCAGTCCCGCAATATCGGAATCAGTGGAATATCGGCAGGCGGCATTGGATAGTCGCGCAGCTTGTTTGCCCTGACCCATTTCAACGTCTGCCCCTCTTGAGGGTGAGGAGACCCCTTCCACTTGCGACACGCAAACAGCGGCATTAACAAGTGAAATTCGTCGTAGGAATGGGAAGCAAATGTCAGCGGTGCCAGACAGCTTTCCCATGTATCAATCCCCAGTTCTTCCTGCAATTCGCGGATCAACGCGGCCTCTGGGGTTTCGCCAGATTCGACCTTGCCGCCGGGGAATTCCCACAGGCCAGCCATTGATTTCCCCTCGGGGCGTTGCGCCAACAGCACACGGCCATCGGCGTCAATCAATGCCACAGCGGAAACCAGCAGTGTTTTCATGAACGATAATCGGCGTTGATCGTGATGTACTGGTGCGTCAGGTCACAGGTCCAGACAGTCGCAGAACCATCACCAACGCCCAAATAAACGGTCACGGTCAGGTCTTGGCCTTTCATATAACCCGCACCGTCTTCCTCGCGGTAATCGGGCGAAACCCAGCCCTTATCGGCAACCAGAATATCGCCAAACCAGATCGACAGCTTATCCCGATCCGCCGCCTCACCTGCTTTGCCAATCGCCATAACGATACGGCCCCAATTAGGGTCCTCACCAGCGAAAGCCGTTTTAACCAACGGTGAATTCGCAATCGATAGCCCAACGGTTTTCGCCGCCGTGTCGCTTTCGCCGCCCTTCACAGTAATTCCGATAAACTTAGTAGCGCCTTCGCCGTCCCGCACCACCAAATGCGCCAAGTCCATCATCACGCCGCGCAATGCATCGGCAAACGCGGCCACGCGTGGGTCGGACATCGACGTGATCTCATCCATTTCGGCCTTGCCAGTCGCCGTAACGACCAGACTGTCCGAAGTCGATGTATCACTATCCACAGTAATGCTGTTAAACGTCGTCACGTTCGCGCCTGACACGATTTCCTGCAAAACGCCTTGGCTGATTTTCGCATCCGTAAACACAAACGCCAGCATCGTCGCCATGTCCGGTGCAATCATGCCCGAACCCTTCGCAAAACCGGCGATCTGCACGGTTACATCGCCCAGATCAACAGAGGCTTTCGCCCCTTTCGCATAGGTATCTGTCGTCATAATCGCGCGCGCCGCATCCTCGGCATTCGCGTCGCTCAGACCATCATGCAACTCGCCTATCTTGGATGTGATCCGATCTGACGGCAGCGATTCGCCGATAACTCCGGTAGAGGCCACAAACACGTTGCGCGGGCTGACCCCCAACGTTTCAGCCACCGCGCCAGCAGAGACCTCGACCCCGTTCATGCCGTTGTTCCCGGTAAACGCATTTGCATTGCCAGAGTTCACCAAAATAGCAGAACCACCGGCTTGCGCACCCTTCGCCAGATTTTCCTGACACCACAGCACAGGCGCCGAGCGGGTTTTCGAGCGTGTGAAAGTCCCCGCTATTGCGCTACCTTCAGCAATTTCAGCCAACATAACGTCCAGCCTGCCTTTATATTTCACCCCGGCCTCGACAGCGGCAAAACGGACGCCATCGATTACAGGTAACTTCGGGAACCCACCTTTGGGCGCTAGGGGCGAAATATCAGACATGATTGGATTCCTTTATTGATCGAGCAAATCGAGGTTTTTGATCGCTGCCGGATCAATACTTTCGACCATTGTTTCAACACTGCCACCTTCGCGCAATTCATTGACCTTAGCGTTCAATGCAACTTGTTGAAGTCCCTGCGTGATTTCAGCGATCACCGCTTCCAATGCTGGCGCAGAAGCATCGCGTTTATCGTTCAAGATCAGAACATGCCAACCGAATTGTGTTTGCACGGGCGCCGAGATTTTCCCAACTTCCAGACCAAGCACCGTTTCTTCAAATGGTTGAACCATCATGCCAAGCCCAAACCAACCTAGCTCACCACCGTTGGGGCCAGATGGACCGGTTGATTTTTCTTTGGCTAGCTCCGCAAAATCTGTTCCATCATTTAGCGCCACGACCAGAGCTTGAGCTTCTTCCTCGGTTGCTACCAGAATGTGGCTGGCGTTGAACTCAGGTGCTGCCGGCAGATTGCCATAAGCCTCGTCATATGCGGCAGCGATGGCCTCGTCTGAGAATGGCTGGCCGATCACACCGTCAATCGCGATCGCTGCTTTTAGCGCACGGGATTCATTTTCCAGCGTCAAACGCAGCTCAAGTGTATCTTCACCGACGGTGTCGCCAAGCAACGTCTGGTCGATAAGCTGTTCTAGAATTCCTTCAAACAAAATTTCGTCCGGTGCGGTCAAATACTGTTCGGGCAACTGCGTACGCAACAGAATCATATGGCCCACAGTAATCTCGGTTCCGTTCACCACGGCCACAACTGTTTCGGCGTTAACTTCTACGTCCTGTGCCAGTGCAGATGTCAAAGAAAAGCAAGCAATCGCGCCCGCAGCCAGTATATTACGCATATTATTCTCCCGTTATTGCGCGAAAATCGCGCCTAAATTCCGATTTGTTACCCCACCCATTTGCGAGGTGCCGTTGACACTGCCTAACGCGCCGCTTACATCAAATCCGACCCTTTGGGTGCAGGCAGTCATACGAATCCATTTACGCGTTCACAGACCGCTAAACAAGCACTTGCGTCACCGGATACGGCGGCAAACCAAGGGAATTGAATAGTTCGGCGGAATCGCGCGGACATGACAGGAAGAAAGACGGGTATTTAATGCTGGGTATAGGCGCAATTGCCAAAAAAGTTTTTGGTACACCGAATGATCGCAAAATCAAAGCGACGCAGCCACTTGTTGACAAAATAAATGCGTTGGAACCCGATTTCCAAGCCTTGTCAGATGAAGGCATCAAAGCCAAGACACAAGAATTCAAAGACCGCCTGACCGCAGGTGAAACCCTTGACGACCTACTGCCCGAAGCCTTCGCCAATGCCCGCGAAGCGGCTGTACGGACATTGGGACTGCGCCCATTCGATGTGCAACTAATGGGCGGGATATTCCTGCACGAGGGCAATATCTCGGAAATGAAAACCGGTGAGGGTAAAACCCTCATGGCGACCCTACCCGTCTACTTGAACGCTCTAACGGGGCGCGGTGTGCATGTGGTTACCGTCAATGATTATCTGGCCAAACGCGATGCGGATTGGATGGGGATCGTTTACAACTTCCTTGGCCTGTCCTACGGCGTCGCCATCCCAGGCATGCAAGAACCAGAGAAAAAGCTCGCCTATGAGGCTGACGTTACTTACGCAACCAATAACGAATTGGGCTTTGACTACCTGCGTGACAACATGCGCTCCGATCTAAAACAGATCCTGCAGCGGGATCATTTCTTCGCGATTGTAGACGAGGTCGACTCGATTCTTATCGACGAAGCACGGACACCGTTGATCATCTCGGGCCCGACCGAGGATAAATCCGACCTCTATATCACCATCAATAAACTCGTCCCCTCGCTGACCGAAGAACACTATGAACTAGACGAGAAAACCCGTCAGGCAACCCTGACGGACGAAGGCATCGACGAGATCGAGGGTAAACTGCACGCCGAAGGCCTGCTGCCTGAAGGCCAGTCCCTTTACGACCCGGAAAGCGCCACACTGGTACACCACGTCAATCAGGCGCTTCTGGCTAACAAGCTGTTTGTTAAGGATAAAGATTACATCGTCAAAGGTAATGACGTTATGTTGATCGACGAATTCACAGGCCGCATGATGACAGGGCGCCGCCTGTCCAACGGCTTGCACCAAGCCCTTGAAGCCAAAGAGGGTGTGGATATCCAACCCGAAAACGTGACTTTGGCGTCCGTGACGTTCCAGAACTATTTCCGCCTTTACGAAAAGCTGTCCGGCATGACCGGCACCGCCCTTACCGAAGCCGAGGAGTTCATGGATATCTATGGCCTTGGCGTGGTCGAGGTTCCTACCAACATGCCAATCGCCCGCGACGACGAAGACGACCGCGTCTATCGTACCACAGCGGACAAACAGGACGCGATCGTCAAGATCATCAAAGAAACACACGAGGCAGGCCAACCGATGCTGGTCGGCACCACATCGATCGAAAAATCTGAACTGATTTCGACTTTGCTGACAGCCGCAGATGTTCCTCATAATGTGCTAAACGCCCGCTATCACGAAAAAGAAGCTGAAATCATTGCTATGGCGGGTGTTCCGGGTGCCATTACTATTGCCACTAACATGGCGGGTCGCGGAACCGACATTCAGTTGGGCGGTAATCTTGATATGCGTGTCGCGAACGAGGTGGAAAAGGCCGGCGAAGATGCCGATGCCGTCGCTATTCGCGAAAATCTTGAGGCCGAGGTGGCCAACGGTAAAGCCAAAGCGCTCGAAGCGGGGGGCCTGTTCGTTCTTGCGACCGAACGCCATGAAAGCCGCCGCATCGACAACCAGCTACGCGGTCGTTCAGGCCGTCAGGGCGATCCAGGACGCACGATGTTCTTCCTGTCACTTGAAGACGATCTAATGCGTATCTTCGGATCCGACCGTCTAGACAAAATGCTCGACAAGCTTGGTATGGAAGATGGCGAGGCGATCATCCATCCATGGGTCAACAAAGCACTGGAACGCGCACAGTCAAAAGTCGAGGCTCGTAATTTTGATATGCGTAAAAACGTATTGAAATACGACGACGTGATGAACCAACAGCGGAAAATGATCTTCTCGCAACGTCGTGATATTATGAAATCGACCGACGAATCTGAAACAACACGCGATATGCGTCATGACGTTGTCGATGACTTGGTCGGCGACCACATCCCGCCAAAAGCCTATCCGGATCAATGGAATACCGAAGGTTTGCAAGAAGAAGTTCGCAAAAACTTCGCGCTCGATCTTCCAGTAGCCGCTTGGGCTGCCGAAGAAGGCGTGGACGAAGAAATAGTTACAGATCGTCTCTATGCCGAGGTTGATAAAGCCATGGCGCAGAAGGTTGTCAAATTCGGCGTCGACACCATGCGACAAGTCGAAAAACAAATTCTTTTGCAAAGCATCGATAAAAGCTGGCGTGAACACCTGTTGACGATGGAGCACTTGCGTTCGGTTGTTGGACTTCGCGGTTATGCGCAGCGTGATCCGTTGAACGAATATAAAACTGAAGCCTTCACACTGTTCGAACACCTGCTGAACGACTTGCGCACGACCGTGACCAAACAGTTAGCGCACGTCCAGATCATGTCACAAGAAGAACAACAAACCATGATCGCACAGATGCAGGCAGCAGCGCAGCAACAGCAGCAGGCGGCTGCTGGTGGGACTCCAGCGACCGCTCCGACTGGAAACGCTCCAAAACCGGCAAGGGCGAATCCAGCCAGTTTGGCACCTAGTATTGACCCTAATGACCCGGAAACATGGAAAAACCTCGGTCGAAACGAGCAATGCCCATGTGGGTCTGGCAAGAAGTACAAGCACTGCCACGGTAAGGTGTAATAACGGGTAAACTGATTCGCCCATTTCACGTTTGAAAATCATACTGTTATGATAAAAAGTTGAGATGCCTGAATTGAGGCGACACGAGTTCCCGTTAAACGTGTGTTCTCGCCTCGAAACAGCCCCCACATATGGCCGTTTACCGTTAGCGAGTCGCAAATGTTGGGGGGTGTTGCACTATTATCTCAAACTTTAACCATCGTGCCACAATTATGTGCCAATTGACGAGTATTAAGCTAAAGTGTGCTTTGTATAGTTAAGTAATTTTAATTCGTATCCTGGTACTCTTGTTGAATATATTGGTATAGGTGCGTCTTGTTTTCTAACGACCGTTTCATGACTATGGCTACTGGGCTGGTGCTGGCAATTGCTGTCGGCACTATGGCGCAGAATAGTAAGTCTTTGATGGCGTTTTTCACCGGCGCAGATATCTCCGTCGGCCATGACGACCAATTTACGATCCGCGCCGGTAAAGATCAGGTGCTGGACGTCCTCGCTAACGATTCCCAGACCGGCAACATCTCGATCATCGGGCAGCCCGCCTGCGGCACGGTTCGCGCTGGAGCTGGAGCAACTCTTGAATTTATTAATTCTGGTAGCTGCACAGGCAATGTGGATTTCACATATTGTGTTCCCGCCGAAGGAGCCTGTGAAGCGTTTGAAGTTACGCTGAACGTGATCAACGTTGCAGATCCAATTCCGGCAACCGAGACACAGGTAGCATCAGCGGTATTGCAGCCAGCGGATCCCACTCCCGCCGCGATATCCAGTACGGAACCAAAGACATACAGCCAAGGTGATCGTCTGACTGCCGGGCAGATTCTGGTTAATGACGACGAAAATGACGTGGCCGTTGCAGGTTTTGGCGCAAACAGCGGCCCCGCACTGTTCGCACCCGACATGGAAGAACTGATTCAGCCGCAAGAAACCGTCGCAACGCTCCGTCGTTCAGTTGAGGTTATTGCCCCTTCGCGCATCGATCAGGACCAAAACATCCAAACGCAAACCAGCGCCACACGAACGCAGGTTGCGACTATTTCGAATGCGCAGCCAGACAGTGTTCCCCTTGGGACCGAGGCTTCGCCCGTCGTTGCGTTCTTCACACCAAGCCAGCCACAGCTAACACAGCCATCACGTCTAACACCGGTATTTTCCGCACCTGAAACCTCGGGCGCGTCGTTTGAACGTGCTCCGGACGTCGCAAGCAGTGCGCCCGTCCAGATGGCCAGTGCGAAGACCAACGAATCCAACGTTCAAGCACCCGCTGTTTCCGGCATTGGAAGCACCTCCAACACGACAACGGTAATGGTTGCACCCATTTCAGACGTCGATCCGGTTAGCGCGGACACAACAACGGCACCCATTGGTAACATTCTGATCGCATCCGGTTTTGACGCGGTCATCAGTAATGACAACGACGCTCTCGCAACCGGCGCTACCAAACTTGGGACTGGTGGAGCACCCACAATTGGGGAAAGCCCTGTATTGATCGCATCGGTAGATGTGTTGATCGAAACGGGTCCTGAAGTTATTTCCGCGGCACCAAGCGGCCTCGCATTTGAAGAAGCCTTGATTGATAACCTAGTTGCTTCGATTGCGGGCGACGCCGGATATCTAGCGGCAGTATCAACTGCTGGCGATGCACTGGTAACACAAACCGCACCTGATGCGATTGCCGAACCGGAAATTCAGACGGCCAGCATTGGCCCGATAAGTATTACCGCAGCCGCTCCGGCTGATAGTTCGGACATTGTTGTTGAAATGGCCGCACAAATTTTGCTGCCGTCCCCTCGCCTAAACAACTCGCTCACACGTTTCATCCAGCCGACACCGGAAACCGAAGCCTTGTTAAGTGACAAACTGTTTGCGGCTGACCTTGAAAAGTCGGCACCGCCATCGGCAGATCCGGTCGAAGTCGCGTCTATCGCACCTGTTGTTGCGCCGAAAACAAATTTGGTCTCGGTCCAATCAGAATGTGGCGTACGCATGAGCGCGTCTGCTCGTCCTGGTGCCGCGATTGCTGTTTTCATATCCTCGCGTTGTCGTGCGGGTCAGGTCGTTACTCTTTCTCACGCAGATTTCTCGTTCTCGGAGCGCACTGATAATCGCGGCGTTTTCTCGGCAACGATACCGGCCTTCACAAGTCTTGCGACAGTCGATGTTATATTCGAAGACGGCGCGACAGCTTCTGCACAGGTTTCCCTTCGTGACACATCTGATTTGGAACGCCTGGCCATCGTTTGGTCCGCTCCGGTTAACCTCGACCTTCATGCATTTGAAGGCAACGCGACGGAAGAGTCCGATGGTCATGTCTGGGTAAGCAATCAACGTACCTACCGCGATACACTAATCGGTGGCGGCGGTTTCCATGAAACGTTCGGGGATAGTTCCATCGACGGAGGCAGCATGGCCGAAGTTTACAGCCTGCCAACAAGCCGCATCCGCCGTCAAACCTCGGTGAGTCTTGACCTACGGATCAACAATATCGACGCTTATTGCGCACAACCAATGGCGTTACGCACAATTCGTTCCGAAGGCGGCGGCGAGATAACGAAGCGCGAATTTAATCTACGGCTTCCACAGTGTGGCGTCGCTTCGGGCGGATTGATTCTGGAAGATTTCGTCGACAATATCGGCGTTGCCAGCAACTAATACTGTTACAACAAATTCAAACTGCGAAAGCTCGCGTTCGTCGCTAGCCCAATGATTACGTGGTCATGCAACGTTACACCTAGCGCGTTCAGCGCGGCATCAACCCGTTTGGTCATGGCAATATCCGCTTCCGAGGGAGTAGGATCACCTGATGGATGGTTGTGCACTAGGATCAGCGCAGATGCATTAAGTTCCAAAGCGCGCTTCGCCACCTCGCGTGGGTAAACCGGCACATGATCAACAGTACCTTTGGTCTGCTCCTCGTCCGCGATCAGGATGTTTTTACGATCTAAGAATAGAATACGGAACTGTTCTGTTTCCCGGTGCGCCATGGAAACCTTGCAGTAGTCCATCAGGCTCGACCACGATGTCAGCGCATTTTGCCCCATTACGCGTGCCTGTCCAAGGCGATGCGCGGCAGCCTCGACGATTTTGAGTTCTTGCACAACAGCCTCGCCCACACCTTCGATCCGCCGCAATCGCGAGGCAGGCGCGGAAATCACGCGGTTAAAATCTCCGAATTCCGCCAACAAGGTTTTGGCCAACGGTTTGACATCGCGACGCGCAATCGCGCGGAACAAAAGTAATTCGAGTAATTCGTAATCCGCCAACGCAGTGGTCCCGGCTTTCATAAACCTGTCCCGCAAGCGTTGGCGGTGATTGGCGAAATGCGGTTTTCCTGGAAGGGGGCATGCAACCGCGGTTTCGAAATTTGGCAACAATCCCGAAACCGGCGCTTCTGCAAAACAATTTTCGAACTTGCTACTCATGCCACCTTAATGGCATCAAACTGGTTAACGTGAAGTTAATCAGTCCAAGTCGGGTGATATTTATTCGCCGGTGACAGTGTAAATATCTCGCAACCGTCCTCTGTCACCCCGATTGAGTGTTCGAATTGCGCTGACAATGACCGATCCCGCGTGACGGCCGTCCAATCATCCGCAAGAACTTTGGTGTCAGGTCGCCCCAGATTCACCATCGGTTCAATGGTGAAGAACATCCCGGGTTCCAAAACTGGCCCTGTCCCCCAACGCCCATAATGCAACACGTTCGGTGCCGAGTGGAACACACGCCCAAGCCCGTGTCCGCAGAAATCTCTAACAACTGACATACGTTGCTTTTCGACAAATCGTTGGATCGCTGCACCAATGTCGCCAAAGGTATTTCCCGGTTTCACCTGCTCGATTCCTTTAAACAAGGATTCATGGGTCACTTCGATTAACCGCTCTGAGCGTCGTGCCAGCTTGCCAGCTTTATACATCCGGCTCGTATCTCCAAACCAGCCGTCCAATATGCACGTCACGTCGATATTCAGAATATCGCCGTCTTTGATCCGTTTGTCGGAAGGGATACCGTGGCAGACCACGTGGTTCAACGAAATGCATGATGCGTGCTGATATCCGCGATACCCAACTGTGGCCGAAGTCGCCCCGTTTGCCTCGATATATTCGTGAATTAGCGTGTCCAGCTCCAACGTCGAAACGCCGACCTTCACGTGTTCAGCGATCATATCCAATGTACGCGCCGCCAATTGGCAAGACGCCCGCATGCCCTCGAAGTCCGAAGGGTCGTGAAGTGTGATGCCGTCTTTAGTCAGACGCCCTTGAGTTTGACCTTTCATGGGTCACGTCTCCTGCTGAAAATAATTACCTCCCATATAGGCGGCTCATTTATAAATTGGAAGTTCTTCCACGAGGTTAACGCCCGATGGGGTCGGTTTCGTTGCGAAACACATAATCTCGACACCGCTTTTTTGCGCCACCGCCATTACATTCGCATATTCCGCATCGATATCGGCAGCCAGCGCAAAGCGATCACAATCGTCCCGCTGCACAAGATACAACATCACGGCGCGGTGCCCCTCCGACACCATCACAGACAGTTCCCGCAAATGTTTCGCGCCGCGCTTGGTCACAGAATCGGGAAACTCGGCCAACCCTGTCCGCCGACTTAGCGTCACACTCTTCACCTCGACATAGCAATCCGGCAGCCCATCGCCTTTTAACAGAAAATCTATACGGCTGTTCTCACCATACTTCACCTCGGCGCGCACATCCGAATACGCTGAAACGGGGCCAATTGCCCCTGCCCGCAATGCTTCGCCAACCACCTTATTTGCCATCGCGGTATCGACAACAATCATCGCCTTACCCACTTCAGCCAACTTCCAGCTAAAGTTCAACTTGCGCTTGGAGTCGTCATTCGGCTCAAGCCAAACTTTCATACCCTCCTCTTTCATGCCCAGCATAGAACCAGGATTCGCAACATGCACGGTTACCTCCCGCCCATCTTCGAGCTTTACGTCCGCAAGGAAGCGCTTGTATCGTCTAAGCAAAGTTGCGCGTATAAGTGGTGTGTGAAAAATCATGCCTGCCCCCGTGAAAGACAAGGAACCATAGATGCCAAACCCCACCGCTGCAATGCTGGTAATAGGTGACGAAATCCTGTCCGGCCGCACCCAGGACACCAACACAAACCACCTCGCCGTTAAACTAACCGAGGCTGGCATAGACCTGCGCGAGGTCCGCGTGGTGGGTGACGAAGCTGACGAAATAGTCGCCGCTGTTAACGCCTTGCGCGCCCGTTTCGACTATGTCTTCACTAGTGGCGGTATTGGCCCCACCCACGACGACATGACCGCCGACTGTATCGCGCAAGCTTTCGAAGTTGGTATCAGCGTGCGCGCAGACGCCCGCGCTATCCTCGCCACCAATTACAAAAATCCTGATAAAGAATTGAACGCAGCACGCCTCCGCATGGCCCGAATCCCTGACGGCGCTGACCTGATCGACAACCCCGTCTCTAAAGCCCCCGGCTTTCGCCTTGCTAACGTCCACGTAATGGCAGGTGTACCGACCATCTTCCACGCCATGGTCGAAAGCGTCCTCCCCACACTTACCGGCGGCGAACCGTTGTTGTCCGCCACCGTCCGCATCGAAGCCCCCGAAGGCGAGATCGCGGCACATCTGGCACAGATGGCCAAGGCCAGCCCTAACCTGTCGTTTGGATCCTATCCGTTCATCCAGAACGGTGTATTCGGTAGCAACATCGTGGTACGGGGGGTCGATGCAGACCGCTTGAAACTGGCCCGTGAGGAACTGGAAGTTCTAGCTCTGAATCTTACGGCTTAGGGCCCATGCGATTATAAAAATCGATATCATGGATCGACACAACACCCGATATAATGAACGCAACCAACGGTATCCACAAAACAAATGTAACCACGGTTACCCAGAACATTTTCTTTCCTATCATGGGGTTATCCGGGGCTGATGCAGGCGTGCCCGGAACAACCTCACCGGTTTGTTCCTGGCTCTTCATGCGCATCGGCAGCGCCATTAGCAGCAACATGAACCAGATGACGGCGAACAAAACCAATGCAGATGTGATGGCCACTATACTTGCTCCAACTCGATCAGCGTTCCTGTGAAGTCTTTGGGGTGCAAGAATAGCACGGGCTTGCCGTGCGCACCAATTTTGGGCTCTCCACCACCTAAAACTCGCGCTCCTGCAGCCTGCAGTTTGTCACGCGCCGCCAGAATATCATCCACCTCGTAACAAATGTGGTGAATACCACCTGACGGGTTTTTTTCCAAAAAACCGGTAATCGGGCTGTTTTCGCCAAGCGGATAAAGCAGTTCGATCTTGGTGTTTGGCAACTCGATAAACACCACCGTCACACCGTGGTCCGGCTCGTCTTGCGGTGCGTTAACTTTCGCGCCCAGCGTGTCACGGTAAAGCGCAATGCCTGCTTCAAGGTCTGGCACCGCAATAGCAACATGGTTCAAGCGTCCAATCATGGGAATCTCCTTTGGTTTAGACGTTAGTTACGGCAAGTCACTCGCGGTGTCCACGTCCCGAAGCGTCGCGGCAAAGGCAACTGAAGCGCCGCCCAACGTGCCCAAAGTATCTGTTAGCGTATCAGCGCAAGACCACCGCACGCCCTTGAACAAGTCCACGGGCAGCAGCCCTACCCGTCGCATCCCGACCAACCAGAACCCGCCATCCTCGGCAGGTCCAAAAACGCAATCATGGTCGTTCAGTTTTTCAAACGCGCCGCGGATAATCGCGGTCGTTATCCCCGGAATATCTCCGCCAATAAGCACAACAGGCCCCTTGGGCGAGGCTTCAAAAACATGCCGCATCCGCACGCCCAGATCACCCCTAATCTGTGGATCCCGAGGTATCCCCGCAGGCCAAACGCGGCTGTGCAACCCTTGAGGTGCAGGCGAAACCGACAACCGGAGCTGCCATCGCGGGTCCGTGCCAACTTCCCGTATCAGCCGCTTTGTTTGATGTCGAAACCACCAAGCTGCATTGGTCATGCCAATATCTCGCCCTAACCGCGTCTTGACCCGACCCGCTTGCGGTTCCTTCACCATGATGACCAAGCGGGGCCTAACGATGCGGGGCCCCAATTGTATCCAGATATCGTTCCAACGCCGGTCGCACTGATTGCGAACCTGATGCCCGCGCATCGTCGATCACGTGTTTCACCTTGGACAAGTCAACAAAACGGATCAGCCGCTTGATCGGTCCAATAGAGGCGGGCCGCATAGACAACGTCCGCAAGCCCATCGCCGCAAATGCCAGCGCCTCCAATGAACGTCCGGCATCTTCGCCACAAAATGATACAGGCGTTCCAGACGCATCACATTTTTTCGAAATCTGTTCGATGAAATTCAGGAAGCTAACGTTCAACGTATCATACCTGCGGCGCACCCGTTCATTCTCGCGATCCGCCGCAAAAAAGAACTGTTTCAAGTCATTGCCACCAATCGAAATAAAGTCGGCCAGATCGAAAAACTGCGCTGGGGCGAACGCCAAGCTTGGCGTCTCCAACATCACGCCGATCTCGATTTTGCTTGGCATCAGGTGCCGTTGCTTCTTCTCGCGCTCGACCTCGTCCAGAAACCGCTGGCGAGCCTCTCTGAACTCGTCAAATTGAGCCACCATCGGGAACATGATCTTCAATGGGCGTCCTTTGGCCCCGCGTATCAGCGTCTGAAACTGCATCCGCATCAGGCCCGGCCGATCCAGCCCCAACCGAATACCGCGCCACCCCATAGCTGGATTGGGTTCTTCCACCCGCTTCATATAGGGTAACACCTTGTCCGATCCGATATCGAGTGTCCGGAAAGTGACCGGCTGTCCTTTCGCCGCATCCAGCACGATCGAATAAGTATCCGCCAATTGCGATCGCTTCGGGAAGGTAGAGCGCAGCAGAAACTGAAGCTCGGTTCTGAACAACCCGACACCCTCGGCTCCGGAACTCTCCAGCGAGGGCAGATTGTGCATCAACCCCGCGTTCATCTCCAAGCGAATATGCGTTCCGTCCGTTGACTCAGCCGGAAGGTCACGCAAAGCCGCGTATTCCTCCTGCGCCTCCTCGCGCATTGCGACTTTTTCGTGGAACGCGAGCCGTACACTTTCCTCTGGCCGTAAATGTGCGACACCTGCATCGCCATCCAGCAAAATTTCGTCGCCATTCAGCGCGGCACGTGTAATTCGTGTCGCTTGAATAACCAGCGGAATAGCCAATGCCCGCGCGACGATCACGGCATGTGACCCGACCGATCCCTCTTCAAGGACCACGCCTTTCAGCTTTCTGCCGTAATCCAACAACTCCGCTGGACCGATGTTTCGCGCGACCAAAATCGCATCGTCCGGCAGCTCGTCACCATTAACTTCACGTCCCGTCAGTATCCGCAACAGACGGTTCGACAGGTCATCCAGATCATGCAGGCGTTCGCGCAGATACGCATCCGTAACGCGTTCCATCCGCATCCGCGTGCTGGACTGCTCTTTCTCTACGGCCACTTCCGCGGCCAGACCGCTTAGAATCGACGCTTCCATGCGCGCGCGCCACCCTTTATCGTGCGCAAACATCCGGTAGGCGTCCAGAACCTCGAGGCCCTCGCCGCTAATCGCGATATTTTTGTTCGACAGCATATCGTCGATATCTGCCTGCAACTCGACAAACCCGGTTGAGAGCCGGCGCATCTCCACCTCGGGATCGTCGGCCACGGGATTTGCAATAACGATATGCGCTTCATGCAAAACGACATGCCCCTCGGCAACGCCTTCTTGCGCAATCACACCTTTGGCGAAGAAAGGCCGCTGGTGCGGCATGGCCATTGCCTGTTCACCCTCGGTGATAAATGCACCAAGTTCGGCCATTTCGGCGATAACCATCGCCACAACTTCAAGCCCGTAAACCTCATCATCCGTGTAAGGACGTGCTGCCTTGTTCTGCACGACCAGCACACCCAGCACATCGCCGACACGCTGGATTGGCACCCCAAGGAAAGAGGCATACACCTCCTCGCCGGTTTCAGGCATGAATCGGAAGCCTTTGGCAGAAGGCGCGTCTTCGGTCTTGATGGACGAGGCCGTATCGGCAATCCGCCCAACCAGCCCCTGTCCTACGCGTAACCTTGTAATGTGCACCGAGTCGGGATTCAGGCCTTCGGTTGAACACAATTCCAACGTCCGCTCGTCACGCCGCAAATAGATCGAGCACACCTCGGCTTCCATCGAAGACGCAATGATGTGTGTGACTTTATCCAGCCGCGCCTGACCCTCGCCTTGTTCGGCAAGGATGTCGCGCAAGCGTTTCAGCAAGACGTGGGACTCAACCCCTTTGCGTGCGGGCATATCGCCCCCTTTTTACAATGCTTTGTCTAAATCAAAGGCATCATGCAGGGATTGCACGGCGAGTTCCATATATTTCCGATCAACTAGAACGGAAACTTTGATCTCGGAGGTTGTGATAACCTTGATGTTGATTCCGTCATCCGACAATGCCTTGAACATCTTTTGCGCGATACCGGCATGACTACGCATCCCGATTCCAACGATGGAGACTTTGGCAACGCCTGTATCCGCGTCCAGCGCATGATAGTTGATATGCCCAGCTTTTTGCGCATCCTCGACAGCTTTAGTCGCCAAAGGCACCTGTTCCACTGGGCAAGAGAACGTCATATCCGTCCGCCCATCTTCGGAAATATTCTGAATAATCATATCCACGTTAACGCCGGCATCAGCCAACGGCCCAAATATCGCCGCCGCAATTCCGGGCCGGTCAGCCACCGAGATAAGGGTCAACTTGGCTTCGTCACGTACCGAGGCGACACCTGCTACTGCACTTTGTTCCATAATTTCCTCCTCGTCACAAACAAGCGTTCCGGGCTCGTCTGAAAAGCTGCTAAGCACCTGTAGGCGCACTTTGTACCGCATTGCCAACTCGACTGATCGCGTCTGCAAAACTTTTGCACCCAGCGACGCCAGCTCCAACATTTCCTCGTAAGCGATCTTTTTCAGCTTACGCGCTTTTTGCGTGATACGGGGATCTGTCGTGTAAATCCCGTCCACGTCTGTATAAATATCACACCGCTCCGCATCAAACGCGGCTGCAAAGGCAACCGCAGTAGTGTCTGAACCACCGCGCCCCAAAGTCGTAATCCGGTTTTCTTCGCTGATGCCCTGAAATCCGGCAATCACAGCCACTTCCATGCCTTCGCCAAACTTGGTGTTCAGGTTATCGGTCGGAATCTCTTCAATCCGCGCCGCGCCGTGCGCCGAGGTCGTCTTGACCGGCACTTGCCACCCTTGCCAACTACGCGCCTGAACGCCCATTTCCTGCAACACAATCGACAGAATTCCCGATGTCACCTGTTCGCCGGAAGACACAATCGCATCGTATTCGCGCGCGTCATAAAACCCCGGCGTCGCCGCTTCCGGCCCGCCCGCGGCATCACGTACCCAGCCAACCAGCTCGTTGGTTTTTCCTGACATGGCCGACAATACTACGATCACTTGATAGCCGTTATCGACCTCACGCTGCACCTTGCGGGCCACGTTCCGAATTTTCTCTACATCAGCAACCGAGGTGCCGCCAAATTTCATAACCAGCAAAGGCATTAACGTATTCCCATCAATTTCGCGCCCGTCTTAACCTGTGGGGTACGAAGGGGCAAGGTTACCGATCAATCAAACGTCGCCACCAGATCAATTTCAACCGAAGCCCCGACCGCCAACCCTGTCACCCCGATGCAAGTCCTTGAGGGTAACTTACCCTCGTCGAAGTAACTTGTGTAAATCGCGTTCATTTTATCGAAGTCTTGAAAGTTAACCAGATACACCCGTGCGAACGCGACTTTGGAAAACGACGAGCCCGCCTCGCGCAGCACATCGGCGAGGTTTCGCATAACCTGATGTGTCTGCTCCTCAATCCCGCTGCCAACCAACTTCGTCGGGTCATCCGGCAACGTCGGCATCTGCCCTGTCACAAACAGATAATCGCCCGCCTTAACCGCATGACTGAAAGGCCCTACACGTTCCGGCCCTGCGCCAAATACTAGATGCTCAATGTCCATTTTATGTTCTCTGTGTTTTCTGACGTTCACGCCATAACGTAAATAGCCCCGACCCGATTATCAGCCCAACGCCCAGTACGATCCAAATTTCTATCGTTTCGTTAAATACTGTCAAACCGATTGCCGACGCGAAGACTAGTTGAAAATATGCGAATGGCTGCACGGTGGACGCCTCTGCCACTTCGTAAGCTTTGATCAGTAGGTAATGACCACCAGCCCCCGTCAGGCACAACAATCCCATGACCCACCAGTCGCTTGGTTGTATCGGCATCCAGAAAAACGGGCCTATCAGCGTAATGGCAACCGCCCCTGCGACCCCCGTCCAGAAGAAGCTGGTCTCGGCACTGTCTTTGCGCGCTACATAGCGGGTTAACAGACCGTAAACTGCAAACATTCCGGCTGATAATAGCGGGATCAATGCTTCGGGCGCGAATACCGAGAACCCTGGTCGAAGTATGATCAGCACTCCGACGAAGCCCACCCCAATAGCAACCCATCGCCGTGGACCCACCTGTTCACCAAGAATTGGTGCAGATAGCGCTGCGATCATCAACGGATAACTTGCGAAAACGGCATGACTCGCTACCAATCCAAGCTCCACAAACGCGATTACCATCACACATATTTCGGCGACCAGCAGTACACCGCGCAGGATTTGCAAAAACGGTTGGGAGGTCGCCGCCACCCTTCGAATACCCCCTTTACGCGAGGCCGACAACGCCACCACAAATGCTGCAAAAAACCAATAGCGGATCATCACGATCAGAACCGTGTTGTATTCCGTCGCAAGATACCGCGAAAGGCCATCCTGTATTGCAAACACGAATGTGGTTGCCAGCATTAGCCATATTCCTAAACGGTCATTCCTCATAACAATTCTCCGACGCTCATATGGCGTTTCTTGCCGTGTCCCTGAAGGCGCCGAACGTTGAAACCTGCGCTTATCAACGCGCGGCGAACATGGCCAGCCGCTGTGTATGTAGCGAAAGTTCCGCTTGGTGCCGTATGCGCTGCTACCGCCTGCATTATGTCTACCGACCACAATTCAGGGTTTTTAGTTGGACTAAACCCGTCCAAAAACCAAGCATCCGCACTACCGTTCCAATTTGGCAAAGTCGTTCGTGCATCGCCCGTAACCACATTCAATTCCAAGGTATCCGTTTGCATTTGCATTCCCCCTGCCAACAAACGCGTGGCGTAGTCCGCCAAATCCGGCCAAACGGCCAAAGCCCGAACCATCTCGCCCCTATCCATCGGATAGGCCTCAAAGCTCGTATAACGCAGGGGCGATGTCATTCCTGCCTCCTCCCACATTTTCCACGCCGCCAGTAAATTCAGACCGGAGCCGAACCCCAATTCGGCGATATGAAACCCCTGACAAAACCGCTTCGGCAGGCCACTACCTGCTAAAAACACGTGCCGCGCTTCGGCCAAACCGTCGTTCACGGAAAAATACGGGTCGTCAAAACGCAACGAGACCGGCGCCCCGTCCCGCCATTCCAAATCTGCCTTTTGCGCTTTGCCTGAATTCATGCTTTACCCCGTTCTGAATCGGACAATGGGCAAAAGGCGCGGGCATGGCAACGGGATTTGATAAAGACGTGGTGGTAATCGGCGCAGGCATCTTCGGCCTGTCCGTCGCTTGGGCCTGCATTAAGCTCGGCATGTCCGTGACCGTCGTTGAAAAAACCACAATCGCTGCGGGTGCCAGCGGCGGCGTGGTAGGTGCCCTTTCGCCAAACGTTCCCGAAAACTGGAGCCCCAAGAAACAGTTTCAGCTGGACGCCCTTCTATCCGCACAAGCACACTGGGCGGAAATCGACGCGACCTCCGGCCTCCCGTCAGGGTACGGCCGCCTTGGCCGCATCATCCCGATCACAAACGCGCGCGGGTTAGAACACGCACAAATCCGAACCGATGATGCTAAGTCGCTGTGGGATGGCGAGGCCTACTGGCACGTCGAAGACTCTGCCAAGTTCAACGGCTGGATCGCACCCGACGCAGCCCCCTACGGTGTCATCCACGAGAACCTCTCCGCCCGCATAAACCCTCGCCTCGCCTGCCTGTCACTAGCCACAGCCTTAAAGTCAAAAGGCTGCGAGATACTGGAGGGCTGGGAAATGACCGCGATTGGCGACCACCAAATTAGCGGTCCAGACGACACAATTCGCGCCAAAGCAGTCGTCATGGCCGCCGGAGTCGACTGTTTTCCATACCTCGAAACCCTCTGGGGTCGAAATGCGGGCATGGGCGTCAAAGGCCAATCTGCGGTGCTGGGCGGGGTTAACGCCGTTGATGTACCGATGATCTTCGGCGACCATACTTATGTTATCCCCCACGAGAATGGCGACATCGCCGTTGGCTCCACCAGCGAGAATAAATACGACGATCCCTACACCGTCGACGAGCAACTCAATGTCGTGATCGAGCGCGCCTTAACCATCTGCCCCGCCCTTCGCGCTTCGAAGATCAAGCACACATGGGCCAACGTGCGACCGCGCGCGCGTAAGCCCGACCCGATGCTTGGCCCCATCCACGGGCCCGATGGCCTATATATGGCCACCGGTGGCTTCAAAATCGGCTTCGGTATCGCCCACAAATGCGGTGGTGTAATCGCCGCCATGATCGGCGGTGAGACCGTTTCCCTACCCAAACAGTTCCACGCCAGCTTTGCGGAGGCTACCAAAAAATGATTCCTGCCCTTTCCTATATCGACCACTTCGTGCTGACCGTTCGAAACATTTCCGCTGCGGTCTCGTTCTACGAAAAACTGGGGATGCAGTCGGAAACTTTTCACCCGATCGACGGCTCCTCTAGAACCGCGCTTAAATTCGGCCGTCATAAAATTAACCTTCACGAATCCGGGCACGAGTTTGAGCCCAAGGCAAACGCCCCAACCGCTGGCGCCGCCGATTTCTGTCTGATCACATCCACAAATCTAACTGATTGGATTGCCCATCTAACCAGCCAAGGTATCAAGACCGAGGAAGGCCCCGTCTTTCGCACCGGTGCAACCGGCAAAATTGAATCTATATATTTACGCGATCCTGATCAAAACCTGATCGAAATCTCTCAATATATTTGATCCGCCCTTGATAACATCCTCTTAACCACCTTTATATTCAACAACCTGAATTTAGGAAGCCCCCCATGGCCTACACCAAGAACCTGACCTGTATGTCTTGCAAAACCGTTAACAAGATCCCCGAGGATAAGCTCGGTGCGGGCCCGAAATGCGGTAGCTGTGGCAAACCTTTGGCGGCAGGTCAAATCCACGACACAGATCTGGCAACTGTCCTTAAGTGCACCACCAACGACGAGTTACCCGTGGTGGTCGATATGTGGGCCCCTTGGTGTGGCCCTTGCCGCACGATGGCGCCGGAATTCGACAAAGCCGCGAAAGACCTCAAAACCGTCGCGCGGTTTGCCAAGATCAACACCGACAAACACCCGAGCGCTGGCCAGCGCTATAACATCCGCGGCATCCCTGCGATTTTGCTATTCAAAAACGGCAAGGAGATCGCCCGCCACGCTGGCGTAATGCGCGCGAGCGAACTGGTTAAATGGGTTAGAACCCGATCCATGTAGGGTGTCCGTCAAATTTGTGTATATTCGGTTAACATAGATTCGGGACCACCATGCCAGATAGCTTTAATCGAAAACCTGCAAATAACACCCTGTTAACACTCTTATCTGCGTTGGACGTGATTGTGATAATGGGTGGGGTGGCTGCGCTGCCAATCTCGAGGTTCGTGCACGGCACCTTCGCTTTAAACCCGCTCCATTCTTACGGGATAACAAACGCGCAACTGATCGGCTCTGTGCCGTTTTTCGCTGTGGTGATGGTAATCTTGGCATGGATGGCGCACTCAACCGGCAAAGTCACGGCCGCGCGAATGATTGCCGCCACCCCCTTGTTCTGGGGAATGGCGGTATTTTTAATGTTGCTGCCATCATTGGTGTGATGGGCGAAAGATCTGATCTTAGTCCTGTGGAATAACCCGCAAACCTAATTCGCGAAGCTGCTCGTTAGTCGCTTCGCCAGGGGCTTCCATCATCAGATCTTCAGCGCGTTGGTTCATCGGGAACATGATAACCTCGCGAATGTTTTCTTCATCCGCAAGCAGCATCACGATCCGGTCAATACCAGCTGCACAACCGCCGTGTGGAGGTGCACCGAATTTGAACGCTTTAACCATGCCGCCGAAACGTTTCTCGACTTCTTCCTTGCCGTATCCTGCAATCCCGAACGCTTTATACATCACGTCCAGCTTGTGGTTACGGATCGCACCGGAAATCAGCTCGTAGCCGTTACAGGCCAGATCGTATTGATAGCCCAACACTTTCAGCGGATCGCCAGTCAACGCATCCATTCCACCTTGTGGCATCGAGAACGGGTTGTGTTCGAAGTCAATCTTGCCGGTCTCTTCGTCTTTCTCGAAAATCGGGAAATCGACAACCCAACACATCTCGAAGCTGTTCTGATCGGTCAAGCCCAGTTCGGTACCAATTACGTTGCGGGCACGTCCGGCAACGGATTCGAAGGATTTAGGTTTGCCACCAAGGAAGAACGCTGCATCGCCAACATTCAGGCCAAGCTGCTGGCGGATCGCCTCGGTGCGCTCTGGTCCGATGTTTTTGGCCAGCGGTCCTGCCGCTTCCATGCCACCTTCGACTTCGCCGGATTTCAGCATCGCCTGCGCTTCTTTGACCTTGATGCCCAGCTCTTGCGCCACAGCATCAGCCGTTTTTACACGCCAGAAGATGTAGCCCATGCCTGGCAGGCCTTCTTGCTGTGCGAACTTATTCATCCGGTCACAGAACTTACGCGAACCACCCGTAGGGGCCGGAATTGCACGAACTTCAGTTCCGTCCTGCTCCAGTAGGCTTGCGAAAATCTTGAAGCCGGAGCCTGCGAAGTGCTCGCTAACAACCTGCATCTTGATCGGGTTACGAAGGTCGGGTTTGTCGGAACCGTACCAAAGTGCCGCGTCCTTATAAGAAATCTGCGGGATAACAGGGTTCACAACCTTGTCGCCGCCGAATTCTTCAAAAACACCGATCATCACTGGTTCGATCGTGTCGAAAACATCCTGCTGCGTCACGAAGCTCATCTCCAAGTCGAGCTGATAGAAATCGGTTGGCGAACGATCGGCGCGTGGATCTTCATCACGGAAACAAGGGGCAATCTGGAAGTATTTGTCGAAACCCGAAACCATCATCATCTGTTTGAACTGCTGCGGTGCTTGTGGCAAAGCATAGAACCTGCCCGGATGCATACGCGATGGAACCAAGAAGTCCCGCGCCCCTTCAGGGCTGGAAGCTGTAATAATCGGCGTCTGAAATTCGTTGAACCCGATACCTTCCATCCGCTTACGAATACTCGAAACAACGTTAGAACGCAGCATCATACGGTTGTGCATGCCCTCGCGACGTAGATCAAGGAAGCGGTACTTCAGGCGGGTTTCTTCGGGATAATCCTGTTCGCCAAACACTGGCAACGGCAATTCTTCGGACGCGCCCAGCACTTCCATGTCCCGAATGAAAATCTCGACCTCGCCGGTTGGCAAGTTGGGGTTCACCAATTCTGGATCACGCGCCTTGACTACGCCATCGATGCGGATAACCCACTCGGAACGAACCTTCTCCAATTCCTTGAAAGCAGCCGAATCTTCGTCTGCCAAAATCTGTGTGATACCGTAGTGGTCACGAAGGTCGATAAACAGAATGCCGCCATGATCTCGTACACGGTGGACCCAGCCCGACAGGCGAACTGTATCGCCAACGTTCGAGGCGTTGAGTTCATTACATTTATGAGAGCGAAAAGCGTGCATGGTGTGTCCTAACAAACGTCTAACGGCGCACTCGAACGCGCACCAAATTGATCGAGTTCGGATACATAGGTTTAAGGGGTAAATGTCAAGGGTTGTGGCTTAATGCAGAATAATCCTGTATCACGAAATCAACTGACAGATAGCTGTCAGTTGAGGGGGTGTATCACTGCTAGGTCAATCAAACGTAAAAGGAATCATGATATGACTAATGCAGTAATCGAAACAGTTACTTTCAAACTAGCCGCCGGCGTAAGCGATGCAGCTTTCTTGGAAACCATACCGACAGTAAACAATTTCCTCGAAACGTGCGCGGGATTCATTTCGCGACGTTTGTCTAAAGACAGCGACGATGTGTGGCTTGACCATCTGGAGTGGGCGACATTGGCTGAGGCCGAAGCTGCTTCGGAGGCCTTGATGCAACAAGAATCCTTGATGCCATTTATGCAGTCTTTCGATATGGCGAGCGTTTCAATGAAACACAGTAAACTTCAACTTTCCGTGGGGTAACATGCGCAGAACCGACCGCCTTTTTGAAATTATTCAGATGTTCAGGGGCGGTCGGCTTATTCTCGGACGCGACATCGCCGAACGGTTGGAAGTCTCGCTACGCACAATTTATCGCGACATCGAAACCCTGGTCGCCTCGGGCGTGCCAATCGAGGGGGAGCGTGGGGTAGGATACATCCTGCGCGAACCGATTTTTCTGCCACCGCTGACACTTACAACAACCGAACTCGAAGCCCTGCATTTAGGGATGGAGGTGGTGTTGAACGTGCCAGATGCAGAACTGGCGACTGGTGCGCGGCAATTATTGGACAAAATTAACGCTGTACTTCCCGGCCAATTGCAAAATCGCAGCCATCTGCAAAACCTGTCAGTTTACACGAACGAGGTCAAAGCTCCGCTAGAGCACTTAGCGACACTTCGGCAAGCAATTCGACAAAAGCATATTCTGGATATTTCGTATCAAGCTTTAAGTGGTCAGAAAACCCAACGACAGATTCGCCCGTTAAACGTCGAATACTGGGGGCATGTCTGGACCTGTACCGCGTGGTGCGAAAAACGATCTGACTTTCGGGCGTTCAGAATTGACCGAATACTAGCGGCCGAACAAACCGGACGTGCCTTTCAAGCTGAAGCAGGCCGGACATACGCTGACTATTTGGATGCCTTGGTAAACTCGTAAACATTAGCTGAATGCGGCATGAAAACCCGCCCAACGGGGTTGCGCCACCCGCCCCACGCATTATAACCGCCACAATTTGCATCTCGCAGACGAATCCCTCCCCGCTCGCGCCCTTGCGTTGGCGGCCAAACGCGCGGACATCGGCATGCCTAAAAGAACTGACATATCCTCCATCATGATCATCGGCGCTGGCCCAATTATTATTGGCCAAGCTTGCGAGTTCGACTATTCCGGCGCGCAAGCCTGTAAAGCATTGAAAGAGGAGGGTTACCGCGTGATCCTCGTCAACTCCAACCCTGCCACGATCATGACAGACCCCGACATGGCCGACGCCACATATGTGGAGCCGATCACCCCTGAGGTCGTCGCCAAAATCATCGAAAAAGAGCGCCCCGATGCGTTGCTGCCAACCATGGGCGGGCAGACCGGCTTGAACACGGCGTTGGCGCTTGATGACATGGGCGTGCTGAAAAAATTCGGCGTAGAGATGATTGGTGCGGACCGCAAAGCTATCGAGATGGCCGAGGATCGCAAACTGTTCCGTGAAGCGATGGACCGCCTGGGCATCGAAAACCCGCGCGCGACTATCGCTGAAACCATGGAAGAATGCATGGACGCGCTGGATGATATCGGATTGCCCGCCATCATCCGCCCTGCCTTCACTATGGGTGGGACAGGCGGCGGTATTGCTTACAATCGCGAGGATTACATCCATTATTGCGGCACCGGCCTTGATGCATCGCCTGTTAGCCAAATCTTGATCGATGAATCCCTGCTGGGCTGGAAAGAATTCGAGATGGAGGTTGTGCGCGACAAAGCCGACAACGCCATCATCATTTGTGCGATCGAAAACGTGGACCCGATGGGGGTGCACACGGGCGATTCCATCACCGTGGCCCCCGCGTTGACCCTGACGGACAAAGAATACCAACTTATGCGGACGCAATCCATCAACGTGTTGCGCGAAATTGGCGTTGAAACGGGTGGTTCCAACGTTCAGTGGTCCGTGAACCCGGAAGATGGCCGGATGGTCGTGATCGAAATGAACCCGCGTGTTTCGCGTTCATCCGCGCTGGCCTCGAAGGCGACTGGTTTCCCGATCGCGAAAATCGCCGCGAAACTGGCGGTGGGCTATACGCTGGACGAGCTGGACAACGACATCACCAAAGTAACACCTGCTTCCTTCGAGCCGACAATCGACTATGTAGTCACCAAAATCCCGCGCTTCACATTCGAGAAATTCCCGGGCGCAGAACCAATCCTCGGCACCGCGATGAAATCCGTGGGCGAGGCGATGGCCATTGGCCGGACCATCCACGAAAGCCTGCAAAAAGCACTGGCGTCGCTTGAAACCGGCCTGACCGGCTTCGACGAAATGGAAATCGAGGGCGAAGGCGAGGCCGCGATCATCGCGGCTATTTCCAAGCAAACGCCTGACCGGATGCTGCTAATCGCCCAAGCCATGCGCGAAGGCATGTCGCTTGAAGACATCCACACGCACACCAAATTCGACCCGTGGTTCCTTGAGCGCATTAAAGAAATCGTCGACGAAGAGGCTCTTCTTCGCGAAAATGGTTTACCAACTAATGCGGTCGAAATGCGCCGCATTAAGATGATGGGCTTCTCGGATGCGCGGCTCGCCACGCTGACCAAAAACACCGAAACAGGTGTGCGCCATTCCCGCCTCGCGATGAATGTCAAAGCCTGTTTCAAACGCATCGACACCTGCGCCGCTGAATTCGAAGCGCAGACGCCTTATATGTATTCGACCTACGAGGCCGACGCGATGGGCACTGTGGAATGTGAGGCACGCCCCTCAGATCGGAAGAAAGTTGTTATCCTAGGCGGTGGCCCCAACCGTATCGGCCAAGGGATCGAGTTCGATTACTGCTGTTGCCACGCCTGTTACGCGCTGACCGCGGCTGATTATGAAACCATCATGATCAACTGTAATCCTGAAACGGTTTCGACCGACTATGACACATCCGACCGCCTGTATTTTGAGCCGCTGACACTGGAATCCGTTTTGGAAATCTTGCGGGTGGAACAAGGAAATGGCACGCTTCACGGTGTTATCGTGCAATTCGGTGGCCAGACCCCGCTGAAACTGGCAAACGCACTAGAGGCAGAAGGCATCCCGATCCTCGGCACCTCGCCAGACGCGATTGACCTTGCCGAAGACCGCGAACGCTTCCAGCAATTGCTGCACGATCTGGACTTGAAGCAGCCGTACAACGGCCTCGCCTCCAGCCCTGAACAAGCGTTTGAAATCGCCAAAGATGTCGGCTATCCGCTGGTCATCCGCCCCTCCTATGTTCTAGGTGGCCGCGGCATGGAAATCGTGCGCGACGACGCACAGCTAACACGCTACATCAACGCGGCGATCAGCCTTTCGGGCGATAACCCTGTGCTGCTCGACAGCTATCTAACGGGTGCGATCGAAGTTGACGTTGACGCGCTGTGTGATGGCAAGAACGTCCACGTCGCAGGCATCATGGAACACATCGAGGAAGCTGGCGTGCACTCTGGTGACAGTGCTTGTTCGCTGCCACCATATTCACTGGACGCAGACACGATTGCCGAACTCAAACGCCAGACCGAAGCAATGGCCATTGGCCTGAACGTCGTCGGCCTGATGAACGTGCAATTCGCAATCAAAGACGGCGTGATCTTCGTCCTCGAAGTCAACCCGCGCGCCAGCCGCACCGTGCCGTTCGTGGCCAAAGCGACGGGGTCGCCGATCGCCTCCATCGCCGCACGCATCATGGCTGGCGAGCCGCTGTCGAACTTCGACTTGGTAGACCCGAACATCCCATATTACGCGGTAAAAGAAGCGGTTCTGCCCTTCAACCGCTTCCCCGGTGTCGATACTTTGCTTGGCCCCGAGATGCGCTCCACTGGCGAGGTGATGGGTCTGGATAAAACTTTCTCCCGGGCCTTCCTGAAATCGCAAATGGGGGCCGGTGTAGATTTCCCAGTCGAGGGTAACGCGTTCGTTTCCATCAAGGATTCCGACAAGGGCGACATGATTCTGGAGGCGGCGCGCAACGTATCCGATCTGGGATTCAAGATCGTCGCCACACGCGGTACAGCAGAATATCTAGCCTCCAACGGCATTATGTCGGATGTGGTTAACAAGGTATATGAAGGCCGTCCAAACATCGTAGATGTGATGAAAGACGGCGGCATCCAATTGGTGTTCAACACGACCGAGGGTGTGCAATCCATTGAAGATTCACGCGAAATTCGCTCCGTGGCGTTATACGACCGGATCCCGTATTATACGACCGCAGCAGGCTGTCGCGCCGCCTCGCGCGCCATGAAAGGGCGTACTGAAAGCGAGATCGAGGTTCATCCGTTGCAAAGCATCGTTGGCTAAATGTATCGCTGATAGATGAAACAAGGGAGATACACCGCAGTCGGTCTGGCAACTGGCACGCCGATCGAGGCGGTGTATGGTAATCGGTAGGTTGTCATACACCAATTATTTAACCATTCCCGCGTATACGATACTGAGCGAGGCGGATTAACAAACCGTAGGTTTACCGCGCCAAAGTATTTTGAATACCCGTTGCAATTCTACGCAACACTACGACACTAAACTGCTCATTCGTTGCACCGACTATAATCCGGCATTTGCAAGCAACAGCTTAGGAATGGGCTTTTAGCGCGGTAAATCTGTCCTCGGTCAGCAAAGGGTGATCTTTAAACCGGATCGCCGAAATCAGGTTCTATTTGAACTTCCCGAGCATCAAAAACACCAAAAGGTGCAGATTTCATCCGAACGCCTCCTTTTTCGTGCCAATGCTATCCTGTATACGTCTCGTCCAGCGCATACCCCGAGGCCCGCACTGTGCGGATCGGGTCAACCAATCCACCTTTATTCAAAGCCTTGCGTAGCCGACCGATATGTACATCCACTGTGCGGGCTTCCACGTAAATGTCCTGCCCCCAAACACGGTCCAACAACTGCTCGCGGCTATAAACTCGACCGGGCCGCTTTATCAGAGTCTCTAACAGGCGGAACTCTGTCGGACCAAGCGTCACGTTTGCCTCACTTCGTGTTACGCGCATGGTTTCACGGTCCAAGGCGATATCGCCAAACGTTACCAAATTTGCTGCCGCTGCTGGATTCGCCCGGCGCAACACCGCCTGTATCCGCGCCACCAGCTCCTTCATCGAGAAAGGTTTGGTCACATAGTCATCTGCGCCCTTTTCAAACCCGCGAAGGCGATCCTCTTCCTCCGCACGCGCGGTCAGCATGATAACCGGAATTTCCCGTGTCTCTGCGCGCGCCCGCAATTGTCGGCAAATCTCGATGCCGGATACGTTCGGTAACATCCAGTCGAGCAGAATAATGTCCGGCTGAAAATCGTCCGCAACCATCAACGCCTCGTCACCATCGTCGACTACTGTAACCTCGAACCCCTCGGCGGTCAGGTTGTACTTCAATAAATGGCTAATAGCGTCTTCATCTTCGACAACTAGAACTTTAATGCTCATCCTTGCCCCCTAAAACGGCGAAACGCCCAACCCGATGGGTTCACCCTTTGGTCGATCATCGCCCAGCGGTTCCCCCTTCACCACATAGTATATCATTTCTGAAATATGCGTGGTGTGGTCCCCGATCCGCTCCAGATTCTTGGCCACAAACAACAGTTGCGAGCCCAACCCGATCATACGGCTGTCTTCCATCATATAGGTCACAACTTCGCGGAAAATGGCGTTATACATCTCGTCAATTTCAACGTCCCGGTTCCAGATATCCACCGCCAATTCGGCATTGCGCTGCGAATGCGCGTCCAGAACTTCCGACAACTGCCGCAGTGTTTCCTGCCCCATATGCACGATGGAATGCGATATCTTGACAGGCTTGGCTTCGGACAAATAAATGGCACGCCGCGCTATGTTTTTAGCCAGATCACCGATGCGTTCTAGCGTCGAGGCAATTTTGATTGCGGATAATAAAACCCGCAAATCCTGTGCCATCGGCTGGCGTAGCGCGATGATCTGGGTGGCGAGCTCTTCCAGCCCTATTTCCATCGCATCCATTTGTTTATCTTTAAGAATAACCGCCTGCGCCAATTCCGCATCTCGGTTTTTCAGGGCTTCCAAAGCCTCGCTAAGCAAGACTTCTACCAGCCCGCCCATTTCGGATATCTTCGCCTGAACGGTGATCAGATCATCGTCGAATGCGGATACAATATGGCGTCCTTTAGTCATAATTTCCCCCTTAACCGAACCGGCCGGTAATGTAATCTTGTGTACGCTGGTCAACCGGATTGGTGAAAATCGTCGACGTATCGCCGTATTCCACCATATCGCCCAGATGAAAAAATGCTGTCTTTTGCGAAACACGTGCCGCCTGCTGCATCGAGTGAGTCACGATCACAACGGAATAGTTGTGCCGCAATTCGTCGATCAACTCTTCGATCTGCGCTGTTGCAATTGGATCAAGTGCCGAGGCTGGCTCGTCCATCAACAAAACTTCCGGCGCGGTCGCAATCGCCCGTGCAATGCACAATCGCTGCTGCTGTCCACCAGAAAGGCTGGTGCCGGGCGCGTGCAAGCGGTCCTTGACCTCTTTCCAGATCGCGGCACGGCGAAGAGACTTTTCAACCACCTCTTCGAGGTCGGTTTTGTTCCCCACCAGCCCGTGAATACGCGGTCCGTAAGCAACATTGTCAAAGATCGACTTCGGGAAAGGGTTTGGTTTTTGAAACACCATACCGACTTTCGCACGAAGCTGTACCGGATCCACGGATTTGGCGTAGATGTCTTCGCCATCCATCAGCAGATCCCCTGTGATCTTGCAGGAATCAATCGTATCGTTCATGCGGTTCAAACACCGCAGGAACGTCGATTTTCCGCAACCCGAAGGGCCGATAAACGCCGTTACCGTGTTATGTAGAATATCCACCGACACATCGTTGATCGCGTGGTTGTCGCCGTAGAACACATCGACATTCTTGGTCGAAATTTTAACTGTATCTGTCATATCACTCATCTTTTCTACCACCGCCGCTCGAACCGTTTCCGAAGGAATACGGCTAGCCCGTTCATCAAAACCAAAAACACCAACAATACCAAAATCGCTGCCGAAGTCCGTGCTTCGAACGCCCGTTCAGGGAAATCCGACCAACGGTAAATCTGCACCGGCAAAACCGTCGCGCTGTCCGTTATGCCTGTTGGCACATCAACGATGAACGCGACCATGCCGATCATAATCAACGGCGCAGTTTCGCCCAGCGCGCGCGCCATACCGATAATCGTTCCGGTCAAAATTCCGGGCATCGACAGCGGCAAAACATGATGAAACGCTGTTTGCAATTTGGAGGCACCAATCCCCAGTGCAGCATCCCTGATGGAGGGCGGAACCGCTGCCATCGCTGCACGAGACGCGATGATGATTGTTGGCAAAGTCATAACTGCCAGCACGATACCACCGGCCAAAGGCGCCGACCTAGGCACACCAAAGAAGCCAAGGAACACGGCCAACCCCAAAAGCCCGTAAACGATCGAAGGCACAGCCGCTAGGTTGTTAATGTTCACCTCGATAAACGTGTTCATCAGGTTTTTCTTGGCAAATTCTTCAAGGTAGACCGCCGCCATAACTCCGATCGGGAATGCCAGCAGGATTGTCACCAGCATCGTCCAGAACGACCCGACAGCCGCGCCCCAGATGCCTGCCAACTCAGGCTCTCGGCTGTCACCCGCTGTGAAGAATCGCGTGTTAAAGACGGTTTCGACAACACCTGCACTACGCAAGTTCTCGATCAAAACGATCTGTAAATCAGACACCTTACGCGAAGCTTCGGGCAAATCTTGCGAGTAAACCTGCCAGTCACCCGTCGCCAATTTGACGTTGCGGAGTGTGCCAATAACATCGCCCTCACCACCAGTTGCCGAAACAGCCGTCAGTTTCACCCAGGTTTCACCCATTCGTACCAGCACGGAAGGGGAGCTTTTGTCTAAAACTTCGGTCCCGCCGTCCTGTGCGGCCCGTGCCTCCAACTCGATCGCCAATGCAATCAACCGATCCCGTTCAGCTTCACGCTTGGCGGCCTCAACCAAATCACCACGTTCCACAAACACCGCACGGCCATTTTCTTGCAGCGCTGCTTGGTCACGGTTAAACGCCGCCTTGCCCCGCAAATCTTCCTTTAGGCGCGCCATAACGAACGCGAAATCTGCGGCCGAGGAGTTCACAACCGCTGTTTTGCCACTGCTTTCAACAGTCAGGTTACCGCCAGCGTTTTGCTCTATCAGCTCGCCATACGAGCCCTTCAAATAAAGGTCCGCGATGTCCGACGCCAAAAACCGGAAGTCTAAGGTTTGCCCGACAACCGACGGCGTCGTCATTGCCAGTTCGCGCAACTCGAACGCTGCGCCGCCGCTGATGATGTCATACATCTCCCGCTTGTCGCCGCGTGATTTCACGAATGGAAACGCCGCCTTCAACGCGTCTTTGGACAAGCCACCATAGTTCGCGCGTCCAATAATCGTTGGGTCGCCTGTGTTGTCAGGGTCAATCTCGTCCGCCTCCAGGTAAACCGGCAACGAAATATAGCTTTCGGTAAACGCACCAGAGGCCTTGCTGACCACGGACCACATCAACGTAATCAATGCAGCACCGGCCAACACAATAGCCAAGATGCCGTAAGCCTTCAGCCGCCATTCTGCCGCGCGACGTTTTTTCAAACGCGCAGCAGATTCCGGCGAGTTATGAATTTTAGACAGTTCGGTCATGCTAACCATCAGTCATATTTCTCCCGGTATTTCCGCACGAAGCGCAGGGCTAGAATGTTAAGCGCCAGCGTGATGCAGAATAGTGTGAATGCCAATGTGAAGGCAGGACCAGCGGCAGTTGATGCCTCGGTGTCGCCAGTGATCAGCATTACGATTTGTACAGTTACGGTTGTTACGGCTTCCAACGGATTCGCCGTAAGGTTCGCGCCTTGGCCAGCGGCCATCACCACGATCATCGTCTCACCAATTGCGCGGGAAACCCCCAACAATACCGCCGAAACAATGCCCGGCAAGGCCGCAGGCAAAACAACCTGCCGTATCGTTTCAGCCTTGGTTGCGCCCAGACCGTAAGACCCGTCACGTAAACTTTGTGGCACCGCGTTGATCACATCATCGGACAGCGAACTGATGAACGGGATAATCATAATCCCCATCACAATCCCCGCCGCCAATGCGCTCTCGGATGCGACCGAAAGGCCGAGTGCCTCGCCCGTGTTGCGAATGAAAGGCGCCACGGTGATCGCCGCGAAAAATCCGTAAACCACTGTCGGAATGCCGGCCAAAACTTCCAACATCGGCTTGGCCCATGCCCGTACTTTAGGGGATGCGAAATCCGACAGATAGATCGCCGCGAACAACCCGATGGGCACAGCCACCAGCATCGCGATTCCGGTTATCATCAGTGTACCGGCAAACAATGGCACGGCACCGACTTTATCCATGTCCATCTGGCCGTCGTGTACGCCGGAAAGTGGGCTCCATCTTGTGCCGAACAGGAATTTGTCTACGCGCCAACCGATGCTGGCGAAGAAATTGAACGTCTCGAATATCAGCGACAGAACGATGCCCAGCGTCGTCAGTACCGCCACCGCAGCCGAGGCCCATAGGATGCCGCGAATGATCCGTTCAGACCGGTTTCGCGCCCGCCAATCAGCCGAAATATTGCGCATGCCAACTACGCCTGCAATAAACGCCCCACCAAGCGAGATCGCGACTGTTGCCCAAATACGCACAGCATCCGCCCGAGCAAAACTTACCGCTGTAGCCTCGCGCAACGGGTCGATCTTCGAGCTCACCTGTCCTGCCGCAATCGCCATGGCATCTGACAAAACCAGATTGATCTGGATGTCTCGTGCATCCGGCAAAACCGCACGAATGTCAGCAATAAACTTCGCATGCAGATACGCATTCCAACCCAGCGCCAACGCCAGCAGTAACGCCAATCCGACGATCATCGCCCACAGCATCACATAGGTACCGTGGTAACTCGGTCGCGAGTGAAGGTTGGCCAGAACACCTTGGCTGGCTGAAATTGCTTTGGCCCGCGACAGGATGAAAAACCCTATCGCGAGACCAACAATCAACAAGGCGGTAAGGGCTAGCATTCGGAAGCCCCTATACGCAAAGTTAGTTCCATTCGTCACCTGTCATCAGATCCAAACCATTCACGCGGTCGGAGTTTTGTTCAAATTCATCCTCGAAAAGCGGGATCAAGCCTTTGTCGGTCAGATAGCCTTCTTCGCCAGCCGCGGCTTCGCTTGAAAACTCGGCAGCGTATTCTGCAATGCCGGGGATCACGTCGATGTGGGCGACTTTGATGTAGTAATAAAGCGAACGCGAGATTTCGTATTCGCCATCAGCGATATTGTCGAAGGTTGGCTCTACACCGTCAATCGCAGCACCTTTGATAACATCGGAATTCTGGTCAAGGAAAGAGAAACCAAACACGCCCAGCGCATTCGGATTTGCTTCCAGCTTCGATACGATCAGATTGTCGTTTTCGCCAGCTTCAACGAATACACCATCTTCGCGGATGGAAATGCCTTCGCACGCAACCAATTCGGTCAGCTCGCAACCCTCGTGCATCACCAGCTCTTCGAACGCATCGCGTGTGCCGGAAGATGGTGGCGGACCAAGCACTTCGATCGCAATCGCTGGAAGCGATGGATCAACTTGATCCCATGTCGATGGCATTGGGCCATCTGCGGCCAGTGCAATAACGATCTGCTCAAGCGTAAGCGCAAAGGTCGGGCCACTGAGTGCGTTGGCGATAACGATGCCGTCATAACCGATGACAGATTCAACAACTTCGGTTACGCCGTTGTCTTGGCACAGCTTGAATTCCTTCGCCTTCATGCGGCGCGAGGCGTTCGTCATGTCAGGGTGTTCAACACCAACACCAGAACAAAACAACTTCATTCCCCCGCCGGAGCCAGTTGATTCAACGACCGGTGTCGCGAAATCTGTGGTTTTGCCGAATTGCTCGGCTACAGCTGTCGAGAAAGGGAATACGGTGGACGAGCCAACGATGCGGATCTGGTCACGCGCGCTGGCGGAGGTAGCAGCAATGGATGCTACGGCAAGAATAGTAAATAGTTTCACGGGGTCTCTCCGATTTTCAAACACCAACGCCAAGTGCGCGGGATATGCCCTACCTAGGCGGCTTCGCAGACATATTTATTGCAGTTCTGTGACAGTTTTATGACAGCGTGGGAAATTACCGAATCCGTTGCAGGGTGTAGCACTAATACGGCATCAATGGCCGTTTGCATACGTTTCGGGCAACCAGACTGTAAATTCGCTGCCTCTTCCCAACGTTGATTCTATCTGCAATTCCCCATTGTGCCGATTAACGATGTGCTTGACGATGGCCAGTCCCAACCCCGTGCCGCCTTTGTTGCGGCTTTGCTTGGCGTTCACACGATAGAAACGTTCGGTCAACCGGTGCAGGTGTTCAGAACCAATCCCTGCGCCCTGGTCTGCAACTGTGATCCCGACCATATTCGCATAGCGCAGGTCTGCAGGTGCTGTGAAAACCTTCACCACTGTACCACTGCCGCCATATTTCATCGCGTTGTCTATCAAGTTTACCAGCACTTGGTTCAGCTGATCACGGTCCGCCGCCACCTCCGGATCACCGGTTAATGCCGTTTCCAGCCCCACATCGTATTTCTTCTGAAGTGGTAGCAAGGCCGAGACCGCTTCAAGCACCAGTTCGTTCAGTGCACAAGGGTCGCATGGTTTGATATGCTCGTTCAATTCGATCCGGCTTAACGACATCAAATCGTTAACCAAGCGCTGCATCCGCGTCGCCTGTTTGTCCATAATTTTTAGAAATTCTTCACGCGCCGCCGGATCATCCTTGGCATGACCCTGCAATGTCTCAATATACCCGAGGATGGAGGCAAGCGGCGTTCGTAGTTCGTGGCTGGCATTGGCGACAAAATCGCTACGCATCTTTTCGACCCGTTGATCCTGTGTTCGGTCCTCGATCTGCACAATCGCCTGCACCTTATCGCCAAAATCACTGCCTGCGGGCATCAAGCCAATGCTGGCCTCGTAATACCGCTCGTGTGGCAACGCGGTGGTGAAGGAAACTTTACTATTTTCGCCCTCGTTCAATGCCGCATTAACGGCGTCAACGAAAACTGGCACACGCAGTAGGCTGGCGAAGTGGAGACCGGCTTTTAGATTCGGTAAGATCTCTTTTACGGCGCGGTTTCCATAAACGACCCGTCCTCTGCGCGAGATCACCAACAGTGGTATCGGCATTTGTTCCAACATTGCGCGGCCAAAACCGGTGGGCATGGGTTTAGTTGGTTCTATTTCGCCCACGTCCCCTTCTTCAACAGGATCGCGCATAGCTTCTTGTACTAGAGCGAAGACAACGATTAGCGCCAGAACCGAAATAAAGATAATCCAGAACGGCTCCCTCAACACGGCTAAACTTGTCGCGACGCCCCCCGAAATAGAGCCAAGCAGGATATAGGGCCAAAGACGTGCGCTCATGTGCTTTCCCTCACGGCGAATCACAAGATTAGGATTGTATTCACTTCCGCTATATATATGTAATGCCGGAAACCAAAGGGAACTAAATGATACGTTACGATTTAAAATGCGCCAAAGGGCACCGGTTCGAATCCTGGTTCGGCTCCGGTGCGGATTTTGACAAGCTTTTGGCCACCAGAATGTTGTCTTGCGCAGTTTGCGGGGATGCCGAAGTGGAAAAGGCAATCATGGCCCCGCGTGTTGTTATAGGCGACCACCCGTTAAGCGCCCCGGCCTCGCCTGCAGAACAGGCGGTTAGAGTGCTGCGGAAAAAGATAGAAGACAATGCCGACAATGTAGGTACAAATTTCGCCGCCGAAGCACGCGCGATTCACGACGGCGACGCCCCCGAACGTCTGATTTATGGCGAAGCGAAAATCGAGGATGCCAAATCGTTGATAGATGACGGCATCCCCGTTGCGCCGCTGCCTTGGGGTAAGAAGAAAGCCAATTAGCGCGTAATAAACGGGGCCCGTGATTTTGCGGGGTCACGGAAATTTTCATCTTCTGACATCGATTTTCACCTAGTGCGTTCGAAGCATCCGTTCGCGTGGTAGTTTGATGTCAAATTTTAGGCGAAGCTCGGCGTCCAGTTCAGGCGAAATGTGAGACGGGAAATATTCGTCCAGTATCCGGCGTTTTTCAGCAATGGCCTTGGCGACCATTTCGGGTTTCTGCAACTCCTCCCATTCTTTAGGAGTCGAGCGGTCACCGATTTTCGGATAAATATATTCTTTCTGCATCAAATCCAGCGTCTGGGGCTGTCCCAGAAAATGCTCTGGCCCACCGATGACTTCGCGGATTGTTTCGAGCGACAGGGTATCCTTATTCACCTCAATCCCGCGCACGCAGCGTAATGACTGACCCAGAATATCATTATCGACGATCAGGCTTTCCAAGCAAAACCCCAGTAACGAACCGTGCATTCCCGCAGCTTCGTATATCAAGTTGCCACCGGCCAGACCGGCCATCACCGTGGTTATGCCTTTTTCATACCCCGACTGGATATCCGGCATTTTGGCATCGGTCATACCGGCAGGCACACCGCATGGAAAATCATAGTGGTTGGCCATCTGGGTCACAGCCGCGATCAGCAACGATTGTTCGCCGGAACCACCGGACATAGCGCCGGTACGCAGGTCTGACACAAACGGCCATGGTCCGAATATCGCCGGATGCCCCGGAGCTAAGGCGTTGATATACACCAGACCCGCCAGAACTTCGGCAATTGATTGCACCACCGATCCAGCCAACGCCGCGGGTGATGTTGCACCTGCTTGCCCCGCAGACAAAAGCAAAATGGGAACCCCGGCTTTGACCATCTCGCCAATCACATCCAGTGCTTCAGTCGCAAAGCGCAGAGGCGGAACAACGAAAGTTGCCGAAACCGACACGAACGGACGGGCACGAAACGCTTCTTCACCGCCCGCAATAGAATAAATCATATCGACAAACGGTTTGCAGTTTTCGACCAGCGTTATGCTTGTGCCGACGTGTTTTGTGGTACCTGAAAGGCTGGCATAAAGGGTATTTATGTCCAGCTCCAACTCGGAAGTCATGTCGCGGGGCACCATAGGGCGTTGGAAAAAGTGGATATTGTCCTGCTGGTCCACAATGCGCGCCGCATCATAAAGATCTTGCAGCAGACTCTCGCGGTACTCGTTCTTTTCGACATCGACAATATGCACCGCAGCGCCTGCCGTGCCGAAATGCACTTTGGCTCCTTGCGGCCGCACATCATGTTTCGGGTCCTGACCGCACAAAGCAAAATCGCGGTTGGCGTTTTTAATGGTTTCAAGCACCAGTTCACGGGGGAAAAATAACCGCCCGCCTTTATAGGTCGCACCGACGGCGGTACAGGCGGCGATGCAGCCTTCCGTTGCGTCTTTGAAACCTATGTCACAGAGGATTTCCAGCGCAGCCTCGTGAACTTGTGCGATATCCTCATCCGAAAGCGGAGTGTAACAGCCACCTTCCATTCCGGCACGGATGGGGCGGATGTCTTCGGCTAATGGTGCGGCACGCATGGCGTGACGGGCGCTGCGCCCCCCTGATCTTCTGCTCATATGTTACTCCTTTACACGTTCGGATTTAGGATCGTAGAGCGGTTTCAGGCTGGCAATTGCGCCGAACCTTTTGCCGGCAATTTCGATTTCATAGGTGGAGGTCAGAACCTGCGCTGCTGTCTCGCCTTTGCACGGAACATACCCAAGCCCGATAGCCGCACCTAGGTAGTGGCCGTAGTTGCCGGACGATAAATGCCCGACGATAACACCGTCCCGTAGAATGGGTTCATTGTGGTACAGCAGCGGTTCTGGATCATTCAGCTGGAATTGCAAAAACCGTTTTTCCAACCCGTTCTTACGTTTCGCCAACACCGCATCACGGCCAATGAATTCACCTTTGTCCGCCTTGACCGCAAAACCTAAACCCGCCTCGACCACGTGATCTTCGTCTGTGATGTCATGACCGAAATGTCGGTAGGCCTTTTCGATCCGACAACTATCGAGCACGTGCAAACCACAAAGTTTCAAACCAACCTCTTCGCCTGCCTTTTCCAAGGCCTCGAACACATGGGCCGCTTGATCGGATGAAACGTATATTTCCCAACCCAATTCGCCCACATACGTCACGCGATGCGCACGGGCCATGCCCATACCAATCTCGATATTACGCATGGTGCCGAAGGGGTGAGCCTCGTTTGAAAAATCGTTCGGGCTGACTATTTGTAGCAACTCGCGGGATTTTGGCCCCATGACGGCAAACACAGCTTCGCCGGCGGTTACGTCAGTGATCACGACGAATTCATCGCCAAGATGGCGGCGCAGCCAAGCAAGGTCGCGTTGCAAAGTTCCGCCCGGTACGACCAGCAAATAAGCGGTGTCGGATAGGCGCGTCACCGTTAGATCGGATTCAATCCCGCCTCGCTCGTTCAGCATTTGGGTATAGGCGATTTTGCCGTTTTCAACATCCATCTGGTTGGCGCAAAGCCGCTGAAGGAAGGTGCAAGCATCGCGGCCCTCGACGCGAATTTTGCCGAAACTGGTCATGTCAAACAGGCCGACTCTGGTCCGGATTGCCATGTGTTCTCGCTTGGCGTTTTCGAACCAGTTCTGACGTTTCCACGAGTATTCGTATTCGGGCGTCTGGCCCTCATCCGCAAACCAGTTGGCGCGTTCCCAACCGCTGCTTTCACCAAATACAGCGCCACGCTTTTTCAGGTGCTCATGGATGGGCGAGCGCCGGATGCCACGTGAAGTTACAGGTTGGCGATAAGGATAGTGATCGGCGTACAACAGGCCGAGGCTTTCGCTAACACGTTCTTTCAGATACGCGCGGTTGTTCTGGAAGGGCTGCACGCGACGGATGTCCACATCCCACAGATCGAAGGGGGACGCGCCGTCTTCCATCCATTGCGCCAGTGCCATGCCAGCCCCACCAGCGGACTGGATTCCGACGGAATTGAACCCACAACACACCCAGAAGTTCTGCACCTCTGGTGTCTCGCCGAGGTAGTAACGATCATCGGGCGTGAAACTTTCAGGTCCGTTGAAAAACGTGTGAATGCCAGCCTCAGCCAACAGCGGCATACGCTCAACGGCTTTCTCCAAAATGGGTTCGAAATGGTCGAAATCTTCGGGAAGCTGGTCAAATTCGAAATCTTCGGAAATCCCGTCCATACCCCAAGGTTTAGCCACGGGCTCGAACGCACCCAGAAGAATTTTACCGGCGTCTTCTTTGTAATACGCGCATTCATCCGGCACCCGTAGAACAGGGAGTTTGCCCAAGTCCTTGATGCCTTCGGTGACGATGTAGAAATGTTCGCAGGCGTGCAGCGGAATCGCCGCGCCGACCATGTCGCCGACTTTTTGTGCCCACATTCCGGCGCAGTTAACCACGTGATCGCAGGTGATGTGTGTGGTTTCGCCGTCCTGTTCGGCGGTAACGCCAGTGATGCGGCCACCCTCGGTTTTGATGTCGATAACCTTGACGTTCTCGAAAATCTGCACGCCCCTTTGCCGCGCGCCTTTTGCCATCGCGTGGGTGATGTTGGCAGGGTCGCCCTGCCCGTCTTTGGGCAGATAAACCGCACCAACCACGTCATCGATATTCAAATGCGGGTAGCGGTTCTTGGCTTCTTCGGGCGAGATTTCCTCGACTTCAACGCCAAACGCGCGCGCCATGGAGGCACCTCGGTAAAGTTCCTCGCGGCGTTCTTCGGTCAGGGCCACGCTGATGGAACCGTTGCGTTTGATGCCTGTCGCGACTCCGGTTTCGGCCTCCAGATCGAAGTACAATTCCTGCGTATATTTCGCCAAACGGGTCATGTTGGAACTGGCGCGAAGTTGGCCGATTAAGCCCGCCGCATGCCAAGTAGTGCCGCTGGTCAGCTGCTTGCGCTCCAACAGGATCACGTCTTTCCAGCCGAGCTTTGCCAAGTGGTACGCCACCGAGGCACCCGCGACGCCGCCACCAATTACAACAGCGCGCGCGTGTGACGGAAGGGGTTTATTCATGATCGTAATCTTTCGTTTTTCGGATCCCAAAGGGGTTGGTCGGGCTGGACGGTGGCTTTGCACCGCTCGCCGTATATTTCGACTTCGATTTCTGTGAAGGGTTCGGTTAAATCAGCCCGCAACATGCCGAGTGCGATGGACTTGTCGATGCGATGACCCCAGCCCCCCGACGTCGTCTCACCAACGACTTTGCCGTCGTGCCAAAGGGTGGACATGTAAGGGGCATCGGATTTTCCGGCCTCGATTATCAGGGTTACGAACCGTTTTTTAACGCCTCGCTGCTTTTCGTTTTGAAGCGCGGCTTTGCCGGGGAAATCTTGAGGTTTATCGAGCTTCAAGAACCTGCCCAGACCGGATTCCAGCACAGAATAATCCGTCGACAGGTCGCCTTTCCATGCGCGATACCCCTTTTCCAAACGTAAGCTGTCGAGGGCGAACATGCCGAAAGGTTTCGCGCCACCATCCAGCAGACCTGCGTAAATTTCCGGCATAGCGTCGGGTTTGGCATGTATTTCCCAGCCGAGTTCACCCGCATAGGAAACACGGATCAGGGCGGTTTGGTGATCGCCGAATTTTGCGTATTGTATGCTTAGCCACGGAAGCGACATATCCCCATCGCACAATCCACCCAGCAAATCGCGGGATTTCGGCCCCGAGACGATCAATGTGGAATACTCGTCAGTTGCGTCGTGCAGTTGAACTCTGGTTGGCAGATTTGCTTTGAGAACCTCGAAATCATGCCATTGCGCGGCGGCGGCGGTAATCAGTGTGAAATCGTCGTCACCATGCCGCAAGATAGACATTTCCGTAACGACTCGTCCTCTTGTGTCTGCGAAATACGCCAAATTCATGCGGTTGATTTTGGGAAGCGTCCCTGTGATACGACCGCGCAGGTATTCCGCTGCACCTTCGCCTTGAAGGTAAAACCGCGAAAATCCGGGCAAATCCAATACGCCGACACCATCACGAACCGCGTGACATTCTTCGCGAATACGCTGTTGCCACGGGCCATCACGATCCCATGTCTGAGTGGATTCGTGGGACGTGTCGTCGCCCTTTTGCGCGAACCAGTTAGAACGTTCCCAGCCGTTATAGGCGCCAAATTGCGCGCCCAACTCCGCGATTTTGTCGTGGAGCGGGGATAACTTTTTGTTTCGTGCAGCTGGCCACTCGTGGCGCGGGAAGTGCATTGCGTATTCGTATCCGTAAACCTCCATGCCCTTTTTGTTACTGTAGTCCTGATCACAATGTCCCGTGAAACGACGGGGATCGACGGACCACATATCCCATTCGGTTTCGCCTTCCGTCACCCATTCAGCCAGAACCTTACCTGCACCACCTGATTGCGCGATACCAAAGGTGAATACGCACGCCTCGAACGCGTTTGGTACGCCGGGCATTGGGCCAATTAGGCCGCTGCCATCCGGCGTGTAGGGGATGGGGCCATTGATGACCTTGTTAATCCCGACTTTGCCAAGCATTGGGACACGCGCCATCGCGTCCTCAACATACCATTCAAGCCGGTCCAGATCATCGGGGTAAAGTTGGAAAGAAAAATCGTCCGGCATTTTATCGTCTGCCGTCATCCAGTGACCTTTGCAGTTCCGCTCGTATGGACCAAGGTTCAAGCCGTTCTTTTCTTGGCGCAAGTAATAGGAGCTGTCTACGTCACGAAGAAGTGGCAGTTTCTGATCATTAGCAGCGCTCCATTCTTTCAGTTCGGGAATTTCGTCGGTTAGCAAATACTGGTGGCTCATGGTCATCATCGGAACTTCGCGACCGCCGAACGGGATAAACATGCGGCTCAGTTCTTGCGCACGATACCCAGCAGCATTGACCACAATTTCGGCACGAATTTCACCTTTAGGAGTGGTCAAAACCCATTCGTCATTCTCGCGGTTCACGCTCTCGACAGGACAAAAACGGACGATTTTCGCCCCAAGATCTCGGGCACCCTTTGCAAATGCCTGCGTAAGTTGGGAGGGATCGATATCACCGTCATATGGGTCGTATAAGCCGCCTGCCAGATCGTGCGTTTCAAGGAACGGGTATAGACGTTTGAGGTCGGAAACATCGCACATGTCAATGTCGATACCCTGATAACGCCCCATGCCTCTGGCGCGTTCAAACTCCTGCATACGCTCCTTGCTATGCGCCAAACGAATGGAGCCGGTAACATGGTAATTCATCGGATAATCAACTGTTTCGGCAAGCCCGCTGTATAGCTCAGCAGAATACCGCTGCATGTTCATAGTTGCCCAGCCAGTCGAGAACGTCGGGACGTTTCCTGCTGCGTGCCATGTGGAGCCCGAAGTTAGTTCGTTCTTTTCCAACAACACGCAATCTGTCCAGCCTGCCTTGGCCAGATGATAAAGGGCCGAAGTACCGACGGCGCCTCCACCGATAATTACCACACGGGCTGTCGAGGGAAGTTCGGCCATCAATGCAATCCTTTTAGTAAACTGGAGGGCTGACCACCCAGATGATAACAGCTAGTTCGTCGCCGGTGTTGTGCCAGCGGACGGGCTTGTGATCAAAACGAAAGCTGTCGCCTGCGGTCAGGCTGAATCTTTGGTCTTCAATCCAGAGGTCGATTTGACCGGCAACGAGGTATCCGGCTTCTTCGGTTTCGCGGTAAACGAATTCTGGCTGTTCGGTTCGGGGTTCGATCGCGGAACGGAACATCTCGAAGCTGCCGCCAAGATCAGGGGAGAGGAGTTCTTCGATGATGCCTTCCTCGGTCGTGCCCAGCGCGCGGCGGTTGTTGGCGCGGACGATGTATTCGCGTTCGGCCTCGTCGCCCTCGTCGGTTAGGAAGAACCAGCTTACGGGGACTTCGAACGCGCTGGCGAGAGTTCGAAGATCGCGGATTGACGGGGCGGAAAGGCCGCGCTCGATCTGGCTTAGGAAACCGACGGAGCGGCCAATGCGGACGGCGAGTTCGTTTAACGTAAGCCCACGTGCTTTACGCAGTGCGCGCAGGTCGCGGCCAAGGGCGGCGGAATGGTCGGTTTCTTGTTGGATCGGTTTCAACATGGGAATCACATGGCCTTTCGCCTGTTTTGTGTAGTGAGCGCATGTTTCGTGAAAAAATCAAATAGAATTTCACGACAGAAATATTTTGTGTGAAAATTATTTGAGTAAATCGGTTATTGTTTCGCAAATTTGGATTGCTTTGGAACCGCTTGACGCTAACACTGAGGACAAAGTGAGGGATAAAATGAACGATCAAGTGACCACCCATCAGGCATCAGATGACGCGCGGAATGCGGACATCCAGATTTATGTTAATGGGCAAATTGTGCACCGCGACGAGGCTAAGGTATCGGTCTATGACAGCGGTTTTATGCTGGGCGACGGCATATGGGAGGGGCTGCGCTTGTATAACGGCAAGTGGGCGTTTTTGGATGAACATATGGACAGGTTGTTCGAGGCATCACTGGCGATTGATCTGGACATCGGGATGGATCGGGCTGGGGTGATTGCGGCGCTCGAGGCGACACGCATGGCCAACGGAATGCAGGCGGACACCCACGCGCGGCTGATGATTACGCGTGGCGTGAAGGACAAGCCGTTCCAGCATCCATCCTTATCAACCAGCGGGCCGACGATGGTGATTATTTGTGAACATTCCAAACCCTCGATCCCGCGGCCCATTCGATTGGCGACCGTACCGCACATGCGGGGTTTGCCGATGACGCAGGACCCGAAGTTGAACTCGCATTCCAAGCTGAACTGTATTCTGGCGTGTATTGCCGCGGAAAAAGCGGATGCTGACGAGGCGCTGATGTTGGACGTTAACGGGTTTGTTAATACGACGAATGCCTGCAACTTTTTTATCGTCAGGAAGGGCGCGGTTTGGACCTCGACTGGGGACTACTGCATGAACGGGATTACGCGACAGAGGGTGATTGATGTGTGTCGCGCGGATGGTATTCCGGTGTTTGAACGCAACTATTCGCTGGTTGATACTTACGGCGCAGACGAAGCGTTTTTGACGGGCACGTTTGGGGCACAAACGCCTGTGGCAGAGTTGGACGGGCGCAAAATTGGCAGTGGCGAATTGGGGCCGATTACGACGCGAATTCGGGAATTGTATAAGGACCTTGTTGCCAAGGATGTGGCCTGATGCGGATCGCGATGTGGTCTGGCCCGCGCAACCTGTCAACTGCGATGATGTATTCGTTCGGGGCACGGGATGATTGTGCGGTTTGGGACGAGCCTTTCTATGCGGCTTACCTGGCGTTGACAGGTTTAGACCACCCGATGCGAGCCGAAATTCTCGCGGCAGGGGAGCCTGATGCGCAAATGGTAGCTGCGCGGTGCTTAGGCGATATTCCAGAAGGTAAGACTGTATTATATCAAAAACATATGACTCATCACATGGTGCCCGCGATCAATCGCGAGTGGATGAACCATGTGACCAATATTTTCCTGATCCGTGATCCGGCCAAAGTTATTGCCAGCTATAATGCCAAACGGGATAACCCGACTTTGGACGATATCGGATTTAAGCAACAGGCCGAGATATTCGATCAAATCGTTAAGGAAACTGGTGAAATGCCGGTCGTTGTGGATAGCGATGATATTCTAGCGGGTCCTGAAACCGTATTGCAAAGTATTTGTGATCACATTGGGTTGGACTTCCAAAATAATATGCTGAACTGGCCAAAAGGTGGGCATAAAGACGACGGGGCATGGGCAGATCATTGGTATAAATCGGTTTGGGAAAGCGATGGGTTTGCCAAACCAGCGGCGTCTACTTCCGAGTTGTCCGTCGAGGGAAGCTCCCTGTGTGAACAGGCGCTCCCCTTTTATGAGAAATTACGAAAGCACCGGATCTAGATCTGCAACGCTGGATGGTCGACGGTGATAACTAAATTACCGCGTTTGTGCCCTGTTTCAACGTATTCATGCGCAGTTGCGATTAGTTCCAAAGGATAGCAGCGATCAATAACGATTGTTAAATCATCATCGGCAATCATGCCTTTCAAAATATTCATATCCTTGATCTTATCGGCATCTTTGCGCAACCCTGTGGCCGCCATCTTAGCTCGTTTTCCACCGTGCATAAACGGCAACATCGGCGAAATCACAGCCCCGAAATCGGGAACTGTCGTCAGGTAAATACCCTTTGGCGTTAAGCTTCCGCGTGCCGCGGCGAAGCTGCTTTTACCGACGGTGTCAAAAATCACATCATAGGTCTGGCCGGAAGTGCGATAATCCTGAACTGTGTAATCGATGACATGTTGGGCACCAAATGCGTGGATCATTTCCGTATTCGAAGTACTGCACACGCCTGTCACCTCAGCCCCGAAGCCGGCAGCCAGTTGGACGGCGACGGTGCCGATGGACCCAGCCGCGCCGATAATAAGAACCTTCTGGCCTGCTTGTAGCTTGGCGTGATCACGCAAGAAAGGTAGTGCGGTCAGACCACCGTTGGAAATTGCGACGATATCCTCGTACTCTAGGTTTTCGGGGATCGTGGATATCGCGGCATCCTCCGACATCGTGATGTATTGCGCGTGGGCACCAAACCCGTCGGGGGCGGCAGCGAAAACACGATCACCGGGTTTGAAGGAAGTAACTTCAGCACCGATACTTTCGATTACGCCGGACAGTTCGGTCCCAAGGATGTTTTTCTTGGGCTTGAACAATCCAGTGAAAAGGCGTGCAATCTTTGGGTTTCCAGATCGAAAAGCCGTATCAACTGGGGTTACGGTGGTGGCGAAAACCTTGATTAGAACTTCGTCTTTTCCGGGAATGGGTCGGGGGATGTCCCGTAATTCCAGTACATCTGTTCCGCCGTATGTGTTGTATGTGACAGCTTTCATGATTTCACCTGTTTGGATGGAAGGTTGATGCCTTTGATCAGCAACCAGAGTGCAAATGCCAGTTCACCAATGGTTACGATTGTCAGTAGGCCGATAATGGCGAGGGATAGGATTGAGCTTTCGATGTGCATGATCTTCACCAGCGCCTGTACTGTGTATCCGAACGAACCGATCAGCGTCATCCAGCCAAACAGTTTCGGGAACAGGTCGGATTTGAGGATCATGTAGCCGAGTGCCAGCAGGTGTGGTCCGAAAAACAATTGCCAGATGTAGACGCCGTAACCGTGTGCCTCGAAAGAAACCAGGGCGGCGGCTTGTAGTTGAGCTGGCTCGAAAGCACTTAGGTAGGTGCTGCCGCTTAGCAAGACGACGGGCATGATGTTGATCAGCAGATTGATGGCCATGACCAATATCATTGCAAGCCTGGACCAACCTGCGATCAGCGAAAGGGTCGGGCTGACCGGTTTGAACATGATGTAGAGCATCACGGTCAGGGTGACCTCGACCAACAGTACCACGACATCGCCAAAGATGCCCAAATTGAACAGCGTTGTGTGTGTCCGAAGGTTAGTTGCTGTGGTTGCGGCGTCACCAGCTTCGATGATGATCGACGGGACGTAGCCGATGGAGAAGGCGCCAAAGGCGGCGATGATGAGATATAGTAAGCCGGCGGTGCGGGCATAAGATTGCGTGATCATTTTGTTTCCTTTCGAATATCAGAATTTGGTGGAAGGGCTGAAACCCTTGAAAATCAGCCAAAGGCTTAAGCAGACTTCGAACAACCCGCCGGGGGCGGACAACAACACGCCAATTGGGTAGCCAAACATCTCAGCCGTCGTTCCGGTTATGAAAATCAGGTAGCCTGCGGCACCCCAGAGTGGAAATACGCGTGGAACAAGACTGGATTTCCGCAGGACGTAAACGAACAACAAGCCGCCTAAGCCCCAGATAGTCATGCTGATTTGGTAGGCGTAAAAACCACCTTTGTTGAGCAGCATCGCAAAAGTTGCAATGTTTGCGGTATCTGAGGTTGTCACATACGCACCGCTTAGTGGTACGAGAAGCACTAAGAATAGCGCACCGATTATCGCTACGGTTGTCGCTGTGATTGCGGCGGCAAAGTATCCGTAGGTGACAGTTTTATTGAATGGTTTCAGAATTGGTAGCATCACCGCGGCTAGACCGATGTTCACGAAGGTGTGGACGATGGCCATCAATAGGATGCCGATGGTAAACGTGGTCCGGGCCTCTGCGATCGCATTGAGGTCGCCACTGATGTTGGCGATAATTCCGCTACCCGCGCCGTAGCTTAGGAACGCTAGCAGGAAAAATATCCCGTATACACGAGCCGCAATTCTGTGCGGCGAAGTTGTCGGCGTTGCCATTTTGTATCCTTTCGAAAGGCATAGAGCCATTACTGTCTGCCGAGTTAGCGTTCGGCGAGCGGTAATGTTCTAGGTGTGAAATTTTCGTCTTGTGGACGTTCTACGCGCCCGCACTAAATATATAAATTGACCAATTTCGTCAGTTTGGTATGCAGATATGCATGGATTGGAGATCAGTAAAATTTGATTGGAACAAGGCGCGAGCCTTTTTGGTCACGGCCGAGGAAGGCTCCCTCTCAGCAGCGGCGCGCGCGCTTGGCATGGCACAACCGACCCTTGGACGGCAGGTCGACGGGTTAGAGCAGGAGTTGGATATCGTGCTGTTCGAGCGCGTCGGGCGGGGTTTGAAGCTGACCCCTAGTGGGCTGGAACTGCTTGACCATGTGCGGGCAATGGGCGATGCGGCCAGTAAAGTTTCGTTAACGGCGATGGGGCAGTCGCAGTCGATCGACGGCTCGATCTGCATTGCGGCAAGTGAAACGTATGCCTCGCTTGTTCTGCCGCCGATCATTGCAAAATTACGGCGGCTGGAGCCGGGAATCATGGTAGAGGTTGTTGCTTCCAATTCTCCAAGCGATTTGCGGCGACGCGAGGCGGATATTGCCATTCGCAACTTCCGCCCCACTGAACCAGACCTTATCGCCAAGAAAATACGGGATGTTCCGGCACGGCTTTATGCTTCGCCTGAATACCTCGACCGGATTGGACGGCCAACGCTGCCCTATGATCTGCGCAATGCTGAATTTATCAATCTTGATAGCACCGGTATGTTGATGAACGGCCTGAATACGATGGGTATGAACCTGACAAAGAAGAACTTTCCGGTGCTAGCGGAAAATTACACCGTCATGTGGGAAATGGTGAAACAGGGCGTCGGGATCGGCATTCTGGACGGCAATATCGGGGATGTGGAGCCAATGGTGGAACGGGTTTTACCGGATTTAGAGCCGCTAATGTTCCCGATCTGGCTGGTTGCCCACCGCGAGTTGAATACAAGCCGACGCATTCGGATGGTGTTTGATTTGTTAGCGGCAGAGCTTGCGTAAAATTTAATTGGACATTCGCCAAGGATAGCGCATCCTGCGGCGTCTAAAGGGTATAATGCGTATGGAAACCAGCGACGAAAGACTTGTGGCAATGGCCGCTGACGGTGATGGAGGTGCGTTTCGCAGCCTTCTTCAGCGCCATTACGCGACCATATTTCGCATCGGATTTCGGGTGCTGGGAGACCGAGAAGACGCGGAGGATCTGGCGCAAGATATTTGTGCTGTATTGCCCAAAAAGCTGACCTCGTTCAAGGGCCATGCGCGGTTCACGACATGGCTGCACCAAATAGTTATCAATGGTGCACGAGACGTAATCCGGCGCAAGCAGTCAGCGCGGCACAAAGCCTCTGGTTGGGGCGCAACCGAAGTTCTTCGACGAGACGAGGCCATTGAGACCAAAGCCGACCTAGACTGGTTGAGCAACGCGATGAAAGCAATGCCGCAGGATTTACGCGAAACCGTCGCCTTGGTTTTGGGCGAGGATATGACCCACCGAGAGGCAGCCAAAGTCCTGGACCTGTCTGAAGGGACTATTAGTTGGCGGATGAGCGAAGTGAAAAAGATCCTTCGCGAGATCGCCATACAAGAGGAGATGTTGTGATGAGCGACGAACTCGACAAGTTAAAAGCGGCTATGAAATCGGCGACACCAGAAGTTGACGATGCCGCGCAGAAGCGTGCGATTGATGCCGGAATGGAGGCTTTTGAAAAAAACTTCCAAGGATCGGCCGATGCGGCGCGTCCTACTCGTGAACAGACCCAATGGTGGGCGCTGATTTCACGAGGAATTATTGATATGTTAAAACCTTTGACAAGCCGCCAAGTTATGATGGCAACCGCCAGTTTCGCCACTATTGCCTTGGCCGTTGTGCTAACGGGCCAATACAACACGCCGGATTATGGAACGGGCGAGGTTTTCGCGGTTAACGAGGCGAAGATTGATGCGCTTACGCGTGAACGCGCTTCGAGCGATGGCGAAGTTGTCGTATTGGAATTTGCGGAAGCAGATATGGCTGATGCTCCGGTAGCGAGCATGGTTGCGCCGCAGATGGAAGCCGCAACAGGGCTTGCTGCGCCCAGCCCAATTGTCACTTCTCGGCTGATTGGAGTTGCCGACGAATTGTATGAAGCACCCGCGCTGTATCAGCAAAACACCGAAAAGTTTCCCGGCGCGGATATGAACCCGCTGCAGGTCGTGTCGGAATATCCGGTTTCGACGTTCTCGATTGATGTGGATACGGCGTCTTATGCGTTTGTGCGGTCGTCGATTTTGGGTGGTAAGCTGCCCGCTGCCGATGCGATTCGGACAGAAGAAATGATTAACTATTTCGCATATAATTATCCCGTGCCTGCGCGTGCTGACATTCCGTTCACCACCTCGGTTACGATATTGGATACGCCGTGGAACCCTGACACCAAGCTGCTGCATATCGGTATCAAAGGGTATGAACTAGCGATTGAAGATCGTCCTCCGGTCAATCTGGTTTTTCTGATTGATACGTCGGGATCGATGCAAGACAGTGATAAACTGCCGTTGTTGATCAATTCATTCCGCTTGATGCTGGCGAACCTACAACCTGAAGATAAAGTGGCGATTGTTACTTACGCGGGGTCCGCCGGAACGGTTTTAGAACCAACAGCGGCGAGCGACAGCACCACGATTTTGGCGAGCCTCGAAAACCTGTACGCGGGTGGGTCAACCGCCGGACAAGCCGGACTGCAACAAGCCTATGCGTTGGCGGAGGAAATGGCGGACGGGAACGAGGCCACCAGTCGAGTTATTCTGGCCACGGATGGCGATTTCAATGTCGGAATTTCGGACCCCGAGGCGCTGAAAGCATACGTTGAAGACAAGCGCGAAAGCGGCGTTTACCTTTCAGTTCTGGGCTTTGGGCGCGGGAATTATAACGATGCCTTGATGCAGACCTTGGCGCAGAACGGGAACGGCACAGCGGCCTATATTGATACTTTGGCCGAAGCGCAGAAGGTGCTGGTAGACCAGATCGGCGGGGCGTTGTTTACCATCGCGCAAGACGTGAAAATTCAGGTGGAGTTTAACCCTGCCGAAATCGCGGAATACCGCCTTATCGGCTATGAAACCCGAGCGCTGAATCGCGAGGATTTCAACAATGATGCGGTGGATGCTGGTGAAATCGGGGCGGGCCATACGGTCACGGCGATTTACGAGATCACGCCCGTTGGCTCACCCGCTGTGATGGTTGATGATCTACGGTATGGGACGGACGAGGTTGGCAGCCTGAACACTGGGGAATATGCCTTCCTGAAGCTGCGGTACAAAAATCCGGGTGAGAATTTCAGCAACTTGATCACGACGCCGATTATGCCGGACGCTGATGCAGGGCTTGATGGCGAGGCGCAGTTTGCCGCCGCCGTCGCTGGTTTTGGACAAATCCTTCGCGGTGACAACTTGATGCATGACTGGGAAGTCAACGATGCGCGAGCGTTGGCGCTGGCTAGCAAGGGTGAAGATCGGTTCGGATATCGTAGCGAGCTGATTACGTTGATGCGGTTGGCCGAAAGCCTGAAGTAACGCCGACAACCAAACAGTATTTCCGGCCGCCATAATTGGTGGCCGGTTTTAGTTACGATAACCGCCTAAGTATCCTTTTGCTTCGAAATGCATTGTTCCAGCCAGTCTGCTTCTGCCGGACTTAAGCGAAGGCCCAGTTTCGTGCGTCGCCACAATATGTCCTCCGCGGTTTGTGCAAATTCATGATCCTTCAACCAATCCACTTCGGCTTCGGTCAGGGTCGCGCCGAAATTCTCGCCTAGGTCTTCTTTACGGGTCGCACCTGCCAGCAATTTCGCCGCGTCTGTTCCGTATGTTCGCACCAGACGACCTGCCCAAAAGTGGTCAAGGAACGGGAAGGCTTTAATTAACGCTTCAATCTGGTCCTGCACGCCGTCCACGGGGAAATCCCCGCCCGGTAGGTGGGCGTGTTTGGTCCACTCCCCCCGCGCATCGGGGAAGAACGGAGCCAGTTTGGCAAGCGCTGCCTCGGACAACTTGCGATAAGTGGTGATCTTACCGCCGAACACGTTCAAAAGCGGCGGGCCGTCATTTCGAAGGGTTAAAACGTAGTCTCGCGTCGCTTCGGTCGCAGAACTTGCGCCTTCATCGTAAAGCGGGCGAACACCGGAGTAGGACCAGACAATGTCTGACTTCCGGATTGGGCGTTCAAAATATTCGGAGGCAAATTTACGAAGGTAATCAGCTTCCTCTTCTGTACAAACGGGGTCGGAGGGGTCGCCTTCGTGGTCTAGATCCGTCGTACCAATCAGGGTGAAGTCATCCTCAAAAGGAATGGCAAAAATAATGCGGTTATCGCTGCCCTGAAAGAAATATGCGCGGTCATGGTCGAACAGTTTTTCAGTAACGATATGGCTGCCGCGCACCAAACGCACCCCTTCGCGGGTGTCCAGTTTCACTGCATTTTTGACGATATCCGCCACCCACGGACCGCCGGCGTTTACCAATACCCTAGCGTAAATATCGCGAGCGCCGCTCTCATCGCTAAGACTGACTTTCCAAAGATCGCCTTCGCGTTCAGCACTTATAACCTTGGTACGCGTGAAGATATCCGCGCCTCGTTCGGCCGCATCACGGGCGTTTAGGACGACGAGGCGGGAATCTTGCACCCAGCAGTCCGAATACTCGAATGCTTTTGTGAATTTGGCTTTTAACGGACTTCCTACGATATCATGCTTCAGATTGACCGTCCGTGTTCCGGGCAGAATTTTTCGCCCTCCCATACCGTCGTACATAAACAGCCCTAAACGGATCAACCACGAAGGCCGCATTTTTTTGTGTATTGGCAAAACGAAGCGCATTGGCCAACTGATATGAGGCATGGCCTTTAAAAGGACCTCGCGCTCGACCAGCGCTTCGCGGACCAAACTGAATTTGTAGTGTTCCAAATATCGCAACCCGCCATGGAACAATTTGGTTGATGCCGAGGAGGTAGCCGAGGCTAGGTCGTTCATCTCGGCCAAACCCACGCTTAGACCACGGCCCGCCGCGTCCCGCGCGATCCCGCAACCATTAACGCCGCCGCCGATTATCATTATGTCGTATGGGTTGGCTTGATTCACAATTTGGCTCCACGAGTTAGTACGCGAGATGTTCACATACAGGCCGACCATAAGTTCGCTATGTTCGTTTATGTTCGCTTATACCTGTACGCCAGCAATGGCAATCGCACATACGACCACCGTATTGCATGGATCACCGAGAGTACTTGCAATAGTCATCAGCTTGCGTTTAGAAAATACGACCGATGCCCGTCATCAATAGAACACGAGAAATCACATGAAGATCGCCATTGTAAGCTCCAAAATCATGGGGCAAACCGACCAGCTAATTTCGAATGTGGCGGCTAAACTGGAGGTCGAAGGGATACGCCTTTCAGGCGTAGTCAAAGTGCTTCACGCAGAACCCGTGGGGGATCATCACTGCGATATGGACTTGCGTGTTTTGCCCGATGGTAGGACAGTACGCATCACGCAATCCCTTGGTGAAGGGTCGACCGGATGTCGGTTAAATCCAGCGGCAATCGCAGAGGCTGTCGCGGTGACCGAACGGGTTGGCACGAATGATGTCGATATGTTCATACTGAACAAGTTTGGTCCGCAAGAAGCCGAAGGACGGGGATTTTGCGATGCAATCGCCGCGGCTTTAGAAAACGGAACGCCCGTGTTGGTTGGCGTTGGCGGTAGTTGTCGCCAAGCCCTCGATGCGTTTGTTGATGGTTTGGCAGAGGTTTTACCAGCGGAACCGGATGCGATTCTCGACTGGTGTCAGGCGGCAATTTCTGAGGCTCAAGTCCTTACCCCGCCATCAAGCTACTTTCCAAAAGGTGCTTGGTGTATGGGTGCCGCGTACGCATCGATCGCATGTCTTCAACTGTCAGCTTTTCGACGACCTCGCCCAATTGCATGACTGCAACGTCGGAACAAATGTGCCCGACCACCGCCAGATCATGACTGACCATTAGATAGGTCAGGCTGTGCGCGGCTCGTAAATCGGTTAACAAGTTCAGGATTTCAGCTTGCACAGACACATCGAGCGCCGAGGTCGGTTCGTCCAGCAAAAGTACTTCGGGTTCAGGCGCCAGCGCACGCGCGATTGCCACCCTTTGACGTTGCCCACCCGACAATTGGTGCGGATAGCGAAAGCGGAACGAGGGGCCAAGACCTACGTCATCCAGCAGCTTATCAATGCGGGTTTCGATGTCGTCAAAGCCATGCAACGACAGGGTTTCGCTTAAAACTTGGTCCACAGAATGGCGCGGATGAAGCGAGGCGTATGGGTCCTGAAATACCATCTGGACCTTGCGATAAAAGGAGCGGGTTCGCTTATCACCAAGGGTTTCGCCGCCAACGTTCATCTGACCGCTCCAAGTCGGGGCAAGCCCCATAATCGCGCGCAGGATTGTCGATTTACCGGATCCACTCTCGCCCACAAGCCCGAAGCTGCCGCCCTTTGGGACGGACAGGTTTGCGCCTTTGACCGCATCGACGCGCTCGTCATGTTCGCCGAACCAGACGTTCAGGTTCTCGATACTAATTTCATTCATGCGCTTACACTCGGTTCATTTGCCCATGCTGGGTCACGCTGCAAAACTTGCAGGCGGTCCTTCGGCGCATCTAGGCGCGGTAAAGAATTCAACAGGCCTTGGGTATAGGGATGCTGCGCCTCGTGCAACTTGTCTGCGGAGAGGGTTTCGACCACACGCCCAGCATACATAATCAACACACGGTCACAGAAGGTGGAAACCAGATTGAGGTCGTGACTGATGAAAATCAGCCCCATGCCGCGTTCTTTTACCAACTTGTCCATGATCTCCAACACCTGCATTTGCACAGATACATCGAGCGCGGAGGTGGGCTCGTCTGCGATCATGATTTTGGGGTTGGGGATCAGCATCATAGCGATCATGATGCGTTGTCCCATACCGCCAGAAACCTCGTGCGGGTACATATTATAGACGCGTTCGGGGTCGCGGATGGCGACGGCCTCAAGCATTTCGATAGATTTGCGTTTAGCCTCGGATTTGGAGACTTTGGCGTGCAAGCGGTAGGCTTCGGAAATCTGGTGCCCCACGCGCATCACGGGGTTCAGCGAAAATTTCGGATCCTGCATAATCAAGGATATTTCCTTGCCGCGCACGTCACGCATTTCCTTTTCGGTGCGTCCCATCAGGTCCACGCCTTCAAGGTCCATTTTATCGGCGATCACCATTCCAGGGGAACGAATCAGGCGCAGGATTGCCCGACCAGTCATGGACTTACCGGAACCACTCTCGCCCACAATACCCAAGCGTTCTTGGCCCAGCGTAAAATTGATCCCGCGCACCGCGTCAAATACGCCGCTACGTGTGGGGAATCTTACCCAGAGGTTTTCAACATCTAGAAGGTTGCTCATGATGCACCATCCTTTGGGTCCAGCACGTCGCGCAACCCGTCGCCTAGAAGGTTAAATGCCAATGAAACGGTAAAAATCGCGAGGCCCGGCATGGTGGCGATCCACCAGTGATCCAGAATAAACCGTCGTCCTTCGGAAATCATCGCGCCCCATTCAGGTGACGGCGGTTGTGCGCCAAGGCCAAGAAAGCCGAGGCCGGCAGCGGCCAGAATAATGCCCGCCATATCAAGCGTCACACGTACGACGAGGGACGAAACGCACAGCGGCCAGATGTGTTTGATAATTATCCGCAACGGCCCTGCACCTTGCAGCTTGACCGCGTGGATATAGTCCGAATTGCGGATTGTCAGCGTTTCAGCCCGTGCAATCCGCGCATAAGCTGGCCATGCGGTTAGCGAGATCGCCAGAACGGCGTTTTCGATACCTGCACCCAACGCCGCCACAAAGGCCAGTGCCAGAACGAGGCGTGGGAACGCAAGGAAGATGTCAGTAATGCGCATCAGAATTGCGTCGGTCCAGCCACCTGCATATCCTGCGATCGTGCCGACAAACAGGCCAACGACAGGCGCAAGAATGGTCACCAGAGTCACGATGTAAAGCGTGATTCTTGATCCGTAAATCAGGCGGCTAAGGATGTCGCGGCCCAAGCTGTCGGACCCTAGGATATATCCTTCGGACAATGGTGGTTGCAGACGTGCGCCAAGGTCTTGGACGAACGGATCATGTGGGGCCAAAATGGCTGCCAAAGCGGCAACCAATACCAGAAATATCAGAATGCCAAGACCGATCATCGCCATAGGATTGCGCTTGAACGACAACCACGCTTGGTAAATCACGGTCGCTTTAGCGTGCTTGCGCGAAGTTGGCGTATCCGTCAGCAACCATTCACGGATGCTTGGTTTTGATGAGGTTTCAGTCAGGCTCATTTTGCCCTCGGGTCAAAGAATTTGTAAAGAAGGTCAGAGAAGATATTCAGTAGCACGAACACCAAGCCTACAACCACCGTGCCGCCCATAACGGCATTCATATCCGCCGACAGCAACGAGGTGGTAATGTAGGAACCGATGCCGGGCCATGCGAAAATAATCTCGGTCAGGACCGAGCCTTCCAGAAGGCCTGCATAGCTTAGCGCAATCACTGTGATTAGTTGAACTTTGATGTTTCCGAACGCATGTTTCCAGATCACAGCAGCCTCGGACATGCCTTTAACGCGTGCGGTGATGATGTATTCGGAATTCAACTGTTCCAGCATGAAACTGCGGGTCATACGGCTGATATAGGCCAACGAATAGTAGCCCAGAAGGCCAGCTGGCAGGATGATATGCGATATGGCGTTGCGGAATATTGTCCAATCCCCCGCCAGTGCAGAATCGATAAGGATCATACCGGTTACGGAGGGGATGATGTCTTCGTAGAAAATATCCAAACGCCCCGGTCCACCGACCCAACCGAGCTTGCCGTAAAGGACCATCAACGCGATTAGACCGATCCAGAAAACGGGCATGGAATAGCCGATCAAGGCCACAACACGGGCAACTTGATCGATCCACGAACCGCGTTTCACGGCCGCCAATACGCCCAGCGGAACCCCGATGGAGACCCCGATGATGGTGCCAAGGGTGGCCAGTTCCATCGTGGCGGGGAAAACACGTTTGATATCATCGGCTACCGGAAAACCGGTGCGGAGCGATTTACCGAAATCGCCTTGAACGATATCGGCAATATAATAGAAAAACTGTACGATCAGTGGTTTGTCCAACCCGAGGGCGACATAAGCGGCGTCGCGCATCTCTTGGCTGGCGCGTTCGCCAACGATCGAGAGCACCGGATCAATGGGCATAACCCGTCCGATGAAAAACGTAACGAACAAAAGACCGAGCATAGTGACCGCAATCGCAGCAACAGTTTTGACGGTTTTAACGGCCGCTCGGTAAAAGGGCGACTTGCGCCGCCCTTTTAGTATATCAGAGGCAAATGCCATTTATTTTGTCACAGTCCAGTAAGAAACGGCAGTAATCGCGCCGCCAAGGCTTAGGCCCTGAACGTTTGCGCCACGGCCAGTCTGTTCGATTTTCTGGAACATAACTGCGAATGGGGAAGTCTGCTGATGCTCGCGCTGCAGGGCTTCGTACATTGCTGCACGAGTGTCGCGGTCGTTTTCAACTACGGCAGCCAGTGTTGCTTCGCTCATTGCAGGGATATCCCAAGCGTTACGCCATGCCAGAAGGCCAGTTGCGCCAGCTTCGTCCGTATTAACTGGATTGAACGCGAATGTGCCAGCATTGGTGTTTGGATCCGGATAATCCGGGCCCCATGCACCAACGTAGATGTCATGTTCACGCGCACGGTACACACCAAGGATCTGTTTGCCTGTACCCACAGTGATGTTCACAGTGATGCCAGCCTGACCAAATGTGTTCTGGATGGACTGAGCAATTTCGATCCGTTCTTGTGCTTCACGAACAACGATGCCGATTTCGAAACCATCTGCGTAACCTGCTTCAGCCAGCAATTCTTTGGCTTTAGCAAGGTTCAGCGAGAACGGCTTGTCGGCGATTTCGCCAAGATATGTGCGCGGCAAGAAAGCCTGATGCACAGTGTACTGACCGTTAAGGAAGCTGTCCTGCATGCCTTCATAATCGATGAGGTACTTAAGAGCCTCTACAACTTTCGGGTTCGACAGAATTTCGCTCTTTTGGTTCATCGAGATGTACATCAAGCGACCGCGAAGCTCGCTGTCTACCGCAATGCCGTCAGCACCAGTGATACCAGCTACGTCCTCAGGGTTGAGGTTACGGGCTACGTCAATATCGCCGCGTTCAAGCAGCAAACGCTGTGTTGAACTTTCCTGAATGTTACGAACTACAACACGTTCCATCGCAGGTGCGCCACGGAAGAAGTCAGGGTTGGAAACAAGCGTAACCGATTCATTCGGCTTCCAGCTACCAAGTGTATAAGCACCGGAACCAGCTGTGTTTGTACGCAGCCATTCGTTGCCCATGTCGCCGTCAACTTCGTGCTCCATAACAACTTTGGAATCGACGATGCTGCCGATTGTTGAAGTCAAACAGTTTAGTACGAACGACGTCGCATAACGCTGGTCTGTTGTGATCGACAAGGTGTTGCCATCAGCCACAATCGTTTCGCCAACGTTGTCAGCTGTGAAGCCGAACTGTGTCAGAATGAACGATGGTGTTTTGTTCAGCATAACCGCACGGCGAAGGCTGTATTCGGCGTCTTTTGCCGTAACTGCGTTGCCAGATTCGAACGTAACGCCTTCACGCATTGTGAAGGTGATGGTCATGCCGTCTTCGGAAACCGTCCAGCTATCTGCTAGCGCTGGAATGTAGCCACCAGTAAGATCGGCAGGGTCGAAGCCAACCAATTTGCTGTAGATGTTGCGGTTAACATCGGAGCCGGCGAATTCAAACGATTGCGCTGGGTCAAGTGTTGTTATGTCGTCAATCCGGTTGGCGATTACCAGCATATTTGCAGGTGTCTCGGCCACGGCCGGTAGGGTTGTAACTCCGGCAGCCAACGCAATTGCGGCCCCTAGAGTAAATGAACGAAATTGGTTCACGGTATTCCTCCATGTGATTGGTGATTCATTTAATATTTTTATTATGGCAGCATTAACAGTTGTCTTGACCAAATAGTCAACATCGAAGCCGCGGTTATTACGTCGGGTCTTGAAATCTTCTTCCAGATGATCCGTGACAAGCGCTGACTAGGCAGGCAATGCAGTGACCAGCTTATAGTTAAGCAACGCTACACTGAACGGTTACGATCCATGCGCCATTGATTCCACGCTTCGGGGGTATCGAGGCCAATCACGGCCGCTTGACCAAGCGTTGGAACATCAACCAAAAATTCGGATGCGTCCTTAACAACATCGCGCGCGCCGCGGTCACCTTGCAAGTTTGCCAGAGTTTCAAAAAACCGTCGCCCGAACAGAACCGGCAAGCCGGGGGTGCCGTCCGCCGTAACAGCACGGCAAATTTCCCGTGCCTCAGCGACGTTAAATTCTGCCACCAAGCTGTTAAGATGCGCGTAAGTTACGTCGGGCATGTCCGCCAGCGCTATTATCACTGCATCGCAATCCTGCGACAGTCCGGCCATGCCTGCACGGATGGAGGCAGCCATGCCTTCTTGCCATGCAGGCGAGGAAATCCGGTTAACATCCAAACCTAATAGCGCCGCATCACGTTCCGTATTTTCTGGCTGCATCACAACATGTACACGTTCTAATCGAGCATGCGCCATCGCGCGCGCTGTTCTGCGCAACAACGGTTCTCCGTCAGCAATTTCAAGCAACTTGTCCTTGCCGCGCATCCTGCGTGAACCCCCAGCAGCAAGCAATAACACCTCGACTTTCGGCTGCGCAGGAACATCCAGAGAACCCCCTCGTGGTTGCGGGCGCGTAGGGATTTCCTTCAACAATCCCCCAACACCCATATTTGCGATGTCCTTGTTGGTAACGTCGATCCCGCAGGCGATCCGTTGCAACACCCAATCAGCGCCGTTCAATGCTGGCGAACGCGCGCAGCCGGGCAAGCCAACGACAGGGCGGCCATCATACGCCCCAAGAAACAACAGGTTACCGGGGTCTACAGGCATACCAAATCGCGTGATTTCCCCACCCGATTGGTTCAACGCAGTCGGCCCGACATCCTGAATATCTGACGTCGCCGAGGCTGTGAGTATCAAAATGGCCTCGCCGGTGGCATTCAAAATCGCCTCGGATAATGCGGAAATTTCATGCGGGACCGTGACGACATCATCCATCGTGCAGTTGAATGCCTGTATCCGCCGCGCGACCGCATCACGGCTTTTGGTCAAAAGTTTGTCAGCCATGCCAGGTGTCCGCGTCAAAATCAAACTGGCCGTTCGCAATGTAAACGGTGCCAGATGTAACGCCGCACTGATGGGCATACCTTCGACAAATTGTTTCGAAACTGCGTAGGGAATAACTTTGACAGTCGCTATTAAAGCGCCCGCAGAAACTCTGGCCATTTGGGGTAAAGTCGCCACCGTAATTGCGGGCGAAACGGCATTAAAGCGCTCTATTGCGGCCGCATCGATTTGAATCACACCAGCCGTTATGGCGTAGATATTCACACGGCCTGTAAACGGCGAACTGATCTTCAGTGACGCAGCATCCCGATCAGGTACAAGCGACCTTGCCAAGGCTTCGGCGGCTTGATCCTCGGCGATGTCGTCAGGTGCAAGAACAGCAACTGTCACTTCGCTTAAGCCAACGTCAGTTACCGAAGCGATATCCGCCGCACTTAATTTCCGGCCTTTACGCAACCGCACTTCTTCCACATTCAACGAGTGAGCAAGGATCGCGCCTTCGGCCTTTGCAACTGGAACAGGTCCGAATTTCATCGGCGGGTCTCGGGGCGGCGTAAGCGTTCGGTGATTTCCGCCATGATCGATATTGCAATTTCCGCAGGCGTTTTGGATCCAATATCAGCCCCGACAGGCGCATGGATTTTGGTGATTTGGGTGTCTGTAAGCCCCGCCTCTTTCAGGCGGGCTACTCGCTTCGCATGCGTACGTGTTGACCCCAAGCAACCAAGGTAAAACACATCCGACGCAATAGCTACTTTGATCGCGGGATCATCCAACTTTGGATCATGTGTCAGCGTAACTACGGCCACACGAGCATCTAGACCCTCGGCCTCCAACGCGTCATCAGGCCAAACATGGAGCAAGCGTTCGCCGGGGAAACGCGCCACGGTAGCAAACGCCTCGCGCGGGTCCACCAGCACTGCGTCGTATCCGGCCACCCGCGCCAGTTGCATCAACGGCTGCGCGATATGCACTGCGCCAACCACAATCATTCGCAATGGCGGATTGTGGATGTTAACGAACCAGTCCCCCTCAAAACCCGACTTGTCACTGGTAAAGCGCGATGCAAGGTCAATTGCGTTGAAATCGGACCCGATGACCTGTCGTTCCCATGTCTTGGTATTCACCAGATACGCCGCCGCGCGCCGATCTGCACGATATTCCACGAGTGCTTTCAGCAACGCCGCATCCGGCCCTTGCCCAATGCCAATCGGTTCAATCAACACATGGATAGCACCGCCACAGGCTAAACCCACAGCAAACGCTTCTTCATCGCTTACACCATATTCAAGAAGGCGCGGAACTCCGTCTTTAAGCGCATTAATCGCCTCTTCAACGATTGCGCCTTCGACACAACCACCTGAAACCGATCCCGCCATTTCCATATTCTCGTTGATCGCAAGCTGCGAACCGGTTGGTCGCGGCGCAGAACCCCAAGTCTGGACAACTGTCGCAAGTACCGTGCCCTTGCCGGCATTGAACCAGTCAAGCGCCTGTTCCGGTATTTGATCGAAATCTGCCATTGATATTCCCCGTCGCGCGCATGCTGCGTGCTTTTCGCCGGTATCTTCAGGCTTTGTTACCCCATCCGCAAGGGCATGCAATGAAGCAATGTTGAGCGCGGCAGGAAATCTGTGCTTTTAACAGTTGATCAGCGCTGAGGTAGGTGCCAATCAGGTCCAGTCGAGAACGACTTTTCCTGACTTACCCGTTTTCATAGTGGCAAACCCTTTTTCGAAATCGTCAACAGGCAGGCGGTGGGTGATGATGCGGTTGATATCCAGTCCGTCTTCGAGCATGGCGATCATTTTGTACCAAGTCTCGAAAATTTCACGGCCATAAACGCCCTTTATGGTAAGTGCTTTGAAAACAATGCTCGACCAATCCACCAGCGTTTTACCCGCGGGAATACCGAGCATGGCAATTTGACCGCCCATAACCATTGCGTCGACCATCTGGTCAAATGCTGCAAAATTTCCCGACATTTCCATACCAACATCAAACCCCTGCTTCATGCCCAGCGACTGTATGACGTCTTTCAAGTCAGTTTTGGTTACGTTCACCAGCACCACGTCCGTCACCTGTGCAGCCAGATCAAGGCGTGCTTGATTAACGTCAGTGATAACCACGTGCCTTGCCCCGACATGTTGCGCAACAGCCGCCGCCATGATGCCAATCGGACCTGCGCCAGTGATCAGCACATCTTCGCCAACCAAATTAAACGATAGTGCGGTATGCACCGCGTTACCAAGCGGATCAAGGATGGCGCCAATCTCGTCAGGGATTGCGTCGGGTAACAGCACGACATTGAAGGCCGGAAGGCACAAATATTCGGCGAAAGCCCCATTGACGTTCACACCAATGCCTTTAGTTTCTGGATCCAAATGAAACTTTCCGGACCTACTTTGACGGGAATGGTTGCCGATCAGGTGGCCCTCGCCTGTGCAACGTTGCCCGATGGATAGATCATCGACGTTGCGCCCAACCTCGACGATTTCTCCTACGAACTCGTGACCTGTGATTAGGTCGAGGGGCACGGCCTTGCGCGACCAAGCATCCCAGTTCCAGATATGTATATCGGTGCCGCAGATACCCGTTTTGTTGATCTTGATCAGCACGTCATTTGGGCCGATTTCGGGTATGGGGCGACGTTCCATCCAAAGACCTTCTTCGGCTTTAGATTTCACCAATGCTTTCATCGTATTCATGACAATACTCCCGTTACCCGTCCAGCCTTCGCGAATGCTTCTAGCGCAAAATCCAACTCATCTTTTGTAAGAGCTGCATTCATCTGTGTGCGAATTCGCGCCTGCCCTTTCGGAACCACCGGGAAAAAGAAACCTGCAACATAGACCCCTAGTTCATAAAGCTTTGTCGCCATATCCTGACTAAGACGGGCATCGCCTAGCATTACGGGAATGATCGGATGTTCGCCCTCGAGTAACTCAAAACCAAGGCTCGTCAATCCGGCCCGCCAATAGGCCGCATTTTCGAACAATTGCGTGCGTAAATGGTCGCCTTCTTCAACCAGTTTAATTACTTCAATTCCTGCGGCAACAATTGATGGCGGCAAGGAGTTCGAGAACAGGTAGGGTCGTGCGCGCTGTCTCAGCAGGTCGATCACTGGTTGCGGTCCAGCAATATAACCACCAATTGCACCGCCAAGCGCCTTGCCTAATGTGCCCGTAAGAATATCCACATCAACGCCGTGATGTGCAGGTGTGCCTTGCCCCTTCGGCCCCATAAAACCGGTGGCATGGCAATCATCCACCATGACCATCGCGTCATATTCCTTTGCCAAACGCGTGACGTCGGGCAGGTTGGCAAGGTAACCATCCATCGAGAACACTCCATCTGTGGCAACCATTATGAAACGTGCACCAGCAGCGCGTGCCTCTTTCAGCTTTGCCTCCAAGTCCTCCATGTCAGAATTAGTGTAACGATACCGCTTCGCCTTGCACAACCGGATTCCGTCGATGATCGACGCGTGATTTAGGCTGTCCGATATGATTGCATCTTCAGGCCCCAGCAGCGGTTCGAACAGCCCGCCGTTTGCGTCAAAGCAGGCCGCAAATAGAATCGCATCGTCTTTGCCAAGAAACCGCGCGAGTTGCTGCTCCAATTCACGGTGGAGGTCTTGCGTTCCGCAAATGAAACGGACACTAGCCATGCCAAAACCATGATCGTCCATCGCGCCTTTGGCGGCCTCGATCAACTTGGGATGATCTGCCAATCCAAGATAGTTGTTTGCACAGAGGTTAATCACCTGCTTTTTACTGCGGTCAGGCAATTCAACGGTAATCCGGCCAGCTTGTGGCGAAACGATCGTTCGTTCGCGCTTTAACAGCCCGTCTGATTCAATCTCTTCTAGAGTTTTAGAAATGTGATTTAAGAATTGCTTAGACACGACGTCCTCCTGTTTATTGGATTCTTATCCGTTAACAGGGAATACGTCAATATATTGGCCGCAATCCAATATATTGGATGTTAGGCATTCTTCACGATAAGAAGCACTCGTGCAGGCTTGCTCGCCCGGATCGCATGTTCGACATCCCCTGCGTACCGAATTGTATCACCGTCCGAAACTTTGGCTTTTTCCCCGTCCGAAGTAATCTCGAGCTGCCCCTCCAGAACTGTCAGATGCTCGACGCAACCTTTTTCGTGTGGCGAGCTATCCAAACTAGCGTCTGCCTGAAAAGTAATGTCATAGACTTCCGTTCCACCGACATCTTCCGGTGCACTCAGAATACGCACAACACAGCCCGAAGCGCGGCTGCGAATCTCGGGCGTTTGGTCACCAAGGACAATCTCTTTTATAGGGTGTTCCGGCTCGATCTCCTGATCTAGCAGAGTTGAGAAATCTACGTTCAGCGCGCGCGTCAGATTCCACAAACTCGCCACGGTGGGGCTGCTTTCACCGCGTTCTATCTGTGACAACATCGAGCGTGACACGCCAGACAATTTCGCCAATGCATCCAGACTCAAACCCTTTGCCGCTCGCTCTTCCTTCAATCGGCTTGCCAAGCGGGCTGTAATTTCGGCTTTAGTTGTCATTCTCTATTTCTCCCGCTACGTCCGAGAACCAGCATACAGCGGTGCGGCACAATTTCCAATATAGCATTACAAAGTCCGGTATGACGCCGACACATTATAGTCGAGCAAATTTATTCAGCTTTGGCTAAACTCAACACCTTCGCGCCATACGTTCTTGATTTGCATTTGCCCATCTAAGTGAACAAAATCCGCACGGGCTCCGGCCACCAGACTGCCAATCTCGTGATCCCGTTTAAGCAATCTCGCTGGATATAATGAGGCCATGCGTAACGCTTCCTCTGCATCCAACCCAATCTCGGTAATCATAAATCGGACTGCCGAAGCCATGTCCAAATCCGCACCAGCGAGCGTGCCATCCGATAGGGTCAAACGACCGTCCCTACGCAGAATGCTACGCCCGCCAAGCGAAAACTCTCTCATATCAGTGCCTACGGTAGCCATTGAATCGGTAACCAGAAACAGGCGACCTTCCCCCTGCTTTGCACGTTGGGCAATGCGGATCACCGCAGGGTCCACATGTATCCCATCAGCAATCAACCCAGCATACAAAGAGTCGGTATCCAGTGTAGCCCCCACCATTCCCGGGGTGCGATTGCCTAGCTGGCTCATCGCATTGAACAAATGGGTTACGCAGGTCGCGCCAGCTGCCGCAGCGGAACAAGCTGTCTGATAGTCGGCATCGGAATGCCCTAGCGACACCGTGGCTCCGGCAGTACTTAGATCGGAAATTTGGGGTAACGTGACGGACTCGGGCGCCAAGGTTAGTAACAAGCTCGGCAACTCGGCTGCAAGAGCACAAAGCTGGCGGCAATCCTCGTCTTCCATCGAACGGATCAACTGCGGGTCGTGCGCCCCTTTGCGGGCGATTGACAGGTGCGGCCCCTCTAGATGCAGTCCTATTGCTCCGGATATCCCTTTTGCTATCGCCTCTTTCACCGCCATGATGGCTGCATTGGTCTGCGCTTTGGTATCGGTGATCAACGTGGGTAGCAGCGAAGTGGTTCCGAACTGTAGATGTGCATCGCAAATTGCACGAATTCCATCTACGCTGGGAGCATTGTTAAGCATCGCACCACCCCCGCCATTCACCTGAAGATCAACAAACCCTGCGGTAAGCATTCCACCATCAAGTTTAACGACGCCATAATCGTTCGGCACCTCGGATGTGGACACAATGTCGGCCACGTGCCCGTCGTTGATCAGCAGCCCAGAATGCGTGTGTCGGGTGTGCCCGTCAAAGATATCGGCGCCGACATATGCTTTCAAGTTTGTCATTTCTTGTCTCTCGTATACGAGGGCAACTGGAGTTCGGCTACAAAGTCATACGCGTCGCCGCGATAAATCGAGTGGGTCAGCTCAACCACTTGCCCCGATGCAAGATAAGAAACACGGGTTATTTGCAGGCCGGCGACACTTTCTTCGACTTCCAACAACCCCGCATCCAACGCATTCAGGTTGGTTGCGGAAATACGCTGAACCGCACGAACCGGCTTGAACCCAGAGAGATCAAGGGCTTCATAAAGTGAAGACTCAACGGCAAGGGGATTAGGTAGCATTCGGGTGGAAAGCGAGGCTCTCTCAATCGCCAGTGGCGTGCCATCTGCCAGCCGCAATCGCGACAGACGCGACACAGATTCACGCGCCGTCAAACCTAACGTCATAGTTTCCTCGGGAGAAGGCAAAAAAATGCCGCGCTCCAACCATGTGGAAGTTACATTCTTACCTCGCCGAGCCATATCTTCCGTAAACGATGTCAAGCGAGAGAGCGATTGCTCAACTTTGGTCAACTGTGGCGCAATAATGGAACCGGACCCGCGCCGCTGTACGATCAGACCTTCTTCGACCAACGGCTGCACGGCTTTTCGAACAGTTACCCGAGACAGTGTGGTCATCAAGGCAATCTCGCGTTCAGGCGGCAAAGGTGTGCCGGGGGGCAGCTCGCCATTTTCAAACGCCTCCTCAATACGGCGACGTAGTTGTATATATCGTGGCCCTCCCGTGGGAGACAACCAGGATGATGGGTCAAAAACTTTCTGAACGCTCATTTTGTTTCTCCCACCCATAAACCCTGCGCCAGCGACAGAGCACCATCCGAAGCGTCACCCTTCGGAGAGGCACAAATTGCTTGATATTCAGGACGCAGCAACTCCGTGTATGCAGCCCCCAAACCACCAAGCATATAGAGTACGCCCGTTATCTCTGTATTCAATGTGTCCAGCGTGTGATGAAGTGATGCCACTGCTGCATCAACTATTTCAATCGCAATCGCATCGCCCTCGTAATACGCTTTGATAATGCTCGGTGCAAAGCTGCCGTAATCCATCGGCGTTGCGCCTTGAACAAATGCAACCAACCCCTGCGGGGTGCCGCCAAAACGCTGAAGAACCCCGCGAGTCAATGGGCTGTGCGCAACAATTCCATCGTGCGCATGGATGGCTCGACGAAGCAGTTTCTGGCCCAGAAACGCCCCGCCGCCATCATCGCCAAGTTGGAATCCCCAACCGCCGATACTTAATACTTCTCCATTGTGACGACCGACGAAGAACGAGCCGGTGCCGATCGCAGCAACTGTTCCGTCTTCCGCCCCCATCGCGCCCTGAACTGTAATTTCTCGATCAGATGTCACTTTGACCCGATCAAAATTCAAGGCCTTCTCCATCAAATCCGCCGCGCCTTCAAGATTAGCGCCCGCGAGGCCAAGGTACGCATAATCGCCGACCATTCGCGTAGGATCCAATCCTGCTGCTGCGTAGGCGCGATGGATGGTCTCCAGAATATTGGCAAGGGCGCGATTGAAGTCTGTTGTGATATTTGCAGACCCTCCGCTGGCTGCGCCAATGATCGCGCCGGACACTTCGCAAATACTTACGCGACAGGTACTTCCGCCCCCATCAACGGCAACAATCAGTTTTTTCGATTCTGCATTCATACAATACCTATACAATACCTATTGTGATAACGGAAGCAATAATCGCTATACTGGCGAGATTACGGGTGAAACAACGGCAGGTTCGCCGAAAATATCGGTGATACAAAATATTTCTGGACATTCGGTATTAAATTGGCATTATAACTGAAAACCACAGGAACGGGAATCATCAATGGCTGGAAGTCAAATATCTCTCCTGCAAACCGAGCAACCCCACGGGCACGCTAAGGGGCTGGACCTGTTGAGCGGAGCGGAAATCCTAACCATTCTACATGACGCGCAGATAGCGGCGGTCGAGTCTATGAGTGCCGCCCTACCGGCTTTGGACAAGGGTGCCGAGGCGATGGCTAAGGCAATTCGCACGGGTGGCAACCTGGTTTATGCGGCAGCCGGAAGTTCAGGCCTTATGGGACTTGCAGATGGCCTGGAAATTCCGCCAACGTTCGGCATACCCACAAGTCGGATCAGTATTCTAAGGGCTGGTGGTCTGGAAGATATGGCCAAACCTAAGGGCGAAGCCGAGGATGACGAAGAGGCCGCAACTCGCGATGCCGCCGATATCGGCTCCAATGACTGTGTGATTTGCTTGGCTGCAAGCGGTAACACTGTTTACCCCGTTACAATCATGAACATTGCTAAGGCGCGCGGTGCAACAACTATCGGGATTTCCAACAACGGAAATACCTTGTTGATTTCTGGCTCCGATATACCGGTATTTCTGCCTACACCACCCGAAGTTATCGCCGGATCCACGCGTTTGGGTGCCGGAACTGCACAAAAAATTGCGCTAAACATGATGTCCACACTGATGGGTGTCCGGTTGGGCCATGTAATGGACGGGTTGATGGTTAACGTCATAGCCAACAACGTCAAATTGTTCGAACGCGCCGAGAATATCGTGATGGAGATCACAGGCTGCGACAGAAACACCGCTACGGAAAATCTGAAGGCGGCAAACGGGGGCGTGAAACAAGCGATCCTTATCACATCAGGCGCAAAAGATCTGAGTGATGCAATGAAGTATCTGGATATGGCGGACCAAAATCTACGATCCGCGATTGCCAATATAACCACGGGATAACACCCGAAAACCGCGCCAAACGGCGCACGACAGGGAGATGAACAATGAACACGACCAAGTTAGTCAGCGCATTGCTGGCAACATCATTTTTGGGCACAGCGGCCTTTGCGCAGGATGTGACCATTACCGTCGAGAGCTGGCGCAATGACGACCTGCTCATCTGGCAAAACACGATTATTCCAGCATTCGAAGCTGGTCATCCAGGCATCAAAGTTGTGTTCGCACCAACCGCGCCAGCACAATATAACTCTGCTTTGAATGCTAAGTTGGCTGCTGGTACTGCAGGTGACCTGATCACTTGTCGTCCATTTGATGGCTCACTATCGCTATACGATGCTGGCCACTTGGCAGATGTAGGCGGGCTTGAAAATATGGCCAACTTTGGCCCTGTTGCCAAATCGGGCTGGAGCACAGATGACGGTTCTGCCACTTTCTGTGTACCGATGGCTTCGGTTATTCACGGCTTTATCTACAACAAAGAAGCATTTGAAGAAGTTGGCGTAGACGTGCCAAATACGACTGACGAATTCTTCGCTGTTCTAGATGCGTTCAAAGAAGACGGTAACTACATTCCGCTTTCGATGGGTACAGCAGATCAGTGGGAAGCGGCCACAATGGGTTATGCGAACATTGGTCCGAACTACTGGAAGGGCGAAGAAGGCCGCATGGCTGTGATTGCCGGCGACCAGAAACTGACCGATCCGCAATGGGTTGCACCATATGCCCAGCTTGCACGCTGGGGCGAATATATGGGTGATGGATTTGAGGCTCAATCCTATCCAGACAGCCAAAACCTGTTCACTCTTGGTCGTGCAGCGATTTATCCCGCCGGTTCCTGGGAACTGAGTGGCTTTAACGCTCAAGCTGAATTCGCAATGGGTGCCTTCAACCCACCAGTTCAAGCTGCGGGTGACGAGTGCTATATCTCGGACCACGTGGATATCGCACTTGGCATGAACAGTGCGACGAAGAATGCAGACGAAGTGCGGACCTTCCTGAACTGGGTTGGTACAGCAGAATTTGCCAGCCTCTATGCGAATTCGTTGCCCGGGTTCTTCTCGCTTTCCAACCATACGGTTGAAATGTCGGATCCACTGGCGCAGGAAATCGTTGGATGGCGGAATGATTGTAATTCTTCGATCCGCCCATACCACCAGATTCTTTCGCGCGGAACACCAAACCTCGCCAATGAATACTGGGTGTCTTCGGCAAATGCTATTCGCGGCAGCATGACACCAGAAGAAGCTGGTGCGCATATGCAGGATGGCTTGGCAAGCTGGTATGAACCTCAGCAGTAAGCTTTAACAACGGGCCGGAGGCACCCCTCCGGTCCAACCAACAAAGGGGGCAGAGATGAGCACGCAAGACCGACCGAAACGGCGCTGGCATATCGTGATATTTCTAACGCCTGCCGTGTTAGTGTATACGGCCCTAATGATTTTCCCGCTGTTTGGAACTTTGCGCCTGTCGCTGTTTACTACGGTAGGCCAAGAACAGATATTCATCGGACTCGACAACTTCCGCACCCTTTTGGGCGACGAGCGTTGGTCGAACAGTTTCTGGAATGCCCTTAAAAACAACACATGGTTTTTCGTCATCCATATGATCGTGCAAAACCCGCTTGGCATTGCCATAGCTGCGATGCTTTCCTCTTCGGCACTGCGCTTTTCAAGCTTTTATCGTACAGCAATTTTCATCCCTACAATCTTGTCTTTCGTGATCGTGGGTTTTGCATGGAAGTTGATCCTGTCGCCTCTGTGGGGGATCGCCCCCGACATGCTGGATGCAGTGGGCCTGAAATTCTTGTTCAAGCCGTGGCTTGGTAAAGAAGAGTACGCCCTTACAACATTGGCTCTGATCTCGGTTTGGCAATTCATCGGCATCCCGATGATGTTGATCTATGCCTCCCTTTTATCCATCCCGGACGAGGTTCTGGAAGCTGGCGAATGCGACGGAATCACCGGCATGGCTGCATTTTGGAAAATCAAACTGCCACTGATCCTGCCGTCTATCGGGATTATCTCGATTCTGACATTCGTAGGAAATTTCAATGCGTTCGATTTGATCTACACCACGCAAGGGGCATTGGCGGGTCCAAATTACGCCACCGATGTACTTGGCTCGTTCCTGTATCGCACCTTCTTCGGGTTCCAGATGCAATTGGGTGACCCGAATATGGGCTCAGCCATCGCCATGATGATGTTCTTGGTCATTCTGTTGGGCGTTTGTATTTACTTGTTCGGCATCCAGACGCGTATGCGTCGGTACCAGTTCTAGGAGCGGCAGATATGAACAAAGTCAAACACAACCCGCTTAATTTGGCATTCGCTCACGTAGCATTGATTACCTACACAATCATCGCGCTATTTCCTGTCATTGTTATCCTGATCAACAGCTTCAAAACCCGCAAAGCCATTTTCCGTGATCCGCTGTCGCTACCAAATTCGGACAGTTTTACCATGGTTGGTTACGAAACCGTGTTCAAGCAGGGCGATTTCCTGCAGTACTTCCAGAACTCGATGATCGTGACCGTCGTATCGCTGTTCTTCATCCTGCTATTTGGTGCAATGGCTGCCTTCGCGCTGGCTGAATACCGCTTCAAGGGCAATACGCTGATGGGACTATACCTCGCGATCGGCATTATGATCCCTATACGCCTTGGTACAGTGGCCATTTTGCAGATAATGGTGGCAGGTGGTTTAGTGAACACTTTGACCGCATTGATACTGGTTTACACCGCGCAGGGATTACCACTGGCGATCTTTATTCTGGCAGAGTTTATGCGACAGGTGTCCGACGACCTTAAAGATGCCGGCCGGATTGACGGCCTGTCCGAATACCGAATATTCTTTGTGTTGGTGCTGCCGCTGGTGCGCCCTGCAATGGCGACGGTCGCTGTTTTCAACATGATCCCGATCTGGAATGACTTGTGGTTCCCGTTAATTCTGGCCCCAGGTGAGGCAACCAAGACCCTGACACTTGGTTCGCAAGTGTTCATTGGCCAGTTTGTAACCGATTGGAACGCAGTTTTGTCCGCCCTGTCGATGGCAATATTACCGGTGATGATCCTTTATATAATCTTTTCCAAACAACTCATCCGTGGCATCACTTCCGGAGCAGTTAAATGATCCGCGTGCTTGTCGCAGGTTTAGGAAATATGGGCCGCAGCCATGCGCTTGCCTATCATGAGAATCCGGAATTCGAGATTATCGGTTTGATGAACCGCAGCGCGGTTTCGCTGCCGGATGAACTTCTGGAATACCCGATGTACACCGAGTTTTCCGAAGCATTAGATGCCTCCAAACCCGATCTCGTGGCCGTTTGCACCTATACAGACAGCCACGCTGAATATGCGATGGCAGCGATGGATGCAGGTGCACATGTGTTTGTCGAAAAACCGCTTGCTGCCAATGCGACTGACGCCCGAAAAGTGGTGGAAAAGGCGACTGCTACAGGACGAAAACTGGTAGTTGGATACATTTTGCGCCACCATCCAAGCTGGCAACGTCTTATCGCTGAATCTCGTGCTCTTGGTGGACCATATGTGTTTCGTATGAACCTAAACCAGCAAAGTCATGGGTCCGAGTGGGAAACGCATAAAAGTCTAATGAAAAGCACCTCCCCCATAGTTGATTGTGGCGTTCATTATGTAGATGTGATGTGTCAAATCACCGACGCAATACCCGTACAGGTGCGCGGCATGGGCGTCAGGCTATCCGACGAAATCGCACCGGATATGTATAATTATGGCCAGTTTCAGGTTTTGTTCGATGATAATTCAGTCGGCTGGTACGAGGCCGCTTGGGGTCCGATGATTTCGGAAACCGCGTATTTCGTGAAAGACGTGATATCCCCGAATGGTGCTGTTTCTATTGTTTCAGCGGAGTCCGGTGGTTCGGCTGATATCGACAGCCACACGAAAGTCGGTTGCTTACGCGTACACCCCAGTAGTGGGGGCGATCAACTGATTGATCTGCCGGACGAGCCCGGCCATCAAGATCTTTGTAATGCGCAAGCCGCATATATGGCAAACGCTATAAATGAAAACATCGACCTAACTCGACACATGTCGGATGCAGTGCAGTCGCTTGCGATCTGCTTGGCTGCGGATGAAAGCGTTCGCTCCGGCGAACCAGTCTTTTTGTAGGAGGGAAACTGAATGGGTTCCTTAAGTCTAAGAAACGTTCATAAATCTTTTGGCTCGGTCGAAGTATTAACCGACATCAACCTCGAAGTTGAAGAGGGCGAATTCGTGATTTTTGTCGGACCTTCGGGTTGTGGAAAATCTACGCTTCTGCGGATCATCGCTGGTCTGGAAGATGCATCGTCTGGCGATGTTCTTATCGGGGACAGTCGGGTGAATACTTTGCCCCCATCGGATCGTGGCATAGCCATGGTCTTCCAAACCTACGCGCTTTATCCGCATCTGACCGTGCGAAAAAATATGAGCCTTGGCTTGAAACAGGCCAAAAAGTCGCCTGAATACATTGAAGAACGCGTCGGCATCGCTGCCGATATGTTGGAGCTTACCCCTTATCTGGATCGACGTCCGGCAGAATTGTCAGGCGGTCAACGCCAGCGCGTCGCGATCGGGCGCGCGATCGTGCGCAACCCTAAACTGTTCCTGTTTGACGAGCCGCTTTCAAATCTGGACGCCGCACTCAGGGTCAACACACGGCTTGAAATCGCCAATCTGCACCGCGAACTGCAATCCACTATCGTCTACGTAACCCACGACCAGGTCGAGGCCATGACACTGGCCGACAAGATCGTTGTTCTTCAAGCTGGTCGCGTTGAACAAGTTGGATCGCCGATGGATCTGTATAACGACCCCGACAACCTGTTTGTCGCCGGCTTCATTGGCTCGCCAGCCATGAATTTTCTGGATGCCAAGCTGTTTGATCTACCCGCCGAGGTAAAAACCATTGGCCTTCGCCCTGAATCAATATCGCTGGCTGACACCGGAAAAATCACCGGAAAGGTTAGCCATCTGGAACATCTTGGGGCGGATACAAACGTGTATGTAAAGGTTAGGGAACATTTGATTACGGTGCGTATTCCCGGGCAAACGGACTATGAAATCGGGTCAACGGTCCAGCTGGATTTCAAGCCTGACGACCTGTTCCGTTTTGACAAAGATGACAAGCGCGTCAGGTAGAGACGAAAAATGGCGCTTGCCCGAAACCGGGCAAGCTGTGCTTGTTAAGGATAACGGTGCAATACATTACCTTTAGCCAACAAATGCCTTTTCTACGACATACTCGCCGGGTTTGCTGTTGGAACCCTCGCCTAGGCCCGCGCTTTCAGCGATGGTTTTCATATCCTTATTAAGCCCGATAGAGCCACATATCATAATACGATCTGTGTCTGCATTCAGATTTGGAAGACCTAGATCGGCGGCTAGTTTTCCCGAACTAAGGATATCCGTCGGACGCCCCATAGTCTTGAAGGTCTCACCTGTGGTGGTTGGGTAGTATAGCAGTTTTTCGCGTGCGTCTTCCCCAACCAGAGGATCAGAGTAGATGTTTTTCACTAACTGCTCCCCGTAGGCCAGGCCCGAAACTTCACGGGTCGTGTGGACCAAGATCACCTGTTCAAACCGTTCATAGATGTCTGGATCTCGTGCAAGCGAAGCAAAAGGAGCAATGCCAGTTCCGGTGGAAATCAGATATAGACGCTTGCCCGGCAACAACGCGTCGAGCACTAATGTTCCGACCGGCTTAGGGCGAATTATCAGTTCGTCGCCTGCCTGTATGTTTTGCAAACGTGATGTTAGAGGGCCATCTTGGACTTTAATTGAATAAAATTCCAGTTCGTCGTCCCATGCAGGAGACGCGATTGAATAGGCCCGCAACAAAGGCTTGCCGTTCTCACCCATCAGCCCGATCATAACGAATTCACCAGACCGAAATCGCAGGGATTTCGGCCTTGTAACGCGGAACGAAAACAGGCGATCAGACCAATGGGTAACCGAGGTTACAATCTGCGCGTCTGGTAAGCGCGAGGCTTTTATCGCCTCGGCAGTCTGGATTGGGCTTTGGTCGTTCATCTTTGCATTCTCTCGTCGTTATATGTGTCAGGCGGATTGCTGAAACCGGTGTTGATAGTTACGGGCCTGCCAGTCAGCCCGCGCCAACCATTGTGGCTCGGGTTGCCTAGCGGCAAGTGCCTGATCAATTTCAACTTCATCAAAGCCTGACCGACGCGCCATCGCGTATTGATCTGCAAGAAGATGCCCTTTGGCCCGAAGACGCCCGTGATACCCTAGAAGCCGCAGGCGTTGTGCCAGCGAAAACCCTCGACCATCGGAAAAGACCGGAAACTCGATCCGGACCAGATCTATCTGATCAATCCACGGCAACAATTTAACCGCGTCGAAGTCATTTGGCAGATCAATCGCCAGTGCTGCGCTTTGCGACTCTGGTGCTGCCTCTATATCTTCGAAAGAGGAATATCCGCGGTTCCAGTCATCGGACGCGAATCCGTTGTCGTTAACGATAACGTTCGCGTCCGGTGTTTGTTTGTCATCATTCATAAAGTGAATCCCGCATTCTGTTTTTTCTTCGTCGCGCCAACGCCCGGCGCGCTCGTCTTCGCCTGAACTAACTGGCGTAGTGCATGGTTCGCAACCGATAGAAGGGTAACCTTTTGCCACCAAAGGATGCCGAGGCAAGTTATTGGCTGCGATATAGTCGGCCACGTCTTCACGGGTCCAATGTGCAAGCGGATTTACCTTGATACGCTTATCATCTTCGCTTTCGAACAACGCCATTTCAGCGCGAACACCGCCCTGAAAGCGTTTACGGCCACTGATCCATACGTCAAATCCGGCCAGCGCGTCCTCAAGCGGTTCGGTTTTTCGCAGAGCACAGCAGGAATTCTTATCCGCGAGGTGCATCAAGTTGTCTGGATCCCGCAGGAACACTGCCTCTCGCGAAGGCGTAATGCGACGAACATCGCTTAGTCCGAAATCTTCGGCCAACTTGCGCTGGTAGGCCAGCGTTTGGGGAAACAACATCTCCGTGTCGATAAAGATAATAGGCGTCGCCTTATCTATTTCCGATACCATGTGCAGCAACACCACAGCTTCGGCGCCGAAAGACGAAACCAAGGCTATCGGTCCAAACAAAGCGTCCCCGAGGACATCGCGCAGCACCACAGAAGCATCACTATCGCGGTGACGATTGTTCAGTTCGGTCACTCGTTGAGATATCGAAGGGATCGGGTTCTCAAGCGGCATGGTTTTTCTCCTTGGGTGGATAAAGAGCGGCCTTGAAAGGGATTGGCCCTAGACGTCGGAACGTATCAATGAATGTTTCAGAGGAATCCTCACGCAACTCCAAATATTCAAGAACAAGAGTTTCAATCGCCGGAACGATTTCATCTGCTTTGAAACCTGGCCCGATAATCTTGCCAATCGCTGCCTGTTCGGTTCCGTCACCGCCAAGCGTGATCTGGTAGCTTTCAACGCCGGATTTCTCCAACCCCAAAATTCCAATGTGACCAACGTGGTGGTGTCCACAGGCGTTGATACATCCGGATATTTTGAGCTTCAAGTTCCCGATATCATGTTCCAGCTTTAACTCATCAAAACGGATCGCGATGCCTTGAGCGACATTGATCGATCTAGCTGTAGCCAAATCACAATAATCCATTCCGGGGCACGCGATGACGTCTGAAATCAGGCCAATATTCGCCGTTGCCAATCCAGCCGCCCGCAGTTCCTTATAAACCGCCGGCAAATCACCTTTGTGAACATCGGGTAGAATGATATTTTGTTCATGGCTTACCCGAAGTTCATCATGGCTCCACTTTTCGGCGATATCAGCCAATATGCGCATTTGCGAGGAGCTGGCGTCGCCAGGTGTTGCACCGTGGGCTTTCAGGGATACCGTTACGATAGCAAAGTCTGAATTCTTGTGCGGATGTACATTGGTATCAGTGAAAGAGCGGAACAGCGGATCGGAATCACGGGCTTCCGCATATGCATCGATCGATGCATGCTTGTAAGCTGGTGGTTCAAAGTCCGCGTGAATACGCGCGAAAATATCTTGATCCACGCCATCAAAACGCACGCGTTGCAACGCAAAGCTTTCCTCAACGCGACGACGGATATCCTCGATACCGTTTTCATGCAAAGTAATCTTGATACGGGCTTTATACTTGTTATCGCGCCGACCGATCTGGTTATAGACCTGAAGAATGGCTTCCATATATGGCAACAAATCAGCACGCGGTAAGAACTCCCGCACGACTCTGCCAATCATCGGTGTCCGTCCCAGACCGCCGCCAACAGACACTTCGTATCCAGGCGCGCCTGTTTCGTTACGAACCAGTTTCAGACCGATATCGTGGAATTTGGTAACGGCACGATCATTTTCGCTGCCAGTCACCGCAAATTTGAATTTACGTGGTAGAAACGCGAATTCTGGATGATCTGTCGACCACTGACGCACGAGCTCTGCGGTTGGACGCGGATCCTCGGATTCGTCGGCGGCAACACCTGCGAAATGGTCAGCAGTAACCGAGCGGATGCACGATCCGGATGTTTGAATCGCGTGCATGTCTACTCTGGCCAAAGCCCCCAGAATGTCGGGGACATCTTGCAATTTCGGCCAGTGGAATTGGACGTTTTGCCGAGTAGAGAAATGGACGTATCCTTTATCCCACCGATCGGCGACATCAGCCAGAGTCCGCATCTGCGTACCGTTAAGCGTACCGTAAGGGATAGCTACCCGAAGCATGTATGCGTGCAACAACAGATACAGCCCGTTCATCAATCGAAGTGGCCGGAATTCGTCTTCAGTTAACGAACCGTCGATACGACGTTTAACCTGATCACGGAACTGTTCCGCGCGTTCAGTGACAAACTCTTTGTCGAAGTTGGTATAGTTATACATATCGTTTGCTCCGGAATGGTAGGGAACGAGGGTTCAAGCTGAACGTACTTGTTTGCCAAGTGAACGGTTCGAAGGACCTTTTGTCCGGAAGATTTCGCGGAAATGGACGGGCGACGGACCTTGATTGTGGGTTTGCGTTGCGCCAGCCAGATACGGACCAACAATAGAACTATCGGAACCCTCAACCTGGGCCAAACGATCATTTGCCGCTTCGTCGTGGTCGAACAAAATGGCGCTACCGTGCTCGGGTGACCATTTACCGGAGGCCATAAGATAGACGACTTCGCCACTCAGCAAATCATTCGCAGTAATAACATTTTGAGTAGGTTTATTTCTCATGGCTCTAATCCTTGGCAGTCAGTGTTGCGACGAAATCCGAAGTCGTCAGGGTTTATCGTCGTTAGTCAGCAAGTTATTATCGTTGCGGTTGCCCTTAATATAGAATATTGTTCCCACAATGGGCTAGTGGGCCGAGAGAATAAGAACATTGTGTAGATTATTCCAACTCCACAGAGATTTTTTCCCAATTCGGAGCAGAAAACGAAATGACAGTCAGAATTGATGCGTTGGATCGGAACATCCTCAATGAACTACAGCAGGATGCGTCGCTCTCTTTGGACGAAATTGCCCGAAAAGTGGGGTCATCCAAGACACCTGTTTGGAATCGGATTCGGAAGCTTAAGACCGCCGGCGTTATCAAACGTCAGACGGTTTTGCTCGATCCCGAAGCTCTCGGTTTGGACGCTTGTTTCTTTGTGTTGGTGCGGACCTCGCAACATGACGCGGAGTGGCAAGCGCGGTTTCTAAAAACACTGCTAGAGCGGCCAGAAGTCTTGGAAGCACATCGACTGGCCGGCGATATTGACTATATTTTGAAGGTGCAGGTGGAAAATGCGAAGGCTTACGACGTGTTTTACCAATCGCTAATTTCTGAAGTAAAAATATTCAATGTGACCGCCCTACTGTCGATGGAAGAAATCAAGTCGACGACAATTCTTCCGCTTTGAGTGTTGGGATCTTTTAAAACGATTCGCATGCCGGAAATTCGTCCGCGATTAGCTGGGTAGCCTCGCCTCCGGGCCCTGAATTTATCATTTCAAGGTAATTCGGCTGAATATTTACTTTAAGCTTCCCAATTGACCGCAAGACCCGTTAAATAATTGCAAGCGGTTTGGCCCGACCGCCCCAAACAATAGATATTGGAGATTGTTGATGATTCTGGTTGGCGGCGAAAATCTAATCGATTTCATTCAGGTTAAAAATGACGGCGGTGCGCCTCTCTATCGCGCAAACGTTGGCGGGTCGCCTTTTAACACGACCAAGGCGTTGGCGCGGCAAGGTATGTCCGTCGGGTATATGACGCCAATTTCATCTGATACGATGGGCGATTTACTGGCCGATGACTTGAAAAAGGAGAGTGTCGAATTGCTGGCACAACGGCGCACAGAGCCGACATCGCTGGCTGTCGTATCATTGGTTTCTGGCTCTCCGAGCTATCAATTCTACCGTGAACACACCGCAGAGCGGATCGTCACACTTGATAGCCTTCGAGATCAACTTCCCAAAGGTGTTGCCACTGCCTTTCAACTTGGATCACTCGCTATTACAGACGGCTCCGACGCCGACGCGTGGGTTGATTTTTATGTAGAGATGAAAGCCGCCGGACTGTTTACATCCTTGGATCCCAACATTCGTCCAGCTTTCATTCATGACCGCGACGGTTTTCTGGTCCGATTAACGCGACTTTTTAAAAACACCGACCTACTAAAGCTAAGCGACGAAGATTTGGAGTGGATATATCCGGGTGACTCTTTGTTTGCTGCTGCCGAGAAGCTGAAACAAAATTCGAGCGCGAAACTGGTTGTTGTAACGCTTGGCCCAGATGGCGCTTTTGCCATTTTCGGCAGCACAACCATCATCATAAAACCTGCCCCAGTTGACGGGTTGGTGGACACCGTTGGTGCCGGAGACACCTTTATGGCAACGCTGATTTCGTCGTTGTTCCAGACCGGCCGATTAAATGCCACTGCTTTGGAAGCCATGTCCGAAAATGAAGTTGAACTGTTGTTAAAACGCTCCAGCTGCGCAGCTGCTTTGAATTGCGAACAGGCCGGCTGCAATCCGCCAGTCCTGCGAACGTTGGATGCGGCCTATCCCGTCAAGATGGGGTGAGGTTGAGTTCAGGGAACATCAAAGCCACTCTATCGTAGTTTTCAGCGAATTGCGCACCATTCGTCGTCGCAGCGTGAAATCAGCCGTCTTCGCGCAACACGGTGCGAATTCACGCAATCGTAGCTTGCCTAAAGCCCACGCGCACCTTTACCATCGAAACGGACGCGCCGCCTGATTAGCCATGGAGAACTACGCCGATGACACAGCGACAGAGAGCAGGCTTGCAGACAGCAGCCATCGAAAGTGAAAACCAACCACAAATTCTAGACTGGATGTGGCTTGGCATGACGCTCGCTTTCCTGATGCTGGCAACGGTGGTCAGCGCCCAAGACATCATTAAGTCTTACGGTATCTCTAAATTCGGCGAGTTGAAATACTCCGAGGATTTCGCGCATCTGGATTATGTGAACCCCGAAGCTCCAAAAGGTGGTGAATATTCGACTTGGGCATTTGGATCCTTCGATAGCTTTCACCCGTATATCGCGAAAGGTCGTGCGGCGATCGGGGCTAGCATTCAGTTTGAATCTTTGATGGTTGGCACGGCAGACGAGGCAGATTCCATGTATGGTCTGCTGGCCGAAAGCCTTGAATATCCAACCGATAATTCGTGGGTGATCTTCCATTTACGCCCCGAGGCCAAGTTTTCGGACGGATCACCGGTTACCGCCGAGGACGTGGTGTTTTCCCAAGTTATCCTTCAAGAAAAGGGCATCCCGTCGATTCAAACTTTCTTTGCCGAGGCTTACGAATCCGTTGAGGCACTCGATACGCATACCGTGAAGTTTACGTTCCGCGAGCCGTCTGAAACGAATGACATGGTTATGCAGGCCGCTAGTACAACGGTGTTCTCAAAAGCTTGGTGGGAGGGTCGCGACTTCGCGGAATCCACACTCGATGTACCGATGGGGTCGTCCGAATATATCTTAGAAAGCATGGATGTCGGCAAGACGGTCATCTATCGGCTAAGGGATGATTACTGGGGCAAAGATTTACCGATCAATATTGGGCGCAGCAATTTCGCGAATTTGCGGTTTGAATACTACGCTGATCCGACAGCTGCATTTGAAGGTTTCAAAGCTGGTGAAACAACATTCCGGATTGAAAACTCCTCGCTTAAGTGGGCACAAGATTACAGTTTTCCTTCTCTTGAAAAGGGTTGGGTGCAAAAGGTTGAATTACCCAATGGGAATATCGCGCAAGCGCAGGGGTTCTTTTATAATATTCGCAAAGCGCCTTTCGACGACATTCGAGTTCGACAGGCCCTAGGTTTAATGTTCAATTTCGAATGGGCCAATGAAACCCTATTCTTTGGGCTTTACGAACGTGTAAACAGTTTCTGGGGCAACTCTGCGCTTGAAGCACAAGGTATAATTCCGGCAGATGAATTGGCCATACTGAAACCTTTCCGCGTATTCCTGCCTGAAAGCGTGTTCACGGAAACAACCTATATTCCGCCAAGTTCAGGCACACAGCAGTTGGACCGCGCGCAAGTCAGGGCCGCCGGCACATTGCTGGACGACGCAGGTTGGTTGGTTGGTGACGATGGTATGCGGCGCAATGCCGAAGGGGTTGCCCTTGTGATTGATGTGCTGAACAACTCGCCGGCTTTTGACCGTATTATCAATCCATACGTGGAAAATTTGAAAACATTGGGCGTCGAAGCAACACACACTCGGGTGGATTCCGCGCAGTATACAGAACGACGTCGCAGTTTTGACTTTGATATGCTGGTTTCGACTTACGGGAACTCGGTCACACCCGGTCTTGGGTTGAAGCAATGGTACGGCAGCGAAAACGCCGACGTGCCATCGCGAAATATCGCGGGGCTGAAGAATGAAGCCATCGATGCTTTGGTTGAAATCGTAATCGCCTCCGAAACCCGAGAGGAGCTTAACCTGAACACCCGCGCGTTGGATCGTGCGCTCCGTTCCCTCCATATCTGGGTCCCGCAGTGGTATAAGGACCTGCACACGGTCGCATACCTCGACGTTTATCGGCACCCTGAAAACCTTCCGCCCTACTCTTTGGGCGATACGGATTTCTGGTGGTATGACGCGGATCGGGCCGCTGAACTCAAATCTGCCGGAGCATTCTAACACCCCATGGGCGCTTATATTCTTCGACGTATGTTCCTCATAATCCCGACATTGATCGGAATTATGGTGCTGAACTTCGCATTGGTGCAATTCCTGCCCGGTGGCCCGATTGAGCAAGTTATCGCACAATTGGAAAATTCCGGCGACCCGCTGGATCGTATCGGCGGAGATGGCAGTGATGCAGGAATAACCACCCAAAGCGGCGAGGAATCCAAGTATCAAGGCGCGCGCGGACTGCCGCCGGATTTCATCGAAAAGTTGGAGATCCAGTTCGGTTTTGACAAGCCGCCACTGGAACGCTTCCTCCAAATGATGAAGAACTATGTCACCTTCGATTTTGGCGAGAGTTATTTTAGGTCCATTTCAGTTATTGACCTGGTGCTGGAAAAAATGCCCGTCTCGATTTCGTTGGGATTATGGTCGACCTTGATCGCTTATATGATCGCCATTCCGCTGGGTATCCGCAAGGCTACCAAAGAAGGGTCAAAGTTTGACACGTGGAGCTCGGCTATCCTTATTGCCGCCTATGCCATCCCCGGGTTTTTGTTCGCGATCATGTTGGTCGTTCTGTTTGCAGGCGGGTCATACTGGCGGGTATTTCCGTTGCGCGGACTGACATCGAATGACTTTGCGGACCTAAGTTTACTTGGGCAAATCAAGGACTATTTTTGGCATATCACGCTACCGGTTCTTGCTGGCAGCGTTGGGGCATTTACCGGTCTTTCAATGCTTACGAAAAACTCGTTTCTGGACGAAATCAGAAAACAATACGTTGTCACAGCCCGCGCCAAAGGACTGACGGAACGTCGCGTGCTTTACGGACATGTTTTCCGCAATGCCATGCTCATAGTCATCGCAGGTTTCCCCGGTATTTTTATCAGTGTTTTCTTTGGCGGCTCGTTAATCATCGAAACCATATTTTCGCTCGATGGCTTGGGGCGGTTGGGCTTCGATGCGGCTTTGACCCGCGATTATCCTGTCATGTTCGGTACATTGTTTTTCTTCACGCTGCTGGGATTGTTCATAAAACTGGTCTCTGACCTTACCTATGTGTGGATTGATCCGCGGATCGATTTCGAAAGTAGGCAAACATGAAACTTACGTCCTTGCAACGCCGCCGCCTTTCAAATTTTCGGGCAAACCACCGAGCGTTTTGGAGTCTATGGATTTTCGGAACCCTCTTTCTTCTGACGTTGTTTGCCGAACTCATTGCCAACGATCACCCATTGCTCGTTTCCTATAAAGGCGCGTTGCATGCACCGATTTTCAACTTCTACTCCGAAGCTGACTTCGGCGGCGATTTCCGGACAGAGGCCAGCTACGCGGACCCGGAACTTCAATGCCTTATTGTTACGGGCGGGTTGGCCGACGTCTGCTTCGTCGGTCCAGTTGCTGCAACCGTAGTTATTTCCGATGTAGCAAACGGATCATTTGAAGTTGATAACAAAGGTTGGATATTGTGGCCTTTGATCCCCTACAAATTTAATACCGTCGACACCCACAACGTAAAAACTGCACCCGGTGCGCCGGATCGATACCACTGGCTTGGCACGGATGATCAAGCGCGTGACGTACTGGCGCGGATCATCTACGGGTTTCGTATATCGATTATTTTCGCGATCATTGTCACAATATCCACATCAATACTCGGTATTATTGCGGGGGCTGCGCAGGGATACTACGGCGGGCTATTCGATCTGATGTTTCAGCGGTTCACCGAGGTTTGGGGCTCCCTTCCCAGCCTCTATATTATCATAATTCTATCCGCAATTTTCAACATGACATTCTGGTTGCTTATTCTAATAATCGTGGCTTTCGGCTGGGGTGCCCTTGACGGAGTGGTGCGGGCCGAATTTTTACGCGCACGTAATTTCGAATATGTTCGGGCCGCCCGAGCGTTAGGCGTACCCGACCGCGTCATCATTTTCCGCCATGTGCTGCCCAACGCAATGGTTGCCACGTTAACCATGTTACCGTTCATCATTACGGGAACAATTGGCGCGCTCGCAGGGCTTGATTTTCTAGGATTCGGACTGCCATCATCCTACCCCTCGCTGGGCGAACTTACCTTGCAGGCAAAATCCAATTTGAATTCGCCTTGGTTGGGATTCTCGGCCTTCTTCACCTTTACCATCATGCTGTCGCTTCTGGTTTTCATATTTGAAGGTGTGCGTGACGCGTTCGACCCAAGAAAGACTTTCAATTGAGCGCCCCACTTCTAAGTGTAAAAAACCTGTCTGTCCGATTTGGCAATGCCGCGGATGTCGTGCGTAACGTCAGTTTTGAGGTGCACGCGGGCGAGACGGTCGCGATTGTCGGTGAAAGTGGGTCGGGTAAATCCGTAACCGCGCTTTCAACCGTTTCGCTGCTGCCGGACAATGCGGTAATCACCGGCGAAGCCAACTATCTTGGCGACCAGATGCTAGGCGCAGAGCAGAAAACGCTCCGGCGCATTCGCGGCAACGACATCAGTTTTATCTTTCAAGAACCGATGACGTCGCTGAACCCGCTGCACACAATCGAAAAACAAGTAGCAGAGAGTCTCGCGCTTCATCAGCGAATTACCGGTTCCAAAGCGCGTACTCGCATTCTAGAGCTGATGGAAAAAGTCGGGATCGATAACCCCGAAACCCGACTTGAAGCTTATCCACACCAACTTTCGGGCGGGCAGCGTCAGCGAGTTATGATCGCAATGGCCTTGGCAAATAAACCGGACCTATTGATTGCAGACGAGCCGACAACTGCGCTGGACGTGACTATTCAAGCACAAATTCTAGAACTCCTGTCAGACTTGCAACGCCGCGAAGGTATGGGGATGTTATTTATCACACACGACCTGAACATCGTGCGCCGAATTGCAGACCGAGTGTGCGTGATGGAAGACGGCGAAATTGTCGAAAGCGGGCCTACACCTGAGATCTTCGATAATCCGCAACATGATTACACGCGCAAACTTCTCGCCGCTGGTGCCGGAGGGAAGCCCGCGCCGCTTCCAGCCGACGCCCGTCCGGTTCTAAGTGCGAAAGATCTGCGAATTTGGTTCCCTATCAAACGCGGGATACTTCGTCGAACCGTAGGCCACATCAAGGCGGTAAATCAAGCCAGTTTTACTATCCACGAGGGGGAAACTCTGGGGATTGTAGGAGAAAGCGGCTCAGGTAAGACCACTGTTGCACTAGCAATTTTACGACTAATTTCATCAGAGGGTGCGATTCAGCTTCAAGGCCAAAATATTGCTGGGCTGAAAAATGCCAAAATGCGCCCGCTGCGCAAAGATATTCAAATTGTGTTCCAAGACCCGTTCGGATCCCTTTCGCCCCGTATGACCGTGGAACAGATTATCGCTGAAGGCCTAGGTGTACACGAAATTGAGACCGGGCAAAGCTCGAACCAGCTGGTTGTTGATATCTTACAGGAGGTTGGCCTCGACCCTGACATGATGGAGCGGTATCCGCATGAATTTTCAGGCGGGCAGAGGCAGCGAATTGCTATTGCGCGGGCGATGATCCTGCGACCTAGACTGCTAGTCCTAGATGAACCGACTTCGGCGCTGGATATGACCGTTCAATCCCAAATCGTCGACCTTTTGCGCGACCTGCAGGAAAAGCACCGTCTGGCCTATTTATTTATTAGCCACGATCTGAAGGTGGTTCGCGCTTTGTCGCACAAGGTGTTGGTCATGAAAGACGGCGATGTCGTTGAATCGGGCGATGTGGATCAAGTATTTCAAAACCCGCAAATCCCATACACACGCGAATTAATGGCCGCTGCTTACGATTTGACTTCCGCCAAGGCGGCCATCACATAAAACAATCGTTCACAGTTTCGTTTTTCTGGTTGATATAAACCTGTTGCCCAATACATTACTGCTGATATTCGCGGAGGAATACTATGAAGGCTTATCGCCTGCTTATCGTTGGACTTTTTATGCTGGTGACACCGGCGATTGCCCAGCAAGCCAAGGTCACGACTTTCACGTTGGACAACGGGATGGAGGCCGTGGTGATCGAGGATCACCGTGCGCCAGTCGTTACCCATATGGTCTGGTATCGCGTTGGATCAGCCGATGAAGCTCCGGGGAAATCCGGCATCGCCCATTTTCTGGAACACTTGATGTTTGTTGGTACCGACGACATTCCGGAAGGGGAATTCAGCCGTATCATTGAAAGTTTGGGCGGAAACGACAATGCGTTTACGTCGCATGATTACACCGCATATTTTCAACGCATCTCCACCGAGCATCTAGAACTTATGATGACGATGGAAGCTGACAGAATGCACGATCTAATTCTGAACGAGGAAGCAGTGCGCACCGAACGCGATGTTGTGTTAGCCGAACGCACCCAACGCACTGACAGTGATCCAGGCAGCCTGTTCTCCGAGCAACGCGCGGCGGCGCTTTACATGAACCACAGGTATGGAATTCCGGTGATAGGTTGGCGGCATGAAATCGAACAATTGAACCTGACGGACGCATTAGAATTCTACCACCGCTATTACGCACCGAATAATGCGATCCTTGTGGTCGCTGGTGATGTCGATCCAGCTGACATTGAAGCGTTGGCCATTAAGCATTACGGCGAACTTGAACCATCCGATGGCATTACCTCGAGAGTTCGCCCAACAGAACCGCCGCATCTTGCACCACGGCGATTGGAATTTCACGACGAACGTGTTTCCAACCCTTATATTATCCGCTCCTACTTGGCGCCTGAACGTAATACCGGCGCGCAATCGCAATCCGCCGCATTAACCGTTCTAGCCGAGTTGCTGGGCGGCAGCGGATTGACATCAGTATTGGGCAAGGCGTTACAACTTGAAGATCCGATTGCGGTTTCAAGCGGTGCTTTTTACAGCGCGACCTCGCTCGATCCGGATAGTTTTGGTGTGTATGTTGTCCCAGCCATTGGTGTTTCGCTTCAAGACGCGGAAGCAAAGATGGACAAGGTTCTCACACAATTTTTGATCGACGGGCCGGACCCCGCGCAGATGGAACGCATCAAGGCGCAGATTCGCGCTTCTGAAATCTATGCGTTGGACAACCAAAACGGGCTGGCGCGCCGCTATGGTGCGGCCCTTTCCATTGGCTTAAGCGTCGAAGACATCGGTAATTGGCCTAACGAAATTAACGCTGTTACAGCCGATGATGTTTTGGCAGCCGCCAAAGATGTGTTGGTGTTGGACAACTCGGTCACCGGCTGGTTGATGAAGGAGATTGCTGAATGAAGCATCTATTATCCTTAGTGTTCGCAATCGCGTTTGCCCTTCCCGTCAACGCAACCGAAATTCAAAAAGTTACTTCCGAAGGGGGCATAACAGCCTGGTTGGTTGAGGAGCACAGCATTCCGATCGTCTCCATCGATATATTGTTTCGGGGGGGGGCAAGTATTGAGCCTGACGATAAACAGGGCGCCACCTATCTGATGGCGGGGCTTCTTGAGGAGGGAGCGGGTCAATATGATGCAATCGAATTTCTCGAAGCGACGGAAGCGCTGGCCGCGAGGTTCAGTTTTGACACCAGCCGCGATTTGGTTAGCATAAGCGCCACCGTTTTGAGGGAAAACCTGAACCCATCAATGGATTTGCTGCGTGTTGCGCTTACAGAACCGCGTTTCGATGAAATCGCGTTTGACAGGGTTCGCGCACAGGTCAACTCTATCATTCGAAGAGCTGAAACCAACCCAAGATCCATGGGAGGAAGCCGCTTTCGCTCTCTGGCATTCGGCGATCATCCCTACGCACGCGATCTAGAAGGTACGTTAGAAAGTATCGCCGCGCTCTCACCGCAAGACATGCACAAAACTCATCAGGCGGCGCTCACGCATGACAGACTAGTCGTGGGCGTGGTAGGTGACATTACACCCGAAGAACTGGCGAAATTGCTGGACACAGTATTTTCAACTTTACCCGAGTCGAGCTCTGAAATCGTTGCGCTAACCACGATGCAGGCCAGTGGAGGGGTTGATATAATTGATCATCCGTCCCCTCAATCAGTCGCAATATTTGGTCATGCCGGTATCATGCGTGACGACCCAGACTATATCATCGCGTATGTAATGAACCATATCCTCGGTACGGGGTTTACATCGCGACTAAATCAGGAAATCCGTGAAAAACGGGGGCTAACTTACGGGGTGGGCAGCTTCTTGGCACCGTATGATCGGGCTGCGCTGTACATGGGGTCGATTTCCAGTTCAAATGAGAATATCGCGGAAGCAATTGATTTGATCCGGGATGAATGGGCGCAACTGACGGACCAAGGTGTCACGCAGGAAGAACTGGAAGCGGCTCAAAAATATTTGACGGGTTCCTATCCATTGCGGTTTGACAGCAATGGTGCAATCGCCTCAATTCTTGCGGGATTGCAATTCGCCGACTTGCCTATCGATTACATAACCACCCGCAATGATGGAGTGAATGCTGTGACAGTCGAGGATATTAACCGGGTTGCTGAGCGTCTTGTCCAGCCAGAAAATTTGCGCTTCGTTATAGTTGGCCAGCCCGAAGGAATTACGGCCAACTAAAATGCCGCAACAGGATGGATAACAAAACGGCGACTTGTAGGGATACTGATCGGAATAGCGTTACACAAATCGTTTGCCGCTACTCTTGCTCAATTGAATTCACCCAGTTCGCCAAGAAATTTTCCTTTTTCAGCCTGTCTAAAAACACCAGCAATCCGGGGCCAAGTCGAATTGGCCGAGCCGCGCTGTTTTCTTGCAATTGGGCAGAATCTATCGGTGGCAAACTCGTGAGTTTGGTCAGCTCAGGGCTATGGTTTAGCGTAGCTAAAAAATCGATCATCATGCCGCTTTGCGTCGGATGCACTGCATTTCTTGGAATTAGAGCGGTGCGCAGCATCACATTTACATAGTCGTCGAACAGAATGATCCGAATACCGGGGTAGTCGGCTAATCGAGAAATGGCGTAGCTTCCAACCACGTTATATGCAAGCGCCAACCGGCCCGACGCGACATCGCTGATCATGTCGCCAGAACCTCTATACAAACGGGTATTCAAGCGCCCCATCACCTCGGTCAGGCGCCAATACGAGTCGGAATTTCGAGAATCCTGAGTCGCGAAAAGATATCCCGCCCCTGATACTCGCACATCATATGTACCAACGCGATTTTCAAATTTGTCGGGATTGTCGCGCAACAGCGAGATAAGTTCCTCGCGCGTTTTGGGTGGGTCAATTCCTTGAAATGCGGCCTCGGAAATCACCACCACCGCAGGCTCTTGTGTGAATGCAAAAATCTGATTTCGCCATTTAGCCCAATCCGGCAAAGTATCGGTCGCGTTGGAAGAGTAGGCCTGCGCATTTCCATCATTCGCGAGCTTTGTTTGTAGGTCCATTGCCGAAGATATCGCCAGATCAAACACAGCGTCTTCTTCATAGATAGCTTTCATCAATTCCGTGCTGCTGGCGATAACATAGTCGATATTAATCGTCGGGTGCGCGCGCTGAAATTCGAGAATGATCGGCTCGAATACGTTAATGTCCGCGGTCGAGATTATCTTCAATGTAACATTGCCGTTGGGTGCGGCGTAGATGCGATTGCCCTCCACCTCGAAAGCCGAAGCTAGATGCGGCCCAAAGGCTAGGAATATTAAACTACTGGCAATATGAGCGAAACGCATGCGCCGGGCCCTTCCATATTCGCACGTATATTCACGCGCCCCTTGTGTGCACGTGCAACCTCATCGGCAATTGTAAGCCCAAGACCGGAACCAACAATGTCAGATACGTTCGCCCCACGTGAAAATCGTTTGGTTAGACTATTCAGATTAGTGTCCCCAAACCCCCTCCCCTGGTCGCTAAAAGAGATTTTGTAGTGCCCGTCATTCTGCACGGCTATGTGGATATCGCTGTCAGGCGGCGAATATTTAATTGCATTGTCTAGGATATTACGCAGGGCATTTTGTAGGAGGATCGGGTCCCCGACAAACGGAAACCGGTCGTTCGGAATATTGACGATAAGGTTGATGTCTTTAAGCCCGGCGGTCGGTGATAAATGCTCGCACGTGTCGTGAGTAATATCACCTAGATCCACTTTTGATGTTAACAAATGATCGGTTCGAAAGGTTACCATCGCGTGGTCAAGTAGTTGACCAGCCGAGCGGGAGCTCTCGTCTACCGCGCGGATCATCTGGCGCAACGCGCGCCTATCTTCGGGCTTTTCGAGGCGCCTAAGCGCAACTTCAGCCTGCGTCCGGACAATTGCTAGCGGCGTGCGAACGCGGTGTGCGGCCTCTGCAACAAAGTCTTCGGATTGCGCCAGAGAGGCGCGCAAACGGGACATGAAATTGTTGAGGGCTGCAACAAGTGGCACAAGTTCGCTTGGAAGTTTCGCTTTTACTGGACTCAAATCATGCGGCCCGCGACGCTTAATAGACTGCGTCATCCGGCTAAGTGGCGAAAGGGCTGATTGGGCAGCCAGCAGGCTAAGCGTGGTCGAAAAGATAAAAAAACCAACACCGACGATTGCCGCAGTGGTCGATATACTTGAAGAAATCACTGCTAGGCTAAGTCGAGTTTGCGCGACTATAATTGTTGCATTGACCGTTTGCCCAGCTGAACTGACGGACCTCGCCACAGCGACAGAACGGACTTCTTCCCCACGATAATCGAAAGTTGAAAACGCGGGATTCGGCGGCGTAGGAAAAGACGCAGGATCGGGCAAATCGGTATACCCGGTCAACGTTTCGCCATCGACGATGACGCGGTAAAAAACCCGGTCCTGACTTATCGATCCGAGCATTGAAAGGGCTGAATACGGCAGCTCAAGATTTACTGTTCCGCGTTCGGAATAAAGCGCGTCGGCAATGGATGTTGCTGATGCCGCAAGAATATTATCCTGCGTATCGGTTGCGGCCTGCTCTGCGACGACGCGAACGATCAGGTAAAAGGTTAGCGAAAGAATGGCCGCGATAACCGACAACTGGAACACCAATCTGCGCCGAATTGAACTATTTGTGAACAACGCCTTCATGACTGCTCAACTAACCGATAACCTAATCCTCTTACGGTTTCTATTTTTGCGGCCGAACCCTCCAATCTTTTGCGAAGGCGGCCAATATATACCTCAATGGCATTCTCCGAGACATCTTCGGTGAAGGAAAACAATCGATCCATCAGGTACGATTTTGAAAATATTTGCCCAGGAGTCGCGAAAAATATTTCTAACAAACGATGCTCGCGGTTACGCAGAATCTCGGTGCGTTCGCCGATAGTAACTGTACCGGAAAACGAATCAAAATCGACACCCGCGAAGTGCCGCGTGTTGTTTGCCGCGCCGCCTTGACGCCGCAAAACGGCCCGGCACCGAGCCTCCAATTCAGAAAAATCAAACGGTTTTGTAATATAATCGTCTGCCCCTAGATCCAACAGCCCAACTCTGTCAGATATCTGCGACCGAGCCGTTAATACGATCACAGGGGTCCTATCGGCATTGCGTCTATGGGTCGCCAAAAAATCACGGCCATCTCCATCTGGAAGCATAATATCCAATAAAATCAAGTCGTAAGAGGTCACGTCGATAAAGCTCTGCGCGGTTGCAAGATCGGCGGCATGATCAACAACATGCCCATCAAGGGCAAGCCGGTCCACCACGGCTTTCGCCAGCTGAATGTTGTCTTCGACCAATAGAAATCGCACTCGGTGGGTCCCTTTTTTGAACGTGACAGGTTCGTGTCAGGTTGGAGGCCTTAACTGACACAATGTGCGAGCAAGTGCCCGTATGTCAAACAAGAGAATAAAAAAACCAACTTGGAGGAAAGAAATGAAAACTCGGATTTTCAAAGTCCTAATGACCGGCATGGTTCTAGGCCTTGGCGGAACAGGCGTTGCGACTGCAGCCGAATGTATCGCCCCAGCGAACCCCGGCGGAGGCTGGGACTTCACCTGCCGTCAAATCAGCAAAATCATGTATGATATTGGCGCGGTTGATAAACCTATTCAGGTCACCAACATGTCCGGTGGTGGTGGTGGTCTCGCGTTCAACCATGTGGTTGGCGAACGTGATGACGACGCCGATTTGATTATCGCGGCATCTTCAGCGACATCAACCCGCTTGGCGCAAAACGCCTACGCCGGCATGACAGCCGACCAAGTTCGCTTCGTTGGCGCTATCGGTATCGATCCAGGCGTTATTGTAGTGGGGGCAGATAGCCCATTCAAAACGCTGTCAGATCTACTAGACGCAGTTGTTGCCGATCCTTCTTCGGTTACATTCGCTGGTGGTTCCGCTGTTGGCGGCTTCGACCATATGAAGCCATTGATGTTACTACAACGTGCCGGTTTGACCGACATTACCAAAATTAAGTATATTGGTCTTGATGGCGGCGGTGACGCAATCACCCAGACTATCGGCGGCTTCACCCAAGCGATGACGGGCGATATGTCCGAGGTCGTTGGCTTCCTTGCTGCGGGCGATATCCGCGTATTGGCAGTTTTGACCGACGAGCGTGTAGCCGGATTTGATGACATTCCTACCGCTATCGAGCAGGGCTATGATGTCGTCGCCGGTAACTGGCGTGGTCTATATATCCCGCGTGGTGTTTCGGACGAAACGTTCGAGATGTGGGCTGGTCGTTTGCAACAAGTAGCAGATTCCGACGAATGGGCCGAAGCAATGACTGCAAACGGTCTGGCTCCGTTCACCATGGTTGGCAACGACTTCCAAGGCTATATCGACAATCTGGTAGTAGAAATCCGCCAGATGAGCAAAGACATTGGAGTAATTCAGTAATGGCTAGTGACCGGATCTTTGGTCTGGTCATGGCAATCGTGGCACTTGCGTATATCGCGAGTGCCACACAGATCCAGACCAGCTTTTTGTCGGACCCGGTGGGGCCCAAAACTTTCCCAATCATTGTCGGAGTTGTCTGCGCCATAAGTGCGATTTTCATGGTACTAAAACCTGACCCCGAACCTGACTGGCCAACTCTACGCACATTTGGTGCGATAATTATCGCCGTTCTCGTACTGATCGCATATGCATATGCGTTAAAACCACTTGGCTTCTTGCTGCCAACAACTGTTGCTGCCGGAGTGCTGAGCTTTCAGATTTCACCCAAAACAAAAACCGCGATTCTATCGGGTCTCGGGCTGTCAATCGGGCTGTTTCTTATTTTCAAATACGCGCTGGATCTGGGACTTGTTCCGTTCCCCAAAAGTTGGATGGGTTAAATTATGGAAGTATTTACAAATCTGGCGATGGGATTCGCCGTTGCGCTGACACCTTACACATTGATGCTGGCCGTTGTTGGCTGTTTTATCGGCACGATCATTGGCGCGCTGCCGGGTCTTGGCCCATCAAACGGTGTGGCGATCCTTATCCCGATCACCTTTTCAATGGGTCTTGATGCGACATCGTCGCTAGTGCTGATGACCGCCGTTTATTATGGCGCGATGTATGGCGGGCGGATCAGCTCCATTTTGCTGAATATTCCCGGCGACGAACCGGCACTGATGACGACGCTGGATGGTTATCCGATGGCCAAAGCCGGGAGGGCTGGTGATGCATTGGTGTTGTCCGGATTTGCCTCGTTTTATGGCGCGATGTTTGCCACGCTCGGCCTGATGTTTTTGGCCCCAATGCTGGCGCGCGTTGCCTATGTGTTTGGCCCCGCCGAATATTTCGCCCTTTACCTGCTGGCATTTACCACCCTTGGCGGCATGGCAAGTAACAATCAGGCCAAGTCGGCACTTGCCGCTTGCCTAGGCATAGGTATTGCGATGATCGGCGTCGACAACTCAAGTGGTCTGCCGCGCCTAACGGGTGGTAACCTGCATCTGTACGATGGGGTTGATTTCCTTGTGGCGATTGTTGGCCTGTTTGCGGTTGCAGAAGTGTTCTTTTTCATTGAAAGCCATGGTAAAAATTCCTCAATGGGTGTAAAATTGGATAAAGTTCGTATTCCGTGGAAGGATATCTACGATACGCGCTGGACCATGTTCCGTTCCTCGATTGTCGGTTTTATCGCGGGTATCTTGCCGGGCGCTGGGGCATCTCTCGGCAGCTTTATGTCTTATATGTCAGAGAAATCCATCGCAGGTAAAGACGGTGGGTTCGGCACAGGTGTACCAAAAGGTGTCGCAGCACCCGAGGCTGGAAATAACGCAGCCGCAGGTGGCGCATTGATTCCGATGCTAACGCTGGGTGTCCCTGGATCAGGAACCACCGCCGTTTTGCTGGCGCTGCTGATGACACTGAATATTACCCCTGGCCCAACGCTTTTCACAGAACGACCAGAGCTGGTTTGGGGTCTGATCGCCTCGCTGCTTATCGCCAATATTGTGTTGTTGTTGATGAACGTCCCAATGGTGAAAATCTTCGTGAAGATCTTGATGGTTCCGCCGTGGATATTACTACCGGGTGTAACAATGATCTCGTTTGTGGGTATCTACTCGTTGTCCGGAAGCTATTTTGATCTACTACTGATGATTGCATTCGGCGCTTTGGGCTATGTTCTGCGCAAGCTTGATATTCCGACGGTGCCGGTTATTTTGGGCATCTTGCTAGGTGGCCATATGGAAGACGCGCTGCGTCGTGCCATGGTGATCTCCGACGGTGATTTTATGTACTTGTTGTCGTCCCCTATCACGATCGGTCTGTGGATTGCTGCAATTGCCGGATTTATTGCGCCAATGTTCTTGCGCAAATTCCTGAAAAAACCGCAGCGGGTCACTGACTAGATGGTTCGCGTTCTAATCCCCTCCGGCGCACTTGGTCTGAACTATGACAAAGCTGCGCTGGAGCGAGGTCTTGCCTGCAAACCCGATATCATTGCCATCGATGGCGGTTCCACTGATTCCGGTCCGGCTTATCTTGGCCGTGGTGTTTCGAAATACTCGCGCGCGTCAACCAAGGTTGAATGGCGGGGACTGATGGAGGCGCGTGCAAAAGCCGGGGTCCCTCTGGTTATTGGAACTGCGGGTACGTGCGGGGCCGATAGCGCGGTGGACTGGTTGCTGGGCATAACACGCGAAATCGCATCCGAGATTGGCCAGACAGTCAAAATCGCGGTGCTCCGTTCTTCGCAATCGAACACCGCTATTGCAAACGCTTACAGTAATAAACGCATTCACCCCCTGCCCAATGCGCCAGATATATCGGAACAAACTCTGCTGGATTGCACCAACATTGTAGCGCTTGCTGGCGCGGAACAAATATCCGCTGCGCTGGAATCCGGTGCCGACATCGTAATCGCCGGACGCACGACCGATACCGCAATAATTGCGGCATTGCCCCTAATGCGTGGACTAAACGCCGGCCCCGCATGGCATGGCGCGAAAATTGGCGAATGCGGTGCGCTATGCGCAACAAATCCGCAATCTGGTGTCGTGCTAATAGACTTTGACAACGATGGCTTCACGATTACACCAATGGCTGATAATTCCCGTGCGACGCCACATACGGTTTCTGCACACATGCTTTATGAAAACAGTGACCCGTTCATCTTATACGAACCCGGCGGGCATCTGGATGTAACTAACGCAGAATATACGGCGCTGGATGACAAACGTGTACGCGTGACCGGCTCGAAGTGGATTCCGTCGGATCGGTATACGGTTAAGCTTGAGGGCGCGATACTGGCCGGTTATCAAAGTGTCCTAATCGTATTACTGAGGGACAAGCGCTATGTCGCGAACGCCCAAGACTGGGCTGATGACATAGCGGCGAAATGCACGGAGAAGGTTGTTGACCGGTTGGGATTGCTGGCAGACGAATTTAATATTGAATTACGGCTGATTGGTAAATCTGCAAGCTTCGGGGATTTAGAAAGTCGCTCGGACCCACCCCTAGAAATCGGTGTCATGGGGATCATAACAGCTGAGACCCAAGAACTTGCGACAGAAATCGGACAGATATTGAACCCCTACTTGCTGCACCACCCGCTAACGTCCGAGGAAGAGCAACCTACCTTCGCGTTTCCATTCTCACCAGCCGACCTTAGCCGAGGCGCGATATACGCGTTCTGCTTAAACCATGTCTTAGAACTGTCGGATCCGATGGACGCGTTTTCAGTAGAGGTGCTCGAGCATGGCTAATCTCGGAGAGATCGTTGAAAAGGTCAGAAGCAAAAATGCTGGTCCTTTCTGGCTTACAGTCGATATATTCTGTGGTACCGCTTCCGCATTCGATCAGATTTGCGAGGGTTTATCCACAGCTCGTGTCGCGAAGGTTTTCGAAACCGATGCTGACGCGCTCAAAAGGTTTGAGATACCTTCGCTGAACGTTGTTAAATTCAGCTTGCCACGACCAGAAACTCAAGGCTCGATAGCAGATCGCGATATGCACGGCGCATCATGGGCCGCGTTGTTGAGCGAAGTCGAATTGAACTAACCAGGATATTAGATAGCAATGAACAATTGGGGGCATATTCGACCAGTATTAATTACATTGCTAATTGGCATTATCGGCGCATCCACTGCTTGGTGGTTTGGCGTTCCCGCTCCTTTCCTGACTGGACCCGCCGCCTTCGTTTCAGTCGCGGGTGTGCTCGGGACAGATTGCCGAATTCCAGACAAATTGCGCGATGCATGTTTTATCATTATTGGTTTGTCTTTGGGTTCAAGCGTTACACCTGAAATAGTGACATTAGCGGCAGCATGGCCAATCAGCCTCGTCGGAATGTGTGTCAGCGTAGGCTTGGTTATGCTTTCTGGCGGACTTATGTTTCACCGTGCGTTCGGAATGGACAGAAAAACAGCATTGTTAGCTTCAAGCCCCGGACACCTGAGTTACGTCATAAGTTTCAGCGCTGACGTTGGGGCGAACACAGCAATTATTTCTGTCATCCAATCTATGAGAGTACTTCTCTTAACCTTAGCGGTGCCCGTCGCGATAGCGTTATTGACAGACGCTGACATGGCAATGCGGACTCCAATCGGACATGTGTTACCACTAATCTACCTCGCTATCCTTGGTGTTCTGGCAATTTTCCTGGGAATGGTTTTGCTAAGATTCAAAGTCCCTGCGGCTTTCCTGATCTCGGGCATGATAATTTCATCAATTGGCCACGGAACTGCTTTGACCCCTGGCTCGGTTACACCAGAAATATCTACCGCGGCGTTTATCGTAATGGGCACTTTGATTGGCACCCGTTTTAGTGGCGTCACGCTCGCTGCACTGCGGAAGGCAGCATTTGGGGGGATTGTATTGACGTTGATCGGTTTGGCGATCTCAATCAGCGCTGCGGCGATCATTTCACATGCGCTGGGACTACCTCTAATCGATGTAATTATAGCCTTCGCCCCCGGCGGGCTTGAAACCATGATAGCCATGGGCGCAATCGTTGGCGCAGATCCGGCGTATGTTGCGATACATCACGTTGCACGCTTGTTTTTCCTCAGTTTGTTCGTTCCATTGGCGCTGTCCCGAAGTGGCACCCCCAAATAACATCCTCCGTAAATCACCCCTACACTAATGCATTCGGAGCCCAACGCGTTTGAGCTACACTCTTGAATTCCACCATATGATGTAGGTTACACTCCACCTATCGGAGAGTAAGTCGTGCTGGAGCACACCAATATCAAGATTGCAACGAAGGGGTGTTGCCGGTTTGGATACCGCCATATCCATGTGTTACATTCACCGGTACGCAAAGCTTCCGCTTTCTGACTGTGGTCGGCGGTTTCGCTTAAGCGAACTGTGCGCAGTCGGCTGACTAACCCTTCTTTGGTTAACGTATAGCGCGTAAACTGTATAAAACTATTGCTGTGCGCACTTTTCCTACCGCCGCCGTCGCGGACGATTGCGCGAATTCCTACAACAATATTTAGGCCGCTATCTGTTAACAAAAAGTTAACATTTTCAATTGACATCCCTATTATAACCCTATCAACCTAAGCGCGAAAAAAGTCGTAATAACCCCCAAAGGCGCATAAATGCTACATCAAATCAGAACATTTCTGTCTATCGCAATCGTATTTGGCCTCGTGAGTTCAGCAAGTGCGGAAGTAGTGCGCCTCAATAGTCTTGATGGTGCGACATCACTCAGTGGCGAATTTGTTGATTATGACGGCCAGACCTATACCATCAAAACTATCGTTGGTGAGTTAGTTATTGACGCGTTTCTTGTGGAATGCGTGGGCGATGCATGTCCGAAAGTATCAACCAACAGTTCTAACTTCGCAATTTCGGGTTCATCAACGGTTGTGGAAACACTCTTTGCTGACCTGGTCTTCAAGTTTGGCATAATGATCGGCGGGGATACAATGACCTCGATCAGCGCCGACGGACCAACGACGATGCAGCTTTCAAACGAACTTGGTGATGTCATTTCCGATATCTCTCTGAACGACACAGGTGCGCTTCGCGGTCTGCAAGATCTGTTTAAGGGCAATGCAAACATGGCCGTTTTGACCCGCCCTGTCACAGAAGAAGAAAATGCCGCTTTTAGGCTCGCAGGCTTAGGCGATATGAAGTCGGCTGAACAACAAATGATTTTCGGCCTAGATGGCTTAGCAATATTAACCTCCAAAAGTAACTCGATACGCGCAATTGCCGAGCAGGACTTGGCCAATATTTTCTCGGGACAGATTACCAACTGGAACCAAATTGGTGGCGCCGATGCAAAAATAAACCTTTATGTTCGCGACGAGACCAGTGGTACAAATGCCGTTTTCACCGACCTTGTTATGAATCCAGCTGCGAAAAATCTGAGTGAGGCAGCAAATATCGTTAGTTCTGATTTGGAACTTTCACAATCGGTTGCGGCTGACCCATTAGGTATTGGAGTGGGCAGCCTTTCAAATACTGGCAACGCCAAGATACTCAACATTAGGGGTGTGTGTGGAATTCAAGTTCCGGCGACGCCATTTACAATCAAAACCGAAGAATACCCTCTGACGCGACGTTTGTATGTATATACAACAAACGCCGAGAAACCGGCGCAAATGGAAAGGTTTATGGATTTCTTGAATACGGAAGCGGCACAACAGTCCATTGCCGATCGCGGGTTCGTTGATCTAGGCGTGTCACAGCAATCAAACGACGAACAGGGATTACGGTACTTATCGGCGATAATCCCAACGGACGTTGAAATGTCTTTGAGACAACTTCGTGAAATGACCACCAATCTTATATCAGCGGACAGGTTGTCGATTACTTTCCGATTTGCGCTTGGATCATCAAACCTTGATGCGCGTGCAAAGGATGATATCCAGCGTTTGGCGGAACTGCTCTCAACAGGTGACTATGACAATAAAGAAGTGGTGCTTATTGGCTTCACTGACTCAATTGGTGCAGGGCGTGGGAACACGGCGCTAAGCGACAAACGCGCGAATGAAACGCGCGCAGCCCTTATTGCCGCTATGCCCGGTGGCGAAATCGAAGGGTTACCTATTCGAACTTTGGGATTTGGTGAAATCTCGCCGCTCGCTTGTAACATCTCTGACAACGGACGCCGAATTAATCGTCGTGTTGAAGTATGGTTGCGCGACACAATCGTATCTGCGCAGTAAATCGTATTTTATTGAAGTCGCCTTTTAATTCAGATGCTATCTAAGCGGAGCAATACAGAATGAAGATCAAAGCGATTTTGGCCGGGGTAGTCCTATTGCTATCGTCGAACAACGTTATAGCCCAGCAAAGTACGGGTTTTTTAGCTGCGGCTGATGAATGGCTAAATGGATCCGAAGTTTCAAGTCTTGAGAGCTTGGCCAAGCTGGCGCACTCCGGTGATATTTCGGCGCAAGTGCTTTTGGGTCAAATCGATCGCGATACCGCTCCGGGTGGATTCTCCGATTATGTGGTGAATTTAAGCCGTTCTGATCGCGATTATTTGCTACGCTCCGACGCCGCTGCCGGAACCAAAAATTGGCTTTTGAATTTGACTGATCATTCTTTCAATGAAATGGGCAGAGCGATTTTTGATTATCGGCTAAATCGCGACCGTATGGGCGACGCGGTTGCCCTCCAAAAACATGGCGAATATGTCGCTGCTGAGTATGTAGTGTGGGAAACGATGATCGGCGGTCGATTTGATATGGTAAATGCCATGCCATCCAATAATTTCGGTCTATCGAGTGCCGGCTTCTTGCAGTGGGTTTCTGCATATATGACGGACTCGAACAAATCGTTAACAATGAATCGTCTTTTACACGACACGTCACTGGACAAAATTACGGGCCTGCTCGTCGTAAAACGGCTGTCCCGTGTGTTGGGTTTAGACCGATACTTCTCGGATGAAACCAATCAGTTTATTACAATACTAAAAGGGCAGGGATATGATTTGCCCGAGGATTCAAACTTAGTTAAATTAAACGCTGACATAGCAGAAATCGCAAGAACTGACGGCGCGTTGAGTTTGGTAGCAAGGGCCTGCGCCAAATGTGTGGGTGAGTCCGTCGACTATGATTGTGCGATTCAGGCGCTCGAAATTATCGGTGGCTATAACGCACTAATGACCATACGGACTCCGGCAGAGCATGTGATTTCTCCAGATGCGTTCATTCAATCTGATCGTGCTCTCACAATTTTCGAGAACGTTCTTCGGACACGTTCAAACTACCACAGTCGCCCTATCCGTTCGACCTGTCTCGCCAATATTCTGGAATAGAATCCCATTGGCCCGCGATATGCAAAAATGGGCCTAATAGTTGCTTGGGTCAGGGGAATTCGAGCTTCCAAAAAAACTGTTTGGGATTCCATATACGCTGACTTACCATTCGGCCAGATTTCAAAGCGCACCGGAGGCAACAATGACTCGATTAACTGCGAAGGATTTTGACCAGGAACTTCTCGATCTGTACGATTTTTACGCCCATGGGGAAATCAACAAGCGCGAGTTTCTCGATCGGGCAACAAAATTCGCTGTGGGCGGTTTAACGACGTTGACCCTATTGAAAATACTAAGCCCGCAGTATGCTTTAGCACAGCAAGTGGCTCTCGCCGATCCGGATATCTCGGCATCCTATATCAATTATCCTTCGCCGAATGGGCACGGATCGGTACGTGGTTACGTCGTGAAACCCGCTGGGGCGACTGGAAAACTTCCTGCCGTGCTGGTGGTTCACGAGAATCGAGGTTTAAACCCGTACATCGAGGATGTTGCGCGTCGAGTAGCAAAAGCTGGCTTTATGGCGCTGGCTCCTGACGGGCTTACTTCAGTTGGCGGATATCCCGGCAACGATGACGACGGTCGTAAATTGCAGCGAACAGTTGACTCGACAAAACTCATGAACGACTTCTTTGCCGGTTTCGAACACCTGTTGGACCGAGAAGACAGTACAGGAAAGGTCGGAGTTGTCGGTTTTTGCTATGGTGGTGGCGTGTGTAACGCACTCGCAGTTGCTTATCCTGAATTATCAGCCTCAGTTCCATTTTACGGAAGACAGCCTTCAACAGACGATGTTCCAAAAATTCAAGCACCGCTTCTACTACATTATGCGGAATTGGATACTCGCATTAACGGAGGCTGGCCAGAGTATGAAGCTGCGCTGAAGGAACATGACAAAACGTATACCGCTCATATATATCCCGACGTTAACCACGGCTTTCACAACGATACGACTCCGCGATACGATCAGCGTGCGGCCGAATTGGCTTGGGACAGCACTATTAAATTCTTCGAGGAGAATTTAATTTAGGGCAACCACGGCTCAATGGTCATGAGTAGCAGCCGCTAGTCCTTTGGCAGATAAAATCGACTTGCGTTTTCACCAAAAATCGCTGTTTTGCTGACGGTCGAAAAATCCGAACAGAGCGTTTCGACTAGCCGCAACCAATCGCCATAATTGCCTGCTAGATTCAATACGGGCCAGTCTGAGCCGAACATCACGCGATCGGGCCCAAAGCATTTCAGGATGTGGGTCGCATAAGGTATAATGTCTTCTGCCACCCAACCGATGTTTGCTTCCGTCACCAACCCCGAAAGTTTACACATTGTGTTCGAATTGTCCGCGATAGATTGGATTTGATCTGCCCACGGCTGGAATTCCCCTGATCTAATTTCCGGCTTGGCGCAATGGTCAATAACCACGGGTAGGTCTGGATATATCTCTAGGAATTGCGACAGATATTCAAGGTGGTGAGGCAAGACCAGTGCGTCAAAGCACAGCTCATGCTCGATCAACGCTGTAATCGCTGGCGTCAGGCTTGGCCGCAGCATCCAACTTTCATCCTCTAAGCCCTGAATCATGGGGCGGATGCCTACAAACTTCGGATTTTTGGCAAATTTGGCGATGCTGCCGGGGGCGCTTTTCGCTTCCATGTCTACCCAGCCAACAACACCTAGTATCCAGTCATTGTCCCGTGCAAGGGACAAAAGATATTCGGTTTCTGCTTCGGTGTCAGTCGCTTGAACCACAATCGTTCCGTCTATTCCCTGTTGTTTAAGCAAAGGTAACAGGTCGGACGGGGCGAAATCGCAAAAGATAGGCGCCAATTCAGGCGTTAGCCAATCGTAATCGCCCCGATCCAGTTTCCAAAAATGCTGATGCGCGTCAATTTTCATTGTCAGTCCTTCTTGAACGGGTTTCCAGCAGGCAAAGGTGCATTTTCGTGCAACAATCCTTGGCTCTTCAAGGCGACCCAATACTCGGGCGGAATGGTTGCGCCAGCCCAGTTCAACGTCGCATCTAATTCCTCAATGGATCGAAGCCCGGGGATAACGGAGGTTACAGCGAGATGACCCAGAGGAAACTGAAGAGCGGCCGCGGGTAGTGGCACATCAAACTCTGCCGAAACTTGCTTCAAGGCATCGACCCGCGCTCGAACATCTGGCGGAATGGCGCCGTAGTCCCAAGTGTTGCCGCCGACCAGTATGCCCGAATTATATGGGCCACCAATTACGATAGAAGTGCCCGCTGCCTCACATTCGGGAAACAAATCATCTAATGGTCCCTGCTCTAGCAAGGTGTAGCGGCCTGCCAAAAGGAATACGTCCCAGTCGCCTATGTTTAGAGCTTGGCGACAAACTTCTGCTTCGTTGACGCCCAAGCCGATAGCCTTGATGACACCTGAATTTCTCAATTCCTCAAGCGCACGGTGCCCATCGCTTTTCAGATCTTCGAAATGCCGCTTGTTGTTAGCGCCATGTGTAACTTCGCCAATGTCGTGTACATAAAGAATGTCGATTCTATCAAGACCAAGGCGCTGCTGGCTATCCTCAAAGGATCTCATAATGCCATCATAAGTGTAATCATACTCTGGATGGAAAGGCAGCGCATCGGGCCAGCCCATGTCCGCCGGATTAGGCAGTGCGCCTGGTCGCAGCAACCGACCTACTTTGGTGGAAAGCGAGTAGCCCTTACCGCGAAGCATGTCTCCCACCAAACGTTCGGATCGTCCAAACCCATAAAATGGAGCTGTGTCTATGTACGTTAGCCCGGCATCAAATGCGCTGGACAGCGTAGCTTGCGAAGCAGCATGATCCACGGCCGAAAACAGACCGCCAAGCGCGGCACCACCAAATCCGAGAGTTGGAAGCGAGAGGCCACAGGATTTAACCGTGCGCGTGCTTAGGTTTAGCCCAGTCATCCTGCTATCGCATCCGCAGATAGCGTGCCTCCATATTGCTCGGTTAGTTTTGCGGCAAGATCACTATAGAGAACTTTAACGGCGTCAAAGTCCGGCACTTCCAGACTGTCGATACGTTCCAGATACGGACAGCTGACAACCGTAATGGCCCGACCATGCGGATCGAATACAGGGAAAGCCAGATTGGTAACACCCACCGTTGTAGCCGAGGGCATAATCTCAAATCCCTGTTTCCTAATCTCGTCGAGGCGGGTCAGAAATGCTTTCTTGTCGATTTCTGGCTCGCCAACCGCTCGCTTGTGCCGCTCCAACATTGTTATGGCCTCTGAACGGGGGCGAAATGCTGCGAGTACGCGGCCGGTTCCCGTATTTGCGAGTCCGATAACCGACCCGACTCTAAGGGTTAGCCCCCAGTTTCCAGGCGAGTCGACCGAGGCAACGATGACTATGTCGCCATTGTTTTCCATCCCCAAATGGCAAGATTGCCAGGCCTGATTTGTTACAGATCTTATCATCGGTAACGCGATATCGATCAGACGACCGACGGGCGGGTGTCGTTGCGATAAAGAAAACATACGCAAGCTAAGAGAATAGCGATCATCCGCTGCTGTACGCGTTACATAGCGGCGACGCACCAATGTCGACAGCATCCGATAAATCTCGTTTGGCGAGCGATCCAGCGATCGGGCAATATCACCTTGGGACAGCCCCTCACCGCAACTTGCCAGCAGTTCAAGTATGTCCAGACCTTTTTCCAGCGCAGGCGCGCGATAACGTTCGTCGGTATCTTCTGGTGTTTTTATTGCCATCATCATTCTCCCGGATTGTGGTCGTATTTTCGGGGAGGTTAGTTCCGAAGTCAAGGTTGATTTATTAATGAATATATGTTTTATATACAAATACTAAGAGTAGTTACTACCGAGAATTAATTCATCGACCAGGGAGGAACTGATGAAAAAATCACGCATAATTAGCACCTTACTTTCAACTGTTGCCGTTGTAGCAATGTTCGAATCAGTGCAAGCTGGAGAGTTTGACGGCGTAACAATCGAGGCAAAACTGATCGGTGGAGATCAGTATGAAGGCCTCTACGCCCGTATTTCCGAGTGGGAAACTGCGACCGGCGCAACTGTTGATATCATATCGAAGAAAAGCCATTTTGAAATCGACCGGGAAATCAAATCCGATATGGCTGCGGGCACAACAAGCTGGTGCATTGGATCGAACCATTCGTCGTTCGCTCCTCAGTATGAGGGCTTGTATGTCGACTTGAACGACTACGTATCAGGGGACACTGTCGCTGAATTCGTTGGTGGAAATATCAATGCCTCTACCGTTGGGGGCGAGTTGTTGATGTTGCCACGCGCACAGTTTGACGTTTCCGTTCTTTATTATCTAAAATCAAACTATACTGACGAAGCTAAAGCCGCAGAATTCAAAGCCGAATATGGTTATGATCTCGCCGTTCCGGATACTTGGGCCCAGTTTAAAGATCAGGCAATTTTCTTTGCCGATCCCCCCAACTTTTACGGCTCGCAATATGCCGGTAAAGACGAAGCCATCGTTGGGCGTTTCTATGAAATGGTTGTAGCTGAAGGCGGCAACTATCTTGATGACAACAAGAGCCCAATCTTCAATTCAGATGCCGGACAGCGCGCACTTCAGTGGTTTGTTGACCTTTATGAAGCCAAAGCCGTTCCAGCAGGCACTCTAAGCTACGTCTGGGATGATCTTGGTGCAGGATTTGCTTCCGGTACAGTTGCACTTAACCTGGATTGGCCGGGCTGGGCAGGGTACTTTAACGATCCTGAATCCTCCAAAGCTGCTGGTAACGTTGGTGTTGCTGTTCAACCAATGGGTTCTGCTACTCGTACAGGTTGGTCAGGCCATCACGGTTTCTCTGTCACAAATGACTGTGACAACAAAGAGGCTGCGGTTTCCTTGGTAGAGTTCCTGACATCCGAAGAAAGCCAATTGGCTGAATCGGCTGGTGGTTCTTTGCCAACACGTTCCGCTGTTTGGGATGCAAATGTTGCAGCCGCTGCAGCAGGCGATGACGCCTTCCGCGCTGAATCTTTGGCAGCATTTGCCGAAGGTGCAAAATTCGCCTTTGCAGTTCCGCCGATCCCTGAGTGGGGCGAAACAACCAATATTGTTTTCCCTGAGTTGCAAGCCGCAATTCTTGGCGACAAGACGGTTAAAGAAGCGTTGGACGATGCCGCAGAAGCTGTGGATGAGTTGATGCGCGAAAGCGGATACTACTAAGCCTCCCGCTGGCCCGGGGGCGGTGCAAAACTGCCCCCGATACCCAAAACTTGTTCATCTTTACACAATAGGTGCTAAATGACACGCCGCCGTCTTCCAGAGTGGTTCTTATTACTGCTGCCTGCGATCATCGTTATTGCTGCTGTAGTTTTGATACCCCTGATATTTTCATTTTACTCGAGTTTCACGCCCTACAAATTGACGCGACCGTCAACTTTGTGGAAATGGGTGGGCACATATAACTACGAGAAAATTCTGTCGGACGTGAAGTTCTGGGCAGCGTTTGGGCGAACAATACTATTCCTGACAATCGCCTTAAATCTGGAATTGATGCTGGGTCTCGGGATTGCCCTTTTGGTTAACAAAGTAACCTGGGGTCAACGCGGAATTCGCACCATGTTGATGTTCCCGATGATGTTCTCGCCCATTCTGGTTGGCTTCCAGTTCAAGTTCATATTCAACGACAACATCGGCCTTGTGAACAATATTATACAATCGGTGGGGTTTGCAGATGTGGCGCTGCCCTGGTTGGTTGATGGCAAATTGGCGATGTTCTCGATCCTATTCGCTGAAATCTGGATGTCTACATCGGTCTTTGCGATTTTGATCCTCGCTGGTTTGTTCGCCATACCGCGTGACCCGCTAGAGGCAGCAAAGGTAGACGGTTGCACCCCTTGGCAATCCTTTCGCCATATCACACTGCCGTTTTTGATGCCGTTTATCTTTATCGCCATGACCATTCGTTCGCTGGATGTTGCGCGCGCCTATGACATTGTTCAGATCATGACCGGCGGTGGACCTGCCCGGCGCACAGAATTGTTGTGGACTTTGATGAGCCGCACAGGATACGTCGATGCCCGCATGGGGTTGGCTAATGCGATGGGGTATGTCTCCATCCTGCTATCGATCCTGTTTACCATTTATTTCTTTCATAAGCTCAGCGCCGCGCGCGCCGAGCTTGGCATGACGGGGTAGAACAATGGATCTTACTCTTTCCCACCGTAATCGCAAACGCGGTCTCAAAGCCTTGCATTTTACGGCGCTGTTTCTGGTGATGAGTGTTATATGTATTCCGGGCCTCTGGATCGTACTTAACTCGTTCCGGCCAACTATCGAAATCATGGCGAAGCCGCCAATTTGGTCCCCATCGTTTACGCTTGATCACTATCGCGCCATGTTTGGCGGTGCTGGTGAAGGCGGCGTGCCGGTGTTCAAGTATTTCCGCAACTCAATGATTATTTCGATCACATCGACAGCAATTGCGATGTTGATCGGAATGTCTGGCGGATATGCATTTGCACGGTATCGGTTTAAGGGCAAGAACGGCTACTTCGTTGGTCTAATGTTGTTCCGCGCGGTTCCTGGTGTAGCGCTTTCATTGCCACTGTTCATTGTGTTCGCCCGCGTTGGCATTATCGACACACACTTCGGTCTGATACTGGCTTACGTGGCTATGAACGTGCCCTTCACAGTCTGGCTTACGGACGGTTTCTTCCGTCAAATTCCTAAGGAATTGCACGAAGCCGCAGAGATTGACGGTTGCACCCGTTGGCAGGCCTTCTGGCGTGTGGAATTTCCGGTGGCCCGCTCTGGCGTGGCTTCGGCAGCGATATTTGCATTCCTGACATCATGGAACGAGTTCGCGCTTGCCTCACAGTTAACCCGCTCTGTTAACTCCAAAACCATGCCTGTCGGCCTGCTGGATTTCACTGCGGAATTTACAATCAACTGGGGCGGTATGTGCGCGTTGGCGGTGTTGATGATCATCCCTGCACTTGTCCTGACGTTCCTTGTACAAAAACATCTGATAGCTGGACTGACGTTCGGCGGAGTTAAAGGATAATACTATGGCTAATGTTACACTTGACACCGTCGACAAATTCTACGGAAAACACCAAGCGGTTCACGGGATCAGTCTAGATATCGCGGATCAGGAATTTGTTGTGCTGGTTGGCCCCTCGGGTTGCGGGAAATCCACCACTTTGCGAATGATTGCAGGGCTAGAGGATATTTCCGGCGGCACAATTTCGATCGGTGATCGGGTGGTTAATGACCTGCCCCCACGCGAGCGCAATATCTCGATGGTGTTTCAAAACTACGCGCTTTACCCGCATATGACAGTTGGCGAAAACTTAGGCTTTTCCCTCAAAATCGCAAAAATGCCCGATGCAGAAATTGCGAGCGCGGTAAACGAGGCGGCCCAAATTCTAGGGCTGGACGAGCTGATCGATCGCAAACCCGCAGAGCTGTCTGGTGGTCAACGTCAAAGGGTTGCAATGGGCCGCGCCATCGTTCGGCACCCTGAAGTATTCCTGTTCGACGAACCGCTTTCGAACCTTGACGCGAAGCTGCGCACCCAGATGCGCGTTGAAATCAAAAAACTGCATAAAAAAGTCGCCAGCACGATTATTTATGTGACCCACGACCAAGTCGAAGCGATGACACTCGCGGACCGTATTGTGTTGATGCGCGATGGACACATTGTGCAGGTCGGGACGCCACTCGAGCTGTTCAATAAACCTGTCGATGTTTTCGTGGCTACGTTTATCGGTTCGCCACCGATGAATATTCTTGATGGTGTCGTTCGCGGCGATCAAATCCAGCTAACCGATGATCTCGCAATCAAAATTCCAAGCGACGCTAGAGGACTTGTTCAAGATGGGCAGGCGATCAAATTCGGGTTTAGGGCAGACAACCTTACACCGAAGGGCCACGGTGTTTCAGATGAAGGTGAAATCGCGACGATTGACTTAGAAGTTTCACTGGCAGAACCTCTTGGAACAGAAACTCTGTTGTTTGCAGAAATCGGCGGAGTCGAGGTTCAGGCAAAAATGTTGAACCCACGGTCAGTCAAACCGGGTGAGACATTGAGCTTTCAGTTGATGCTCGATAAATGTCACATATTCGACGCTGACACCGGCGCGGCGATCAGGGGCTAACCAATGGCAACTATCACCCGCATAGAATTAACGATGGTTGATCTGGTGCCAAAGGTACGACGGGTTGATGCCATTCAATCGTTTGTTTCGCAAGAGACACCGCTAGTCACAATCTATGACAGCGATGGCGCGAGCGGAACGGGGTATTCCTATACAATTGGCACGGGTGGTCCGTCTGTCGTTGCGCTGATTAAGCAAGCGCTTGCGCCAGCACTAATTGGAAAAGATCCTGATCGCATCGACGGGCTATGGCAAGACATGTTGCTTGCGACAAGGGCAACCGCGGTTGGGGCAATAACTTCGCTGGCTATGGCCGCGGTTGATACGGCGCTATGGGATTTGAAATGCAAAAAAGCAGGGCTTCCGCTTTGGAAAGCCGCCGGCGGTGTTCGCGAGAGTATTCCACTTTACACCACAGAAGGCGGCTGGCTGCATATCGAAACTGACAGCCTTGTGTCGGATGCCCTTGAAATGCAGGCGCAGGGTTTCAAAGGCGCAAAACTCAAGATCGGTCGCGAGCACATAAGCGAGGATGACGCGCGACTTAAGGCTGTTCGTGCAGCAGTCGGCGACGGATTCGAAATTATGACGGACGCCAATCAGAGTTTCTCTTTGTCTGAAGCAAAGCGGCGCGCCAAGGTTCTAGAAGCAAATGGTATTGCCTGGTTCGAAGAGCCATTACCCGCTGACGATCTGGCGGGACATGCGCAGCTGGCACGTTCTACCTCAGTACCAATCGCGGTGGGCGAAAGCATGTATTCGATTTCGCAGTTTAAGGATTATCTAACCGCGGGTGCGGCCTCTATTTTGCAGGTCGATGTTGCACGAATTGGCGGAATTACCCCTTGGCTGAAGGTCGCACATATGGCCGAAGCGCATAACGTAACTGTTTGCCCGCATTTCCTGATGGAACTTCATCTATCGCTGGTTTGTGCCATTCCAAACGCAAAATGGTTGGAATACATCCCGCAGCTAGATTTGATTACGGGCCAGAAAATGCGAATTGAGGATGGGCGCGCCTATCCGTCTGACGCTTCCGGGCTTGGCATCGACTGGGACTGGGATGTGATCGAAAAAACAGCGTTGATGGCTGATACAATCACGGAGCGCGCGTGATGCAGAGAATGGGTATGGTAATCGGGATAAAACCCGAGAAAATTGCCGACTACAAACGCCTGCATTCAGATGTGTGGCCCGCAGTCTTGGCGCAAATCAAAGGTGCAAACATTCGCAATTACTCGATCTTCCTACGGGAACCCGAAAACTTGTTGTTTGGGTACTGGGAATATCACGGAAATGATTTTGCTGCGGATATGGCAAATATCGCCAATGACCCAAAAACGATTGAGTGGTGGTCTTTGACAGACCCCTGCCAAGCACCGTTGGAAAGCCGTGGAGATGGCGAACAATGGGCAATGATGGAAAACGTATTTTACACGGAATGAGAACATGACAGAAAAAACAGGCCGCTTGGCCGGGAAAACCGCACTAATCACCGCCGCAGGCCAAGGAATTGGCAGGGCTACGGCTGAATTGTTTGCTTCAGAAGGCGCCAAAGTTTTTGCCGCCGATATCAACGACAAGGCGTTGGCAGAACTAAAGGGAATTGCGGGCATAACCCCGATAAAGCTAGACGTCTTGAATGGCGCAGCAATCACGGACGTTTTGGCCGAAACAGGGGCTTTGGATGTGTTGTTCAACTGCGCCGGGTTTGTTCACAATGGCACAATCCTGGAATGTGACGATGATGCATGGGACTTTTCATTCAATCTAAACGCCAAAGCCATGTTCCGTATGTCCCGCGCGGCGCTACCGGGAATGTTGGAAAACGGTTCTGGTTCGATCATCAATATGTCATCGGTTGCAAGTTCGATAAAAGGTGTACCAAACCGCTTTGTATATTGCGCCTCCAAAGCTGCGGTAGTCGGTATGACTAAGGCAATTGCGGCAGATTATGTGACCCGCGGTATCCGTTGTAATGCAATTTGCCCGGGTACAGTAGACAGCCCGTCAATGCATGAACGCTTGCGCGAAACCGGTGACTACGAAGCCGCGTTGAAAGACTTTGTTGCCCGTCAACCAATGGGACGCATCGGAAAATCGGAAGAGATCGCAGCATTGGCACTTTATTTAGCCAGCGACGACAGCGCGTTTACTACAGGACAAACCCACGCCATCGACGGCGGTTGGTCCGTTTGAATTTCAGGAGAATTCTAACATGAAGCTACTACGTTACGGGGCGCTCGGCGCTGAAAAACCAGGGATTCTGGATAGTGATGATCAAATCCGTGATCTGTCTGGGATAGTCGCCGATATATCGGGCACTGATCTGCATGATGAAACCCTAGCGAAGTTGCACAACCTAGATGTAGCGAGCTTACCTTTGGTTCAAGGATCGCCGCGTATTGGCGCATGTGTAGGCAATGTTGGCAAGTTTATTTGCATTGGTTTGAACTATGCGGATCATGCCGCCGAGTCAGGTATGGAACTACCAGCAGAGCCCGTTATTTTTGCAAAGGCGACGTCGGCAATCTGTGGGCCAAATGACAACGTCGAGATCCCACGCAACTCCGTCAAAACTGACTGGGAAGTTGAGCTGGGCGTAGTTATTGGCAAACACACAAAATATGTGAGTGAAGCTGACGCGCTGGATCATGTTGCAGGTTATTGTGTTATCAATGACGTGTCTGAACGTGACTTTCAAATTCATCGCTCCGGTCAATGGATCAAGGGTAAATCTGCGGATACCTTCGGACCAATCGGACCTTGGTTGGTGACACGTGACGAGATTGCCGATCCGCAAGATCTAGCGATGTATCTTGAGGTTAACGGGCACCGTTATCAAGATGGCTCAACCAAAACTATGCACTTCAACGTGGCCAAAGTAATCTCTCATCTGTCGCAGTTCATGAGCTTACAGCCCGGTGACATTATTTCAACTGGCACTCCTCCGGGTGTTGGCATGGGTCAATTGCCTGAAACTTATCTTAAACCTGGCGACAAGATTGAATTAGGTATCGCTGGACTGGGTAGTCAGCACCAAGATGTGGTGGCTGGCTAATGACATTAATTACCGGCCTCTCCACGCATGACTTACGGTTCCCAAGCAAGGATGGTCTCGACGGTTCAGACGCGATGAACCCGGATCCGGTTTATTCAGCTGCGTACGTCATTCTTGAGACTGACGGCGCTCATCAAGGCCATGGCCTGACATTCACGATCGGGCGCGGCAACGAAATTTGCGTAGCTGCGATCGACGCATTACGCCCGTTACTGGTTGGACTAGATCTTGAATGGGTGCGTGAAGACATGGGCCGGTTCTGGAAGTATATCACTGGGGATAGCCAACTCCGTTGGATCGGGCCTGACAAGGGTGCCATACATTTGGCTACCGGTGCCGTGGTGAACGCCACATGGGATTTGCTGGCCAAGGATGCGGGTAAACCGGTTTGGCGTCTTGTGGGTGAAATGAGCCCTGAAGAAATCGTTAAACTCGTTGATTTTCGTTATATCACAGACGTGATTACACCCGAAGAGGCTCTCGATCTTCTACGCGCCGCTGAAGGTGGCAAATCCGAACGTATAGCCAAGTTAGAAACAGAAGGTTACCCTTGCTACACAACATCAGCTGGCTGGCTTGGTTATTCCGACGAAAAACTGCGGCGTCTCTGCCGTGAGGCGCGCGAAGCCGGGTTTACGCACACCAAATTCAAAGTTGGGCATAATCTAGATGATGACATTCGTCGCCTGACCATCGCCCGTGAAGAGTTGGGCGAAGAAATGAACATCATGATCGACGCCAATCAGGTGTGGGAAGTTGGACAAGCTATAGATTGGGTCAAAGAATTATCTTTTGCCCGCCCGTTGTTCATCGAAGAACCGACCAGCCCTGATGATATTGCGGGCCACAAGACAATCCGCGAAAATGTTGCTCCAATCAAAGTCGCAACAGGCGAGATGTGCCAAAACCGCATCATGTTCAAGCAATTCATTGCGGGCGGCGCTGTTGACATCGTCCAGATCGACGCTTGTCGCTTAGGTGGGTTGAACGAAGTCTTGGCCGTACAGTTAATGGCCGCCAAACATGGCCTTCCTGTGTGGCCGCACGCTGGGGGCGTTGGTTTGTGCGAGTACGTTCAGCATCTATCGATGATCGATTACGTAGCCATATCTGGTGAAAAAGACAGCAAACGCATCGAATTTGTTGACCATTTGCATGAGCATTTCGTGGATCCGTGCGTTGTTCTCGAAGGTGCGTATCGAGCACCCGCCGCATCAGGGTTCTCTATCGAAATGAAGGGTAAAACTTTGAATTCGGCTGCATTTAAGGACTGAAGCAGCAGCGACAACAATTACCCCAATGTCAATTTGACGTGGAACCCAAAAGGTTTTAGGCGTGAGAATTAGCGCCCAATTACTTCAAACATCTGCGCTCGCGCAACCAGTATGCAGCATTTAGTAAGAGCTTCTTTCTCGTCTTCATGTTTGTGGCGTGATGACGAGAAAGGAACCTGTTTTCCACGCTACTTCGTGCAAGAGTAACCAATTAAAATTTCGTGAAAAAGCTTGATTTAGTACGTGCGATCCGCAGCTAATCAAAGGACTAAGAATGCCCTAGGTAGTCGAAACCTCAGCATTTGAATCAACTTGATCAGTTTTGACAACCGGTAGTTCGCGCTTATTACAGCATTGCCTGGGACCTCACAGCCTTGAAAGTAGTGTGATGGTGAACATAAACTATGGAGGTGTGGGACAATTTGACGAGCAAATTGGATTTGTTGGTTCGATTTTGAAGCCGTTCAGCAATCATTTCGAAATCGACTTCTCACGCCTAGAAAATTACGGTACGCTTCCAGTGAAGTGGCCATTTGTTGTTTTGGCATGTATTCGAGGGGTTAGTTTTTGCAACTTTCGATCGTAGTATGCACAAACAATCGATCTTCTTCGCTCAGGCGGCTGTTGTGTTCGCTGGAAACAGAGTTGACTCCACAATCCAAAGATATTGAAGTTCTTGTTATAGCCAGCGGGTGTGAAGATGACACGGCCACTATTGCAGACAGTTTTTCAGAACGATTATCTCTGCGCGTGATTGTAGAGTCTTTGCCTGGGCTATCACGCGCTAGGAATGTCGCGTTGGATAACAGTAATGCCGAAGCTATTTTATGGTTGGATGACGATACTGAGATTACTATGGGGCTTATCTCTACGTATTGTCAGGCACTAACAAAATATCCGGAAGCGACATTTTTCGCTGGAAAAATATCACCGTCGTTCGAGGGAAATCCGCCGTTATGGATTCAATATGTGGTCAAAAACCAGCCTAGCACTTACTCGCTGATGGATATGGGAGAAGACGAACGTACCCTCGATGCAAGTTTGAATGAGTTTCCGTTCGGCGCCAATATGGTGGTTCGCCGGCGAGCTCTCGATGGCTTTCGGTTTCGCGAAAACCTAGGTCGAAATCAGAACCCCAACAATCTCATTGGTGGTGAAGAAACCGAGCTTTTCAAAAAATTGAGTGCTGACGGCCACTTTGGCATCTGGGTTCCAGCTGCAAACGTTCTGCATTGGATGCCATCAAGCCGTCTGACATTTCGTTACTTCGCTAGTTACCAACATGCTGTCGGCGTTCTTGGAGTGCGCCTGCTGGACCAGAAACCGACCCCCTTTTTTTGGCTGTTGTTGCCCCGCTATTTGATGTCCATTCTTATTGGTAGAGTACTATTGTGGCCTTCACTATGGGTACCAGCACTGACTGAACTACAGCGTGAACGTGGACGGGTCGCTGAGACAAAAAAAACTTCGGATTGTTAATCGAGGATTGGATCAAAAATGAAAAAACGTGTGCTTGCTATAGGACTCGATGGTTTCGAAATTTCGGTTGCACTCAAGATGATCGACGATGGGAAATTACCCTATTTGGCAAAAATGATTTCAAATTCTGCGTTTTTCAAACTTGATCACGGAGATGCAAGAAGCACGGGTCTTGCTTGGGAACATTTCAGTACTGGGCAAGATCCAGATTCCTACAAAAAGTGGAGCGCAATTGACTTTAACCCCGACACATATTCAGTGGAGCAGTCCAGCACTAGGTCTCGATCCTTTACCGTCGGCTTACCGGTGAAAATGGTCACTTTTGACGTACCCTATTTATCTCTGGACGGTAGTGATGTGTTGGGTATGTCGAACTGGGGTGCGCATGATCCAGGTGTTAAGCGTAGTGCCAACCCTCCCGAACTTCTGGACGAAATAAACACACGGTTTGGTGCTTACCCGGCCACCAAATTTATTTATGGGTTTGTTTGGCCGTCAATCAAGAAAACCAAACAAATGGCTAATGACCTCGTAGAAGCCGCAAAGAAGCGTTCAGAGATTATCGAGTGGCTATTTGCTGATCGCTATCCTGATTGGGAAATAGCGATCGCCGTAACCAGCGAACATCACTCCGGTATCGAAGCTCTTTGGTATGGAATGGATGAAAATCATCCATTGCATCATGTCCCATCTGCTAACGCAGCCCGAAAAGGGCTTGAGGATCTATATGTCGAAACAGACAAAATGCTTGCTAGTTTGGCTAAAAAATTCCCTGACGTAACGATGCTCACATTTTCAATGCATGGGATGGGTGCAAATGATGCAGATGTTGCAAGCATGATTTTGCTTCCTGAATTTTTACATCAGCGCTCGTTTGGTACCCCTTTTCTCCACCCAAGAAAGGAATGGATTCTATCGAATGGCCGCAGGATGAACCCAAATATGGACTGGACGCAGGCAATTTTGCCCAGAATGGGACGTCGCTCCCCAGATAGTTTTATGGGAATTATCGACAGGCTTCGACAAAAACTCGGATTAGTCGAGAAGGCGTCCCCTTTCGGGGCTCCTGTCCGTTTTGACGCTAAACAATCGTTGTCATGGATGCCATTGATTCACTATCAACTATTTTGGCCCGAAATGGAGGCTTTCGCCATGCCTGCTTATTACGAGGGGCAAATAAGGGTGAATCTTAAAGGTAGAGAAGCTCAGGGTATCGTCGCTTTGGAGGACTATAACAAAGTGCTCGAAAAACTGGAGCGCGATTTGGCAGGCCTGACAGATTTCGAAACCGGGAGGCCAGTTGTAAGTCGCTTCGAGCGACCCGTGAAAAACGATCCGATGGCTGCCAATTCTACGCAATGCGATCTTAGAATAGTTTGGAAAAATCATTCAGTTGGATTCAAACACTCAGAAACCGGTGCGATCGGCCCGGTGCCTCACCGCAGGCCTGGTGGCCATACTGGAGAGTTTGGTTATGCTACTTTGGAAAATACGGACTTAAAGAACGGGGATTATGGAACCCGTTCATCTTTTGACGTCGTACCGACAATCCTTGATCTATACGGGCTCAATATCGGGGATAATTCGATATCAGGGCGTAGCTTGCTTAACGATTAGTTACCATCGGTTTCCTTGTAATACCGCCCGCTCTTCGACAATAACGACATGAAGTAACCAAGTGCCTTGAAAGCGCTTTCTAGTGCGCGTGATAAAAAATAGATGCCCTTTAGTTCACTAAATACTAAAACGACTATTCCAATAATCGTGAAACTGAACACGTTCAGCATCGAGGCAATAAGATACCAAAATACAAGCAGACCTCCCAATATTGGGTTGAGCCTTAAAAGGGTTATGTTACCCCAATTTTGAGCCCTTACAGTAATCCGTTCAGATTTGGCACGGAAAGTTCCACGAGTATCGATTGTTGGTTCGATACATTTTGCATCGCTTACCCACAGTATTTCTTCTCCCAAATCTTTGAGCATGTAAAAAAGCTGTGTATCCTCGCCGCCAGACAAATTGAATCTAATGTCAAACCGAGCATTCAGTCCGTCCATTGAGAATATGCTTCTTTGAAAGAGAATATTGGCTGTCGAAACATTCCAGTTTTTTGTACCGGTTTCCATAAAATTTTGTTGCTTATAAGGGAACCAGATACTAGCGTTTTTGGAAGGAACTCTGATTTGTGGGCCAGCAAATACACGGCACTCTGAATAACTATCAATTGCATCCAACATTGCCGTTAACCAACCCGAAGACACAATCTCGTCATCATCAAACGAAGCCATCCACTCAGCGCCTGACCCAAGAAAATGTTCTACCGCCGTGTTTCGCGCATTCACGATTCCCAAACTTGTTTCATTTATGTAAGAAATATCCAACTGGGTTCGAAATCCGTCGACTACGGAAGAAGCTCCCGCAGCTTCACCGTTTTCGACAACAATGAAAGATAGATTCGAGCGATCGTCGAGGTTAATTTCTGTACAGCTAGTGAGAAGCCTGTGAAGCATTTTGGGGCGTTCGCGAGTACAAATAGCGACACATATCATTTCAACGACTCCTGAGACTAGACGAAAGCAGATTTATCTGTAATACTTCGAATAACATAGGTGAAAAAAATGGGGGACAAAATGTTTAGAATAATTCGCGCCGGACTAGCTTTTTGCTTAGCAGGAGGTGCCGCATACGCTGGTTCCGTTGCAATGGTAGCACCTGTAGAAATGGAAATGGTTGCTGAAGAAACCGGTTCTATGGGTGGTTCCGGCATGTGGCTGATTCCACTGCTGGCAATCGCCTTGATCGCGCTTGCGGTCAACAATAATGACAATGGTTCTCCCGGAAATTAGTTTCAAGCACAGAAAACTACAGCTTGAAAAGGGGGGGGTGACATTGATTGTCGCCCCCCTTTTTTATGGTAAATGCATTTCTACCAAACTCAACTACAGTCGGTTTTTGAAAAATGCTGGGAGCCGATATGATTGCTCAAACTCTCTCAGGAAGTAAGAATGAAAATTCTAGATCATAATATGTACACAAAATCTGGCACCACTTCGATTTAACTCACGTTAATTAAAATTCGAAAAACTCCATTTAACAAGCAATAGTGCCCCCAACTGTGTCCTGACGACCCCACCGAAATGATGTGCATTACAGCAGTAAAACGCTGAAAACTTGATATATATCAACTTCTGATATAGCATTAATTTGTCTACCGGAGCCTTGTGCAGTTCGGAATACATTTACAACTTTCTATTTGGGTCACCGGTGGACCAAAAAATGGGACGGTTGTCATATGATTATTATAGCAATTATTATTTTGTTAGTGATCTTCAGCGTCGTGTTCAGTTTTATGAGCCCGTGGGGTTTTGTACCCATTGCAGCTGACTGGTCGGAAATCGACATGCTACTTGATGCGACGCTGGTGATCACCGGCGTTGTTTTCGCGGCCGTCGCTTTGTTCATGGCGTACGCGTTGTATAAATACCGAAACAGGGCGGGGCATCGTGCGGAATTCGAGCCCGAAAACAAACGACTCGAGCTTATATTAACGGCCGCCACCTCCATTGGTATTATCGCGATGCTGGCTCCGGGTTTGGTTGTTTGGAACAAGTACATAACTGTCCCCGACGATGCGGAAACTATCGAAGTTATTGGTCAACAATGGTCGTGGGCGTTTCGACTGCCCGGTGAAGACGGCCGACTTGGCGCCGTAACAACACAAGACATTTATGAAACTCCATTCGGATTATCCGCCGTGGATCTCGCCGCATATGATGACATATTGATAGATGACAACGAAATACACTTACTACTGGGTCAGCCGGTCAAAATGGTGCTTAGGTCGATTGATGTATTACACGATTTTTACGTACCACAATTTCGCGCAAAAATGGATTTGGTCCCGGGTATCGTGACCTATTTCTGGGTTACCCCGACACGTACAGGAACATTTGAAATTATTTGCGCCGAGTTGTGTGGTGTCGGGCATTCTGAAATGCGTGGATACGTAGTTGTCGAAGAAGAAGGCGCGTACAACGAATGGTTGGCAGAGCAAGAAACCTATGCCGAGTTAGCCGCGAAAGAACACATCGACAGCGTGGAGTACGCTAATAACTCTGAGTAAGACGTATCCGAAAACACCGCGGTAAAGTTAGAAAAAACAACGCCGGAGAGCTTCAATGGTAAGTACGAACATCGATGACAGCGAAGTGGGATCACACGGTCCGCAAAGCTTTTTGACCAAGTATGTCTGGAGTCAGGACCACAAAGTTATCGCCATCCAGTATATGGGTACTGCCACAGCAATTGGTTTGGTTGCGTTGGTGTTGTCATGGTTTATGCGGTTGCAAATCGGGTTTCCGGATACTTTCGATTTCATCGATTCAAGCTCTTACTATCAATACGTTACGATGCACGGAATGATAATGGTCATCTACTTGCTTACGGCTTTTTTCCTTGGTGGGTTTGGGAATTACTTGATCCCGCTAATGATCGGCGCGCGCGATATGGTGTTCCCGTACCTGAACATGTTGAGCTACTGGTTCTACCTTCTTTCAGTTATCATCCTTGCGTCGAGCTTCTTTGTTCCAGGCGGTGCGACTGGCGCGGGTTGGACACTATATCCACCGCAATCGATACTAGAGGGCACACCGGGATCTGATTGGGGCATAATCCTGATGCTGGTCTCGCTTATCGTGTTCATCATTGCCTTCACTATGGGTGGTTTGAACTATGTAATCACCGTGTTGCAGGCGCGGACCGAAGGTATGACGATGATGCGGATGCCCCTTACAATTTGGGGGATATTTGTCGCTACAATCATGGGGTTGCTCGCTTTTCCAGCATTATTCGTTGGGGGAATAATGCTGATGTTTGACAAGGTTTTGGGCACCAGTTTCTTTATACCTGCGATTGTTTCAATGGGTGAATCTTTGGAATACGGCGGCGGAAGCCCGCTATTGTTTCAACATCTGTTTTGGTTCTTTGGGCACCCCGAGGTGTACATTGTGGCGTTGCCCGGCTTCGGAATTGTCTCGGACCTTATAAGCATCCACGCACGTAAAAATATATTTGGATACCGTCAAATGGTATGGGCCATCGTCGTCATTGGGGCGCTAAGTTTCATTGTCTGGGCGCACCATATGTACGTCAGCGGCATGAACCCGTATTTTGGATTTTTCTTTGCTGTAACTACACTAATAATCGCCCTTCCCACAGCCATCAAAGTGTATAACTGGGTGTTGACGTTGTGGCGCGGGAACATTCATTTCACGCTGCCTATGCTATTCGCCATCGCGTTTATTTTCACCTTTGTAGTTGGTGGTTTGACCGGATTGTTCCTTGGAAATGTCGTCGTCGATGTGCCGTTGTCCGACACGTATTTCGTTGTCGCCCATTTCCATATGGTAATGGGAGTAGCGCCGGTTCTGGTCGTCTTTGGTGCAATCTATCATTGGTACCCAAAAGCCACGGGTAGGATGATGAACCAAGCAATGGGTCACATTCACTTCTGGGTAACTTTCATAGGCACCTACGCCATTTTCTTCCCTATGCATTTCTTGGGGTTTATCGGCATGCCCAGACGTTATTTTTCGTTCGAGGGTTTGGAATTTATTCCAGAGTCTGCTTATACGCTTAACGCGGCAATAAGCATCGCCGCTTTCATTGTGGGCGCGGCGCAGATGGTGTTTTTGTTCAATCTTTTCTGGAGCATTCGGCACGGCAAACCGGCAAACGGCAACCCTTGGCGTGCAACTTCGCTCGAATGGCAAACACCACAGACTCCGCCTGTGCACGGAAATTGGGGGGCTTCGTTACCTGTCGTTCACAGATGGGCTTACGATTATTCTCTGCCAGGTGTTGAAGCCGATTTCGTGCCTCAAAACGTACCAATAACGGAAGGTGAAACAAACGAGCAATGAGCTTCCTTCGCCATATATCGGATAAACCTTGGATACCAGATCACCGGCCTACGGTTGAGATACATTCCGGTATGGCAACACGTGCAGCAACCACCAAACGTGGGCTTGTCCTGTTTCTGAGTGTTGTTACCGTACTGTTTCTTTTGATATCAATTGCTTACCTAGAAAATACCTCGCTGCCAGAATGGAAGCCACTGCGAGAGCCTCAACTCCTTTGGTACAATACTGCAATATTGGCGTTCAGCAGTTTGACGATGCAATATGCGCGTATGCTGGCCCAAAAAGACAATGCAATACGCGCGCGTCAGTTGCTTGTCATTAGCGCAATTCTGGCAGTTGTATTCTTGTATGCTCAGGTATTTGCATGGCACGAATTATTGCAACAACGGTTTTTTGCATCGACCAATCCGGCTTATGCATTTTTCTACCTGATGACGGGGCTACACGGCATTCACATACTCGGTGGTGTATCGGTGCTGATCTTGGCGCTCGGTAAGATTTCAAATGACAATAATTTAGACGCCGTTGCGGACATGACGCGACTCTGCGCGATATATTGGCACTATTTGCTTTTGGTATGGGTGGTGCTTTTTGCACTGCTTCTTGTGGATAACTATATGGTCAACACATTTTGGTATGGAATGTGTCGGTCCTAAAAACTGGAGAACGTTAACGAACTTTGGTCCAAGCCAATATCTGGAACAATCAGAATTGCACCAATGGAACAGAAAGGGGAAAGAGATGTCTGATCGCTTAGAACTTAGCGACGCCGTTGCCTCCGGTGAAGGATGGCAAGGTATGGTATCTGACTGGTCCGCTGATAGAGAGACCTTTAAAGATGTCTCTTGGGGCAAGGCCATGATGTGGGTTTTCCTGCTAAGTGATACCTTCATTTTTGGCAGTTTCCTTATTGGATATATGAGTGCGCGGATGTCCACAGTGGTTCCGTGGCCCATACCAAGCGAAGTTTTTGCGCTAAACATAGGCGGTACTGATTTTCCGCTGATACTGATCGCAATCATGACATTTATTCTTATCAGCAGCAGTGGCACGATGGCGATGGCTGTGAACTACGGCTATCAACGTAACAGGAAACGCACTGCGGTCTTAATGTTTCTCACCGCAGCGTTAGGATTATCCTTTGTCGGTCTCCAAGCATTCGAGTGGACCAAATTAATCGTAGAGGAAGGTGTTCGGCCATGGAGCAATCCAATGGGCGCCCCGCAATTCGGATCAATATTCTTTATGATAACCGGCTTTCACGGCCTGCACGTTTCAATTGGCGTGATCTATTTGACGGTAGTTGCCGCCAAGGTTTGGCGCGGTGATTTTGACAGACGCGGTAGTTATGAGGGTGTCGAAATCGCAGGCTTGTATTGGCATTTCGTTGACCTTGTCTGGGTCTTCATTTTCGCATTCTTCTATTTGTGGTGAGGTCAAAAATGGAAAAAACTGCACATCAACAACATCCTATCAGCACCTATCTATCAATCTGGTTGCTGCTTTTCGTCTTAAGTACGTTCTCGTACCTTGTCGATTTTTTCCATGTAGAAGGCACCATGCGCTGGTTCCTGATCCTGCTTTTCATGTTCTTGAAAGCCGGATTAATCATCAGCGTTTTCATGCACATGAAGTGGGAACGCTTAGCCATGCGCAGCGCGATATTGTTGCCACCCTTGGCGCTTTTGGTTTTTGTCGCACTGATGGTGATCGAGTCAAATTACGTATCAGGGTCGCGCGCGACCGCATTTACACCGGTGTCGTTTGTGGCCCATGAGTGACAAATGATGAAGAAATTACTATACTAGTAAGGAGCAACGGGCCAACGCCCGCTCCTGTCAACCAAGTGGAGGGAGCATTATGCATATCGAAAACGCGCTAAACGGAAACCCTGATCACATTGATGACCACGGTTATCCAGAAGTTAAAAAAATGGATGTTCACGACGTGACCGATGCGCTGCGCCTTGGCATTGCCGATTTCAAGGCAAAGCCAAGCCAGTTGGTATTCGTTTATGTATTATACCCATTTATTGCGCTCTTCATGGCCCGAGTTGCATTCGGTATGGATATAATCCCGCTCCTGTTTCCTCTTTCCGGTGGAATTGCGTTGATCGGGCCCGCGGTCGCAGTTGTATTTTACGAAATCAGCCGTAGGCGCGAACGTGGATTGGATACCTCGTGGCGTCATTCGCTGTCCGTCGTTAAGTCTCCTGTAATGCTGAGCGTTGCCGCATTGTCATTAATGTTAATGGCGATCTTTGTTGTTTGGTTGTTTATTGCGGACGCTATCTATGGTGTCTATTTTGGTGGAGAGGAACAGACATCCATCGTGGAGTTCACCAAACAAGTATTTATTACCGCTAAGGGTTGGTCGTTAATATTTGTCGGATGTACAGCCGGTTTCGTGCTTGCACTGCTTGTACTTGTAACGAGTGCCGTGTCCTTCCCGCTGCTAATTGATCGAGATATCGGACCATTGGGGGCAGTTTCCGCTTCCATACGCGTGGCATGGCATAATCCGATTCCGGTCGCAGCGTGGGGATTGGTTGTTGCTGTCGTCCTATTTCTGGGAACCATATTGGCTTTCATAGGTCTGGCAATTTCGTTTCCAGTTTTGGGGCACGCAACTTGGCACTTCTATAGAAAGGCGATAGTTTGGAGTGATGCCTGAGAAGGCAAGATTTCTTAGTGAATCTGCGGCCTTGCCAAAAATCGATGGAGGATTGAACTAGCCTGAAAGCGTCGCAATGGTGCTTGCATCAATTGGCGGGCGGACGCTGGAGCTTTGGCAATGCCTGGAGAAATGAAAGCGCGGACTAACGACACAGCATTAGTCAAATTCCGCGGTGGCCCGCGCCAACAAATCAAAAAACTCTTTTTCTTTACCAGCCGTCACTACTTCGAGCAAAACGTGTTTTGAAATAAATTCGTCACGAGGCATATCACCATCGGCCAGCGCCATTATTGCTTCGTATGAAGTTGTCATGACCAGATCTGGATTCTCGGCTCCACCCGCCCAAATTTGCGCATCTCCATCTCGCGCGATGAGGCGAAACGCTTGTTGATCAATGATCAATGTCGCGGTGAAATTGTGATCGGGCCCAACTGATCTTTTGCACGCTGTCCCCAGCGAAACTGCAATTGATCTGAAATTACCGGGCTTTTGAATTTTTTCCGGGTGCGGCATTTGCTTGCCAAATCTTGCTAATTCAAACAACAACTGATTGGTTTTTTCACCACGGCTGGTCAATGCGTACAAGGATGCTCCATATTCCGACGTTTGCTTTTGGATGAGCCCGTTTTCTTCAAGCGCTTGTAGCCTTCCTGTCAGCAGGTTTGACGCAATGCCAACCAGCCCTGTCTGAAGGTCTTTGAAACGTGCTGGTCCAGCGTGAAGGTCGCGCAATATTAGCAACGTCCAGCGGTCACCAACATGATCCAACGCACGGGAGATCGGGCAAAGTAGATTGTAGCTGCGTGAACTGGGCATAAATTCCTCATCATTATACTTTACATTATAAAGTTAATACTTTAATAAGTAAAGTTAGTTGAACGTCAGGCTAGCAGATAAGACTTCAATCCTATGTGACAGAAACTCGTAAACTAAAACTACAAAGAAAGGAAACAGCAATGCCAGCTTATATGATCTCGCGGGTGACCGTGACCGAACGGACGAAATTTGAAGAGTATATTGCAAAAACCCGATCTGTTGCTTCAAAATTCGGTGCAAAGCCGATTGCTATCGGCGCAAACCCTAAGATGCTCAACGGCGAAAATGATGGCCATGGGATGGTGTTCGTAATTGAATTCGAAGCTATGGAGATGCTGGATCGTTGGCACAGCTCAGATGAGTACAAAGCCCTGATACCTCTGCGCGAAGAAGGATCAGACCAGCACATGGTGGCCTACGAATCAGCTGGCTAATTAGCGTCATTGGACTCAATGGTTATCCTCACAACTGTACGGCTCAACTTCACCCCATGATTCATAATCTGTTATCTAGGTGGCCAGGCATCCAAAGACATGCCACCTAAAACAGAGGGCGCGATGTGGCCGATCAAAAAACTTCAGAAATGAGCCATATTGCGCAATACATCACATTGTACCATTCTGCGAACAAAAGAGGCCATTCCATCTGGGCCTGACGACCGATCCTTAATGTGTATACACAGATCGGGGCGACGCTGAGCAATTACTGCAATCAAATCTCCGCGGACCGTATCGTCGTGACTGGCACCCATAATTACACATTCGATCTTCGGCTCTTCGCTAATCTGGGATATGACTTCGTCGCGGGTGTGCGCGCCGAGCCACTGGATGGGCAGATCCTCAAGTTGTTTAGCAACGTTCCCGATAACATTGGGCAATCGGCCCACTAAAAGTACCACGGGTTTCATTTTGGTCTCCCTTCCTAAGTTGAATTACACAAAAGCAATCGGCGTTTCTAGGCTAGGCGATTATTGTATCATAGCGTCCAATATTTGAGGTGCCTGTTAAACTTTTGCCCTAAAGTACTTCCTTTGAGACGTTTCTTCTGCAAGGCAAGATTTGAACAATCATCAGTCAGACCGCGCATCGAGTGCCTCGCACCAGCCACCCTCCCAAATCTGATGATCGGCGCTGTCTGCAGGATATGGATTATCCGTGATCTCTTGCCCGTTCAAGCATGCTCCGTAACCAGAATCGAATGCCACAGCTCGTACGTCTTCAGGCGTTTTTGACGGAAGCCGTTGCTGGAGCCATGCAGAAAAAGCTGGGTCGGACGTCAATTCATCAATATCAAATCCCATTGGGTGTTCTGCCAGCATATCTATACCTCGCGCAGTCAACTGAAACTGGTCCCGGTTATCGATAATCTGCGCAGCAACGAGATACACTCGCAAAGCCTTCAGGCGTCTTTGCAACTCTGTATCACTGACGGGCGGCTGTTCATCGGCCTGCTCCAAAGCAAGCTTAAGCGCGGCCAACACCATATGTATCGTAGTTGGTCCGTTGGCTGCGGTACGCAACAATATGGCAACCAAACTTGGAGTGTTTAACAATGTTAGTTCGCGTATAATCATTTTATTCTCGTTTTCTACCTACTTACGAGTGTTGTATGTGGTGATGATTGCTGATTCACGACTTACGATATATTTACCAAACAACTTTCAAACGCATACGAATCTTAGCCTATTTTGCCCAAAATTGAAAATTTCTTCATTTGAGTCCTATACTTGAAGATACGATCCAGACCTACACACAATCAAAAGCTGGATTTGGGCAGAGTTCGATAAAACTTTCTACAGATCAATGCCGACCACTAGGTGTCGACAAGATCAACGGAAAAGCTACAATTTGGTGTCATCTCAACCACATCGACGTTCACACATATTCTTTAGCCGCGGCCACTGGTACTTTTGCTTGGAATGCCATTGAAATGTCGTCAATAGTTACACCGAATTGAAAATTCCAACCTCGGAGCCCTGCATGACACAAAGTGGTATATCCGCAAAATTGAGCGTGTACTTTTCGTTCTTCATTTACTCGGCAGCGCTCGGCGCAATGTTTCCACGCATTGGCGATCTACAGCTTAAAATGGGAATCAGCGAAGGGGCGTTAGGTCTGGCTTTGATCGGCCTGCCGTTTGGTGCGCAGGTCGCCTTGATAATTGGGGGGCGGGTGCTTGAATTTCTTGGTTATCGCAAGGTCATGCTAATCGGGATTCCATTGATGGGGTTGTCTGAGATGGCAGCATCGACCGCATCAACGCCTCTTGGGTTTTTCCTCTATTTGATCGTTGGCGGTTTAGGAATAGGGGTGGTCGAAGTCGCTGTGAACCTGGAGGCAGATCGCGTCGAGCACCAAGTACGGCATAGAATTATGAATCGCTCGCATGCTTTCTGGAGCTTTGGGTTCTTTACCGCTGGGTTTGCTGGTGCCGCAATTTCGCAATGGGGGATAGATGTCATCTATCACCTGGCCGGGTTTGTGATTGTTACGAGCTTAGCTACGTTTGCGGTGCTGCGAAACTATGAACCCGCCCCATCCCGGCAGCTGAGCGAGGGGGCCTCGCCGAAATTTGTTCGCCCGACCAAAGGTATACTGATGATCGTAGCCTTCACGCTTTCAGCCATGTTGATGGAGGGCGCGGGCATCGATTGGTCGGTCATTTTCATGCGAGATACTTTCCATACCGTGCCATTCATCAGCGGTGCAGCCTTGGCCATTGGGGCGTTGACGCAGGCAATAGTGCGGTTCTTCGCCGACAGTTTCGTTGACCGCTTTGGTACAACCGCTGTTGCGAGGACATCTATCTTCACGCTTGGGGTCGGGATTGTGCTGGTGACATTCTCACCGAATTTCGCGGTTGCTTTGATTGGTTTCGGACTTATGGGAATGGGACACGCCGTCGTGTTTCCCCTAGCTATGTCCGCCGCAGCCCAGCGCTCAGATCGACCTGCTGCGGTCAACGTCGCGGCGCTCGCGCAACTCGCGTTCGTTACATTCCTTATCGCCCCGCCGTTATTGGGGGCGGTTGCCGAGCATTTCGGAATTCGCGTTTCATTCGGAATTGGCATTCCACTGGTTGTCCTAAGCTGGTTTTTTGTGGATTCACTCGCTTCGAAAAATTCCGAAGTGTGACATCGTGCTTTTGAACAGGTTATTGTCCATTGAAATATCGCAGAAACCAGCGCTAGCTAACACAAACTGTTTGAACTTCACTCTTTTCCTCGCATTCCACGAGCTTTTCTGGTGACCCGAGGCCGCATGCAAAACGGTGGCAACGTATTAGCGAGGTAAGATATTATCGCCGAACACGTTATAAAATACATCGGGAAAATTGGTGGTGCCAGGGGGAATCGAACCCCCGACCTCCTGCATGCCATGGCGAAATCCATTTGTCAGGCCAGTGAAGGAATCTCTAGTGAAATGGATCAAATTGATGGAGAATAGTGGCTGCAATTTTGGGACCGCGGAATACTGAAAGGCCAATTCTGTTGAAATCTCGTAGATTTCGATCGAATTTTTGAAGTGGTCCTGCAAATTCGGACAGTCTGCTAAGGTGTATTCCAACACAATGAAGGAATACCCAAATGACGAAGAGACGGAAGTTTTCAGATCAGTTTAAGGCCAAGATTGCGCTTGA